>Ga0209518_1000121_pt1 | contig 106075 bp, 97 predicted proteins | sample RifGroB1_FD_183993 | JGI IMG/M metagenome (GOLD analysis project Ga0209518, IMG submission 183993) | Groundwater microbial communities from Rifle, Colorado, USA - Groundwater B1 (SPAdes) (version 2) | ecosystem: Environmental > Aquatic > Deep subsurface > Groundwater | place: Rifle, Colorado... | reverse complement strand
GCTGTATCTGAACCATGCTGTTGCCGTGTTTCCGTTTGGATTAACTGTACCGTTCAGTGTTGCTGATGTAGCGTTTACGCTTGTTGGCGGATCAGTGGTTACGGTTGGTGGATCGGTTATTTGTTTAAAACAATAAATATGGCCGGAAAGATCACAAATATTACCGCCAGCTGCTGCGCTCCAGCCGCCATGTGTATAGGTTAAATCGCCAGCCACTCCGTCTCCACTTGACCCGCCATATGTTGAATCCTGACACATACTCCCACCCCATATACCACCAGACCCGTATGACTGAGTAAATACATATCTGGAATCAACCGCTATATTTATTTGTTCATTATATTGATTGCGATCTATGGGCGCATAGAGATTGCCGTCAGTTAAATCCGTCCAATTATCAGCTATAACAACCCCGTCCATACGCACATAAGGAGATATGGAATGGGTGAGCCTTCCTGAAGCTGATTGCGCGCTAGTACTTAACCACGCTTTCCATGTACCTGAAAGCCCTCCTAAGCTTGCTGATGCCATACACGCATTATCGGCTCCGGTCAAACCTCCCAAATTTCCCGTATAACTATTTGATGTGACAAAAACGTTGGGCGAAGGAGGCGTTGAAGATACAAATGAATAAACCGAACCAAACGCCGTACCTGTCGTATTATTGCCGATAGCACAATAATAATAAGTTATGCCCGGAGTTAAACTACTAATATTTTGAGAATATGGAACGTAACTTAAACCTGAACCTACTGCCGTGCCCCCGGCCACGGGAACGCGCGTACCAAAAGTATCGTTACATGTACCTGGATTTGAAGCGCTATATCTAAACCAGCCGGTAGCAGCGCTACCATTTGGATTAACCGAACCGTTCAGCGTGGCCGTTGTTTCTGTTACGCTTGTCGGCGAAATAGTGGTTACTAACGGAGAAGGAAACGACTCTTGCTTAAAACAATATAAAGCGCCCGGATAGTTTATACCGTTACACATACCGCCGCTTATATAACTAACCCATCCGCTGGCGCTCTCATTTGCGCTTCCACCCGCAGCATTAGTTGCAGAACTACTTGACCAATCATTACAGGTGTTATTTGGAACTGGATATTTAGAACCGTCTTGCACTGCGCTGGTAAAAACAACCGGAAACCCGCCATCAGAAGTATTGGTAGTTGCTGTACCAAACTCAGTTATATTTATTGGCGCGTTTAATGTGCCGTCGGTTAAATCCGTCCAGTTATTCGCAATGGACACATCATCCATACGCGCATATGGATTTGTAGAATGGAATAATCTTTCCTTGGGTCCAATAGTTTCGTCGCCTAAAAATGCTCGCCATGTTCCGCTTAAGCCGGCGGCAGAAGCTCTTGTTTGACATTTGGCGTCAGCGCCAGATAATCCTCCTAAATTACCGTTATAGGTTGTGCTCGTGACAAAAACATTGCCTGAACCGGGAAGCGGAGGGTCGGCAGCTACAAATGATACTATATTGCCGTATCCAAATCCGGCACCGTTGGCAATGGCACAATAATAATATGTTTGACCTACAGTAAGGCCGCTTATATTCACTGAGTAAGGAATGGTAGAATTTCCTGATACCAAAGGGAACGTATTTGCGGTTTGGGTACCGAATGAATTATTGCATGTGCCGGGATTGACCGTACTATACCTAAACCATGCGGAAGTATCTGAACCATTTGGATTATATGTTCCGTTCAATGTTGCTGAGGTTGCGGCTACGCTGGTTGGAGAGGTTGTGGTTACGGTTGGGGGCACCGGCGCACCGGAACATAAACCAAAACAATTTGAATCGCTATAAGACCCCGCACCCGTGCCTACATATATACAAGAGGCACCACTACAAGAATAATCATTTGTGGGACCGCCACAGCCCTGAGAATAAGCAAAGGTCGTATTACACGAACCGCCTCCGCTGTAGCTATAATAATAACAATTCTGAGAGCCGCCGCTGCAAGCATCACAATTTACATTCGTATTACAATTTGGAAGAGCCGAACACGACGCGTCAGATACGCACTGACCCAATGGTTCTGTACACCCGGTTCCACTGGTAATAATACGGGTCTGATACATTTGCGTTCCGCTACATCCGTTCCCTCCGCAACCGGCATTGCTCCATGAAGAATACGTACAAGCACCACAAGACCCCGTTCCGCATGATCCTGCTCCTGAACAAATCGGTGTACTAGAATTACAGGTGGATGCCACGCATTGATTTGTTGGCGAAGAATCCAAAACGCATGATGTTGTAGCCCCGCCATCTACACAGTTATTTCTTTTACATGTTTCGTCCCACGTTCCTGGAGAGCCGCATGAGCCGGTTGAAACACAGGTCTTCCCGGTGGTTATCCAACCCGCGGGACTGGTCGCGCATGTTGTAGTGCTCCAGCAATCTTGGATTGTTTGTGTTGTATGACTATCATTGTACGAACACCAATATTCGCCTAAACTTGGTTCGCACTGTCTGGTAGCAGCACTCCAGGAAACAGCATAATACTGCCTAAGTGAAGAACTACAAAATTCCGAACTTCTCCCAGTGCTTGCGTAAGCGCATCCGGCAGTAGTAGCACTAGGACAGGTGCCACAAGAAGGCATCGTATAAACACAACTGTAATGAGTGGCAAAAACATTTCCGGCTCCGACAAAAACAAAATAAACAGCTAAAGGCAAAGAAAATAAAAGAATGTTTCTGATTGTATTAACTTTATGCATATTTATAAATCCGCTATGAATCCGTTTATATATTGAGCCTCGGCCTGCCCTTCCGGGAAACTAACCCCTACAGAAACATAAGCACCGTTTCTGATTTCTTTTCTGTCTTCAATATTTTTAGAGTCTATACTACCGTCTGCTTTCTGTGTTTCCATCTGAATTTCTGTGCGTGCCGACATGAAAATTTTTGTCTTTGCGTCCGAAGAATCTTCCTGTATGGTCAGGAATTTACCGTCATTTTCTATTACCTTCCCTTCAACTACCGCGGACCAGTCACTTATTAATTTATTCTCGAGCAATTGACGAGGAACGGCCAAATAAACAAATTGTTCGTTCTGCGAATTCTTAATATTTTCTGTTTTCCCTGATAAAAATATGCTTTTAAACCCATAGCCCAAAATAGCTCCGCCGACCAAAGCGGCTGATAGGGTTGTTATTAAAATAAATTTATTGCCGGATATCATTTAAGATAAAAAGTTATTTGTTTATCGTTATTAAATCTGCTTCCGGATATCCATTGACCACATTAAACAAAACAGAAATATTATCCCCTATGCCCACATCTGTTACAAGGGCATTTTTTAAAACCACGCCCCCTGAAACGCTTGGCTTGCCTCCAAACTTAAAGACGGTTGAGTAGGTCAAGGCAACAATCGCAGAGAGCGAGTTGTCGCTTTCTGATCCTATTGTTATGCTTTTTGGATCTATAGCGCGCGCGCGCCCGGAAGCTTTAGCGCTCCATTGCTTAAAGACTTTATTGTTCAAGATATCAATATCAATAGGCAGTCCTGAAAGCTTGGTCTGGTTCTCAGATGTAAGCTTAACCTCTTCATTGACCGTATGAATATGCGCGAGACCATACCCCAAAGCAAAACCGACTACAAGAGAGCTTAGAATAAGTTGTAGAAAAATATTTTTAGATAAACTCACAATAATATGGTTTTTAATTGTTTTCTAAATCCACCAGACTTCTGTCTATCGCGGCGCTCACTTCTTCAAAATTTGGCCATACCACTATCTTACCATTAACAACCACCGAAGCGCTCGCGTTGATACCGGCATCGGCACGAACTCTATCTTTAGCCTGGACCAAAGAAACGTATTTCCCGCTTGCTAAACACGAACCGAAAGCTTTCATGTCCAAATCCATATCTTCAGCAAAAGAACTATAATCCTGCTCAACAAAGTCCGCCCAGCCCAAAGGTCCGGTTCTGGGCTGTTCCAGCATGTGATTACGATATTCCCAATATTTGCCTTGATCGGCTGCGCAATACATTGCCTGTAGGGCTTGCGTGCTTTTAACCGGTTTTATAATCATTGGCCATTGATAAAATTTTACCATGCCCAAATCGATATATTTAGCTCTTAACTGAGGTTCAACGGTTTCAAAAAATGTTTTAGATCCCGGGCATAAAGGATCCGCAAATTCAATAACCGTAACGGGGGCTTCGGCCCTGCCAATAAAAGGCATGTCTGATGAGGGCACAAAAGTTGGCGCCGGGTCGATTTCATCTGCCACAACCTCGGGTTTATACATAAAAGCGCCGGAAAGAATTGCCGAACCCGCAAATAAAGCCAAAATAAGCGGCTGATAGTTTTTTATTAAGCTATAAACACTTGTTTTTTTGGTAAATTTAAACATGATCCCAAATTAATGGTTCTTTTTTAGTCATTAATTCCTTTGACAGTCATAGATTTTCTTATCTGAGCACTTAAATCTGCAAAAGAAGGCGAGAAAAGATAAAACCCATCAACTAAAATATTCACATTCCCCGAATTTAATTTATTTTTCATTATTTCTTTATTTTTTTTTGCTAAAATTTCTGAATATTTATTTGCTTCAAAACATTCACCGAATTTTTTAGCATCTAATCCTGTTTTTTGGGCAAAACTCTTATACTCATCTTTTGTTGGCTGTAATATGGCTTTTGCTGAACGCGGAATATTAACAACATAATCTCTATACTTCCAATATTTGTCCTGTTCATTGGCGCAATAAAAGGCATCAAACGCGTCTTCTTGGGTTTCTGCAGAAAAAGTCGGCCAATGATAAAACTTTACCAGGCCACGATCTATATAACCGTTCCTTAGTTCTTTTTCGATGTTGCGAAAAAACAGATCACAACCTACACATAAAGGATCTGCCGCTTCAATAACAATAATTGGCGCCTCAGCCGCTCCCAAATACGGCATCTCTGAACCTGGGACAAGATTAACTATTTGATTTCTTGATGCGTCCGGCCTATAAAAAATAATCAACAAAATTATAAAAAATACCAAAACAAAGGTTAGACCCGAAGGCCAAAATCCTTTAATAAAATCGAAGGCTTTATTTTGTCCGCCAGCACGGGCATTGCCGTATAAGGGACCTCCTTGCTGTGCCGGCGATAATGGAACCCTGTCATCCATATTTATATTATAACATAAAATCGCCTTGCGCTTGCGAGACGATTTTAAATTTAACGTTGTTTTTAAGAATAAATAAATTATTATTCCACAACAATTCTGCCCTTCATGTCCGGATGCTGTTGACAATGGTAGTTATAAGTCCCTTTTGCAGTAAATGCATGCGCATAACTAAACCCCTTATCCAGAGAACTGCTGGAAAGTTCTGTGCCGGAATCGCTTATTATGGAATGGGCGACAGAATCTTCATTTGTCCAAAAAGCTGTCTGACCCGCCTTAATTTTAATATCTGTTGGCTTAAATGCGCCGTTAACAATTTTTATATAACCCACCCCCTCAACTACTTTTACTTCGGGCACGTCAGATGACACAACGGGTTCTTCTACCACGGAACGGCCGGGTTTCGTGGCAAAATAAATAAAAGCCCCGACAATCAAAATTATTATTCCTATTATCGCAAAGATTAATTGCTTATTTTTCATAAAAATTTAGTATTTTAATCTTATTTTAAATCACAATTACATTATAACATCGTGAAGCTTAACAATCAATTCTTCTTGTGATTTATGATCTTATCTACTATACCATATTCTTTTGCTTCACTAGCGCTCATCCAATAATCTCGATCGGTATCTTTTCCTATTTTCTCTATTTTCTGTCCTGTGTGAGACGCCAAAATCTCATCTAGTCTCTGTCTTAATTTTAAAATGTGTTTTGCGGAAATTTCTATTTCTGAGGCCTGCCCTTCAACCCCGCCCATTACCTGATGGATCAAAACCTCTGAATTCGGCAGAATAAAACGCTTTCCTTCGGTCCCGGCAGCAAGCAGGGTTGCGGCCATTGAAGCGGCTATTCCAACACATATAGTTGAAACGTCACATTTTACATATTGCATAGTGTCATAAACGGCCAAACCTGCGGTAACTGAACCGCCCGGAGAATTTATATATAATTTAATGTCCTTTTTCGGCTCCTGTGACTCTAAAAATAATATTTGAGCGATTACCGAATTAGCCATGCCGTCTGAAATTGTTCCTCCCAAAAATATAATACGGTCTTTAAGCAGGCGTGAATAAATATCGTAGGCGCGTTCACCAAATTGGGATTTTTCAATAACTGTAGGAATTAGGTATTCATTTGTTGGATTGTGTTTCATAATTAATTAAATAAAAAAATAGACGCTACCTATAAAAATAATAAATTAAAATAACCAATCATCAAGAAACAAGATACAGACAATATTCAATAATCAACGCGCTTGGACTTTGGGATTTGGAAGTTATCTGATTATTGTATCTTGTACCTTGTATCTTTAAACCAATTTTGATATTTACTACTTTTCTTCCGCGATAACCTCTAAAGCTTCGAAAACCTTCTCATTTCTAATAATGCTTCTACAATACGCTTTTCGCTCTTCAGGGTCAATTTTATGTACATCTTCCAAAGAATCCTCGCGAGCTAACTGCTCATTCACACATTTTACTATTTCCTCTTCTGTCGGTTCAATGCCCAACTCTTTAGCTAAAGCTTTCAAAACCAAAGCGGCTTTGACTCTTTTTTCAGCACCCCGGGCAAAATCTTTTTCCATAGCTTCTTTACTTTTACCTATCTGCGCAAGATACTCTTCAAAAACCAATCCCCCGCTCTCAACAGAAGCTCTCAATTCCTGCAGCAATCTTTCGGCCTCTTGTTTTCTTAATATGTCAGGAATGTCCGCTAAAACCGCATCCATTATTTGTTCGAGGGCTTTTACACGCAAAGATTTTTGCTCATTTTTTTCCTTTTCTACGAGCAAGCCTTCACCGATGCTGGCGCGAAATTCTGATATATCCGAAAAATTGCCCAAAGATTTTGCAAACTCATCTGATATCTCCGGCAGCAAGCGCTCCTGTAGGGTTTCTAATTTTACTGAAAATTCTATTTCTTTGCCGGCAATATTTTTATGCATCCAATCGCCGGATACTGTCAGCGTAAAAATCTTGTCATCTCCGACACTCAAACCGATAATTTGATCTTCAAATCCATCCACAAAACGGCCTTCTCCTAAAATAAACGGATGTTTTTGGGAATTAAGTCCCTCAACCTGAACTCCGCCGGATCGTCCGGAAAAAGAAACCTCAACAAAATCTCCTTTTTGCGCAGAACGATTAACCGCACGATACACAGCGCGGGATTTTTGTAATTGCTCAAGCGCTTTTTCTATCTCTTCCGCTTTTACTTCTTGTACTATTTTCTTAACGGTTATTTTCTGTTGCCAATTATTTAAATCAATTTGGGGCACCGCAATACATTTTAAATCAAAAGATAAGCCGTTATTTTCATCCAAACCCTTAACATTTATTTCAGGCTGTCCCAGCCATTCTTCCTGTTCTTTGCTCAAAATATCTGCAGCAACAGTGCGGGTAGCCAGAAAAGCGGCTTCGGCCAAAACTTTTTCGCGACTTACGTGTTCTTTAGCTTTATCCGGAGGCACCTTACCCTTTCGAAATCCAGGCAATTCCATATTTTCCGTTAAAGCTTTCAAGGCTTTTTCTTTATAGGGTTCAAACTCGCCGGGACTAAGTACTATTTCCCATGAAAGCTCCTGTTTTGAGTTTTGTTTTTTGATTTCCATCCCAGGTAGTAGAAATTCGATTATATATTTACGAATTCCGGATTAATTATTATTTAAAAGCTGTCTATATTTAAAACCAAATATTGTTTTTGTTTGTTCGCTTCGCGAACGATCGAATTTTCACTACCTGGCATGTTGAAGTTGTATTAATATTGTGATATTTCAGTATTAACGTTGTGTTCCTTAACAAGGGGTTAGAGATGAAAGATCTTAGACAATTCTTCAAGAAGTCATTTGTGCGGGGATCGTTATTCTTTCTTTTTCTGGTTATTATCGGCTTCGCTTTTAACTTTTTTCAAAATACGTTTGATAACGTACTCAAGCCTTGGCTTACCCCTCTTGGAATTTCCTGGCTGCTAAATATTCCTTTAATATCCGTGGCGCTGTTTATATTGGGCGCAATTTTGTTTGGTTCACTACTTGCCATAAGTTCCGTCAGAGCATTTATTAAAAATTTTCCTCTGGTCTCAATTCCTATAAAATTCTCTGAGTCTGTTGAAAACCTAAGCGGCTTTCCTGCTGTTATGGTTGCGACAGTTCCAGGCGTTTATAATGTAGGGTTCGTAACCGGAACGCCGCGTAAAAACGGTATACCCCATGTTAGTGTATTCATACCCGATCTTCCCTCTTTTATCGGCGGCAGAATATTATTATTTTCCTTAAACGGCGTGGAGCTTATTATTGAACCTAGAAATTTAGGCGAGATGATTTCGGTTTTGATGAATTCGACAGCACATGAAACTGGCGGACTGGATGAAAACACTAAAAGTGAATTCAAAACCAAACCCTTAAAAGGGATGTCATATAAAGAACTTACTGCTGTTTTGCGCAATGTCCGCAGGATCGAACTTGAAGAACTGAAATGATTTTTTTAATTTAGCTACCGTAAATTTACGGTAGTTTTATTTACCCCGTTAGAAAAATACGATTAGATACATTTGCCAAGAAAGTTCGTGTGAACTTTCTTGGCCAGCAGAATAATACGCTTTGCTTGTAACCAAATCATATGTAAAACATAATTTCGTATTTTTCTAACGGGGTTTACACAAAGCGCACAAGCAATACAGAAATAATACGGCAATCCGCACTTAGGTGTGGGGGTTTATACTACTAAACGAACCAGTAATACGGCAATAATGTTCATTACTTTAATAACAGGATTAATGGCCGGACCGGCAGTATCTTTATACGGATCCCCTACCGTGTCGCCTGTCACCGCTGCTTTGTGGGCATCAGAACCCTTGCCGCCATAATTGCCTTCTTCAATATATTTTTTGGCGTTATCCCAAGCAGCGCCCCCTGCGGTCATCGAAAGCGCGACAAAAACTCCTGTTGCTATAACACCCATCAATGCTCCACCCAAAGCTTCAATGCCTAATATATAAGCTATTAATATAGGAACGCCGACCGGCAAAAGTGTAGGAAGTATCATTTCGCGCAAAGCGGCCTTTGTAACTATATCAACTGCGCGGGCGTAATCGGGTTTATCTGTACCTTCCATAATTCCCGGCTTTTCTTTGAACTGCCTGCGAACTTCTTCAACAACAGCGCCCGCTGCTTTCCCGACAGAACGCATGGCTAGGGCAGCAAAAAGATACGGAACCATGGCGCCGAGGAATAACCCCGCAATTACTTTTACGTTAGTTATTTCAAAAACTATCGTGTTGCCCGATAAAGCATTTATCTCTTCCCGAAAACCCGCAAACAAAACAAGTGAGGCCAAGGCCGCTGAAGCAATAGCATAACCTTTTGTTACTGCTTTTGTTGTATTCCCGACGGCATCCAACGCATCCGTTACTTCACGTACAGAAGAAGGAAGCTCGGCCATCTCGGCAATTCCTCCGGCGTTATCGGTAATTGGCCCGAAAGCATCTATAGCTACAACAATTCCCGCCAAAGACAACATTGCAACCGCGGCAACAGCTATGCCAAAAATACTTCCTGTCACAGAATACGCGATCAGCATTCCTGCCACAACCACAATTATTGGCGCGGCCGTAGACTCCATGCCTATAGCTAGGCCGCTAATAATATTTGTTGCGTGTCCTGTTTCGGACGCCTTAGCTATACTTTGGACAGGACGGAATTTTTTAGAAGTGTAATAATCCGTAACCAAAACCATAGCACCGGTCACTGCCAAGCCGACCAAAGCCGCTACCCATAGAGCCATCGGTGAAGGGCCTCCATCAATAGTTAAACTATTTACCACAAAATAGAAACCTGCGGCGGATAACAAGGCGGTTATACCAAGCGAACGGTATAAGGCATTCATTATTCCCTTTGCTTCCTTAACCGTACCTTGCAGCAACATTCCAATCGGGGTAGCTAAAGCCGCAACCGCAGCCAAGCCAAGTATGAAAAAGAACGCATTAACATCTCCGCTAAAAAAAGAATTCGCTAAAATAAACGCGGCAACAATAGTTACTACATAGGTTTCAAAAAGATCCGCGGCCATACCTGCGCAATCACCGACGTTGTCACCGACATTGTCTGCAATGACGGCGGGGTTGCGAGGATCATCTTCCGGAATTCCTGCCTCGATTTTTCCCACCAAATCAGCGCCCACATCAGCTCCCTTGGTATAAATACCGCCGCCAAGTCGCGCGAAAACAGAAATTAATGAGGCGCCAAATCCCAAAGCAACCAATGGGAAAATATCATTTGGGTCAGATATTCTGACCACCACCCAAAACGAGGTGACCGCAAGCAGACCCAAACCTACAACAAAAAATCCGGTAACAGCTCCTCCGCGGAAAGCAACCCGCATTGCATGAGCCAGGCCTGATTCAGCTGCTTTGGCAACACGAACATTTGCCCGAACCGAAATAAGCATGCCAACCACGCCGGCTACAGCCGAAACTACAGCGCCTATCACAAAACCCAAAGCTACATATATACCAAATGCCACAGCCAAAATAAGCGTAACGGGTACGGCAACAACAGCTATAGTTTTATATTGGCGTATCAAAAAAGCGTTTGAGCCTTGGCTAATAGCGGCTGAAATTTCGTTCATCTTGTCGTTTCCCCGCGGCTGGTTTAAAACCCACTTAATAAGTAACGCTGCCCAAGCAAGGATTATAAAAGCAGAAAATAAAATAAAAGTTATGCTCATCCCGTTAGAAGTCTGTATTAACTCTAAATTAGAAATAATTTTTGAGCTTGTATAGACTTTTGTTTATTGTCCCGTTACTCGGCGCATAAAAATTGTTAAATTTTATGCCGAAGACTTCTAACGGGACTCGTATTTTTTATAAAAATTTTTAATTAATTATTTTAAGATTTTGTTGCTTCCTCAGCGCCTGGCTCTTCTATAGCTTGTTCTTCTGTGATCGCATCTTCACCTGCTTCTTCAGCCGTTTCTTCGGTTTTACTGCTTTCTTCTTCTCCTTCCACAGCCGGCGCCTCCAGATTTTCCCCACGAATATCTATTTTCCATCCGGTAAGCTTTGCAGCCAAACGAACATTCTGACCTTCTTTACCTATAGCCAAAGACAACTGGTCATCCGGAACAGTTGCAACCGCTGTATTTTTTTGACCAAGATCCACCGAAACAACTTTAGCCGGCGACAAAGAATTTGTGATATATTTCTGCACGTCTTCTGACCACTCAATAACATCTATTTTTTCTCCGCCTATCTCCCCTATTACAGTGGCTATACGTGTGCCGCGGTGGCCGACGCATGAGCCAATCGGGTCAATTCCTTCCTGTGTTGAAGTTACTGCTATTTTTGTACGTGAGCCGGCTTCTCGAGCAACCGATTTTAATACAACAGCACCTGTTGCAACCTCAGGAACTTCGAGTTCAAAAAGTTTAGATATCATTTTTGGATGCGAACGCGAAAGAATAACTTGCGGGCCTTTGGGTCCTGAATTGACCTCAACCACAAAAAATCTCACGCGGGAACCTATTCTGTAATATTCTCCGGGTATCTGTTCCGGTGGGAACAACACGCCTAATGTTTTTCCTATATCAACGTAAACTGTTCGGCCTTCAACTCGTTGGACTATTCCGGATATAAGTTCGCCTTCTTTATTTTTAAATTCGCCAAAAACCGCTTCTCTTTCTGCCTCGCGAATGCGCTGGATTATTACCTGCTTTGCGGTTTGGGCGGCGATGCGGCCGAAATTTTCGTGAACTTCAAGGGGTATTAAAAACTCTTCGCCCACCTTAATCGTCTTTTTTATTTTTTTTGCATCTTTAACCATGATGTGCCGCGCTTCGTTGAAACGTATGCGCATATCTTCTTCTGTGCTTTGCACAGAACCCTGAACCGTGTCGAAGGGTTCGGCTACGGCGTCTTCTTTTTTTGTTTTTTTGCCTTTCTTTTTAGGTTTTTCTTCAACGGGCGGAACAGCTTCTGCCTCTGTCACCGCTTCACTTTCAACAACCGCGTCTTCTTCCGGCTTAAGCATGCTTTCGTCTACAACAAGCAAAGCCTTAAATACTTTCATGCTCCCGTTTTTGTGATCAAAATTAACTTTGATATTCTCGCCTTTGCTTGCATAATCGCGCTTGTATGCGGCGGCCAAAGCCAACTCAATAGTTTCGACGACTTTTTCTTCAGGTATGCCCTTTTCTTCTACTATTTGTTGTATAGCGGAAGCGAAATTTTTTAGATCAAACATAAATACGTAAAACTCGAAATTCGAATATCGAAATTCTAAACAAACACTAAATTTGAATTTTCAAAATTCCAAACAGGTGTTTTTTATTTAGATTTTGAATATTCAGCATTGTTTCGGATTTCGGGTTTCGTGCTTCGGATTTTTAGATAAAATAAATGGCCCGTTCAAACGGACCGTTGAAATCATTCTTCCAAAACTCATCAGTATAATACACACTACCAATATGCATGTCAAGAAAAATAAAAAACCGTCCGGCTCTAGTTTTGTTTAATTAGGACTGGACGGTTTGATTTTTATACCATTTCTAAAAGATCGGCGCGCGACCTTAAAACAAGCGCGTAACGTTTATTGTCAGACATTCTCAATAATTCTCTAACGCGTCTTTTAGCGCCCGGAAACGGAACGATGCTACGAGCGCGGAGCATGACTTTGCCTTCATCGCTTACTTTAACGTTCCTCCTTCCTTCTGCGCTATCTGTACTAATCCAACGATGAGAGAGCCAAAGCAAGCTATTTTTTGTTTCTCGCGTAAATGGTATTTCGCCATAAAGGTAATCTGGGGTTGCAATGAGTTTTTCGGCAACGAGAATAAACACAACATCTTCAAAAATATTAAAGGGTATACCGCTTTTTGCCAAAGCGGCAACTTCAGCTAATGCAACATATGGATCTCTTTCGGGGTTTATTTCTCCCGGCTTTAACAGATGCCCGCTGATTTCGATCGGCTGAAAGTAACAATTAAGGCTTAATTCTGTCGAACAATGCTTGCATTTCTTTGGACCAAGACCGTATTCGTCGTGATAGCCGCACATAATAATTTCTTTGCAGTTTGGGCAAACAGCATATGTACCGGAAACTTGAACGCCATCCAAATAAGCTTTATTAAAACTGACGCCACCAAAAATACAAAGCGGTCCGGCTTTATACGATAAATGTTCATTGTCGTTTTTGCCGTATTGCTTACGATACCAATCCTCAAAAATTTTGGCCAAATCATCCCGATAAGGTTCGTGGTGATAGTGCGGATTCCAACAATCTGCAGCTAAATGTTCATTCGGCAAAAGAATCTCTGCAGCAGTAGCTTCGGTCACCAAAATCTCCTTTTTCAAAAAACTGACTATATATGAAGTTTTGCATTTATATATTGCTAATGCAATAGAGCTTCAAAAAATAAAACCCCGCATAGCAGGGTTAAACAGATGTAATTATATCTGTTGCTTTTTCAAGAATAATTGCTTCCGCTTCATTCAAATGCAAAGGTTTTCCGAAAGAAACGCTTGGATTTAAGGGGTAATTCTCCACTAAATAATCGTGCAGCTGAACAAGCGCGTAAAAATCAGAGTTTTCATTTTTATCTCTATAATTAGTCTCAATTCGCACCTTGGGTCCGCTACCAACTCTAACAGTAAGAATTACTTTTTCCTGCCGACCAGAAGATTCGTTAAGATCAATTATTTTTTCGATATTAAAATCAACTCGAGTACGTTTTTTTTCTAAATAAAGATGATATACCGGCTTGTTGCCAACGCACCAATTTAATTTTCCGATAATCGTTCGTTCATATAATGTATCTACCAAAATCGAATCAGATCTTGCGCTCCAAAGATCTCTTGTCGCCTGTAAAACATTATAATTATCTTCATTTCTTAATCTACGAACTATTTCTCTTGTTGTGTGGCTATAACGACTGCGGGGCGCGTTATGGGACCGGGTCATGATTATAGAAACTAAAAAGGCGAAAATTATACCTAACAAGAGAGTTAACAAAAACCATTCCACATTTAGCTCCTTTTTAAAAGTGCTGCTTTTAACTTTAAACAACACATACGCTAAAAGCAAGCTTAACCCGACCCTAATTTAGAAAAATTAGGACTAGGCTAACCCAAAACTGCTTGTTCGTAATGTTTTATATTGCTTGAGCCGCCGCTATCAAAATCAACAGTTATAAGATCTATCTGCCATGGTTTATCTAAAAATTTATTTTCACTCAACCATAAACGCGCCGCCCTTAATGTTTTGCGGGCTTTGGCAGAATTAAAATGGTCTTCGGGATAAAATGTATCCCTCGACTGCGCTCGGGACAGGTCGTTTACTGACATTGCCTTTACCTCAACAAAAACAAAATCCTCTCCCCTCTTGGCCACGATGTCTAACTCTCCTGCACCCGGAATACTGGCGGGCTTCCAGTTCATCTCAATAATTTTATATCCTTTTTCTCTTAAAAAATCCGCGGCGATCTCTTCGCCGCGCCTGCCTACATATTTATTCATATTCCTTTTCTCTTTTAAAAAGTGTGGTCTGTTTTGCGTAACACACGAGAAGACGAAAATTAAATCTCGTCGCGTTTTTTTCCTAAAGATGCGTAATGCGCTTTGAGTGACCCCGCACTAAAGTATCCCTTCGACAAGCTCAGGATAAAAAGCACGGTGCTGGGCAGACATCCGAAGAGACAGAATTCAGCTCTCGTCCCGTTTTTCTACAAAGATGCTTAATTCGCTTAGAGCGATATATGAGGAGACATAAACTGGCCCGTCTCCATATTATTTTTCTTATTGAAAGCATAATCATATATTGAGCAATATACGAGGAGATGGAAGTTGATGCCACACATAGGTTGCCGAAGGTGTTGTCTGAAGCCACGACTATGTCGGGGCTGAGTTCACCGAGAGGCAACCGGTTTTGCGGCATATCAACAATCATCCCCGCAGGTAATTGCGAAATATAGATTATGCGTCCTTCCATTCTTCAATCGCCTTCTGCCATCTTTCAAAAGTACCGCAATCCTGCCATTTGCCTTCAAAAGTAAAACCGTGCAATTTGCCGTCTTTGGCCAAGTGCGGAAAGAGGTCTTTTTCTAACATTGCAAAACCGTTATTTGCGCCGGTGTAATATTCAAATATTTCGGGTGATAAACAATAAAGTCCCGCACTTATAAAAGAACTTGGCGGATTTTCTGGTTTCTCTAAAAATTCCGTAATAAGATGTCCGTCGATTTTTGCAACACCATAATCTTTTGGGTTGGGAACCGAAACCAACGCAACCGTAGCCGGAGCCTCATGACTTTTGTGATAAGTCTGTAGCGCCGAGAGATTAACGTCTTTTAGCTCGTCCCCGTTACTTACAAAAAAATCGTCTCCTTTTGTCCAGTGCGCCACCAACGCCAACGTCCCAAATGTTCCCAGCGGTGCGGTCTCTTCAAAAAACCTTATCGGCGCCCCTTCCCACCAACGCTTATACCACCAATCAAAATCATCTGTATTATCTACATTTATAGTAATTCCTATATCCTCTACTCCATGTTTAAAAAACAGTTCTACCAAATAATTAAGTATTGGTTTTTTATTGACCGTAAGCAGAGGCTTTGGTGTCTCAAGAGTAACCGGATACAATCTTGTGCCCTTGCCGCCGGCTAAAATAATAGCTTTCATATATATTTATCCTAGCGATATTTCGCAAAAAGGCAACACAAAACCATCTAGCCCTAATTCATTAAATTAGAGCTGGACGGTTTTAAATAACACATATATTTTATAAACCCAAACTGTTTCTGAGATCGAAATCTATATTAAACCTCATTCCTTCTTTTTCGGTTTGTTCATTTTTTTCGGAGTTTTCCTCTTCTTGTTCGGACACGTTATTTTCTTCATCACCTGTAGAATTGTCGTCCTCTATGTCTTCAATTTCTGTTCCATTTTCATCTTCTGTATCATCGTCTATCTCATCATCCGACAAAATATCTATTTCGAATTCCTTATTAGCATCCATAAATAATTTTGTTTCTTGTGCGATCCTGTGTACCTGTCCGAACAGAATAAAAGCTTCGCCGTAGAGGTCGCTTTCAAGCTTAACTTTACCTTCGGCTAAAATCTTCTCAGCCAAAGTCAATTTAAACTCAATTTTGCTTATTGTTTCAGCGTTTAACAAGGGTTTTAATTCTTCAAAATCAGCTTTTAATTTTATGATCTTATTTTCTGCTTCCTTGAGACGTCGCTCTGCTGCTTGCCTGGCTATATTTTGAGAAGAATTAGAAACCTGTTCTTCCATGTGCAATCGCGCGAAAGTTTTATTGTCTTTCTGTGCGTCTATATTCACAGCTAAATTATCCATAGCTTCATTGCTATTCTGGCTGTTTGCCGCCCGGGCAAAACTTTTCAGTATGTTTGCGTGCACGGATAAAGTTGCTTCAAGATTAGAATTGAGCTCTGCGGCCTCTTCGATCTGCCCATTATCTTCAAGTTGGTTTGTGTGTTCGGCAAAATTTTCTGCCTGAAGTTCAAAGTTATTTTCTATTTCGGCTGCAACCTCACTATCTAATTCTCCGCGGCTGGCCAATATTGCTGCTTCGCGAAGCCTCAAAGACATTCTCTCGCTTGCCCAAACCGCTTTTTCCTCAGGCGTTAACGCCAACATGGCGCGTCCCTCTTCCAGAACATGAACCTTTAAGGGATACAGAACATTGCCCGGCAAGGATTTCTCTGCCGCAAAAGATACGCCTCCGCCTATACTTAAAAGTACTAAAAAACTTAAAGCTATAGGAGCCAGGCGTGAATTAAAAAATGTTAAAAACCAAGGCTGTGTGGAAATGCCGTGCTGATAAAAGACCTGATTGGTGGCAGGATTCAGCCGTATATAATTAACCAAAGCAGAACGCATAGAATTCTTTTCTTCTTTGGTTAAACTGATCTTATCAGCTCCGCTGATAAATTGTTTAAGCTTGTTGTTCATCCCGTTAGAAGATTGCCTCTAAATTTTCCTAAAAAGCTGCGCTTTTTAATATTTATTAAAGACAATTAGTTTTATTTAAAATGATCTCTGCTAAATCCCGCAATTTTCTAACGGGATTCATGAATTAATGTTGTTATATGTTTGGTTGCCCTGTGCAAACGTACCGAAATTACGTTTTCAGATTCTCCGGTTATCTTCGCTATCTCTTTTGGACCGAATCCGTCTACATATCTCATTATCAAAACTTCTTTGTACGGCGCGTCCAACTTAGCAATTTTTGCCAAAACTTTTTCTGCATCAATACCGGTTGCTATTGCTTCTGCCGGACTCGGAGTGGCTATATCAAAACCGCTCTCGCGCAAAACATCAAGAGACACAGGCTTTGTCTTGCGCGATTCATCGATAACAAGATTATTGGCTACACGATAAAGAAAGGCTCTTATGTTCTTAACTTCGTTGCCCTTTGCTATATATTCCCAAGTGTGCATAAACGTTTCCTGCACCAATTCTTTAGCTCGTTCTCTTTCGTATACCCGAAAATAACAATGTCTAAACAATGCATCGGCCAAGGCGTCATAGGACTTTAAAAACTCTGTGGCAGAATTATTCATCCCGTTAGAAGTCTGTTTCAGCTCATTATTGCCTCTCGATTTAAGCTTTTTCAGACTTCGGTTTATTATCCCATTATTATGCGCATGAAAATTTAAGCTCAAATTTTCATGCCGAGGACTTCTAACGGGATTCATTTTATTTTTGTTGTTTACCATATATGACGGCTTAATAATCTATTTCTTACCGGGTAGTAGAAATTCGACTTTTAGTGAATATTTAACGAATTTCTATTTTATAAATAACATTGCTTGTTTGGATTGCTTGTCAAAATAATTTTATTCCGCCTTGCAGAATGGTCGAATTTTCACTACCCGGCTTACTTATTATGCCTGTGGAGTTGGCCCTCAGACCACTTTTTGCGAAATACGCTGTTGGTTTTGGAACGTTATAACGCGCCAAAACTTTTGTATTTTAAATAGAGGTTAAATATTGGTATCTGTAAATATTTCTGCCGCAAAAATGGTGTGAGGGTTGACTCTGGATACTTAAGACTTTAAATTACAAACAAGCTTCCTTAGAACTTTTTATATTGGAGTGTCTCGAGTGTCAAACTTTCCTTTAGGTGAACAAAAGTGGCCCGAAAAACCTCTTGTAATAATTTTTGCTTTATGGACTATCTTTCTGACAATGATGGCAAAAATATCTTACGATGCCGGCGATGAACTGCACGGAAGCGGAGGATTGCTCTTTGCGATACTAACCGCCTCACTGGTATTTATGTACAGCAAAAGATGGCTTGATCGCTACAGGGCACACAAAAAAGACTCTTAAAAATGAGTTTTTTTATTTTGTGGAGATACCGGGAATCGAACCCGGGCCTGCGCAATGCGAATGCGCCGTAATACCACTTTACTATATCCCCAAAATTTGTGCGGAGCGAATGCAGCGTACATACGCTCCGACATATTATAACGTCGGCATAGCCTCCAGCAAAAAATAGTGTCGGAGTGTATGCCCGGGAATCTTTTTGATTCCCGCTTTGCGCTACCAGTCTCGCACAAAGCCCACTTTATCCCGACGCTTCGGTCGGGACCCCGACTTTACGTCGGGGCTACAGGCCCAAATTTATTCTTATTTTTCTTGTGGTGAGCCTATCGAACTATTATCCTCAAAAACATCCGGCGGCAATTCTTCAGGCCATGCACCGGTTTTACGCATAACATCGATTTTCCATAACAAATCCCCTTCTCTGCCATTGCCGTCCAGCCAAGGATGTATCTGCTCAAATTCTTTATAATATTCCACAGCCTCCATTAATCCTTCGGCGTAAGCCGGGAAAAAATTCTCCATGGCGCGCTCAACAAGCTCGGGGTCAAGCGCGGTCTTGCCGTTGGCAAAACGAACGGGCACAGTACGGAATCCGTTTTTATTCTTTTCTGGTTCGATTAATACGGCCCATTTATGAATCAATTCTTCAACCTCTTCGGCTGTTAATTTATTTAAACGTTCCAAATCATGAGCCAGATCCTTTGCCTCTTTATAGGCTTCTGCCATGCCCATAATTTGTTCCTGATTTGTGGCTCTTTGATGTTCGCACTGCAAAACAATAAGTTCAATATCCTTTTCTGTAAGGCCTTCAGGAAAATCTACTTTATATTTTTCAGCTAAAGATTCATCAAGATTATAGTCTTTGGTTTCACTTTCCATACCAGGTAGTAGAACCAGGCAGTAGAACAATTTCACTACCTGGCTTCGATTCGACTGTTCGAATCAAGCGAGCGTAGCGAGCGAAGTCCGGTACTAAGCTTTGCTTTAGTACTGGGTTTCACTACCTAGCATACAATAAGATTAGCTTGCTGCTCATATGTATTCAATAGTAAAAGGTTACTCGCCTGAGGCGAGTGCTCACAACAGCTACTGCTCATTACTTTCGCAGGCTGTTGTGGCAAAACGCGTCCAGCCCCGACAACAAGTCGAGGCTGGGCTCCAATGTGCAAAAGCGGTGGGAGGGCAGAGCCTTTAGATTTATAATGGATGCCCCTCCCGATTTCAAGTGCATCAACCCTTACGATGGCTATAGCTCGCCCATGCGGGTCTCTATAGCTGTTACGCATTATCTATTATATCACAATTATAAATCTTGTCAACCCCGTTTAAAGGTTTGCGGCTAAATTTGCCAGCGGGAAAAGACTTCTATTCTTTTCTCGCCGTAAACAAAAGGGGTTTTAAATAAGAATGTGGCCAGTCATAAAATGGATCGCAAACTTCTAACGGGGTCAATAGTTAGTTGGTGCCGCGTTAAAAAATACGTATAATGATTCTACTATGCGATCAGAAAAACTAAATGATATACGAGCGATTGCTGCCCATAAAAAATTGCATGGGAAAATTTCTATTGTGAGCAAAATCAAATTAACCCGTAAATCTTTAGGGATTTATTATACTCCGGGCGTTGGGGCTGTTTCTTCGTATCTTACAAAACACAAAAATAAAACCGCGGAATTAACTATTAAAGGTAATTCTGTAGCAATCATAAGCGACGGCTCTGCAGTCCTTGGTCTTGGCAATATAGGCCCCGAAGCCGCGTTGCCGGTAATGGAAGGAAAAGCTTTATTGTTCAAAACGCTTGCCGGCATAAATGCTTTCCCTATAGTACTTTCAACACAAAACCCTTCAGAAATTATAAAAACCGTTCAGGCAATTGCCCCAACCTTCGGCGGTATTAATCTTGAAGACGTAGCCGCGCCCCAGTGTTTTGAAATAGAAAAAATTCTACAAAGAACACTGGATATTCCGGTAGTTCACGACGACCAGCACGGGATCGCTGTCGCGACTCTTGCCGCATTAAAAAATGCGCTGAGGGTTGCAAAAAAATCTCCACTCAAAAGTCGTATTGTAATTATAGGCGCGGGTGCTGCGGGAACGGGCATAACAAAGTTGCTTCACGCCGCAGGAATGCAGGATCTTCTTATATTAGACAGCGCAGGTATTATTAATAAATCAAGAAAAAAAGTGAACTCTCATAAAAAAGAGCTTGCGCAAATAACAAACAAGAAAAATATAAAAGGCGGCTTAAATGAAGCTGCTCTCAACGCAGATGTGTTGATAGGCGTTGCGGCTGCCGGAATTATAAAATCACATCATATAAAAAGCATGGCGGCAAAACCAATTATTTTTGCTCTTGGAAATCCGGTTCCTGAAATACTGCCGCGCGATGCAAGAAAAGCCGGTGCTTTTATCGTTGCAACCGGCCGTTCCGATTTTGAAAATCAGATCAATAACGCCCTTGTATTTCCTGGTCTTTTTCGTGGAGCGCTTAATAATAGCGTTCGCCATATAACGTTTGCAATGAAACTTCGCGCTGCCGCGAATTTGGCTTCGTTGATAAAAAATCCTACTCGAAAAAACATAATTCCTTCTGTATTTGATAAGCGCGTAGTATCAGCCGTTTCAATGGCTATTAAATAAAATCGCTCCATAGAAATAGACTTTTTTCTTTCGTGGCTTAGAGTTTTTTGTTTTTTTATTAAAAATAAAAGGACTTAGTTTCAAGCCCTTTTTTTGTTTAATATTTTTCTTCTTTGATCTTAAATTTCATCGGTTCCAGAAGAGACTTTATTCCGGTAATCATACCGGCTTGCCCGCAAGCATACACGCGTGAATTTTCTAACGTCAGACCAAATTGTTTTATGGCTGACTCTGCCTGCTCAGGCAAACGTCCGGTCGCACCCTTCCAGGAACTGTTCCGTTCATCGTTGGGTCGGCTTACTGAAGGCACATATATTACCTGCTTGGCTTCCAACATCTCATAACAACAGTCGGATAACTCATCGGCATAACTTACGCCGTGAAAAACGTAGAATTTCCATTTACCTTCATGCGCATACTGTCGGATCATACTCCTGAAAGGAGCGATACCGGTCCCCGTAGCAAACATGGCATGGAGTTCAATGGTTGGATCAAATAAGAAATTGCCCCGTCCACGCGGCTGAAATAACTCAACTTCGTCACCAAGAGAAAGGTCCCATAATTGAGTCGTGAGCGCGCCCTCGGGAACCAATTTTATGAGCAATTCAATATAAGGATCCTGCGGAGAAGAAAAAATACTGTATGCGCGCTTCACACCACCTCGAGAAATAACGCAAAATTGACCCGATTCAAAAACGAATTCCGTCTCGGTCTCAAAGCGAAAAATGGTGAGATTTGGCAATACATCATTTCTTGCCACAAGTTTCATGACGCGTAATTTTTCGGCCATACAAATCCCTTTCAGCCAAAATGACAAAAAACGTTATTCTCTTTATACTGATCTCTGAAAAAAAAGCAACAATCCCTTATCTGTTTACAAACATATACGGCAAACTTTATTCTATTTAGAACTTTGTCGGGGCGCCAAGAATCTTCCCTGTTTGTCCAAGAGTCCGCCAGCTGGCGGACGATTGAAAACAAACAGCAATCCCGCCGCCATAAAGCGGTGGGAGAACTCGGTCTTATTTAAATCCTAAGTCGAGGCGCCGAGAACCCAGCACCAGAGCCTTCGGCACGATGCTGGGCGGGTCGAACTTATTTAATTTATTTTGTCGGGATGCTGGGAATCGAACCCAGTCTTCGCGCACCCGAAGCGCGCGTACTGCCGGTATACTACATCCCGATAATATTGGTGTGAGGACGGGGCTACGTACTGCCCGGCCTGTCCCGCACCAAACCGCAGTTATGGTGCGGGATATACTACGCCCCGACTTAAGATTTAATTTTATTAATGATTTACCCGCTCACATTTTTGCGCGGCTTCTGAGGCTGTTTTGGCAGGGTCTCCGACATAAGTCGGAGCAAAACAGCCGAAACCTCGGAGCCCCGCGCTGGCGGGGCGAGAATGAGCGTAAAAATGAGGACGGGTAAATCCCTGTCCCACTACACCCCGTATTTATCCTTTATTTTTCCTTCCTCATATTCTAACACCTCTTCATATTTTTCCTGAGCTTTTTTGCGCATCTGCGAAAGTTTTTCTTCAGACATTTCTTTTATTTCCCGCGCTCTCTTAATTAAATATTCTTTTTCGTTACGGGAAGGATCATCTATTATTTCATCAAATAACAGATCCAAAATGGCGCCAACCTTGGGGCCGGGTTTCAAATCCAAAATCTCCATAAGCTCATTTCCTTCAATTTTCATGTTCTTTCTAGAAACCGGCTCGGTCAAAACCTTTTCTACTCTAAACATAAAATGGCGCAATTTGTAGGGAACTGCTTTTTTAACCCCGGAGCCGATACGATCGGCTTCTCTCACCTGAACCAACTCGCGTACGTTTTCCTCCCCCACCTTTGCTACCAACCTTCTTACTGAAGCATCGCCAACAACATCCGGATCATAATTAAACATATGCGCACGCACAAGGAGCGCTATTTTTTCCGTTTCTTTTTTTGAGAAATGCAATCTTTCCAAAGCTTCTATGGTCATCCTTGCGCCGACTACTTCGTGGCCATAAAACGTAGAATCTATCCCTTCGCCTCTTTTTGCTCTTGGTTTACCGACGTCATGCAATAGCGAAGCCAAACGAACCTCGAAAGAATAATCCTGATCTAAAGTATATTGAAGCGCTTTGATGTTGTGCTCCCAAACAGTATATATGTGATGCTTATTCTGTGTAACTTCCCAACCTTCTTCAAGCTCAGGTAAAACATATTTAAGCATGCCGGTTTTGTGCATCAACTCAATTCCTTGCACGGCATATTTAGTCATTACAAGCTTACGAAATTCATCACCAATACGCTCTTTTGCTATAAATTCAAGCAGCTTGGCGTTCTCTTTTATGGCTTTTTGGGTCTTTTCTTCTACCTTAAAATTTAAATCTGAACTAAAACGTATAGCGCGCATTAGGCGCAAAGCATCTTCTTTAAATCTTTTATTGGCGTCACCAACGGTACGTATAACTTTCTCGTGAAGATCTTTTTTCCCGTCATATGGATCTACTAATTCTTTCCCATCCCAAGCCATAGCATTAATGGTAAAATCTCTGCGGGCAAGATCATCTTCAATTTTTTTTGCAAAACTTACTTTATCAGGATGTCTTTTGTCGCTATATTCCTCTTCTATACGAAATGTCGTAACTTCAATAATATTTTTAGCTGAATCGGCTCCGACGCTTAGGCTCCGACGCTTAGTCGGAGAGCCGATTGAAACATCGGCTTCGAGAGTCCCGACCCCAACGGGCGTCGGGATTTTAATACCAACAGTACCGAAAGTGTTTTCATAAAAGGAATCGGGAAAAATAGCTTGTATTTGTTCCGGTGTTGCGTCAGTAGCCACATCCCAATCTTTAGGCGTTCTATCCAATAAAATATCCCGCAAACAGCCTCCCACAATATAAGCCTTAAAACCCGCCTCTGTAAGCGTTTTCATCGTGACCTCAACTTCTTTGGGTAATAAAATTTTTGCGTCTATAGCACTTTTTTTCATACGACATGCGATAAATATTCCCGCCTCGCCACTCGGGCTAAAGTTCCTCCAGGCTTTCGGAACTCGGCGGGACTCCTGAAAATGCGAATCCCGCTTAAACGGGATGGCATTTTCTAGTCGGCGCGCCCTGGAGGATTCGAACCCCCAACCTCCTGGTCCGAAGCCAGGCACTCTATCCGTTGAGCTAAGGGCGCCTACCTCTAAAATACGTGCCTGACAACTAAAAGTCAAAGCTAATTTTATATCCTAGAGAACGATTTAATTTAAAAATTATACCGCAGAACTCCTTGCCTTAACTAATATAATATATTTTGCTTATTTATATATAACTTCTTTAAAAATAAAAAAGGGGGGAATACAAAAACTATATTTTGGACATCCGATAAATACGTATAGTACTGATCTGGAGCGCCAGCTTATTTTAGCAATAAATACGGCCTTTCCTGATTGCATCATAGAAAACCCGAACGCTCAGAAGCATCAAGACGGTTACGCTTTGTACAGAGAAAAGACCGGTAACGGTATGACTTATTTTATTGAAAATGTCTTGCCTGATTGTAATAGTGGCATATTTTTAGCCTTTCGCGATGGTAAATTCAGCGCAGGCGTTATGGCAGAAATGTATTTTTTTATCAGGCGAGGCGATCCGGTCCGGGAAATACTCCCCAACGGGACCGTTATACCTCTTACAATACCGCTTAAAGAACGCGCGCTTTCCGCTAAAGAAACACGGGTCCGGATACGTGACGCATCCGGAAATATCGTTCTATACTGATCAAGTGTTTACACTGAGCAAAGTCGAAGTGTTTACACTGAGCGCGGGTCGAAGTGTTTCACGTGAAACCCCGTTAGAAAATTGGGCTTAAGTAAATCGCCGAAAAAGTCTACGAGCTTTTTCGGCAGAAGCAAATCAACTATTCTTAAATAAAGCAAAATTCAATCACAACCTTAGCAATTTTCTAACGGGGTGAAACAAAATAAATCCTACATTGTGTAGGCTTTTTATTTGATAAAAAAGATTGCAAATATTGTAAATATTATGAAACAAACAAGAGAAATTGCTGCGACAATGGCATATCTGTCTTTTAGGTTTTTGTTTGTAGCTGCCCGCCAAACAAGCATATCAACTGCGGCGCTTATACCGAATAAAAATGTGCCGAATAAAAGCCAGATGATCTGCAGTTCGCTCAATATAAAACCTCTTTTTTGTTAAAAAACGTTATTTTTATATTACCTTAAAATAAAAATGAGACGGGGTGCGCCCACAAGGAATCGAACCTTGAACCTTCTCCTTAAGAGGGAGTTGCTCTGCCAATTGAGCTATGGGCGCGGATACTAAGTAGCTTAACTTAAATATTTTATGTATAAAATAATTTCTCTGCCAACTCCGACGCTCCGCAATGCGGAGGTCGGAGCTCCGACTTTACGTCGGAGTTGAGCTATGGGCGCATTGCAATATACATTTTATATAGTATATGACCAAAAAAGTGAAGGTCTACACTGAGCGCGGGTCGAAGTGTTTCACGTGAAACCCCGTTAGAAAATTGGGCTTAAGTAAATCGCCGAAAAAGTCTACGAGCTTTTTCGGCAGAAGCAAATCAACTATTCTTAAATAAAGCAAAATTCAATCACAACCTTAGCAATTTTCTAACGGGGTGAAACATTATCCTTTGGCTTGCATTTTTCGTGAGTATATTGTATATTATATTCACTGTTCTCCACAATCGAAAAGGAAGGCAAGATGAATGACCCCTCTTTACTGCAGTGGTGGGTAGATGAACTTAAAAGCAAGGGCGCAAAGCTTCTGAATTGGAGCGAATTGCAAGCGCTTATTGCAAGCGTACCCGTTCCCAAAATTACCGTTAAAAGTTGTATCGTCATGACAAACCGACAAAAGAACCGCCCGCCGGGCATGATATTCGTCCTGAATCCTGACAAAGATGTTCGGGATGACCTTGGAAATGTTTTATTTGTGCGTAAAGCCGGTTGGGGTGAACCTGGCGGCACCAAGGTAGAAAACGAAACTATGCATGAATCTGCTAAAAGTGAGATCAAAGAAGAAATCAATCTTGATATTGCTGAACCCACAGACCAAGATTTTATCTGCGCAATCCAGACAACCCCGGATCACATCACAGTCTATTTCAATGTAGTGCCTCCCAAGACCGGAAGGCTAAGCGTTGAAAATGACCGGATGTTCACTGAATATTCAGTTAAAGAGTGGCGAATCGTTACTTTCGAAGAGCTGGACGAGCTCATGAAGATGAAAAACGTGGGCCAGAAACCTACGCTTAACGATAAGCACAGAAATCCGGTACGCATTTTCTATGACGATCTTGCGATCGCCTGGTTGCACAAAGATGCTTTTCTAACAAAAACCACTTAATAAAAACCCTGCGCATTGCGCGGGGTTTTATTTTTTTCATCAGTCTAAAATTATTCGGGGTCTCTATGAAATTTTTCGTGTATTTTTTTAAGCTGTGGATTTGTGAAATGAGTATATATCTGTGTGGTTGTGATAGAGGCGTGACCCAACAACTCCTGTACTGAACGCAGATCGGCGCCGTTACGCAAAAGGTCTGTGGCAAATGAATGGCGCATAACGTGAGGAGTTACCCGTTTCCCGACAATGCCGGCTTTAACCGCATAATATTTTATCAATCTCTGTATAGAACGTGGCGTCAGGCGGGTAAAATTAGTAACGCTTTTACCTCTGGGAATCCTGACAAACAAAGCTTTTTCTACAATATTTGCGCGTGCCTCCAAATAATCTTTCAATATTCTTTTTGGCTTTTCTGATATAAAAACCGGTCTTATTTTATCTCCTTTTCCCCGCACAGCAAATTCGCCTTTCTCAATATTTATATTTTCTGTATCAAGACTGCACAGCTCTGAAACGCGCATGCCCGTTGAAAAAAGCATGGCCAAAACTGCTTTGTCTCTTAAGGTTCGTATATCCTTGCCCTTGGGCGCGTTCAACAACCGCTCAAGATCGTCTTCCTCCAAAAAAGCAACTTCGCGCGCTCCCGTCTTTGCCAATTCCAGACGCTCGGAAGACAGCGCCTCAATACCTTTGTGTGCCAAAAATTTTAAAAATACACGCAAAGCTATCACATGATAATTCTGCGTCTGTTTTGAAAGATTTTTCCTGTTCAACCAAACACGGAAAGCGCGTACTTTATCCTCGTTTAAATCTTCAAGCTGTAACGTTTCACGTGAAACATTTTTATCTTCGGCCAGCCACGAAAAAAATCTTTCCAAATAATGATTATAGTTTTCGACTGTTTTTGCAGAACGACCTCTTTCAATTTCAACATATACAAGAAAGTCTTTTTTGTGTTGGGTTAGATTGTTTGCCATCTCTTATATTGTACGACATTAAAAACCTTTTTTAAAGCCGTGTTTATCCTGTCTTCAGACGCGGGCTTCCCTTATGAAAACTTTCGTGCTATAGTATCTCCGCTATAAAACCATAGTTCTTAAAATCAATTACTGCATTTATATGCTAACCACAAGACAAAAAGATAATCTTATCAAAAAATTCAAAATTCATGATTCAGATACGGGCTCAAGCGAAGTTCAAATCGCTCTGCTCTCTGAAGAAATTTCTCGTTTAAGTACTCACTTAAAAAAACACGCCAAAGATAATCACTCAAGACGGGGCTTACTTAAAATGGTCGCAAAAAGACGCCGTCTTTTAAATTATTTAAAAGACGAGGACGAGAAAAGATATAACTCGCTTGTAAAGAAATTGGATTTGAAATAATGACTGTAATTAAACATACTAATCAGCGCGTAGCAGTCTTGGTTGATGTACAAAACTTGTATCACTCGGCCAAACACATGTTTTCTGCGCGCGTTAACTATCAGACACTTCTTGAAGAGGTTGTTGCCGGGCGAATGCTCGTTCGTTCTCTTGCCTACGTAGTTAAAGCGGGTGATTTGGCCGAAGAACAGGCCTTTTTTGATGCTTTAACGAAAGCTGGCTTTGAGGTAAAAAGTAAGGATCTTCAGGTTTTTGCCGGAGGAATGAAAAAAGCTGACTGGGATGTGGGTTTGGCCGTAGATGCTATCCGCTTATCTAGTCTTGTTGACGCAATAATCTTGGTAACCGGAGACGGAGATTTTATTCCTCTGGTTGAATTTCTAAAAATGCAGAAAGGCGTTCAGGTTGAAGTAGCTGCTTTCGGTCGCTCTGCTTCCGCTAAACTAAAAGAAGCGGCCGATGACTTTTTGGATCTTGGACAGTCTCAATTCTTAATAAAAATAAATAAGCGACCCAGATCGCGCCGCTAATGGTAAGAACTTAAAAAAGATAACCGGTCAGAGTAAAGGGAATTGGAGTAAAGTTTACTCCGCCATGCCGTCGGAGCGCATTTCACTCTTATTCCCTCGCCCGGTTTACTAAAAATTTCTTCCCGAAGCGCGCAGGGTTAATTTAAAATGTCAGACAATAAAATATACCGCGCAAATATAGGCGGAAAAGATATAACCATTACCCTTCCCGGATTAGCCGAACAGGCCCACGGCGAAGCAATGGTCAGATGTGGCGATACTATTATCTTAGTTACTGCCGTAATGGGCAAAACTCCACGTGAGGGCATAGATTTTTTCCCTTTAACCGTTGAGTTTGAGGAAAAATTATACGCTGCGGGAAGAATAAAAGGTTCCCGTTTCATGAAACGGGAAGGTCGCGCTTCAGATGAAGCCGTTCTTTCGGCGCGCCTTATAGACCGCACTATACGGCCTCTTTTCCCCCAATTCATGCGCAATGATGTTCAGGTTGTAACCACGGCACTTTCTTATGATTATGAAAATGACCCGGATGTACTGGCTATTATCGGTGCCTCAGTAGCTTTAAGCGTTTCAAACATACCGTGGAACGGTCCCATTGCCGGAATTCGTATAGGCAAAAATACAGCAGGTGAGTGGGTTCTTTTCCCAACCACAACGGAAAGAGCAGAAAGCTCCGCTGATTTGATAATTGCCGGCACAAAAGACAGGGTAAACATGCTTGAGGGCGGTTTAAATGAAGTGCCCGAAAATGATGTGGTAGCTGCAATTGCATATGGTCAAAAAGCTATGCAAGAAATTTTTGCATTACAAGAACAAATAATTAAAGATGTAAAACCCACCAAAACTGAAGTAATTTTATCTGCTCCGAACCAAAAAACAAAAGAATTTGTGCTCTCATTCATAGGCTCAAACCTTGAAAAAGCTATGTTTGATTCTGGCCTATCTAAAACAGAAAAAGCAGAAAAATTATTGGCCTTAAAAGGAAATTTAATTAAAAAAATTAAGGAAGAAGCTACAGAAATTAATATTCAAGGCGCCTTAGCTGTTTTGGAAGAAGAAACCGATAAATTGGTTCACGAAAAAATATTAAATGAAAATAAACGTCCCGATGGACGTGCGCTAGACGAACTTCGCGGCGTATCCGCTCAAATCGCGCTTTTGCCCAGAGTTCATGGCTCAGCCTTATTTACCCGCGGAAACACCAAGTCCTTGGGCGCACTTACTTTGGGAGCGCCCGGAGACGAACAAACAGTTGAAACCATGGAAGGAGAAAGGACAAAACGCTTTATGTTACATTATAATTTTCCTCCTTTTTCGGTTGGTGAAACGGGTTTTTTCCGAGGTCCGGGCAGACGAGAAATAGGACACGGAGCGTTGGCAGAAAAAGCTCTCATGCCGCTAATTCCTTCAAAAGAAAACTTTCCATATACAATACGACTCGTTTCGGAAATATTGTCTTCAAACGGTTCTTCATCAATGGCCTCTGTGTGTTCGGGATCTTTAGCATTATTGGATGGGGGAGTGCCGATAAAAAAGTCGGCAGCCGGAATCGCTATGGGACTGATGACCAATGACAAAGGAGCATGGAAAGTTTTAACAGATATCCAAGGCCCCGAAGATCATTATGGTGATATGGATTTTAAAGTTGCGGGAACTCGCGATGGAGTAACCGCGGTTCAAATGGATGTAAAAATAGACGGCGCTACTATTGAAATGTTAGAGAAAGCCTTTGCTCAAGCCAGAGAAGCTCGCTTACAAATATTAGATGTAATGGATTCGGCTATTTCTTCTCCGCGCGAAACTCTATCTGAATTTGCGCCAAGAATATTAACCCACACTATCAATCCCGATAAAATACGCGATGTTATAGGCCCCGGAGGAAAAATAATAAACGCTATTACTTTACAAACCGGAGCCCAAATAGATATTGAACAGACCGGCGTAATATTTATAACCGGCAAAGATGCCGCTTCCGCTGAAAAAGCTTTAGCTTGGATAAAAGATCTGACGCGCGAACTAGCAGCTGGTGAAAAATTTGAGGGAACGGTAACGCGCATATTCCCTTTTGGTGTAATGGTAGAATTGATACCCGGACAAGAAGGTTTGGTGCACAACTCCAAAGTTGCGCGCTGGGGTGTCAGAAATGCCGAAGACTTAATGAAAACGGGGGATAGGGTTCCGGTAGAAATTGAAGAAATTGACAACCAGGGAAGGATCAATCTTATACCCCAGGATACTTTTATGCCCGAGAAAAAAATAACAGGAGATTATAGCAGCTTTGAAAGACCTTCTCATCCGCCAAGGCACAACAATGGAAGAAATGACCGACCTCGCGGAGGAAGAAACGATCGCTTCAGCAGATATTAAAAATTCGCCCCTGTTGGACTCGTCTAACAGGGGCGAAATCGTGATATACTATATAGTATGCCGGGTAGTGAAAATTCGACTGTTCCGCAAAACGGAACAAAAATATCCGGCTTATCGCTTTTAACAAAAAGTGCTAATTTTAATCAAGAAATTCGTTCGTTTTTGACATAAAAAGTCGAATTTCTACTACCCGGTATGGCGCTAAATGCAACCGTACAAAAAAATCCCTCGAATGAAAGGGAAGAGGATCCTATACGTACGATGCAAAAAGATATCGCAACGCTTCAACGCGGAGAGTATAAACCGCGCCATTTTGTTGCGCCAAAACCGGTTCTACAAAGCTCGCCTACAAGCATATGGGAAACAAAAGAAGATGAGCAAAACGCCCTTCAAAGACTTGAACAATCAGAGTTTAAACCAAGCGAAGAGCATTTAGAAAAAGATGCGGATGAGCCTCCTACTTTAGCGGAAATAGGGGCCCAATTAGCTAAAAAACAAACCTCTCAACAAATTGAACCCTTGCCGCAAAAAACTCCGACGCAAGAAACGACCAACTCTTCTGAAATACCCCAAAAATCTTTACCGGCATCCGAATTTAAAGATATTCCTGAAATAGATATTTTGGGCCTGACAGATTTTGTTTCTTATGCTTCTCCAAACCTCGAAGGCTCTGCTTCCTCTCAAGACCTTCCTTTGATGTCTGATACCGAAAATAGAATTTTTAAGCCGGAAAAAATCATTAAAACTCCAAAAATAACACCGCCTCCGATAGAAAATACATCGGATAAAAATACTAATCCGCAAATTTTAAGAAATAAAATAATAAGCAAAGAAGACGAACACAATATCTTGGATCTTGAACCAGATATCGAAAATAGAACGTCTTATGAAAATGCGCTTTCTAATACTGATACAACAACCGAAATAGAACCCAAAAAGAGCTTTAAATTGTCTTTTATTCCAAAAAGGTTTTTGATCGTGGGAGTGGTTATTTTTGTTGGTATTTTAGCTGCTGCAGGAGGATATATAATATTTAGCTCACAAAATAATCAAACACCCGTAACAGTACCGCCTCCGCCTCCTGCGCCAGCCCCTATTCCGCCGCCCGCCCCGAAAGAACCTCTAATTCCTCAAGCAACAATTCCAACATCTTCTGATATAACCTTAACCGGAGAAAATATAAACGAAATACGTTTACAGTTGGTTTCTTCCCTTTCTGATCTGTCCCAGCCCAACACTTTAAGTCGTATATTGATGAAACTGGAGACCACAAACGAGATTCGCTATCTTAATTTTGAAGAAATTTTGTCGGTCTTGAACCTTGTTTTGCCGACAGAACTTAAAAATAGTTTTGATTTTTCAAATACTACTCTTTTTACATACGGCCAAGCAGAAGGAACGCGCCTGGGACTCGCAATAAGAACAAGCGACAGAAACGGTACGATTCAGTCTGCTACGGCCTGGGAACCAGACGCATATGAAGACTCAAAGGTCATGTTATCCTATTCAGGAATTGCGCAGGTGCCTGAAGAAATGACTTTTTTTGATAACGCCAGAGGCGAGATTACTATAAGATATCTGAACCTATTGTCCCCGAATCTGACGATAGACTACGCGGTTACCGATACGCTATTTATTTTCACTACTTCGCGCGAATCAATGTTTGCTGCTCTTGAAGCTATAGGAAAATAGTTTACTGCCATCAAATCTTTGATTAAGGGTTTGCCCCACACCAAAATTTTGGTGTAGAGGTTTATCCACACCCAACCGTGGAGCGAGCAAACAATTTATGCTATAATAGATGTTAATGCCTCGCGGATTGCCCGCAGTCTAGGACCTTAAAACCCAGCGATCGGCCAGGTTAAAAATTAGCAGGAAACCCTGCGGATGCCTGCACAAAACAGGCCCCTTTCGCCATAATCGCGAAAATTTTCTCTATAATCGGGAAAAACAAAAGGCCAAAAACCATTAAGGGCGCTCCGCCCATTTTTAAAACAATTAAATCGGGGCGTTTAGCGCCCTTAATAACCAAAAAATATTTAAATCTCCCTTGCGGAGCTTTTTTTGTTTATGTAATATTAATTAGCTGTACCAGGTAGTGAAAATTCGACTGTTCGCCTCTGGCGAACAAAGAGCAACCTTATCCGGCATTAATAGATTAACTTTAAATAATACTTAACTAAGAAATTCCTAAACCATTAGTCGAATTTCTACTACCTGGTATGCATATATCCCAAAACGACCTTCAACTATTAAAAAACAAGCTTTTGTCCGAAGAAAAAACAACTTCTGAAACTCTGGCTTCTTTTGCTTCCAAAAATAAAAACGCAAACCGTGAATATACTTCAGAATTCCCGACGTTTGGAGACGCTAATGATGAAGACGCCCAAACTTCAGCTGTTGAAGAATATGGAACGCGTCTTTCTGCAGAACGAGCTCTTGAGGAAAGATTGCGCGCTATAGAAGAAGCTCTGACCCACATAGAAAAAGGTTCTTATGGCAGATGTTCAAACTGTAAACAAGACATACCGCTAGCTCGCCTAAACGTCTCTCCTGAAGCTGAATTGTGCGGAAAATGCAAATAATCTTGTAAATATGTCTGTAAAAATTAACGGCCTCAGCGTAATTGGCTTAAACGTAAAACCTGTAACTGTAGAAATGGATCTTGATCCTGGACTACACAGTTTTCGGATAGTGGGCTTACCCGACAAGGCCGTTGAAGAATCGCGTGAAAGAGTCGGAGCAGCCATAAAAGCTTCCGGGGCTAAACCTCCTCAAAAATTCAATCGCAAAATAATCGTTAATTTGGCGCCGGCAGACCTTAAAAAACAAGGGCCTGCTTTTGACTTACCCATAGCTATAGCTTTTCTTGCAGCTTCAACACAAGCCAAATTCTCGCCGCTTGAAAAAATAGTTTTTGCCGGAGAGTTGGCTTTGGACGGCTCTCTGCGTTCCGTACAGGGCGCGCTTCCCATGGCTCTTTTTGCGCGCGAAAAAAATCTTATTCTTGTCTTGCCTGAAGAAAATATATCTGAAGCTTCTTTGGTAAAAGGTGTAAAAATAATTTCTGCCTCATCCCTTAAGCAATTGATCGCCAAACTCGAAAAAAATACCGAGACAGAATATGTAATAGGGGAGGGATTGCCTGCCAACATAAAAGAGACGGTTATTAATTCTGATTTCGACATTGGATTTATAAAGGGGCAGGAGCAAGCCAAGCGCGCGCTTGAAATTGCAGCAGCCGGAGGACACCACGTAATGCTGTCGGGATCTCCGGGATCAGGTAAAACTCTTCTTGCCCGTTCCATGCCCACAATAATGTCCCGCATGACCGAAGAAGAAACGTTAGAAGTAACAAAAATATGGAGCGTCGCGGGTCTCCTTCATTCCGAACGCCCCCTGATGACCGAACGACCCTTTAGAACACCTCATCACTCGGCTTCGGTGGTGTCTATAATAGGAGGCGGAACATATCCAAAACCAGGAGAGATAACTTTAGCGCACCGGGGCGTATTGTTTCTTGATGAATTTCCGGAATTCCAACGCCCTATTGTTGAAGCGCTCCGCCAGCCCTTGGAAGACGGTGAGGTTACTGTAGCGCGCGCCAAAGAAACAATTTCTTTTCCTGCGCGCTTTTCGCTTATTGCGGCCCAAAATCCATGCCCTTGCGGAAATTTAGGAGATAAAGAAATAGAATGTATATGCGCACCAAGAGATATTATGCGCTATGCGCGTAAGGTTTCGGGTCCTATACTTGATCGCATAGATATCACTGTTTCGTTAATGAGAATTCCTTTCAGCAAATTACGTGAAGAAAATACCGAATCCTCAGAAGAAATAAGAAAACGCGTTGAAACCGCTCGAGCCGTACAAAACGAAAGGTTTGGCGCGCTTAAAATAACCTGCAACGCTGAATTGTCAGCAAGACAAATAAATAATTTCTGCAAGATTGATGCCCAAAGCACACAAATGCTTGAAGCCGCTCATAACAAATTTCATCTGTCTCCGAGAGGGATCAGTAGAATTTTGAAGGTATCCAGAACCATTGCGGACCTGTCGCAAGAAAAAAATATCGGCCCCCAGCATATAGCCGAAGCGATACAATATCGGCAAAAAGAAGAATCTTAAAAAATAAAACCCGCATTCGCCGACTAGCAAATGCGGGGCTTTTTTAATTCCAAACTATTTTTCTATCTTCTTAGGAAGGGATTGCTTCCGCCGTGAACCTCAAAGTGCAGGTGGCATCCGGTTGAACGCCCTGCCCCGGGAGTTCCGGGCTTTCCTCCAATGCTTGCGACCTGCTGGCCTTTTGCAACCGCTTCGCCCAATGAAACTGAAACAGTTCCTTTAAGTATGTGCGCGTATAAAGTTTCGGTTCCGTTCTGATGCTTAACAATTATGTTGTTGCCATATCCTCCGCCGGCACGACGCGTTTTATCTTCGGTAAGATATACTTTAGTTACAGTACCGTCAGCTGCGGCATAAATTGAGGTCCCGCATGAATTAGCTATATCAACACCGTTATTTGCGTGTCTTCGTCCAAAATTTCTTCCGGTTGTGGGCGCAATAAAATATCCTGAAGTCGAAATGTTTTGAGCAAAGCTTGAAGCTGTAGATCTTGGTGCAGCTGGAGGAGGCGGTGGCGGAGCAATACTCCCTCCGGGCACTATAATAAACTCTCCTGTCTTAACCTGTCCGTCGGCTGGAAGAGCATTAAATGCAATAATAGACGTCGAATCTGCTCTATATTTTTTCGCAATAGAATCAATTGTGTCGCCGCTTTTTACTATATGAGCCACACCGGAAGCCGGAAGTATATCAAGTACCGTACCGGGACTTAATAAATCCGGATTTGAAACTTTATTTGCCCATTGTATAGTATCAACGTTAACTCCGTAGGAAGCTGCGATAAAAGACATTGTTTCGCCTTCTTTTACGGTATGCTGAACAACTGTTCTGCGATTTGCTCCGCCGACATTTAGAAAATTAGTCGGAGAAAGATGTCCGCTTATAAAATTCTTAGAAAAATCCTCATCTTCAAGCTCAAGAAATTCTAAAACACCGAATTCTTCAGGTAGTATTCCTTGCGAAGATACAAATGGTATTGCTTCATTATAATTATCAACCAAAGCATCAACATAAACTTCTTCAACGTATGAGCCGCCCGCAGTGGAATCTACCGCAAACAAAAAACCCTGGCTCTCAAGCGACATAGAACTGCCGCCTGCAACGCCAAGAAAAATTAACGACGCAAGAACGCCGCCTGAACTACGTTTATAAAACCAACTGAACCATTTCTTACCAAGACCGATAGCGTTTTTCTTGCTGTATGGGTTTTCTCTGCTGCTAGATATTTCTTCTTGTTCTGGAGTTAGGTTCATGAAAAAGCACGAAAAAAGGCCGTACACGGCCAACACACATAGATTAACTTCTTAAAAACGTCCTGTCAATCCCACACATAACCGGGACTAAAACTGCCACAAATTTATCCTATACACATCAGGTTCTCAGTATTAAAAAGCCTTTTTTACCGTTATGTGCAGGATTAAAAACTATTGTTTTATAAGCACTTTAAAGCTATAAGAGATGTATGCCAGGTAGTGAAAATTAGACCGTTTGCAAAAGTAAACCAGATCTAATCATTTCTGGCATTTGATGCTACTTTTTATAATATAAGTTAATCATAAATCAATGAACAAAAAATCTAATTTATACTACCCGGTATGCCCGTAGTCCTATTTTTAGCCGGATTTTTTGCCGCAATAAACATTTTGGCAGCCGAACCCTCTTCGGACGATTTAAATCTTCCTATATATGCTATTAGCGTGGTGGAACAGGGTATTGCATACTCTGCAGAAGCTGAGTCTCAAGCAACAATAGGTCAAATTTTAGAAAAAAACGGTTTCAAAACCTCAAACAGCGACATTATAAGCCACAGCAGTGAAGAGGCCGTCGTGCCGGGAGATACTATTTATATATATCACGCAACACCTGTTACGATCGTTGATGGTGGGGTTGGATCCGAAACGTTTACTTTAGCCAACACCGTAGCTTCGCTTATAAATGAAAAGGGGATCATCCTTAACGAAATAGATATTTTAACTCCGTCTGAAAATACAAATATCAAAACCGGCTTAGTAGTCAAAATCAGAAGACGTGTTATTGAAAAAATAACCGAGGTTCTGGAGGTGCCTTTCAAAAAAATATCTTCCGAAGATCCTGAAACTTCCTATGGCAAAGTTACAATAACCAAACCCGGAATACTCGGTAAAAAAGAAGTAGAGTTTGAAGTTTTAAAAGAAGACGGCAAAACAATAAAAAAGAAACAGTTAAAAGAAACTATTCTAGAACAATCAGAGGCACAAGAAGAATCAATAGGCAGTCGCATACTTATAGGAAAAACAGATGAGGCTTTAGGGAGTTGGTATCACGCTTTTCCCGGAATGTACGCGGCCAGCACAACATATCCGCGTAAAAGTTTTGTACGCGTAACAAACCTTAATAATAATAAATCCGTAATAGTAAAAATAAACGATTATGGACCCACGATCCCGGGAAGAATTATCGACCTCGAAGCGACGGCATTCAAAAAATTATCGCCTCTTAGCAGAGGAGTTATTCCTGTTCGGGTTGAACAAATACTATAAATTTTATGGATTTAACTGATATTAATACGCTTAAAAAACTTCTGTCCGAATATAAAATATCCCCACGCGAAGGCTGGGGTCAAAATTTTTTGACCTCTAAAAATGTACTTGAACAAATAATAAAAACTGCGGATATCAAAAAAAATGATTTAGTGCTTGAAGTGGGTGGGGGAGCCGGAACTTTAACGCAGGAACTAGCCAAACGAGCAAAAGAAATAACCGTAATTGAAAAAGACCCGCAATTAATACCTGTTTTGGGACATGTCCTCGAAGGCTTTAAAAACATAAAAATAATAAAAGGCGACGCTCTTAAACTTGAGGCCTTGCCGTATTCCAAAGGAAAAAAGAAGTGGCGAATAATAGCCAACATACCCTACTGGATAACCGGAAGGTTTCTTCGTATTGTACTGGAAAGCGAAAATCCACCTAATGAAATAATGCTCATGGTTCAAAAAGAGCTTGCGGAAAGAATTTGCTCCCAACCTCCGCGTATGAGCCTACTCTCGGTATCCGTCCAATATTACGGCAAACCCAAAATAATAATTAATAATATTTCTCCTGATAATTTTTGGCCCGCATCCGGAGTAAATTCTGCTGTAATAAAAATTATTGTGGGCAAAAAAATACGCGACGCTTTTAAAACTAAAAAGTTTTTTACTTTAATACGTGCCGGATTTGCCCATCCGAGAAAGCAATTACGATCTAATCTTAAACGAGCTTTTACCTTGAGTGATCCGAGAGTAAATGATCTTTTTGATACATGTAAAATTAAAAAAACTGCGCGAGCTCAAGAGCTTAAACTTGCCGCTTGGTCGTATCTGGCAGAAAAAATCATGCTATAATAATATAAACAGAAAATTCCTTTCATGCTTAAGTCTGTTATTAAATATGCTTGGTTAGAAACTAATAAACCGCTAATGTTCGCGGCGTTTTTTGCTATACCATTGGCAGTGTTTATATTCACAATTACTAAAATTCCTCAGCAAATTACTCCCTCGGTGCAGGCAGCTGCCTGCACCACTTCTGCCAATTGCACTGACCTATGTAGTGCAAGCCGAGACAGCACGGTTATTTCTAAACAATGCATTTCTGGAATATGTCAATACGGCTATTCAAGCTGTGGCACAGATACTTATTACTGTGTGGGTAATACAGTTTACTACGATAACTATTATTGCCGACCGGCTAATGGAACATGCGGTTCTACAATAGCTAATCTTTCACAGGATTGTACTTTAAAAGGGCAAATCTGTTCTAGTGGCTTGTGTGTAGATTCTCCTCTTCCGCCTCCGCCGCCGCCACCTGGACCGCCTGGCCCACCTATACCACCAGGTGGAGGAGACTGTGGTGACTATACCAATACAGGATATCCGGCATTTATAGGTCCTTCAGGAAGTGCCGAAGGTTGCAATACACAAGACTCACGATATGGTATAGGACCGTATGGAGAGCGCTCGTGGACCGAAGGAAACATACGTCATTATGGTCTGGAACCTGGATGTGTGCGCGGACACACGACGGATACTACCGATGGTTGTTATTCCGGCCATTACGAAACCTTATGTACTTCTGCGGATATAGATTCTTCATCTACATATGCACTAAAAATCCCGACCGCAGAGGCCGCTTCTTGCACCACCGCTTCAGATTGCACGCCGTATTGCACCGGAGATAATTCAGGCAGGATCAATTACTCATGCGTGTCGGGTGCGTGCGTACAAACAGGAACCTCCAGTTGCGGCACGGATAGATACTATTGTACCGGCAATAGCGTCTACTACGACAATTTTTATTGTAGGCCGGCCAACGGAACGTGTGGTACTACCACAGGTAATTTTGTGGGGGACTGCACGGCCACAGGGCAAATCTGTTCTAGTGGAGCGTGCGTAGGAGGAACCGTTCCACCGCCTCCTCCGCCACCACCTCCACCTGGAGGCACCTGCACCGACGTTTTTGTATGTGACGTTTATTGGATAGATAGACAATATACATGCGACGCGTGGAGCTGTGAAAAACTATGTGAATTTACCGGCGGAAAAGAAACCGCGTATCTCTGGGATCGGGCCGACACAAAAATTTGTGGCTGTGGCAGACCGGAAGGAGGAATATTGCTCCCCGGACCAGGACCGGCAATCTGTATTACAAATACCGACTGCAACGACAATAATTCATGCACAACAGATATTTGCGCTACAAGTACGGGCTTATGCACCAACAACGTAAAACCCGGAACAAGCTACCAATGCGATGCTGCCAAACGTTGTGTTGCAAGCGATAATACACAATATAGCTGTACCAATTCCTGCGACCCAACTGAACGAGATGCTTGCGGTTCTACATCGGGAGGCGGTGTCTGTTCAACCTGTACAAAACCTGATTATTATTCCAATCGCGGGCATATACGCGCCTTGTGGGGTTCAAATATTTATTATTGGGCTCCTCCTGAAATGCTCTCTGGCTCTTTAGACGTAAATGAAGCGTTTTCATCCGGATGGACTGGAGCAGGTGTGAATTTTGTATATACTTCCGATCCGAACAACGCAGATATTATTCTTGATATTTGCGACAGACAAGGAAAGGATCCTCGAGTGTCGTGTCTTAATATTGATAATACGTCTTGGTGGGCTTTGGCGTATCGTCACAGTTCTACTTCCCGCATGTGTCCCACCGGAACCAGTTCACATTATACTGCAAATTATTGCTCAATTGGCATACGAAAAAATTGTGTCTGGGATGCTTCTTGTGCTTCTGAAAGAAATATATCTACATGGAAAGCAGCTCTAGTCAACCACGAAACCGGACACTGTTTGGGTTTACGGGATGATCCTTTTGACAGAGATATACTTATGTTTGATGGAGGCCAACCAAATACGTATCGACCTACAACTTGTGAAGTTAATCTAGTTAGCGCGCTTAAAACTTGCAAAGAGGATGCTTGTGGCAATAACTTTCGTTAATTTATGATACAACTTTTAAATTTATTAAAATCAAAGTTTGCTGTTTCGGTATTAATCATTCTGCTATTCTCTATTGGTTTTATTGTAATTAACGCGATAAGCCGACCGCCCCAAACCACAAACTTGCCGCCGGGTTATTTAGATAATGAAAACAGCGACCGGGATTCCGATGGATTAACCGACGCGATAGAAAAAATATATGGAACAAATCCAGACAATAGTGATACAGATGGAGACGGCGTTTCTGATAGACAAGAAATAGCTAATAATACAGACCCCTTAAAATTCGGCTCGTCCTCACTTCAAGAAAACGAAGCGCTAAATAAAAATCTTACAGTGCAATATTTTTCTTGGCTTGCCGAATCCAAACATATTTCTTCGCAAACTCTTGATAACCAACTCGTAAAAGAATTTATCGAGACAAAAGAATTGGACAAACCAATACTTTCCCCCGTTCCGCAAAACACGCTCAACATTAAAGAATCTTTAACTTCACAAGAACAGCGAGCTTATCTTTCCGCGCTAGATGGCACTAAATTACCTCTTTCGCTTTATTTATATACACAAGAAGAAACGTCTTATATAAATACGGAAAACACATCAATCGCTCCGATGAATTTACAAGAACTGATTACTGCCGTAAACGCGGCCTACACTACCTTAGATGGTCTTGTTATACCTGCGGATAACTCCCAACAACATTCATTATGGCTTTCACAACTTCTTACTTTAAAAAACGAACTTGTAACTGCGCAAAACACAAGTCCAAACGATCCTGTACTAAAAGAAAAAACGCGCTTGGTCGCCGAAACCCTTTCTGAAGAACTGCTTCCCTTTAATCCGGATGCAGATGTGTTCTGGGATCCTGAAGCTTTTAACAAATAATAAAGACGCACTTGCTTAGAATTAAAAATTGTTTCGTGCCGGGTAGTAGAAACTTACTTTTAATCAAATAATTTTATACCTCTGCTTGGAGCATAATCCTCTTCAAAAAGAGGATTTATTGCTATTGCCTAAGTTTTCACTACCTGGCATACTCAAGAGTATGAAACTTTTTTTACGTAAATTAATAAGGCCATTTCTTTTTTTGGTATTAATAGCCCTTGCTATATACGGAGCTTTTTCTGTCTGGGGAAGTTCAAAATTAAGGAGTCTTCGCGCTTCTATTTTTTCGTCGACGCAAAATGATGCGCCTGAAAGTTTTGCTGCTTCTTTTTTGCACGATGACGATAACGACGGGTTATCAAATGCCAAAGAATTAATTTACGGAACCAATGTAAATAAAACCGACAGTGACAATGACGGCTACAAAGATGGCGACGAAGTTCAAAACGGTTACGACCCCTCTTTAACCGGCAAAGCCCGCGTTGAAGAAAATATTAAACTTTCTTCAAACCTCACTGTACAATATTTTTCTTGGGTGATGGCGCGCACCGGAGACAAAGACCCGAGACTTGAAGAAAAACAAATTACAAAATTTCTTGAAGATAAAAAAATGGATACTTTAACGCTTCCTGAAATTTCCGACCGAGACATCAATATATCCGCAAACAGGGGAGCGGAGGGTGTTAAAAATTACCTGAACGACTTTTCTAACATAAAACTGCCCTCAGAAACAGGCTCCTATCTTGATGTAGCCCAAAACGTAATTCAACAACAACGCAAAGATGTTGTTGAGAGTATAATCGGCGGCATTGCGGAAACAGAACAGCATGTACGCAACCTTCAAACGCCCGCGGAGGCAGTGGAATTACACAAAGGATATTTAGCGCTATTTAAAGGATTGCATAATCTTTTTGCCGATTTATACGAAATAGATCGAGACCCTGTAAAATTAATGCGTGATGTTAAGTGGGGAAGTGATCTTATTGCGGAAGGTACACGCCTTGAGCGGATACGCTTAGGCTTAGTGGCAAAATATAATCCTGCGCCCGTAATTGAACCCTCAACCCCGGAACAACCGGAAGAACCCCAACAATAATAGGTTTTATGTGCGGTTATGCTCAAAAAATCTAAAAAATATATAATTTTTAAGCTCGCGCTTGTGCTCGCAATGCCTTTAGCAGCGGGCTTTTTTACTTTTACTATTCTGTATCCAAAAAATATGCCTGACAGCAACTTATCCACAAAGACCAAAAATGAAGGCGATGGTATAATAAAACCACAAGAAAATAAAGGGTTTTTAAACTTTTTGATTTCGTCTTTTGGCCAGGATAAAGTCTCGCAAAATACAGCTGTCGACTCGAATAAATATGCCACAAAACAACAAGATGATAGTTTATTGCCTTTTGATTCAATATTAAAATCAATAAACCCCCTGAACGGACTCGGAAGAAGTCTTAACGAGAAACGCACCGAAACCGAAGTTATCGATATGTTTGCCGATGCTCCAGAAAAAGAACCGGCAAAGTCACTATATCAATATTTTATAGCCTCCTCCGCTGTTGGTTTTGAAGAAGAGGATATCTATTCAGCCGTGCAGAACACGGTAAACGGAAATAATGAAAATTTGGAAAAAGTGATCGCGGGATACGAAGGCAAACTTAATGTTTTTGGGCAACTTGAACCCCCCGCTCTTGCTATTGCAGTACACGAACAAAGTAAAGCGCTTATTGAAAACTATATAATTTTGCTGCAAAAAATGACTGCCACAGACCCCGCAGAAGCTAAAAAAATATGGCTATCTGAAGAAAGACAAGATATTAATACCGAAGCAAACAAAATTATTACCGCAATACAAGAATTGGAACAACAATATAATTTTCGTTTGCCGAGCGATGTGTTACCTACCAACTAGAATTTAGCATATCGAATTTAGAATTTTACTTAACGGCCCACGGGTATTTTTTCTCTTCATACTAAATTAAAAATTCTAGTTTCTACAAAAGTCTCTTGTTGCATAAAACGAATATCTAAAAAACCATGAAAAAAATTTTTGGAGCTTGGGAAATAACGCGTTTCACGCGTGGTTTTATCGTATTTGCAGTTATGCTAAGCGTATTACTTCAAAACGCGCCCTCTCTATACGCTGCGGTACCGGTATATATGGTTAACCCAAGAAGCGACCCGGGCAACGTGTTTGTTGTAAATTTTGACGAAAGTAGCATAGAAACTTTCATGTTTGATCTATTCAATACCCTGGCCAAACGCGATGAAGATTTCACAACATCATTTGAATTAATGAAAATAGAAAAGGCCCGCGAAGATGTAAATAAGCTTTTCCAGGAATCCTTAAAAGAGCTTCAGGACTATGGTGCTGTGTTGGGAAGCATAAACGAAGACTGGACAACAAAATCTTCAACCGGCCCGGGGGCAAGTAACGACTATGAACTCAGCGCGCTTAAAGGAAGCCGGATAATAACTGATCCTTACGATTATCTGTTCAACGAACCTTTAGCGGCCGGACGCATAACAGGAATATGCTATTACTTATCGGTTATAGCAGACCAGAGAGGCTGGCTATTCTCTAATTCTCCGGTTAAAGCCACTTTTAGCAACCGATATAATGAAACTCCGCCTTCACAAACCGATCCGTTCAACGCTGATACAAACGAAAGTGTGAACAGAATATGGGACAGCCTTACTACTTTTCTTCTTGTAAATAATCCCGGTCCGAATAAAATAAATGAATTTTTGGATAATGAATCAATATTCCTGAATAAACCTGCTTTTGATAACCGAACAACCGGTAAAACAGAATTACTGCGTCGGATATTTTATTGTGACGGCATTCTGGCTTCTTTTGGTATAGACTCCCCGTATTTAACCGATTCTCTTATAGGAGTGTATAAATTAAACGGTCTTTCTTTGGATTCAAAACAAGAAGAACAATTTCGTCAAAAAGTTTTGGGTTTGCCGACCATGATAAATAATGGGCCCACCTATGAACAAGCCCGTCTGGCGCGCGAAGGAATAAATAATATTGGGGGAGTAGGAACAACCGCATCAACCGCCGCGGCTGGTGTTGTACAAAGAACAGCCAAAATACATGAATTATCCTTTATCGCGGGACAAGGTGTTCGCCCGCAAAATCTATATGTCACCTATCAGGAACAAAATCGAGCCTCTGTCAGAAGCGGCGCTGGTGGCGGTCCTAATTTGCCTAAAGAAAGCGCTTTTCTCTTAAATACAGAACGCGTTATTTCTCCTGCTGTTTTGTTGTTACAAAAAATGCAGGCCTCAACACAGGCTGAATTTGATTTAGCCGGACAGGGATATTTGGCGCTTGACCCCAGCCTAAAAAGCAACCCGTTCACATCATCTATTCTTACTAGCTATAACGTGGACAGCAATGCTCCGGCTTTCGGCGCGCCATCAGAAGATCCGGAAACTTCGCCGCGTGGAGTGTGTAACAATCCTGCGGGAACAAATTCTGACGGTACACCGCTTGATCCGCTCTGCTTTTTACTAGATCCGTGGCTTAATCCAACTCCTTCATTCAAAACCGCAACGCTAGATCCAAACAGCATCCTTCCGCGCCAACCGATTTCCGGTGGCTTGCCTGCGCCATTTGAAGATGAAAATTCTTACGTGCGCCTGGGCACAAATTACAATGTTGGTCAATTTAGAAATAGTTCATCCTTTTTAAATAATCGAGGCGACAATATTGAGAACAAACTAACGGGTATTGATTATTCAATAAACGATTGGTTTGACCGCGTTCTTGAAATGTATGAGCCAAGTCGCGGAGATGATTGGTTCACGCTTCAGGATTGGGATTGTTATATTGCCACATGGTTTGCAGCGTTGCGAATAGACGTACCTCTTGGCGGAACCCCATGGAGTCCGGATCCATTTTCATCCTTGAACGTTAGCACTCAATGCGCGCACCGCATCCCTACTTTATCGGGCGGAACCGGTGACGGAAGCTATTAAAACAAAATATGTTATCTAAAATAAAAATAACGATAAACAATATTTTAAACTGGCGAACTAAAAATACCGGCAGAATTACTTTTATTGCGTTTATATTTTTGTTTATTTTTATCGGCTTAACTGTACCAAACCCAAATAAAGCCGATGCCTTGTTTTGGATCCCGTTTATTATTGCCGCGGCGGTCATAGGGGGGAACACTGCTATTGGTGATCCCACCGGAATACAGAGCAATATTTTAGGTGGCGTCGGAAATGCGGTAGGTGGAGTGGTGGGCGGAGCAGTTGGCGGTCTTTTAGATTTGCTTTTAGCTGTTTTGGGTACGGTTTCACAGTGGCTTGTTGAATTAGCCGGACAGTTTTTAACTTTTATTTTGGTAGATTTCACCCAAACCGTATCTTTTTATAATAATTCCATGGTTAACGCGGGTTGGAGCGTAGTTCGGGACATATCAAACTGGTTCTTTATTATAATGCTTATTGTTATTGCTATCGGAACCATTATCGGTCAGGAACAATACAACGTTAAAAGAAGAATTATACCCCTGGTAATAGTGGCCATTTTCATGAACTTCAGTTTGTTTTTTGTGGCTCTATATATAAATGTTACACAGCTTTTCATGAGTTTCTTTATAAACAAACTCACTTCTCCCTACCAGGATATAGGCAAAGCCATAGCTTTTTCCGGTTTGGGTTTTGGACAAGAAAAAGGCTATAGTCTTTTGCCGGGTAGTTCAACCAATGCGTTGGCAACCAACTTCTTTGTTGTAATCTTCCAATTCTTTGCCGCTTTTGTTTTACTTCTTATCGCCATACTATTGATCGTGCGCGTTGCCCAACTTTGGTTCCATATGATAATGGCGCCCCTGGCTTTTGTGTCTACCTTAATACCGCGCACACAACAATTTTTCGGACAGTGGATGCAAGGACTAATTACTTGGGGTTTATTTGGAGTTTTTGCGTCATTTTTTATATGGCTATCTACTTACTTAATTGCGTATCTTGATCCTTTATCAAACCCGAATGCTCCCGGAATAAACGTTCAGCTTGTCGGAGATGCTAACGCCTTACCCGGATTGGCTGTTGCCAATATATTCCTTAGATTTGTTACCGTATCAATGTTCTTAATGGCAGGAATGCATGTTGCAAAATCTATGTCGGGTCGTGCCGGCGCAATGGCTTCAGACGGTATTATGCGCGTAGCCGGTATGGCTGCGGCGCCCGGTTTAGCCGCCGGAGCGATTGCTGCCCGAGGCGGTAGAAGAATAGCCGCGAGAGAACTGCAAGACAGAACATATGCGCGACGCGAAAAACTTGTTGGACAGCTTGAAAGAATGCCTCTTGTCGGTAGCGGTCTTTCTGCTCCGTTTAGAGCTGGTCTACGCGGAGAAGAAGTGAAGGTTAAACAAAAATATGAAGATGTTGAAAAAGAGCTTTCGGCCGGCGGTCCAAAAGCGGTTCAAAGTTTAACTACGCGCCTTGCTAGCAGCGGTTTGGCTATGGATAGATCGGAAAGAGCAGCAATAATAATGTCGCTTTCTAAGCGCAATGCCTTAAGCGAAGAAATGAGAGAAAAATATTATGAAGGCGCGTTCAAACATCTATATGCACGAGGAACTGAAGCAACTATTGCCGGAGCCGATCAAGAACGCGCAAGAAAAATTTTGGCTACTTTGCCTAAACGCGACTCAAAAGATAAGGGGCCTCGCGGTGAAGTTTCGGCCGACCAACTTGTAGAAGAATATAAATTACATATGCCGCAAAATGCTAAATATTTACCCGCTTATGTGTTTGATAAAGATCATCCTCGCTATGATGCAAAATTCACTGACGCGATACTTGCCCGTATTAACGGTAACGGATTATCTCAAATGGCCTCGGACAATCCTATTACATTTTCTTCTTTGATTAGATCCATAAATCAACTAAACGCAACAGAACTTAAAGGAATTTCTGCTAACCGACCGCTTATTGATTTTCTCACAAAAAGTCCTGTTGCAATGGGTGCCGGCGTTGATGCTGAAAAACTGCAATTAACCCTCGGACGTCTTGTTGAAAAAACAGGAGAAGGGGTCGTTGTTACAAAAGACCAAACCAAAGAAATGCGTAGAGCGGCTAATACCGTATCATACTTAGAAAAAATTAAAAAAGATCGAGAACAAAACCAATAGTTTAATCTGTTATGGAAAATATTATTCTGTCATCTTTTGAATCAAAAATGCGTCGCTTGCCTCCAAAAATTAAGGCGGTTTTGATTGCACCCGAAACCGGAGATCTTATCGAAGCCGCATGTCAAAAACACGACGTCGAAAACAGGGTTTTTTCCTATTCAGGATTGGTTGGATTAATTTTAATGGGAGAATTAAATCCTAATCTTTTAGTAAAAAGTATTGTCGAAAAAGAAAATATTGATACCGAAAAAGCAAAACTTATAGCCTTGGATATTTCTGCAGCTATATTTCAGCCGATAAAACAAGAGCTAATAACAATGTATGGGCTTACACAAAAACCAGCCGCGCCAACTGTTACGCCTCCGACTCCGCGGAGTCGCCCTGAGCCTGTCGAATGGGCGCCCCCACCATCTACCCGTGAAGCCGGAACGTCTCTTCCTGAAATTCCTCCGCCAGGGGCGGATCCGCCTTTTACTAAGTCGCGAGCGACTCTACAATCAGTGGCGGAAAACTCTGTACCCTCAGAAAAATCTTTTTATTCTCCTCCGCCCGCTTTAGTTCCTCAGGGCGACGGGCCTGCGCCTCCGCCAGCTGGCGGATCACCTAAACCAAACGTAATCGATTTAAGTAAAGAACCGCCCAGACCTGTAGCGCAACCAGGAGACCCACCACTGGAAGGAAATATAGTAAACCTTAAACAAATTAATAACCAATAACCAAGAAGCAATTCGCCAGCTGGCGAAACAGACAAACCCAAAATACCAAGATACAATAAAGCGCATGCGTCTAAGATTTGGCTATTGAAATTTGTTTGGTAATTGTTTCTTGTGTCTTGTATCTTAAAACGGTTATTTTTAAGTTTTGCTGTGTCATTTTTATTTTTAATATTTAATCTTTAATTTAACGGTTATGTCCCAGGCCAAGGTACCAAAATTTATAGACGTGCAAGACAAAGTTGTTGACGGCCTTACCATATGGCAGGTCATAGACTTGGCAACGGCAGGCGTTATTGCTGCTATTTGTTTTGTATTGCTAAAAGGAGCCGTGGGCCAAATTATCGCATTTTTTGCTGTTGTTGTGGGTGTCTGTTTCGCTTTTATAAAAGTAAACGAACGTCCTTTCAGTGTTTTTATAATGGCTGCTTTTTCTTTCGTGATAAATCCCAAAAGATATTCTTGGCAGAAGGAAAGACCCAAAATAAAAATACGCGAACATAAAATAGCACCTTTACCCGCAAGAAGCATTGACCAAGAACTAACCGTACAAAAAATAAAGGCTCTGGCAACCGCGCTTGATATCGAAGAAAATATTCACAGATAATTTTTACCTTTTCGTTTTTCGCTTTTAACTTTAAGCTCTTACCATGGCATTTCCTACACAATCATTTTTGCAATTTGAACAGATAAGAGAAGATATGATTATAATGAAAGATGGCGCTTTACGCGCCGTTTTAATGGTTTCGGCTACAAATTTTGGGTTAAAATCTCAGGATGAACAAGAAGCTATTATATTCGGATTTCAAAATTTTTTGAATTCTTTAGATTTTGATCTTCAAATATTTATTCACTCCCGAAAACTTAATATTTCAGGATATCTGACAAAACTGCAAGAACTTGAGAGCTCACAGCAAAACGATCTTTTGAGGATACAGGCGCAAGAATATATAGAATTTATCCGTTCTTTTGTCGAGACCGTATCTATAATGTCAAAAACGTATTATGTTATAATTCCTTTTTCTTTAGCAAGCGCGTCTAAAGGTTCCGGTGGCGCGTTTAGTTCGATTGGTGCGATGATGCCGCAATCCAAAAAGAAATTTTCTATAGATGCCGAAAAATTTCATGAATTTCGCAATCAATTACTTCAGCGCGCGGATTTCGTATCTCAAGGATTACGCGGGCTTGGACTGCGTTCAACCATGCTTACAACGGCAGAATTAATTGAGCTTTTGTGGGGGATTTATAATCCCGAAAAAGAAGAAGTGGGCGGAGTGCCCGATATAGCATCTTTAAACGCCGAAGCATAATATTATTTTAATTTTTTCGCTTTTAGCTTTACGCTTTTACCATGTCCTTTTTTTCGTCAAAATCTAAAACTTCTTCAGCTAAAGATACCGATCTTCTGCTATCGGAAGCAGAACGTATTTTTGCTAAAGGCGTAACTACCCTCAAAGATATTATTGCGCCGGCAGCCCTTGAATTCGGTCAGAACTATATAAAAGTAGGGGAGCGCTATGCCAGGACCATGTTTATTTTTACCTATCCGCGCTACCTTGCCACAAACTGGTTCTCACCGGTCATAAATATGGATGCCGTCATGGATATTTCGATGCATATACATCCGGTTGATACGGGCAATATACTGAAAAAGTTGCGAAAAAAAGTCGCTGAAGTGGAATCTCAAATAGCCATTGAGGAAGAAAAAGGCATGGTGCGCGATCCAATTCTTGAAACCGCCTATGAAGACTTAGAAGAGCTTCGCGATAAATTACAGCAGGCTTCCAGCCATCTTTTCCAGTTTTCTCTTTATATAACCATTTGGGCAAAAGCGCCTGAAGAATTGGATAAACTTGAATCGGTTCTACGTTCTCTTCTTGAAGGCAAGCTTGTTTATGCAAAACCTGCGGTTTTCCAGCAAGACGAGGCGTTTCGTTCAGTAATGCCGTTTGACGAAGATTGGCTGAACATAACCAGCAATCTTGATTCTGAATCTCTGGCAACAATTTTCCCTTTTGTTTCTTTTGACCTTACAACCGATAAGGGTGTTTTATACGGCGTAAATCGCCACAATAATTCTCTTGTGATATTTGATCGTTTCAGTCTGCCTAATGCAAACACCGTGGTTTTTGGACAATCCGGCGGCGGAAAATCCTATGCAATGAAACTTGAAATATTGCGTTCACTGATGACAAACGTAGACGTGATAATAATCGATCCGGAAAAAGAATATGAACGCCTGGCACAGGCGGTAGGCGGAAGCCATTTTGATATTTCTTTAACCAGCTCAAACCATATTAATCCTTTTGATCTGCCCAGAACAGTTGAGGGGGAGTCTCAAGCAGATCTTTTCCGCTCTCATCTTCTTGAACTTACAGGATTAATACGCATAATGATTGGACAAATAACCGAAAGCCAGGCCGCCTTACTTGATACGGCCGTTGAAGAAACGTATGCCTCCCGCAACATAACTCCGGAATCGGATTTTAAAGTCGTAACTCCGCCGGTTCTGGGTGACTTTATAACCGTACTTGAAAACTTGGCTGGCGGAGAAGATCTGGCCGCGCGTTTGAGAAAATTCACTCAAGGAACAAGTTCTGGCTTTATTGACCAGCCTTCAAATATTGATCTAAACAACAATCTGGTAGTTTTTAATATCCGGGACCTTGAAGATTCTCTGAGACCCATTGCAATGTATATGATACTCCATCATATATGGAACGTGGTTCGTAGCTCTCTTAAAAAACGTATTCTGGTGGTTGATGAGGCGTGGTGGGTTATGCAGTATGAAGATGGCGGTTCTTTCCTTTATTCAATAGCCAAACGCGCACGCAAATATTACCTTGGGCTTTCAACTATTACCCAAGACGTGAATGATTTCATGAAATCTAAATACGGTCAGCCGATAATCACAAATTCTTCTCTGCAAATTTTATTTAAACAATCTCCCGCAACAATTGATTCCGTAAAAGAAGTGTTCAACTTAACCGAAGAAGAAAAATATCTGTTACTTGAAGCTGCGGTAGGGGAGGGGCTTTTCTTTGCCGGATTAAAACACGTGGCAATCAAAGTGGTTTCCTCATACACCGAAGACCAAATAATAACTTCAAATCCCGAACAACTGTTGGCTCTTAAAAACAACACCTTATTAAAATAATTTTTTATGGTACTTCCAGTTTTAGCAACAGCAGCAACCAGAGTAGCCTCAGCCGGAAAAGCTTCCGCGCAGGCAAAAAAAGTTTCTTCTCTGCAACAAGAAACCTTGCGTAGAGCTGCGGAATTAAATTCCTCACGAAGACGCGACCAGGAACGAGAACAATCTCAACACAATTATACGGCCCAGGCAGCAGAACGCAGATTAAGACAAAAAGTGACCGGTAAAGCCCTTACTTTGTTGACCGGTGGCATGGGCCTGCCTTTGGGTTTTTTCGGAGGAAGAATTATCGGAACACTGGCAAGGGGTATGGATTTGGGCATTTCGGATATTTTTAAGCTTATATTTTTGATATTAGGGTTGGTTGTCTTGAGTCCACTTTTAATAATCCTGTTTTTGCCTTTGTCTCCCCTAATATTTGCTTTTTCTCTGGTAAGTGTGATTGCTCTATTTGCAAAAAGATAAACTTAAAATTTTAGTGTACGTGTAAGGATGCTATAATCAATATATGCCGGGTAGTGAAAATTAGACCGTTTCGCGTTAGCGAAACAAAATTACCGGCCGATATACTAAAATTTAAATATCTATTTTTATACGATAACTATTTAATTAATTGACTATAAAGTCTAATTTCTACTACCTGGTATGTTCTACGCAATAAAAACAAACCGCTCAATTCGACCGTTATTTTTTGCGGCCTTAGCGTTACTGTTTTCATTTTTTGTTATATCTAAACAGGCCGCCGCATATGAGGACCCTGCAGCTTGTTCCAAATCTTTCGAGTTTGAAACCGGATTGATCCCGAGCAACTGGAGGCAATTGGGAGGATTTGTTTATAATAACAGCCCGGCTGAGTTTATAGGCTGGTTCTTTACGTTGGCTTTAGGTGTTGCTGGTTTTCTCGCCTTAATAATGATAGTTGTTGCCGGCATAGAATATACGGCCTCTGCCGGAAATTCCGGATCGCAAACCCGAGCAAAAGAAAGGATACAAAATGCTTTGCTTGGTTTGGGTCTTTTGATTGCCTCATTTGTTATTCTCAACACCATAAATACATCGTTAACGAATATCAAAAATCCAACACTGTCTGCAAAACCTATAGGAATATCCGCGCAAACCTGCACTTGTAATCCCAGCACAAGTCTTCCTTATGTTTCGGGAAAAGCAACATGCAGTATAAGAGGAGACATTTGTTCGAGCGGACAAAATTGCACCTATAAAACTGTTTTTGATGGGCCCAAAGGAAGTGAAAGTCTCCGCACAAATTTCTACTGCTGTAGTTTTAGTGACCCTCCAACAAGCGGTGGCGGATTTGGTGGTGGAGGTTCTGGTGGCACTTCTTGCACCACAACCGCTACCGTCTACGGATGTAGACAAAATCCTTGTAAGTCCGGAGAAGCCTGTACACCGGGAGGCCCCGGTGGCACTCCTCTCACGTGCTGTTTAGGAGGAACCTGCACCGACTTTACGCCTGCAGCTAATTATTCCTGCTCCCCAACAATAAACGGAGATTGTAATGTGGGAGAAACTTGTAGTTTTGGGGGAACCGGAACAACGCAATGTTGTAGTACGGGTGGAGGAGGAGCTGGTGGCGGTTTTTAACTTATAACTTAAAATAAATTTATTAAAATAAAAAATAGGGTCGCAAGATCGTTTTTCCAGATAGTGGTATCAACTGATCCTTGAACCAAAACCATAACAACCGCGCAAACAATCGCGGCCCGTCCCGCACCATGCTGAAGGCTCTGGTGCGGGATTGTTTTAACGATTTTATAAAATCGTGCAAAAAAGTTTATTACTAACCACAAAAAACCAATTAATCCTATCATTCCGGTCTGAAGCCAAAAAGCTAAAATTAAATTGTGTGGTTGAGGCACCGCCCATTCAAGATACGGGGAAAAATATTTTTGATATGCCAGATAATACTCTTGGAATGTTCCGAGGCCTATTCCTAGCAGAGGATTGTCTTTAAGTATGGCTAGCGCTGCGCTCCATATTTGAAAACGCGATGCCCACGAAGATCGTTCGGGATTTAACAGAAAACCGGCTAATTCCTCTCTGAAAATAAATCCAAAAATTAAACTTAAAATTAAACCTCCTGGCAATATTACTTTTGGATTAAAGCTTTTTCTCCATATAAAAAGGGCTGTTATGGCTGCAGCAGCTAAAGCTAACCAAGCGCCAAAAGATTTTGTTAGAAAAAGAACAATTAATAACAATAAAATACCCGCAAGCGGTAAGCCGATGAGCGTCATTAAGGCTAAGAACCCCTTGCCGGAACGGCTTATACATATGGAAAGATCCCTTGCAGAAGCGAAACGGCTTACCGCTTGGGCTATAGCTAGCGGAATAATCGGCGCCAAATACATAGCAAGGTGATTGGGAGACAAATAAAATCCTCGTAGGCGGTTGTCGTAAGTCCAAAATTCTAGCGATGGGATGAAACCCCCGATTAAACTAACTATTGCAACAATAGAGGCGGACCAGACCAACGCCTTAATAATATTTTCTTCACTAACAAGTTTTTGTCGGACAGCCGAATATAACACTATAGAAAAAACAATTGGCTCAATAATAAATCCTTTAAATATTCCCGCTCCCTGCAAAAAAAATTCGTTTTTAGAAACAGCCAGAGAAACGAATGCGCCCACAACGATTAAGCCGCTACCCAGCAAAAAATGCTTATCCGGTAAATAAATTCCCTCACCTTGCGAGTTTTGACGTGTTTTTCTGTGTCCAAGGCTATAACCCAGCCAACCCATAACGGTCATCACGATCAAAAGTTCCAGAATGTTTGTTGGAATCACCGTACCACGGATGCGTAAAATATACGCAGGTAAAAATAAGCAAACCGTATAAAATGCAAAACTTGGTTTGAATGTCGCTATTACACCGAAAACAAACGCCAAAAACAAAGAAATAAAAACTTGATTGGGATAAGAAAACACAATATCCATATAAGAAAAATTAGGCTGGTGTTGGTTCTTTTATTTTATTGCTTGCTCCAAATGCTATCGCCAAAATAAGCGAAAACAATACTAAATTCTGCGGCGAATAGATAATTGTTTCAAAAAATCCGTGTATGCTAAAAAAGACCAATCCGCTTAAGGCTCCAAATGCTAACGTGTTTGGGTTTGCACGTCTAAATAGCGCCAAAAACGTTGAAATTAATACCCCCATCCATAATAACAACCCCAACAAACCCAATTCTGTCGCTATCTCGAGGTATGTGTTGTGCGCATTAATTGGAGATCTGGAAGAAATCAAATCGTCTTGTGTTGTGGGATAATTTCCCAGACCCACGCCAACCACAGGATTTTGTTTAAAAACCTCAATAGCTTTTTCCCATATTAAAATACGCCCGGCGTTTGAGCCTTCAGACGCATCAAAAGAACTGATAAACCTTGAACTTATAGGCTGTCCAAAAAATAAAAATAGGGTGATTATAAAAATTAAGATAACTCCCGTTTTTTTTGTTTTTAGTTTATGTCCTACGAAAGGGATTATGCTGATCAAAGAAAAAACCAAGGCAACATAAGCTCCCCGAGAAAACGTTAATATTAGGCCGGTTAAAATTAAGAAACTCGCCGTTATATATAAAAGTCTTTTTTGAGAATTTGTTATTGCGGCAATAAGCGCAAAAGGTAGCGTTAGGCCAAAAAACAACGCTAATGTATGTGGTTCCGGAAAATTAACAACTGAACGCATTATGGTTTGCCCTTCTATATTAACTAACCAGCTCGAGTTTTGGTTTATAATTTCGGCGGCGGGAATTCCCACAAAAACTGGTGTTATATTTTTTACTAAAAAATTGCTTATTGCCTGGTAGCCAAACACAAATTGCGCTGCAAATTGAGTTATCGCCAAAAATCCCAGCGCCGCCGAAGACGCTATCATGGCATCCCGCAAACGAAACATAGAAGCATTCTCTGTTGCATCCGTATCGTAACCTTTAAAAAATTTGTGCCAAAAAATTATAGACAGAGGGAAAATACTAAGCCATAAAAACTCTTTGCGCATAGCTAGCGTTGGGTTTGCCGCCCACAAAACCGACACCATGCTCAAAAAAACAAAAGCGCCAAGGAACAACCCCGGCAACGAAAGCGGTAAAATAATTTTTTTGTTCAAAAGGCTTTTTGTTGCCCACGAAAAAATGAAAATAAGAGCGCCGATCCTTACAAATGAAAGGGGTGTCCCGGAAACCGTGGGTGTGAGCAGAAAGGGGAGCAGAAACAAAAACCAAATTAACATACTAGAAAACATGCTCTTGGTCATACCGGGTAGTAGAAATTCGACTTTTTATTGAATATTTAGCGAATTTCTGTCTTAAAAATAAACTTGTTTATTTAAATCTTTTACCGAATAGCTTTGTTCCGCCTTGCGGAACGGTCGAATTTTCACTATCCGGCATATTATGGTTTTTCAAAAAAGAATTTTAAATCTTGCTTTGTGATAGCTTTGGTCAAAAAAAGACTGAATCCGTAAACGATGGGGGATAGGATCAGCCAAAAAAATAACGCGTAAAGACCCGCGGTTCTATATAAAGATTCATTCCAAATTATTATTGGTATAGCCATAATTGCGGAACATACGCTTGCTTTTATAATAAATTTGCTTGGGGGCCACGCGATTTTTCTAAAAATAAGCATTCCCAATCCCGCGGTAACAATAATTTCGGTAATTAGGGTCGTTGTGGCCGTGGCCATATATCCGTATGCGGGAATAAATATAATGTTTGCTACAACGTTAAAAAACATGGCGATGAAATATACGGCGATTGCTTCTTTTTGTTTATTTAACGCAATTACTGTGACGCCAAAAATAGTTCCAAAAAATATGAAAAATGTTGCGCCTAACAAAATTTTAAACGGCTCGACCGCATCTTCAAACGCGCTTCCTCCAAGAAAATATATTATTTCTTGAGCAAGCAAAACTCCGCCTATAAACATTGGTAGGGCGGCTATAATTAAAATTTTTGCTCCGTTTTCAAAAACTTTTTTAAATTTTTCTTCGTCCACAAAAGCGATTTTTGACAAAATAGGCATTAAAAGACCGACTAACATGGCCGGATAGAAAATTATGTTTTCGAGCAATTTATACGCAAGGTTATATATTCCGACATCATTTTGAGATTTAAATAACGACAAAAGTACGGTATCCAGACGGAAATAAATAAGCGTAAATATTAGCGATAAAGCGATCGGTGAGGATTGTTTTATTATGTTGATCCATTTTGAAACTGAAAAAGCCGGTCTTATTTTTATATAGCGCGACGCAAAAAACAAAACCAACACAAAATTTACAAAAGACGCGACAGCTAAAATGCCTAGAAAAACCAGTATATTTTTGATATCTAAAAAGAACAAGTATAAAACCGCGCTAAACTGGACGGCCCTAGCCACTATTTCACTGAGCGTTGCCTGCCAAAGCACCAACCTTTTTTGAAAAATCCCCATTAAAACCTGTGCTGAGGAAAGGAAAAAATAAGAAAATGAAGCAATTATAAAACCCTTTTTTACTATATCACTATAAGGTAACGCGTTGCCTGCAATTATGCCTATTACCAGCAACAAAATCAAAATAAACATACGCAAAGACAGAACTTGGTTTATGAGTTCTTTTTCTTCGGTCTGACTCTTGGATATTTCTCTTACCAGAAAAGAATAAAGTCCGAAGTCCGCAATAGCGTTAAATATATATAAAAATGCGGTAACGGTCGCGTATTCTCCAAAACTATGCGGTCCCAAAGCCCTTGCTATTAAAGCCGTCGCTCCAAAAGCAAAAACGCCGCCGATGAGTCGGCCGGCGCCTGCAACAATAAAATTTGAAGCGAGGGTTGAACTAATTTTTGCCATGACGTCCTTATTTCAAAATTTTTTAGTTTGCGGGTTTAATGATCACCTGTCTATACGGCGCTTCGCCTATAGACTCCGTTATAACGTCGCCCCTACTTGCCAATTCCAGATGTATTATTCTGCGCTCAAATGAGCTCATTGGTTCCAATGTTTCTGATATTTTACTCAGTTTAACTCTGTCGGCTACGGTTTTGGCCCTTTCTCTTAAAATGGCTGCTCTTCTTTCTTTGTATTCGTTTATATCTACAAAAATCCTTGTTGGTTGTTCTGCTTTTTTGTTTATTATAAGTCTAATTACGTGTTCAAGCGCATCAAGATTTTCGCCTCCTTTACCGATAAAATATCCTGCCTCGTCGTCCAAAGACAAAAAAACAGAAAAAGCGTTTTCGTTCAAAGGAGAAACCTTAACCTGTGCTGGAATATTGGCTGCGGCCAAAAATTCCTCTATTTTCGATTTTATTTCCTGCTCAGAAAACATATTTATACTATAAAACATCCTAAGCCAAGGCGGGGTCTTTCGCAAGACTCCTGTTGATAAACACTTGCTGGATTATAGAAACCAGGGTGGTTGCTAAAAGATATAATCCTAAGCCGGCAGGAAAGTTTATTGCTAAAATCGTTGTAAACACGGGAAAAAAGTATTTGGTTTGAAATGCCAGCATTTGATTCATGTCCATTTTGCCACCGCTCTCACTTTTATCTTTTTTGGGCATAACAGAAAGCATGATAACGGATTGCAAATATTGTGCTCCGCCGGCCATTAGAGCCATTATGATGGGTGTTTTTTGGGCAAGATCGATAAAACCAAAGGCTTTTACGTTTATTGTTCCGGGGTTTGGGATATAAGAATAAAGATCTTTTAGAGCTTCGGGGTTCAATCCATTCTGGAAAACCGCAAAAAGAGCGAAAAGCACCGGAAGTTGAATGAGAATCGGTACGCATCCGGATAGCGGGTTGATTTTTTTGTCTTTATAGAAAGACATCATTGCTTTTGTCTGCTCCTCTTTGTTGTTTTTATACCTTTCCTGTATTTCTTTAAGTTGCGGTTGTATTTTTGCCATTAGGCGCTGCGAATAAGCCGCTTGTTTAGATAGGGGATAGAATAACAAGCGCGTAAGAACAGTTAGGGCTATAATGGCCAGTCCAAAATCTTTTATTGGAGAAAAAACATAAAAAGCCATTAAAACATTAAATATCGGCCTATAAAAAGATTCGTGAAAAAAATTTGAGAAATCCATTTTTTATTTTACTGGGTCGTAACCGCTTTTTCCAAACGGCATACAACTGATTAAACGTTTTATTGTTAACCACGTTCCTTTTTTTATTCCATATTTTAAAACAGCCTCTTGCGCAAACTCTGAACAACTCGGATAAAATCTACAAGAAAAAGGCGCAATAGGCGCAAGGGCTTTACTGTGTCCGAATGCTTCCCGATAAAAAACAATGAGCAGGGCTGTAACGTTTTGAATTAATTTCGGTTTTTGGTTCATTGCTTAAAAATAATTTTTTTTAATAAATTTTTTACTTCGCTTTTTGTTTCCTTGGAGTTTAGGGTTATTAGGCCCTTTGTCTTAATCACAATATCAAGTCCTGGTTTTTTGTTTTTTTCCTCAAAAATGCCTGTCCACAAAATTCTTTTTATTTTGTTTCTTTTTACTATTGTTTTAGCTGAATTGTTTGGAACAATTACTGCAAATCTGGAAAAAGACAGTTTGTTTGGAATAAAAAAAACACTAAAAAACGGTGTTGTTAATCTTTTCCCTTTTTTAAACGCATTTTGTATTTCGGGATCCGATATACGAAAAATGTATTTTAAGGGCATACAAACATTCTAAACTGTTAGTTTTTTGCGTCCCTTTCCTCTTCTGCGCGCCAAAGTCTTTCTTCCGCCGGCTGTTTGCATCCTTTTGCGGAAACCGTGTTTTTTTATTTTTTTTGCTTTTTTTGGAAAACGTGTAAGCATAGCGTTTTAATCCTACCATCAGCTTTAGGCTTTCGCAACTCTGCTGTTTGGGTGATATAAAGAGTCTGGTTTCGAGCTTTAAGCAGCGGTTAAACCGCCGGAGTATTCAGAAATATAAATTGGTTTATTACTACAAAGAAAATTTTCTTTTTTGGCAACAACTCTTTACTTGCTTAAACTAAACATATATATTACAGAATTGAGTTCTCCTCATCTTTTCCACAGCGTGTACACAAAAGCGTGTCTTTTCTCCTCATCGAGAATTTTTGTGGATAGACTATAATAACTTCGTTCTTATTTTTTAAAGGCAGCTGGCTGTTTTATTGGATTTTTATATAAACAACCTCTCCAGCCTAAATTTTTTATGACTAAAGATGATCTGTGGCAGTTGGTCCTTGGGGAATTAGAGATTTCCTTATCAAGAGCTAATTTTTTAACTTGGTTCCAAAAAACTTTTTTGGCTGAAAAAAAGGATGGTGTGGCTGTGATAAGCGTGCCTAACGCTTTTGCAAAAGAATGGCTTGAAACAAAATATAGACGCTTTCTTCTAAAATCTTTACGTTCTCATGATAATGAAGTTAAAGATGTTCATTTCGTAATAGGTAAGGCCATACAAAAAGAAGAACGGGCTGGTCTGCCCAAAGAACGTTCTTCTGCGGTTCTTTCTTTGCCTTTGCAGCATTCGCAAGTAGATCGGGAAACAAATCTTAATTCAAGATATAATTTTGACGGATTTGTAACGGGTTCCTTTAATGAGGTTGCTCATGCTGCGGCGCGCGCTGTTACTGAAAAGCCGGGCTCTCTTTACAATCCTCTTTTTATTTATGGCGGGGTTGGTTTGGGCAAAACTCATCTTTTACAATCTATAGGAAACGATTTACTTAAAAAAAGAGCTGATTTAAAAATTCGTTATATTAGCTGTGAAAAATTCACCAACGATTTTGTTTCTTCTATTAAAACCCATTCGGCTAATGAATTTAAAGAAAAATATAGGCAGCTTGATGTTTTAATAATAGACGACATTCAGTTTATTTCCGGAAAAGAAAGAACTCAAGAAGAACTTTTTCATACGTTCAATGCTTTATCTGCGGAAAACAAACAGGTTGTTTTTAGTTCAGATCGTCCTCCCAAAGCAATTCCTACTCTTGAAGAACGTTTGAGATCCCGGTTTGAGGGAGGAATGATAGCTGATATAACCCCGCCGGATTTTGAAACCAGAGTAGCTATATTAAAAACAAAAATAGTTGATCGCGGCTTGTCTTTTTCAGACAACACTTTAGGTGCTATTGCTCTTATAATACAAAAGAATATTCGAGAACTTGAAGGAGCTTTAAACAGAGTAATAATCACCAAAAAGCTTGTTTCCGGTAAGGATACTATTGATATCAGTGAAAACGAAATAAGAAAGATTTTATCCGGAACTATAAGAGCTCAAAAGAAGTGCTCTTGGCGGGAAGTAATAAAGGTTGTTGCTGATTTTTACGATATAGAAGAAAAGGAGATTTTAGAAAAAAGCCGGCGGCAGGAAGTGGTGAGACCAAGACAGGTAACAATGTATATTTTGCGTGAGGAGTTACGTAATTCTTATCCGTTTATAGGAAGAAAAATAGGAGGAAGGGACCACACAACGGTCATGCATGCCTGTGAAAAGATTGAGGATGAGCTGAGGGCAAACGGGCAAATCTTTGACGAAATAAACACCATTCGTGAAAGATTGCGTTTACACGAATAGTTTTTCCACACAATAATACTTTTTTCCTTCAGCAAAGCCATTCGTTATATCCATGTTATCAACAATTGTTTTTTTGTTTCTTGTTTCTGTGAAAGACTTTTTTGAACGTTTTGTTTCTGTGAAGGGCCTATTATAACTACTACTAGTTTATATAAGTAAAATAATTATAACTATGGAGGTAACTTGTCTACAAGAATATTTTAAAGAAGGCCTGCGGACAGTAGAGCGTATTTCTTCTAAACATACGACTCTTCCTGTTTTACAGAATATACTTATTAAAACAGAAGAAAGCGGTCTTTCTTTTCAAGCTACAAATCTTGAACTTGGTTGTTTTACTCTAATTCCTTCTAAAATAAAAAGTAAAGGTAGTATAGCGGTTCCGGCAAAAGTTTTATCCGACATAGTTAATAATTTTCCAAACGAACCGGTACAACTACAAGTAAACAAACAGAATTATACTCTAAATATAGAATGCGGAAACATTAAAATGAAAATTAAAGGATCTTCAGACGAAGAATTTCCTCTAATACCCAAAATAAAGGACATTGACGGTATTGAAATACCCAAAAACGATCTAATTTATAATTTACAGCCTTTAATATCTCTTGTTTCTGTATTAGAATCAAGACCAGAAATTTCCGGTATATTATTTAATTTTTCCGGCAATCTTTTGACTTTAGCCGCAACAGACACGTTTCGTTTGGGAGAAAGAAAAATATTCATCACTAACCAACAGCAAGAGGGACAATACATACTTCCGTTACAGTGTGTTCAAGAATTAATACGAATTTTTTCTCCTATAAACGAAGAAACACTTTTATTTTTAATAGATAACAATCACGTTGAAATAAAATCAGGGAAAACAACACTAGTTTCAAGGTTAATAGACGGAAACTATCCAAACTATACACACATTATTCCGGAAACCACGCAAGGAGAAATTGTTATTTTAAGGGATAATTTTTTGCAAGCCGCTAAAGCTGCAAGCGTTTTTACCAGCCGTTTAAACGACGTTTATTTGTCTTTCAATGCGGAGGACAAAACAATAAACCTTAAAAGTGAAGATAGTAACAAAGGATCATTCGACACAAAAATAGAAACAAAAGAAGCAAAAGGGGAAATAAACAACACCGTTTTTAATTGGAGATATTTAATAGATGGACTAGAAAGTTTTAGAGACGAAAACATAAGTTTTTCTTTCTGCGGAGAAGGAAAACCGGGAGTGATAAGACCGGAAAAAAATAAAGAAAAACAACTATATATTTTAATGCCCATAAAATTATAATTTAGCAGTTAAAAAAGTGTTTACAAACATAAGGGAACTTTTACCAAAACGCATAGAAGCACTAGGCGTAAAAGAAAGAATATCAACGCAAGATCTCAGAAAAAAGGCAGATATATATTTAAAAAAACTGCTCGCTTCTTTGCCAAATGCTAACCAAAACGTTTTCGTAAAGAATTTCAGCAAAAACAAACTTATTATTGCAGCAAAAAACCCGCAATGGGCAGCGCGGGTTTATTTAATAAAAGAAGATTTAAAAAGAAATCTAGAAGCAGAGAACGAAGAAACAAAAATTAAAGATGTGGTAATAGTTATCGAAGATAAACAATAGCACTACTTTCCGCAACGTTTCCTATTTTATCAAAAACCCGCACAAGAACAGTATGTTCTTGGGGTTGGAAAAAACCATCTATATCAAAAGATTTTTTCCATTGGGGATAAAAAAGACCGCTTAAAGTGTTGCTACCCGAGTTCTGTTGGAACAGACGACCAACAACGGAACCATCGGTTAAAACCAAAACCTGGTTTATACCAAAAGAAGCGTCTACAGAAACCTCAACATATAAAGCGTCATTTTTTGAAACAAAAGCATCGTTTTGCGGATTTGTTAAAGATATTTTGGGCGCACTGTCCTGATTGTGCACATCATCAAATTCGTTAGGCGGAGGGCCCAAACTACCTAAAATGTTTTTATTAGCGGAGAGCCAATCTTGTACACCGTTTTCCCAGTTAATAAATTGAGGATCTTGATTTGCGTTAGCAGGAGAATCTCCTAAAGGATCTTCTTTTTTGATCCAATAAAGAATAGAGTGTATTTCTCGAAAAGTTTTTTCTTCTATAAACTCAACAGGGGTTGACGACGTTGCACGTTTTCCGGAAATAAGGTCTATTTTTACGCGCGTTTCTAAAATATAGTTTCCGTCTAAGATGGGCTTATTGGTTATTATGGGCAGAGGCTTTTCAAAGGTTTCTATTTTTTTATCAGCCAGAGCTTTTTTCATAAATTCATTCCATAAAGGAGCCGCAACAACAACCCCATCGGCACCTTTGCGCATGGGAGTATTGTCGTTATTGCCGACCCAAACACCAACCGCCAAAGAAGGCGTATAACCAACAGTCCAACCGTCTTTATAATCCTGAGTTGTTCCGGTTTTCGCCGCCACAACACGATCCGGAAGAACCAAAGGAGTAGATAGACCAAAAACTAAAGAACGAGCTTGGTTGTCAGATAAAATATCGTTTATGTTGCGGGCAACCTCTTTATTTAAAACACGGACAGGCTTTGGCTCGTGTTCAAACAAAACGTTTCCTTTGTTGTCTTCAATACGTAAAATAAGAGTGGGGGACGTCTTTAAACCATCTGCGGCAAAAACACCAAAAGCCGAAGTTTCTTCAAGTAATTTTACTTCAGCTCCGCCCAAAACCAACGCCAGGCCATAAGTATTTGCATCCGACAGGGTTGTTATGCCCAAATCGCGCGCAGTTTCTATGCTTTCTTTTATTCCCGCCAAATAAAGAGTTTTTACAGCAGGAACGTTTAGAGAATTCGATAAAGCAGTACGCATCGTCAAAGGACCATGAAAGGTACCGTCATAATTATCCGGCTTGTAAGACTTTGCTCCGCCAACAGCAAATTCGGTAGGCAAATCAAAGATTATAGTTTGAGGCGTATAACCACGTTTAAACGCGGACGCATATACAATAGGTTTAAAAGAAGAACCGGGTTGTCGAGGCCGCATAGTTACGTTAACGTTTCCGTCATGCGCAACATCAAAGTAATCACGCGATCCTACCATAGTTAAAACTTCACCGTTGTTGGGATCAATAGCCACTAACGCAGCATTTGTGCCGCGCCATTTTTTTTCGTTTTTTGCAGCTCCTTCAGCAATCACAGTTTCACCAAGGTCCTGCAATTCCATATCTAAACTTGTAATAACCTTCAGACCGCCTTCTTCTACCGCTTCTTTACCGAAACGCGTTTCTAATTCTTCGCGCACCTCAAAAACAAAATGAGGGGCTCTTATCGTGTTCTTCGGTGGAAAAAAAACAGGCTTTTCTGCAACCGCTGTTTGATATTCTTCACCAGTAACAATCTTTTTATCAAGAAGGCGTTTTAAAACAAAATTGCGGCGTTCAATCAATTTGTCTGTATGCGTTCCCCAAGGAGAATAATAAGTTGGGGCTTTGGGCAGAGCCGCCAAAACAGCAGAATCACTCAAAGAAAGGTCTTTAGCCGATTTTCCAAAAAAAGCTTCGCTGGCCGCTTCTATACCGTAAATATTTGATCCAAACGGTATTTGATTAAGATAAAAACCTAAAATTTCCTCCTTTGAATATCTGGCTTCTATTTCCAAAGATAAAATAACCTCTTTAATTTTACGGCTTAAGGTTTTTTCGGGTGTCAGAACCGCGCTGCGTATAAGCTGTTGAGTAATAGTTGAGCCGCCTTGTCCAACATCCCGGTTTAATATATTTTTAAATACAGAACGCAGAATGCCGGCAAAATCTATACCCAAATGATCGTAAAAACGGTCGTCTTCTGTTACGATCACCGCTTTTTGGGTTATTGAAGGAATATTTTCCAGGGGTATAATTGTCCGCTTTTCTTCTCCGTGTACGTCGTACAAAGCTATTTTTCCTGTACGGTCATATATTTTAGTGGATTCACTGATACGGCGCGAAGCAAAAGCTTCAGGAGGAGGCAGATCGCGGGCGGCCCACACAAAAAGACCAACCATTAAAGAGACGCCTATAAGTAGCCCCACGGTTAAAAACTTGCTCAGAGAGCGTATTTTGTGCCAAAAATGATATAGAATACCACGCTTCATAATATTGAGTTTAACATGTTTTTTACTATACCCGACAGCTCAAAAAAGATAAAATTGTGCTAATATATTAACCATAATGACCAAAAATACAACCCCAAAAGACATAATAAGCAGGGGAGTAACCAAACTTATAAAAGAAGAGGAAATTGAAGAAATGCTTAAAGGAACAAAGTCCCTGCGTATTAAACACGGAATAGATCCTTCAAGCAATCAAATACATCTTGGTTACGCGGTTGTTTATCGTAAACTGAAACAACTTCAGGATTTGGGTCACACGGTAGTTTTTCTGATAGGAGATTTTACCGCAAGATTCGGAGACCCGACAGGAAAACTGCAGACCCGCACAATGAAAGACGCAGAAGAAGTTAAAAACTTAACAAAAACCTACGTCGAACAGATTTCAAAAATACTTGACCCAAAACACTTGGAAATAAGATTCAACAGCGAGTGGTACGACAAATTAAAAACAGAAGAACTTTTTTCTGTTTTAGCAAAATTCACCACAGCACAAATGCTTGAAAGAGATATGTTTCAGGAAAGAATTAAAAACAATCAGGAAGTTTTTCTTCACGAGTTATTGTATCCGGTTCTTCAAGGTTACGATTCAGTGATGTTAAAATCCGACCTGACGGTTATAGGTTCCGATCAGATATTTAATGAAATAGTGGGTAGAGATTTGCAGCGAGCATTCGATCAAAAACCTCAAGGAATTATTGCTTTAGAGGTTTTGCCGGGAACAGATGGTGTGAGAAAAATGTCCCAGTCCTACGGAAATACTATAGGCATATTAGAGTCACCAGATATACAATACGGAAAAATAATGTCTATACCGGACAATATTTTAATTACATATTTTGAATTATTGACCGATTTGCCCGAAGAAGAAATCAGAAATATTAAAGAAGCGATGGCAAACAGCAAAATTAACCCCAAAGACGCCAAAGAAAAATTAGCACGCAACATAGTTGCCTGGCTTTGGGGAGATAAAGAAGCGCAAGCGGCACAAGAAGAGTTTAACAGGGTTTTTAGGGACAAAAAATTACCCACAAAAGCACAGGAAGTTTTTGTGTCGCCAGATAAACCCCTGGGGTTGCCGCAGTTTCTTCACGTAAGCGGAGCCACAAATTCTTCAACTGTGGCCAGACATAAAATTTTAGAAAACGCAGTTTATATTGACGGAGAACGGGCCAATTATGAATCACATCCAGAAATAGACACAATAAAAGAACATATTATTAAAATAGGCCACACAATAATAAAAACAGTGCCCAAAAAAGATAACCTATAATAAGCCTGTCAATAACCGTTTTTGACCTCGCGCCCCCAAGGATTTGAGACCGGCAAACGGTGTGTATAATCTCAAAAGGTGCGGGGTTGACACAAACCCTTGCATGTTTATAATGGCGTTGACCCCGCACCTTTTTTAGATAAATAGCCATTTTTATCGGCTTATGTTTTGAAAAGGTGCGGGGTTGATTTAAATTAATTAACAAAAATACATAGCATAAAGTCTATTTTTTGGGGGAGGTGAGCAGTATGTTTGAAGAAATTTTAAACACAACAATCAAAACACCGGATGATTTTTCTGACGATCCCGATCCGGCAGCGGACGACTTGGGCGATGACCTAGAAGAACTTGAAGAGGAAGATTCAAGTGAAGATGAAAGCTCTGAAGAAAGCGATGATGTCGAAATATAGCTTGCGACGATTTTTATAAAACCCCCGATCTAAAAGGATCGGGGGTTATTTTATATAAATATAATACTCTATAAACGTATTTTATTTCTATAAAAAGCTACACAAGAAGCAATAGCCAAGGCATCAGCCGCGTCATCGGGACGCGGCATTTCTTTTAGCTTTAATATTTTTTGGACCATCTGACCAACCTTTAGCTTGTTTGCCCGCCCGGAAAAAGCAATAAATTGTTTTACTTGAAGAGGCGTTATTTCAGTCAATTCTCCCCACCCGGAAGACGTTGCCAAAATAACACCGCGGGCTTCCGCCACAGTAATGGCGGTTTTTCTGTTTTTGGCAAAAAATAACTGCTCTACAGCTATTACATCAGGTTTCATTTTTTCTAAAAGCAAATTTAAAGAAAAAGCTATCGTCTTCAACCGTTCATCTTTGAGGCTTTCTTTTGATGTTTTTATTGTTCCGTAATCAATACAGCGTAAGGTGCGACCGGATACCTCAACCAGCCCCCAACCCACAATCGCTATTCCCGGATCAATACCTAAAATTCTCATGCAGCGTTTAGCATATAGCGGTTAGCGTTTAGTTCGTAATTTTTACCCTAAACGCTTAACGCTAAACGCTAGTCTTTAATATTTGAATAAATTTCCTGAATGTCGTCATGTTCATCTAAGGCTTCAAATAGACGCTCCAAAACGTTTCTATCTTGTTCCGAAACAGCTACAGGATTTTTCGGAACCCACTCAACAGAGGCAGATTGTATTTCAATTCCGGAGTCAAGCAAAAGTTTTTTTATTTCCTCCAATTTTTCTATGGGAACAACAATATTTAAACCGTCTTCTTTTTCAACAATATCTTCCGCTCCGGCATTAATAACTTCAAGGGTTAAACTTTCTATAAGTTCCTTGTTTTCGGGTAGGGACGTATTAATTACGCCGGAATGAGAAAACATCCAGCTAACCGAACCCTCTCCGCCCATTTTACCCTGATGTTTAGTTAAAATATTCTTTACCTCAGAAATCGTCCTGTTTTTGTTGTCAGTAATTCCTTCAATTATTAAAGCAATCCCCGAGGGGCCATAGGCTTCATACACAAAACTTTCAAGCGCCTCTCCTCCGCCCTTGCCACTGCCTCGTTCAACGGCTCTTGTGATGTTTTCTTTGGGCATATTGAATTTTCGGGCCTTCTCTATTTCCATGCGCAATCTGGAATTTTTATCCGGATCTTCACCATCGCGCGCCGCAATAGCAATAAGACGGGCTAGCTTACTGAAAACAACGCCCCTTTTTTTATCTTGAGCCTCTTTTTGATGTTTAATTGTAGACCATTTAGAATGACCGGACATGCCGACGGTGCCTGCGAGCGTTAACGAGCAGTATGCACCGTCGTGCACACGCCGAAGCGCAGCGTAGGAGTGTTACCTAATTAATTATTATAACACTAAGCGCGCAGCTTTTTTCTTATGATAAAAACAGCAAAGCCTCCCAGAAAACCCAAGAGTAACGCTAAGGACAAGACAAGAAAGTTTTTTGATTTTAACCACGTAGAAGACTGAGCCTTTAACTGATTTATTTGTTCATTATCGTCTTGTCCGAAAAAAGAATCAGCGTTGTTGTTTGCAGGAACGGATTTTTCCGTTTTGACGGCAGAAACACCTTCGTTTATGTCGGGCGCTGTTGCTATAGCAACAGCATTTGGTTCGATTGTTTGAGTTTCTGTCCCAGGCATATCGGACGATGCAGAAAGTTTGTTTTTTTCTCCGGGCGTTGCTTCCTGGGTCCATAGCCACGAGCCATCAATTTTGACCAAACTGAAACCCTCTTTTGTTTTGCCGTACTGTATGGCGTCTTTGAGTTCATTGTTTTTATCAAAAAATTTAATAGTATCCCCGTCGTTGTTTAAATTAATATGGGTTTCGTGAGCATAAAAAACTAAATATTTCTTTGGTTCCAACAGAATATCGGTTCCTATAACAAATATTTTTGTCGGGTCTGTAATAGTCCATCCGGAAAGATCAACTACGCTATCTCCAAGATTAACTATTTCTATGAATTCAAGATCGCTGTCGGCTCCGAGAGGATTTGGGATAAGTTCGGACAAATATACTTCTATTTTTGCCGGAGGTTCTTGTTGTTCGCTTGGCAAAGGCTCTTGAGTTGTTTGTGTATTATCCGGGGTTGTTTCAGGAGCCGAAGGAATTTCGGTTGATGAAGGCGGCGGTTCATCGGGTTGCGGGGGAGGAGGCGGTGGTTCTGCTGGCGGAGGAGGTGGTGGTTGAGGATTTTGTTGCCAGATAGAGTTTTCTTCTCCTGGCGTGCCCCCATCAAAAAGTCCTTCAAACCACACACCTTGCGAGTTTAATTCTAATGTTTTTCCGTTTCCGTTTGCGCCTAAAGAACTAGAAAAACTCACGGAAACCACCGTTGAAGCTGCTTCATCCCGCAAACTTAAAGAGTCAGATATATTTTTTATATACATCACAGTATCGATTAATGTTCCTGTAAAACTGGGATGGTTTGCGAGAAAAAGCGAAGCATTTCCTGTTAGAATTGCATATTGATTCGGTTGTAACAACATAGAACCCTGGCCGCCATTTATAGGAGGCGCGTTAAGGCCATGAGGACCATTACTATCTATGAATTTCCAATCAGTTATATCTATGGGCTCAAGACTGTAGTTGTAGATTTCAATCCATTCTTTGCTTATCCCAGATTGATCCGTATCCGATCCTTGAAGGTCGTACATTATTTCTGTGATCAGAAGATCGCTTTGAGCTTTTGCTGAAGAAACAGAAAAAAATAAAGAGAATATAATAAATAAAAAAGTATATTTAGACATAAACAATAATTATCAGTTTAAATTTCTTATAAAAACCCCGTAATTTTCTAACGAGGCATATGTTTACTGTTTTAATTATTATTTGCTCTCAGGTCAACCCCCACACCAGTTTTTGCAGAGCGAGTTATTGGTTTTGGGGTGTCGTAACATTTCAAAACCTTTGCATTATCGATAAGGGTTAAAAGATTGGTATTTACGAATATTCTTGCCGCAAAAATGGTGTGTGGGTCAACCCCGCACCACATTTTATTTAGCGCGAGGTTAAAAACCGGTTAATCCGGACGGGTTAAAGACTGTTCATGCGCTACGGCGTAACGTTGTTGGTTCATTATCGTCTCTTTTAATTTTTCAGGATAACGCACCTGGAAAAAATCAAATTCAGGAACCTCAGCGGCGCTGCGTATTTTTATGTCTCCATAATGCAAAAACGTAGGAAGAACGCCACTAATTTTTATTGTGATGTCTTGTATGCGCGAGAGACGGGCTTCAGCAACCGTTCTATGGAAAACACCTTTTTGTTCGATGTGTATGAGACGCTCATTGGTTACGATAAGAACATCTAGGTAATAAGTTACTAACGCCCAGAATAACCAGATCCACAAGGCCCAAATCCATACAAGCGAACCTAAAAACAATAAATTTAAAAAAGGCGCCTGCCCTAACGCTGGAAATATAGCGCCAAGAGTAGGAATCAGTATCAAGGGCAGTAAAATCAAACCAACTGCAGAACCATAAACCGTAGCAAAGGCCACCCAAAATTTGCGGTTTACTGACAGGATTTTTTCATTTTCATGAAGTGATATCATAGAAAACTTCTAAAAGATTATTCCAGGGAATCGACAAAAAAGATAACAAGATTAAAGCAAAAAAGACAGCGCTACCGCAAAGAACAACCGTGCCGAACAATTTGGACCTATCTCCTTGAACACCAAATTTAAAAAAATGCATTGCTATTACTACGCTTGATAAGCCCAAAAGCGAGGATATTAATATGAATATTGAAAAGGCGATTAAAAACATAAACAAATTTTATCAGAGAAGTTGTTCGTTTTGAGGTTCTTCGGGGTTTTCTGGCGGAGGATTAAAACCAAGATGTTGCCAGGCTATTTTTGTAACCATTCTTCCGCGCGGAGTTCGGGTTAAAAATCCAAGTCTTAACAAATAAGGCTCAAAAACCTCAAGAATTGTCTCTTCCTCTTCCGCAGAAGAAGCCGCTATGGCTTGTATTCCTGCCGGACCACCGTTAAAACGTTCAATAAGCACTTTAAGTATTTTACGATCCTGCGCATCCAGGCCGACTTCGTCTATCTCCAGCATATCAAGACTTTTCATTACTATTTCTTCATCAATCGAGGCCCTTCCTTCTACTTGGGCCAAATCACGACAGCGTTTTAGCAGACGGTTGGCTACGCGCGGTGTTGCGCGGGAAGCCGCAGCCAAACGGGCGCGCGCCTTGGGTGTTAACGGAATGTTTAAAATTTTAGCCGAACGATCAAGAATGTCTTCTATTTCTTTTTGAGTATAAAATTCTAAACGGAAAGTTGAGCCGAAACGCGAACGTAATGGGGCAGATAACAAACCGATGCGTGTGGTGGCGGCAACAAGAGTGAATGGGGGAAGGGGTAATTGTATAGTGCGCGCTCCGGTGCCTTTGCCCAAAACTATATCTAAAGAGCGCGATTCCATGGCCGGATATAAAACTTCTTCGATGAGTTTAGATAAACGGTGAACTTCATCTATGAATAAAAAATCACCGGCTTCCAAATTTGTTAATATTGCGGCAAGATCACCGACTTTTTCTATGGCTGGCCCGGATGTAACACGAAGATTTGCCCGCATTTCTTTAGCAATAATATAAGCAAGGGTAGTTTTTCCTATACCAGCAGGTCCGTGTATAAGTATGTGTTCAAGGGATTCTTGTCTTATTTTCGCGGCGGCAATAGCCACATCCAAATTATTTTTTGTGACTTCTTGGCCGATATATTCTTTAAAGCTTTGAGGCCTTAAAGTTTGTATCAGCATATTTTCTTCACGAGCTTCGTCTTGTTCTTCAGGTGGTAAAGACATACACTTGACAAGTTGAATATAATTTGATATACTATAGACGTTGAAAAAGAATCTATTTTTTGGATGTATACATGAGCTGCCGGGAGCCCGTACCTATTAAGTACCATAACACACTCGGTACTTAACAGGTGCGGGTTAGGGGCCTTCTTTAGCTGGACTGTTTGGTTTCGACTGAATTGTTCCTCGGGGATGCTCTTTACTCTCGGGTTCCCAAGCCTAGAGTTTTTTTAGCCGGCAGCTCTTGCGTACATCTTTATTCGCCAAGCGGACCGGTTATTCTTTCAAGTTCCTCGACGGTTGTTAAACCTTCGAGGATTTTTAATATGCCGTCCTGTTGCATTGGCACCATACCGTGATCTATAGCCCATTCTCTTATTTCGTGATTGCCGGGTTTTTTAAGGATAAAATCTTCCATAGTCTCATCTATAATTAACAGTTCAAAAATACCAATCCTTCCTTTGTACCCGGTGTTGTTACATTGAGTACAGCCCGTGGTTTGAGGAAGCTTAAAGTCGCCGTCTAATTTTCCCCCAAGTAAGTTTTTAGGTACGTGCGCAAGCGCTTTTTTTATTTTGGTTATTTCTTCTGGCGTTGCGGCGATTTGGACAGCACAATATTTACAAGCTCTTCTTATCAGTCTTTGAGCCATAGTTACGTTGATGGCCGGGGCAATAGTATCCACCGTAACACCAAGTTCTTCCAGGCGTGGGATGGCCCCTGCCGCATCGTTGGTGTGGAGCGTAGAAAAAACAAGATGTCCGGTTAGTGCGGCTTGTATCGCGATGGTAGCCGTTTCTTTATCTCTTATTTCTCCAACCAAAATAACATCAGGATCTTGCCGAACAATTGAAGTAAGGCCGTTAGCAAAATCATATCCTTTTTCCGGTGCAACCTGGGTTTGTTCGATCCCGGATATTCTATATTCTATAGGGTCTTCGATCGTTATTATTTTTATTTGAGATGAAGCTATATTTTGGACAAAAGCTGCCAAAGCGGTTGTTTTTCCCGAGCCGGTCGGCCCCGTAGTTAGGACCATTCCGTTTGGTTTTTTTAATTCGTTTTGAATTAGGTCAAGAAGATCAGGCCTGAGCCCCAAGTCATCAATAGAAATAAGTTTGGTGGGGTTTAAGACGCGCATTACGATATATTCCCCATGTTCTCCGGGAAGAGTTGAGGCGCGTATTTCTATTTCTTCGTTTCCGGTATTAATAGAAAATCTGCCATCTTGTCCTTTATCGGAAACATTTAACTTGATACCCGAAAGCAATTTAACCCGCTCAAGCATCAGATGATAAATTTGCGGTGTTATATTTAAAAGATCATATAAAACGCCATCTATTCTTAGTCGTATGCGAGCCTGCGTTTGCTGCGGCTCTATATGTATATCGGAAGAATCAATGCTCATGGCTCCGCCCAAAACCAATTCAATTAACTGCGAGGTATTTGAAGGAGCAACTTCTCCAATTTCTTTTTTCAGAGTATCAACATCTTTTACTTTTAAGCGAAATTCTTCAAAAAGTTTATAAGATATATTAACCTCTCCGGTAATTTTTGTTTTTAAATAAGCAAATCTTTTAAAAAACACTAAAGCGTGTTCAAAACTTGTATTTGAAATAACAAAAAGCGATATGCGCCATTTTTCTTGTTCAAGTTTTTCTATAAGTGCCCGAACTCCATTTGAATTAGGATCGGTCGCACCCAAGGATATTAAATGTTCTTTTTTAGCAAAAATTACACTTTGGGTTTTAACCGATTCTTCTTCAGAGATTATAGTCAAAGCGCCTCCGTCTATAGGGGTTGTTGTAAGGTCTTTGTACAGAAGATTGGCTTGTTTGGCGATCAGCTGAGCCATGCGTTCCTGCTCTTGCCGGCGAAGCAGCTGTACTTTTTGATCGCGAGCCGCGCCTAAATCATGTTTTGAATCTTCATCGGTCATCTTAATAAATTAGCTATTATATCTTCTATTTTAAGCTTTTTGCCCTTAAATTACTAGCAATATTAGATTGCCGTCATATGCAATAGCGCTATACTATTAAACATGTCAAAGATAATAATCAGGTCGCCAGAACAGATGCGGCGCCTGGGATCAAAATACGCAAAAGACATTTTAAATCACAAAAAAACAAATTCTTCTGCAACAACAATAGCTTTATACGGAAATTTAGGTTCGGGTAAAACCATATTTACGCAAGGATTTGGCCGGGAATTGCGTATATCAAAACGCATACAAAGCCCGACGTTTGTTTTAATGAGACGATATTTAATTTTCAGGTTACGGCATCCTATTTTTAAACGGTTTTATCATTTAGATCTATACAGAATCAAGCACAGTAAAGACCTTGAATACTTGGGGTTAAAAGAGATATTTAAAGACGCTTCAGCTATAATAATTATTGAGTGGGCAGACAGAATTGAAAAAATGTTGCCTAAAAAAACCATAAAGATACAAATGAAGCATATAAAAAACAAAAAACACAGAAAGATCCAAACTAAAAAAACATAAATGTCCAAAAAAAAACAACTATTAATAATTGACACAAGCGCTCTGTTTCACCGGGCTTTCCATGCGCTGCCGCCTCTTACAACACCGGCAGGAGAACCGATACAGGCAATTTTTGGGCTGGCCAGTCTTTTGATAAGGGTACTTAATGAGATAAAACCCGATTACGTTATTGCCGCACTTGATTCTCCGGGGAAAACTTTCAGACACGATCTGTCTGTTGCCTATAAAGCTACACGTCCCGAGCCGCCCTCAGACCTGAAAGCACAATTTTCTAAAATTCCCGAGCTGTTACACGAAATAAAAATACCAATGCTTGCCGCAGAGGGATTCGAAGCCGACGATGTTATCGGTACCGTTGCCGATAAAATAAGTAAAAGCGAAGAAGATGTTTCTGCGCTTATTTTAACGAGCGATAAAGATGTTTGGCAGTTAATTGACGACAAAACAACCGTTTTAGCTTTAAAGAGAGGAGTAACTGAACTAGAACGCGTAGATGAAGGTGGAGTTTTAGCTAGGTTTGGTGTTGCGCCAAAATACATTCCCGATTATAAGGCCATAGCAGGAGACGCTTCTGATAACATACCCGGAGTAAGAGGTATGGGCGAAAAAACCACATTTACTCTATTGTCTAAATTTTCTTCACTCGAAAATTTATATGCAGAATTAGGTCACAGCGAAGATAAGTTAATCAAGCGTTTTGAAGAAAAACTGCAAGAAAATAAAGGACAAGCAATATTGTCGCGTACTTTGGCAACAATAAGGAAAGATGCTCCCGTTGTATTTAAGCTGGAAGACTTCAAATGGCAAACAGAGAATTTGGGTGCCGGGAAAAAAATATTTGAGAAATGGGGTTTTACGTCACTCACAGCAAGGATTAATAAACAAAACGGAAATAATGCGGATGCTTCAGAGAGCGAAACAACAAGCATTGAAATAATCGATGAGGCTGAAAAAAGGGGAATGCTGCCTCCGCAAATAGCAAGATTAGAAAGAGAATTAATGCCGATTTTTAAAGAAATGACAGAAACAGGCATTCTTATAGACACTGTTTATTTAAAAAAATTATCTAAAGAAATAAAAAAAATAAAAGAAAATTTAGAAAAAGAACTTTTTGAACTGGCGGGCAGGGAATTTAACCCCGCTTCAAGCGATCAGGTTAGAGAGATTTTGATTGAAAAAATGGGGAATCAAACGAAGCGTTTGCGGAAAACCCCGGGAGGCAAAGCCTCAACAGCTGTGCGTGAACTGAAGCGTCTTGGACAAACCGAACCGTTGGTGGAGAAAATTTTATCATGGCGAGAAATAGCAAAATTACTATCAACTTATGTTGACGCGCTACCCAAGTCTATTTCTCCGAAAGACGGGAGAATCCACACCACTTTTTTACAGCTTGGCGCAGCAACAGGCCGTATAAGTTCTATTAAGCCAAATCTGCAAAATATTCCCATAAAGTCTGAATTAGGACACCTGGTCCGCAACGCATTTGTAGCCTCTCCTGGAAAAGTGTTGTTCTCATCTGATTATTCACAAATTGAATTGCGGGTAATCGCTCATCTGTCTCAGGATCCAACGATGCGCGTCGCGTTTCAAGAAAACCAGGACATTCATCGTTTGACTGCCGCAAAAATATTTCATGTTGATTTAAGCAATGTAACTTCTACAATGAGGAGTCGCGCAAAAACGTTGAATTTTGGAATACTTTACGGCATGGGACCAAGAAGATTGGCAGAAGAAACAGACATGAACGAAGAAGAAGCCCGGGAATTTATTTCTGAATATTTTGCTCAGTTCCCTGCGGTAGCGGATTGGATAAATAATACCAAAAAACAGGTTAAGGAAAGCGGTTACGTTGAAACCATGTTTGGGCGTAGGCGCCTTATACCCGAAATTTTTTCTCAAAAAGCAGGTATACGAGCGCAAGGCGAAAGAGCCGCAGTTAACATGCCCATTCAGGGAAGCGCTGCGGATATAGTTAAAATGGCGTTAGTTGCCTGTTTTAATTTGCTTAAGCCAACAAAAGGAGACGCAAAAATAATACTTCAGGTGCATGACGAAATAGTGTTTGAAATAAAAGAAGAATTTGTTGATGAGATTGCTTCAAAAATAAAAAAAACCATGGAAAAAACAGTCGAATTATCAGTGCCCCTTGAGGTAACCATATCTTTCGGGAAAACCTGGGGAGATATGGCTATCCTTGAAGCATGATTTTATTAAGCGGTATTAATGAATATTAAGACTCGCTTTAGTCTGACGGGACTGGTAAAATACAAATAATTATATGACGGAAACCAACCCTAAACTCGAGAGGGAAAAACAGCATAAAAGTATAAGATTTCCTATAAGTCTTAAGATAATAATCACCACGGCTATTTTTGGCGTGGCGCCTCTTATTGTGGCAATGGTTTTATCTTTGTTGGCGCAAGATATTTTTGTATCTTTAATGTTTCCAAATCCCGTTAATTTTGATCCGGAAGCCAGGGTTGCAGCTGAAAGTAATTTTATGAATTTGTTACAGCTGCTTATACTCTTTATATTTATTACAATATCCGGATTAATATTGGCTCTTTATTTGTTAAGCCGTTCTATCAGCGAACCGATACTTGATTTTAGAGCCGCCTTCCGCGAACTTGTTAAAGGCAAAAGAAACGTTAGAGTAAATTTGGGAACAAAGGACGAATTTGAAGACTTAGCAAAACACTTTAATGAAATGGCCGAATATATAGATAAAAATAGGGAAAAAGAAGAAAAAATTAATGATCTTAAATCAGAATTTATTTCAATAGCAGCGCATCAGCTTAGGTCGCCTTTATCCGGCATTAAGTGGACCTTCAAAACCTTGCTCGATGGAGATCTTGGAGTTATGACCACAGAACAAAAAGAATCATTGGAACGAGCGTATTCTGTTAATGAAAGGTTAATATCTCTGGTTGCCGAACTTCTTGATGTTTCAAGAATAGAAGAAGGTAAAATAGGTTACAATTTTAACGGAACATCTCTGGAAAGAGCGGTTGAAGAAGCTGTCGAAGAATACAAACTGATTGCTCAAAATAAAAATATAGAACTGTCATTCTTTAAGCCGCAAATAGCGCTGCCCAACATGCCACTTGATGAAGAAAGGTTGGGTCTGGCGTTGAATAATCTTCTTGCTAATGCCACCAACTATACCTTAAGTGGTGGTAGGGTTTCGGTAAGTATTGAGCGCGTTAATGAAGAAGCGAAAGTAACAATAAAAGATACCGGCGTTGGCATACCCAAAGGAGACATGAATAAGATTTTTAGCAAGTTTTTCCGCGCCTCTAATGTTGTTCGTATGCAAACCCCGGGTACCGGTTTGGGTTTGTTTATAGCTCGTAATATAATAGAGAAGCATGGAGGAAAGATTTGGGTAGAATCAGAAGAAAATAAAGGCTCTTCTTTTATTTTTACTTTACCTATTAATAACCACAAACAAGGTTTTGTTGTAGATGATCTGTCAGCGGACGACTTAGTAGGAGAAGAATGATTATCTAAAGATTGGTTTTGATGTATAATTAGTGTATAATATATATAGAAACTTAAATTAGTAGATTAAATTTATGGATAAACCAAATTCAGAACCCGTTACTCTGCAGCCAGTTAACGATAACGGCAACGTAAAAGTATTGCTTATTGAAGATGATAGGTTCTTGCGAGAGCTTATTGCGCAAAAACTAGAGCGCGAAAAATTTCAAGTTATGCAAGCCGTAGATGGCGAAGAAGGTTTGCGCAAATTGGGAGAGCAGAAACCGAATATAGTTTTGCTGGACTTAATACTGCCGGGCTTAAGCGGTTTTGATGTTTTGAAGAAGATAAAAGAGGATTCGGCAAATGCTTCTATGCCGGTTGTGATACTTTCCAATCTGGGACAGCGAGAAGACGTTGAAAGGGGTTTGAGTTTGGGAGCGAGCGATTTTCTTATCAAAGCACACTTCACACCTCAGGAAATAATAGTAAAAATACAAGGCATTTTAGCAGGAAAATAATTCTTACAGGGCTTTTGTTTATTGTGGTATTGTATCCTTGGTCTTGAAAGATCAGGGATTTTTGTAAGAATAAAAATATGAGCTCCGTTAAAAAACTGTTATTATTTATATAAAAAGAATTGTTCAGTTTATAACAGTCAAACAAGTTTTCGAATATGTTTGACCGTTAACTTTCGGGCAATTTTTTAACGAGGTGAAGAAAAAGATTTTTATAATTTTTATATTTTTAATAATTGCGGCTGCGGGCACTGCTTATTTTATGGTCTGGGCAAAAGGCAGGAGCGTTTCTATTGACGGCATTTCAAATTCGGCTAAAGATATCGGGCAAACATATAATTCTTTGGCGCCTCTTGCTGAGCCGATTAAAATATCGCAAGAATCGCTTACCGGAGATTTTTGTCCGGACGGCATAAATAAAGAAGGACAATTATTGAGACCGGTTGGTGTTATGTTGGCCGCAGACGGGTCAACGAGACCGCTTTCCGGGATTGCGCAGGCAGACGTTGTTATTGAGATGCCGGTTATTGTGGGAGGCATAAACAGATTTTTAGCTATTTTTCAATGTACTAATTCTGACGAAATAGGCTCGATACGAAGTGCCAGGGACGACTTTATTCCTTTGGCCGCAGGATTTGATGCAATATATGGCCATTGGGGCGGATCACATTTTGCTTTAGACGAACTTAAAAAGAAAGTTGCAGATAATATTGACGCATTAAAAAATCCGTACGGAGCTTACTATAGAAAAAGAGGAATAAAAGCTCCCGACAACGGTTTTTCAAGTATCGAACGGTTGAGAGAAGCGGCAAATAAACTTGGATACCGCGCAATTCAAGACAACGCTTATGGTTATATAAGAATAAATCCAACAGAAATAATTTCGCCTTCTGTTAAGTATAAACTTGATATTAAATATCCGGGGAAAAACGCAGTGAGTTGGCTGTATGATCCGGCAAGCAATTTTTTTGTCAGAAATAGAGGAGGTCTTGCCGAGATGGATAAAAATACAAAAAAGCAAGTTGAAGCGGCAAATATTATTATCCTCAAAACCACATCACGCAGATTGGAAGGCCAATATAATGATGTTAGGGTGATGGGTAGGGGAGAAGCTATAATATACAGAGCCGGCCAGGAGATCAAAGCAACGTGGGAAAAAAATACAAACAAAATTTCAAGCCGACTACGTTTTTTGGATGAACAGGACCAAGAAATACCTTTAGCTAAGGGTAAAATATGGCTTGAATATATAGATAGTATGACCAGCACATCTTATATAGCAGTTCAATAAATATGTTGTATCTTTTATACGGACCGGATACATTCCGTAGCCGCCAAAAACTCAACGATATAATTGCGCGCGCCGAAGCTTTGCATCGCGATAAATTAAGTCTTCTGAAAATAGATTTAGCGGAAGAGGATATAGATGTGCTTGAGAGAGAGCTTGAAACGCCCTCGTTGTTTGCCCCGCTCCGTTTCGTTGTTTTAAATAACCTGACAGACAAGGAAAAAATAAAAAAATTTGAAGTTTTAGCAGAAAAACTCAATCTGTCTAAAAGCAAAGAATCTATTGTGGTTTTATACGAAGAAAACCCGGAAGACAAAAATATTTTAATTAAATTGGTCAGCGAAAAAGGAAAGGTTCAACGGTTTGATTTATTATCAAAAACAGGGACAGTTTCATGGGTTACCAATTTTTTTCTTAACAGAAAGATAAAAATAGATGCCGATGCTATTTTAAAAATAGCCGAAGGCATTGGTCCCGATCTTTGGCGCATCAATAATGAATGCGAGAAGCTTGCTGCCTGGGCAGTAAACCCCAAAACAAAAATTTCTACGGAAGATGTTTTAAAATTAGTCGTTTTTGAGAACGAGTCAAATATTTTTGCTGTGGTTGATGCTGTTTTAACAAAAAATTCCTCCAAAGCAATTTACGACCTTGAAACATTGGTTACCAAAGGAGAGGATGTTACAGGAATTTTTTATCTTTTAGTTAAACAATTTCAGAACTTATCACAACTTTTTGCGCTAGCGCAAAAGGGATCTCTGCCTGCTAACGCAGCAAAAATCCTGAATATTCATCCGTATGCGGCAACCAAACTAGCATCATCATTACGTAGGTGGCCCGAAAAAGACCTGAAGTCTATTTTTGATAAGCTTGCCGCATATGATCTGGCAATAAAAACAGGCGCGCAAGACGCGCGCCTGAGCCTAACAATGTTGGCTTCCGGACTTTAGTTTTTCTTTAATAGTTTTGCTAGGCGAGATTTTTTTCTTGCAGCTGCGTTCTTTTTAATAACGCCATTTTTAGCCGCCTTATCGATAGCTTTATAGGCTTTTGATAAATAGGCCGAAGCCTCCGAAAGTTTTTTGGCACGAACAAGCCTTTCAAATTGCTTCTCCGCGTTTTGGAAGGATTTTTTTTGTTTGTCGTTTAAAACTTTTTTCTTGGCAGATCCGCGCAACGCTTTTTTCGCTGATTTTGTAATTGGCATAATATGAATTAAAAAGGTGAAAAATTGTATTTAAGCAATTATTAGCTTATCAGTTTTTATAAAAATGGCAAGAACCACGTTAGGATTAAATCATTTTTACTTATTCGTTAATCTTTTAATCAAATCTCTTACCCGCGCCGCCTCCTCAAAGCGCATGTTTTTTGAGTGTTCTTTCATTTCTTTTTTTAACAGTTCTATGACCTTGGGATCTCCCTGCCAGGAAGAATTTATTTTTTCCAATTCCTCTTCCGCGCGCACTTCGGGTATAAGCCGTGATTTGTTGATGGCTTTTAAGATAGAAGAGGGTGTTATGCCCATTTTTTGATTGTGTTCTTCTTGTATTTTTCGTCTTCGTTTGGTTTCGTTTATAGCTTCACGCATTGATTGCGTTATTTTATCGGCATACATTATTACAAGACCATTTACGTTTCGCGAAGCCCGTCCGATCATTTGTATCAAAGTGGGAGCGTTTCTTAAAAAACCTTCTTTGTCAGCATCAAGTATGGCCACCAAAGAAACTTCCGGCAAATCTAATCCTTCGCGCAAAAGATTTATTCCAACGACCGCGTCTACTTTTCCTGAACGCAGATTTTGTAATCGCCCCGGTCTCTCAAGTGTTTTTACTTCCGAGTGCAGCCAATCCACTTTAAGCCCTTTGTCGTGAAGATAGGCAGACAATTCTTCGGCGAGCCGTTTAGTAACGGTTAAAATTAAAGCACGCTCATTTTTTTTGGAACGAGCCGCAACCTCCTTTATTAAGTCATTAATTTGTCCCCGTATGGGCCTGATTTCAATTTGGGGGTCAAGCAAGCCGGTTGGACGTATTATTTGTTCAATGATATTTTCAGATTTTTCAAATTCATATTGCCCCGGCGTAGCTGACGTAAAAATAGCCGGCCCTATTTTCTCAGAAAATTCTTTAAAGGTAAGCGGACGGTTATCTCGTGCTGACGGCAGGCGGAAACCATATTCTATAAGCATATCTTTGCGGGCCCAATCCCCATGGACCATGCCTCGTATTTGCGGAATACTCATGTGCGATTCATCTATAACGCATAACCAGTTTCCGTGTCCGTAGGCCTCATTGAAATAATCTATTAATGTATAGGGCGCTTCTCCCTCAGCGCGAAATTCAAGATGGCGTGAGTAATTTTCAATACCATGGCAATAGCCGGTTTCTTTTATCATTGCTAAATCAAAATTTGTCCTTTGTCGTAAGCGTTCGGCCTCAAGTATTTTGCCGTTATCTTTTAACTCTTTAAGTCTTTCGGCCAGTTCGGCTTCTATATTACTGAATGCCAGATCTATAGAGGAGGCGGGAGAAACCCAGAATTTTGCCGGAAATATAGTTGCCTTAGTAATTTCATTATCGTTACCCGATTTTGTAAGCGTAATTTTTTCAATATTTTTTTTATCAAACTCGACAGTATAAATTTCTTTTGCTGTGGGAGGAAATATTTCCAGTTTGTCTCCGCGCAACCTGAAATTTCCAGGTTGGGGATCAATATCGTTTCTTTCATATTGAAGATTTATTAAGGCTAAGGCCAATTTTTTTGTCGTGATCTCTTGTCCGGACACCATATCCAAAGACACCGCTTTATATTCTTTGGGAGACCCTAAATTGTATATGCACGATACCGAGGCCACAACGATAACGTCTTTTTTGGTTAATATTGTCTGCGCGGCAGCATGACGCATCCTATCCAGTTCTTGATTTATAGACGAATCTTTTTCTATATACGTATCGGTTTGTGGAATATAAGCCTCGGGTTGGTAATAGTCATAATAAGAAACAAAATAATGAACCTCGTTTTCAGGAAAAAAAGATCGGAATTCTTCCCACAGTTGTGCGGCTAAAACCTTGTTGTGGGATATAACCAAAGTGGGTTTATTGGTTGAAGCAATAACGTTTGCCGCCGTGAATGTTTTTCCCGAACCAGTAACTCCCAAAAGGGTTTGGTGGGGAAGCTCTTTTTTTAGCCCCAAAACAAGACTTTCTATGGCTTTGGGTTGGTCGCCTGCGGGCTTGAATGGTGCTTTAAGCTTAAAAGACATACAATATAAATATAAGTTAAAGTGGAATCATGATCAGTTATCTTGAGGGAAAAACAATTTTTAAAGCCGAAAAATATATAATTATTGATGTGGGCGGAGTAGGCTACAAAGTTTTTATATCCAAAGACAACGCCGCAATTTTAGCTGATAATGAAACAGTAAAGATATTTACGTATCTTTACATGCGGGAATCCAAAGCACTAGAGCTATACGGTTTTATAAGCTCAAAAGAATTAGCCTTTTTCGAATTATTGCTTGAGGTTCCGGGGGTAGGACCCAAAAGCGCATTGGCTATTTTAGGAGAAGCTTCGGTTGATGATCTCGAAAGAGCAATCGCTTCAGGGGACGAGAAATACTTAACACGAGTTGGCGGTATCGGTAAAAAGAAAGCACTAAAAATATTACTTGAACTGAAAGAGAAATATGAAGGTCTGGCGTTAGTTATGGGAGAATCTTCATCCAGCGCAGCAGATGTTTTAGATGCACTAAAAAAGTTAGGTTATTCCGACAGAGAAGCACGTGAAGCTTTACGGCAAATCCCGGGAGATGTAGAAAATATAGAGGAAAAAGTTAAAGTAGCGCTTAAGATATTGGGAACAAAACGATGAACGCTGGTTTTGCAGATAAGAATAAATGGAATGCTTTTGTATCCGCCCAGAGCGGATCTTTTTTGCAATCGAGCCAATGGGCAGAGTTTCAAGAAAAAATAGGAAGAAAAGTTTTATTTTTGGGATTAGAAAATAACGCTAAACAATGGAACGCGCTGGTCATAAAACAACCTTTGCCATTGGCGCAAAATTATTTATATATTCCTCGCGGTCCCGTTTTTGTCGATAGTATCAGCGACATACTCAAAGAGTTTTTGCCCAACATTCAAGCCGCCGCCGGAACAGAAAAGTCTTTATTTGTTAGAGTAGACTCTTTTTATCGCGGAGATTTGAGCGAGGCATTAAAATCTTTTAATAATTTAAAATTTAAAGATATAGGTCGTACCATTCAACCCAAAAATAATTTGGCGATAAATTTAGAAAGATCCGAAGAATATTTGATGGGGGATATGCACGAAAAAACGCGATATAATATCCGCCTGGCACAAAAACACGGCGTTTACATAAAATCATTTACCGTAGAGGAATCAGAAGAGAATAAAAAAATATTCTGGAAATTAATATCTAAGACAACGCAAAGACAAAACATACGCAGTTATAGCCAAAAATATTATGATACAATGATTGACATTTTTTACGAAGCCGAAAAACAAAACAGACCCGGCGCTTTCGGAAGAACATATCTTGCTTATTATAAAGGCGAACCTCTTGGCGCGGCGTTTGTGATTTTTTTTGGTAAGCGCGTAACCTATCTGCACGGAGGCACAAGCATGGAACATAAAAATGTCATGGCTCCTTATTTGTTGCATTGGGAAATAATGCGTTCAGTAAAACAGGATGGATTTATTGAATATGATTTGGGGGGAATTGACGAGCAACGTTGGCCTGGGATTACACGTTTTAAAAAGGGATTTGGCGGGACAATAGAAAGCTATCCCAACGCTATTGATCTGCCCCTGTCGGATATAAAATATTCTTTATACGAATTAAGTCGAAAATTTTTATGATCAAGTCTTTGGTTAAAAAAATATTACCTAATTCAGTCATAAGCCGTTATCACTATTTTTTAGCTTTTGCCGGAGCTTTATTCTACGGTTTTCCTTCCAAAAAAATAAAAGTTATAGGAGTTACCGGCACAAACGGAAAATCTACAGTTGTATATCTGCTTGCGCAAATGCTTAAAAATGCCGGATACAAGGTAGCCCTCTCTTCTTCAATAGAATTTTGGATGGGGGATAAGATATGGCCGAACACCTTTAAGATGACCATGCCGGGTAAAGCCTTTCTGCAAAAATTTTTAAAACAGGCGCTTATTTCAGGATGCGATTATGTTATTGTTGAAGTTACCAGCGAGGGAATATTGCAAAACAGGCACGCGTTTATAGATTTTGATTCAGTGGTTTTGACCAATATTAGTCCCGAACACATTGAACGTCACGGAGGATACGAAAACTATAAAAGAACAAAAGGCAAGTTGTTTGAAGCTTTAGGTTCAAGCACGAAAAACAATAAAAATATTATTATTAATATTGCGGATAAAGAAGCTAATTATTTTTTGAGTTTGGTCGGAGACGATCCAACTAAGCGTCCGAGCGGAGTTGTTTTTAGACGTTCAGATCAGGTAGCCACCACAGGTATCTTTTCAGGCATACAAGAAGTTGTTTCCGCTAACGAGCGTGTAAATAAAGAAGGTGTTTTGTTTAATATAAACGGTGTAGAATTTGAATCTAAATTGCAAGGTGTTTTTAATATAGAAAATTTGCTGGCCGTGATTTCTGTTGGGATAGGCCAACATATGCAATTGGACGATATGAGCAAATTTTTGAAAGAGTGCGGAGTTGTTCCGGGAAGGCTTGAAAAAATATCTAACAGCAGAAATATAGATATTTATGTAGATTATGCGCATACGCCCGCAGCCCTTGAAGCGGTTTATCAGACCCTATCCCGCAATTCAGAACTTGTTTGTGTTTTGGGAGCTGCAGGAGGCGGACGAGATAAATGGAAGCGTCCGGAATTGGGACGCATAGCAGCTCAATATTGCAAAAAAATAATTCTAACTAACGAAGATCCTTACGACGAAGATCCAAAAAATATTATTGAGGCCATTGAAGAAGGGATTAAAGAAAAAAAAGAAAGCGACATTGATTTCGAAATAATAATCGATAGAAAAAAAGCAATTATTAAAGCTATAGAATTTACAAAACCCGGACAAGCGTTAATAGTTACCGGTAAGGGTTCAGAAAATTTGATGATGTTGGCGCATGGTGAAAAAATGTCTTGGGATGACAGAGAAATAATTAAAGAAATAATCGCCTGAGCAAAAAAGGAAATAGTTTTGACTCAGAAGGCCGCAGTTTTAATAAGGTCGGTCTTGCACAGAACAAGGTTTTTGTGTATGCTTGCCCGGTAGTGAAAATTCGACTATTCCGCAAGGTGGAATAAAAAGAGATATTACCCGACATAAACAATTCAATCATATTTTAAATATTTAGGTTAAGTAGAATTTAACTAACATAATTTAGTCGAATTTCTACTACCGGGCTTGGCAAGGTTACGGAACCCCAAGAAGAAAGAATAATAGTAAAAAAGTCTATACAAGTTTTGATTGTTAAGCAGTCACAAGCAAATACAGGCTTCCAAAGATATGAGTAAAGTAAAATTGCCAACAGGATTAAAAAAATACATCCGCCGACAAAAGGAAAAAATAAGGAAACAAACGCTATCCCAAACGGAAGCCGATCAAAAAATACACGAATTTTTAGGCGGCTTAATACGCAATTACGGAAAGGCCAGGTAACCAAAAACCATTGACATACAAGCGTTAATATTATATAGCGATACCAACTGGTGTCGCTATTTTGTTTGTTGTTGCTCCTAAACATAAGCAAAGGATCGCAACAATAAGCACTCCAATCAAGGTTGGGATTGGCGACGGATAGTCTTTTGAAAACAGAAAGAGGATAAAATGGACATTAAAGATCTTATAATTCCTGATTTTTCCGTTGATTTATTTCCCACACTAAAAGTGTACAGTAATGCTTTGGGCCAATGGGAAAGTGTTTATCGTGGAGACGGGTACGGTTTGGCCGGAATTCGTCACCATCAGTCCGGAGACGGAATTCGTAGGATTGCGTGGAAGGCCACAGCTAAACGCGGAGAATTAATGGTCCGCGAAACATATTCAGAGAGAAGTTTTAGCGTTTTGATTGTAGTTGACCGCTCTCCGCGTATGGGGGCATACGATTTGGAAAAACTATTATTCATTAAGACGGCAACAGGCGCCATCATTAACGGTGCTCAAAGTCGTAATTTAGCCTTAGGTTTTCTTGATTGGGCTAAAGGTAAGGAGCATTATCGCAGGCCTCAAGAAGGTCACGCGCATGCTTTTAAGGTTAGAAAGTCCACCACAAACCGCAATTTTCTTGCGGTTGATGATAACGTTAATTTGCAGCTAACAAGACTTAAAGATTTCAAAAAACATCTTCCGAAAGGAACCATGCTTTTCTTGTTTTCTGATTTTTTTGTTTTGCCTGCTGAAGAATTAATTATAGAAATTGCAAAATCATTCGATTTTCATCCTGTAATTGTGCAGCATCCTATTTGGGAAAAAGATTTTCCTGAAATCGAAGGAACTCTATCTTTTGCAGAACCTTTGACCAACGAGATCGCCGAAGCGTTTTTTACGCTTAACCAATCTCGTTCATTAGCAAAGAAGCACCGTCAGCGTTACGCGGACATAGTTTCTTTTTTCGAATCTATGGAAATCAATCCAATTACTTTAACAACGAGCGATGAAGCTGAGTGCGAAAGAAGTTTTGCATTTTGGAGCAACGAACGTTCCTTGCACAGAGTCCGTTGAAAGGAGGACGCAGATGAAAACGCGGAATTTTCTGAAAATTTCGTTACCCGCGATCCTTCTAACCGTTTTGGTTTCCGGGATCGCTGTAATTTCTCCATTGATCGTCGATAAAGATCCGGAAAAACTGACAGCTACAACCGAAGTTACTCCGCGGTCTAATTTTATCGCAGATTCATTTACGTTTGTTTTGGACATAAGATTTTCGCATCGAGAATTTACGGTTGAACCGGGAGATATTGAGGTAGATTTTAGGCCACTGACGCTAGTTTCGGAGTCATCCGAAAAAACATCAGGCCGTCTAGTTATTAGGTATCAGCTGCGCTGTCTTGAAAATCCGAGTTGTTTGGCTAATAAGAGCTATCCGATTTCAGATATTATTATAAGGTATGTGAACAACGATACGGAAAAAGTTCTCATAATGCGCATTCGAGTTGAACCGATCTATATTTCTCCGCGTATCGATCCGACAAGACAGGATTTTCCTCTGCGTTTTCCTAAGGAACCGTTGGTGGAAAACAATCTTATCTTTTTTGCGGGTTTGATAATCGTAGGTTTTCTGTTGATTGTTGTTTGGCCGCTCATCCGATTTTTTATCAGAAAAAGAGCGACACGCCGTGCATCAGAAGAAGAAAACACATATACGGATAAGACTTCTTTTCTGGCAAGGCTCGAATATCTTAAGATCATGCTGGCCAATAATTCTGAACCAAGATTAGTGTTGGCGCAATGTGACGGTATAATAGCCGATTATTTGCGCGGTCGCAGAAATGTTCCCGGCGATTCTCAAAAATCGCTGAACGTTTTGCAGCGTCAGCTTCAGAGTATGGCTTATCAGGAGCACGACCCAAGCAGGGAAGAGGTAACACGCAAGCTTATAGAAATATCTTCTGTGCTGGTTTCGGACCAGGAGCAGTACAATGATTGAAAACTTGCTTAACTTATTTTCTGAAAAACTTTTCATCTTTGGTTTTGTCATTGTCTATGTTCTTTTGCTGGCCGCATTCCTTTTTAGAAGGAAAACCGGCACGGCTATAAGATATAGTTCTTATCAAGACCTTAAATCGGCACGCTCAAGAGCCAAGAAAGTAACCACTTTGGTTGTTGTTCTTTTTGTTTCATCGCTTGTCTCAACCGCTCTGGTGATGGTGGATACAGAATCTAATTCTTCAAGCGGCGGAGATTGCGTAATAAGATCTACGGATCGTCGTGATACGATGATCGTTCAAGATATCTCAGGAAGCATGATAGTTATGGGCGAACCAAAATTTGAGTTAACCAGATCGGTTACGCTTAGAATTTTAGGCGCTAATCCAAATGAAAACATAGGGCTAGCTTTTTTCTCTACTATCGCTTTTGCGCCTATTGCTCCGACAAATTGCCACGCATTATTTGAAAGCTTTACTGATAAAGATTTTTATGAGACCCAACTATTAAAGAATCTATCACAGGGCACTGATGGTTCGGCTGGTTTGCGCGTTGCCCAGCATTTGCTCGAGTTGAGTGATGCAAAATACAAACGTATCGTTTTTGTGGGCGACCTCGAAGACAATAATGTAGATACTTTCACTAAAACACTGAAAGAAGTTAAGGCCAGCGGTATAGAAGTACAGCTTGTCGGTATTGAGTCCAGTGGCTATTACTATGAAAGCTTGATGGTGTATGGATTTGACATTTTGAAGATTGAAAACGAAGATGACGCCGAGCGTATAGGCCCTCTACCCGAAGATCTTTCAAGCAAAGAAAGTTTCTATTTTTCTTCTAGACTGAATCAAAAGCAGATATCTATAGGATGGTTCGCGATGGCGGCCTTTATTAGCGCTTTACTTTTGAACTTTTATTTTCGACGGAGCTATGAGATCAGGAGGGAGAGATGAGGACGGCTATGAGCTCAGGCAAGATTAGATTTTTGCTCTTGCCGCTGGTCGTTCTATCAATGATTAGCGGCAGCATATTGATTCTTTGGGGCAGCAGCACGCTTTATGGAGAATTGAACGCGGTTCATGATGTCAAAGCATTTGCAGCAGGCAATCATGACGCAAGAGCTTGGTTTGAGTTTGGTTCTTTGGACGAGAAACTTAGCGGACAAGACGAGTCTTATTTTGTCTACAACACGGCAATCGAACTTGTTGCGAAGGCTTTACAGGAAAAAGATCCCAAAATTGCGATGTTGAATTTGAAAACAGCCGCCCATAGATTCACTGAAGCAATGGTGAAAGCAGAAGAAAGAGGAGATAACTTTTTGTTGTCTCGTTCTGCTGCATCGTTGGGCGCTATTTCTGTAATAATAGGTTTAGTACAACAGGATGAAGAATATATTCAAAAAGCAGATGCCATGCTGGTTAAGGCGTTGACATTGAATCCTGATGATAATGATGCGAAATGGAATCTTGAACTATTACGAAGGCTTTATTCTTCGCAAGGTGGTGGAGGAGGAGGAGAGCCTGAGGAAGGTCCGCCAACTGGCCCCGGGCGTCTTGATCCGGGGAAGGGGGGACTCTAATGTTCTTCCGTGATCCTTGGGTATTGTTTATAATCTTGATTTTTATCCCTTGTTTTGGGGCGATTTCATTCATCGCTTTCAAAAAACAAAGATATTTGGCGAACAAACTCGGTTTTTCTTTAGAATTAGGATTTTCTTCGATTTTAAGAAGAACAGTATTCGCCTCAGTGATTGTCTCGCTTCTGGCTTTGGGCTTAGCTCAACCACGGTTGCCTACCACACAAAGCGTACCGATAAGATCTGATACCCAAATAGCATTTTTATTTGATGTATCGGTAAGTATGGCAGGTTCAAAGGAGCCAAATCCGTGTATAGCGGCAGAAGGTCCTTGTAATATACCGGAAGATGCTATGCTTCGTATTGATCGAACAAAGAGAATAATTAAAGATGTAATGGGTTCTTTGGGAATAGTTTCTGTTGCCGCCTACGGATTTTCGAATAAGATCGTATGGCAAATGCCGTTTACTTATTCGCCTCAGCTTGAGCTATTGGATAATGGTTTAACGGCCGGCTCTCTTCAAGCGGCCTGCGACAATAGAGAGATGTGCACAAATTGGTGGATGGCTCTGCTTGCTGCCACCAAAGAATTCGATCCCAACAAAAAGAACAAAATAATTGTTCTTTTGACGGACGGTGACTCGGAGGCTTTCTTAGATGAAGGCACCAATCAGACGCTCAAAAGACTTAACATAAAAGTTTTTAGCGTTAGTATAGGCAATAACAGTGAACGTATCTGGTTGTATGACGATAATGGGAACACAACAGGTTATTATCCTAAACCGCTTCCGGTTAAGGATGATGTTCTTAGGTTTGTAGCTGAAAATTCCGGAGGCCGTTTTTTTACCGAAAATGAGGCCGACGGTCTGGCTCCCGCTATTTTAGCAAACATCGGCAGTTATACTCAGGCGACACTGATAACTTCGCGAGGAGACCTAGTTCTTTCGCGTATTTTCTTTTTTGCCGCAATGGTTGCTCTGATGCTTTTTGTTCTACGTTATGTCGTAGGAGTACGATTTACTTTCAGGAAAGGTTCTCTTTCAAATAAAAAATAACCTCTGGTAATACCAGGGGTTTTTAATTATCCGCTCTTGCCTAAGTTAGATTTAGCTATACAATATCAGCATAATGGCCAATGGAGACATATTACAACAACCATTTTTAAGTATAACCTCGGGTCCGTGTACCTTTAGTGAGGTGATCCAAGCTATAGTTCAGTCCTATAATTTTAACCCCACGGAAAACTTTAAGGTATCGGTAGGAACCGACTCAGAAGAAGTTAGCGGCGTGGTTAAGTTTGTGACGGCCATAGTTTTGTGGCGGGTGGGGCACGGAGCCAGAGCGTGGCGTACAGTAAGCTGGGGAGACCCCAAAGAATACAAGAAAACAGGCTGGAACCCCAAACGTATTTACGAAGAGGTTGTATTAACCGGCACTCTTACGGTTGAATTAAGAAGTCAGTTGCATAAAATATTGGGCGAAAGCGTTTCAAATAATATTGAGGTCCATGCTGATGTGGGGGAGTCCGGACGCACTTCTGTGCTTATGCGCGAAATAATCGGTATGTTATTGGGTTATGGGTTTCCTTTGCAGAATATAAAATGGAAGCCTGAATCAATTGCGGCCTCGGTTGTTGCGGACAGATATATTTGATTCGTGATTGTGTTTTAGCTTTTGCCTGCGGGGACGATCACTGTCATTCCGTTTCGCAAAGTGTCTTCCGGCGAACTCGCCCCGCAGCTTACGGGGCTCAAACAGCGCCTCACGGCACTTTGCTCAACGGGACAGTTTACGTCTCCTCGGATATCGCTAAAACACAGCCACGATTTTTTATTGTTTATAGAAAACATGAAAAATTATTCCAGAAAACCCGCCAGGCAAGGCAAAACCGCATTTCGCACACCTAGTAATTTTAAGGGCAGGTTCATACGGGAAAAATCCGAGCCCCGTTACAAAATTTACAGAAGTCATAAAAATAACTCAAACCACAATCCGACAGTTGACTGATCTATTTCGTTTTTGTTCAATGAAAATTTTGTAAGTGGGGTTGCATAGAGCGTTCGTATGGTCAATAATTCAAGAATAAAGTTCTTTGATAGAAAGATAAAATAAAGATGGCTTGCCATGAGCGACCGAAGGGAGTCGAATGGAACACACAGAAGTCGAGCTTAAATGGCCGATTCCAGATCCGGAAAAGTTTTTCGCTGCTTTAAGAGCCGTCAGTGCCAAAGTTCATATTAACCGTTACGCTACGGAACATGAATTAAATATTTGGTATGAAAGAGGAAAAAATGCGGAAGACGCCAGACGTCTTCGTATTTCCCGTCCATATCCTTATAGGCGAGGTTGTGATTATTACTACTGTGTTACCAAAAAGGGTTCAAATAAGAGCGTCAGATTTAAAGCAAGCCTGGAAGAAAATTTTTATGGCTTGTATTTCGGTAGTCCTCAAAAAGCGCTCCAATTTTTTCTTTTTGCAGGATATACGGATCATTTTCGATACGAAAGAATCCGAACAGATTTTCATTTCAACGGTATTGTTTTATCTTATGATAGCCTGCCGCAAATAGGGAATTATGTAGAAATAGAAGGCGATCCGGGTGATATTTTGGAAGCGGCTTCTTTGTTGGGATTAGACGAAAAAGACTCAACCAACTTAAGCTACAAGGCATTATTTAAGAAATGGAAAGCGGATAATCCAAGCAGTGACGCCAAGGATTTGTTGTGGGAAGACGAAAGACATTTTTTCTCAGTAATTTAATTTAGAAAATACCCACCGATTTTGTCGGTGGGTTTTTATTTTTATGACGATTTGTTTTGAGGATGTATTTTAGTGTATAGCTCAACGTCGCAATTGCCGGTGAAAATTTCTTCTTTATACAGATTTTTCAGGCGTTTGGCTACGTTTAGTTTTGCCTGCGCCGGAGAATAAGCTTGTGTATGCTCGTGGACGTTTTTTTGTAGTCCGGTGCCTTTGCCCCGGATAACGCCAAGAATACAGTAAAGCGACAAAGTCACTTTTTCTCCTTTAGGCGGGAATCTCTCCGGTTCCGCCGCACATTGTGCAAGTGCCCCGTATATCACAGGCGGGACATCGGGCCAGGAGCATGAATCCCGGAAGTACAGTGGTGCCGTTGCACACATAACATTTTCCCGGACGGAATTTGCAGCAGGCAGGACAGCGTTTTGTTTTTTCTTTAGTCGGGTCTTCCGGACTATTTTCGGGCGGATTTTCCGTGCGAGAAGCGGCGTTTTTCTTGTTTCTGTTGAAACCGAACACTTTATTCTCCTTAAAAAGAACTAACAGGGCCTTCCCGACATTATTTCTCTTTTAGCATAAATCTTAATAAAAGTCAATTAAGAAATACGTAAGCAAAACAAGAAAAACAGCATCCTGTAATATGCGGGGGTTATGAACAAATTTCAGTAATTTAACCACAGAGGAGTTTTAAGTAATAAAAAAGAGGTTCTGTGTAATAGAATAGCAATCAGAGAGACCGGCAAAAGATAAACGAAATTTTTGTAGACGCAACCGCATTAAATGCTAGGATAAATTTGCGCCCTCGTCGTTTCCGCCAAAGGCGGATCCGTCTTCTAATTGGTTGCAAGCGACCATACAAGAAAGCGGCGGACAACTCCGACGCAAGGGCAAAGCGATTTAAAAGCGTCCCTGTAGCTCAACGGATAGAGTACAAGCCTCCGAAGCTTGGGATCGCGGTTCGATTCCGCGCAGGGACACAGCTTAATTTGTTTTTATAAGCTTACATCTACCAGATATGCTGAATTATTGCTTCGATTCTCTCGCCATTGTTAGCGAACGATAGTGAGCTTTACAATGACGTGGATCCCGCTTATTCCCAATCATAATTAAAATTCTGCCCAATTAATTAAACAATGGCGGGATCGCGCAAATTCATCCGCTTGCTAATGCTTGCGGGAATTTGCGGGGATTCTTGAAGGCACCGACTAGAAAATACTATCTCGCTATAAGCGAGATCTGTATTTTCAGGAATACCGTCAAAGTTCCGAAAGCCTGGAGGAACTTCAGCCCGGAGGGCGAGGCGGGAATAGTTATTGAAGTTCAAATGCTATAATAGAGTATATGTCTGTTAAGATTGCTTTTCTTGGTGCTGCGCGAACCGTTACAGGTTCGCAGTTTTTGGTTGAAGCCGCAGGCAAACAAATATTAATAGATTGCGGCATGTCTCAAGGCAGCCGGTATTCTGAAGAAGTAAATCATAAACCTTTTGATTTTAAACCTAAAGATATCGATGCGGTTATTCTTACGCACGCCCATATAGATCATAGCGGCAGATTGCCAAAGTTAGTAAAAGATGGCTTTGGCGGGTTTATTTATTCCACGCCACCGACAAAAGATTTTGCGGAAATTTTACTTACCGACACAGCTCAGATCATAGGACAAGAAGACGAAAACGGAGGAGCAGAAGCCATTTTTACTCTACATGATGTTGTCCGGACAATATCACAATTTAAAACCGCGCCCTACGGTGAGGAAGTTAAACTGGCTCCTAATTTATCTTTTCGATTAATAGACGCAGGACATGTTTTGGGTTCCGCTATCATTGAATTAAAAGCAGAAGGCAAAACAATTATTTTTTCCGGAGATCTGGGAAATCCGCCCACGCCGCTTTTAACGCCCACGCAAATACCCGAACAAGCCGATTATGTGATCGTTGAGTCTACTTACGGAAATCGTTTACACGAGCCGCATGAAGAGCGAAGCAAAAAACTGCAAAATATCATAGAAAGAACAATAAATCAAAAAGGTGTATTGTTAATGCCGATCTTTGCTTTTGAAAAAGAACAGGAAATTTTATTTGAGATAAATAAATTTGCGGAACAGAAACAAATTCCGCGAGTGCCCGTTTTTATCGACAGTCCTCTTGCGATTGCTGCCACAAAAATTTATGAGAAATACCCCGATTATTATAATGTCGAAGCCAAAAAACTCGTTGCCGAGGGCGACCAACTATTTAATTTCCCCGGGCTTCAAATGACACCTACAGTTGAGAAGTCTAAAATGATAAACCGCGTCCCGAATCCTAAAATTATAATTGCCGGCTCGGGCATGATGACGGGCGGTCGCATTCTTCATCACGCCATACGTTATCTTTCAGATCCCAACTCCACAATTTTGTTTGTGGGATATCAGGCGGCAGGTTCTTTGGGACGAAGAATTTTTGATAGAGCCAAAGCAGTAAGAATAATGAATGATATGGTAAATGTTAGATGTTTGGTAAAGGGTTTGGGAGCATATTCTTCACATGCCGACCAGGATGGTTTAGTTATGTGGTTAGATAATATAAAGAAAAAACCCAAACGGGTATTTGTTGTACACGGAGAGGAGGCGGCAGCTTTGGCCTTGTCACAGAGGATCACCGAGGACCTTAAATTAAGCGTTTCAGTGCCGTATGTGGGAGAACGAATTGAGTTATAGTATAATTTAATTATCATGCCGCATCACTATCAAAAGTATAAAATATGTGTTTCGGGAGCCGCCGAAACGGATTTCTGCACACCGGAAGCTATAGCGTTGGCAAAGGAAATCGGGCGCGAAATAGTAAGACAGGGCGCGGTCTTGGTAACCGGCGCCACCAACGGCATGCCTTATTGGGCCGCAATAGGCGCAAAAGAAGAAGGCGGATTATCTATTGGTTTGTCGCCTGCTGCCAGCGAAGAAGCGCACGTTAAAAGTTATCATCTTCCTATAGATTATTTCGATATAATAATTTATACGGGTTTTGATTATTCAGGAAGAAATTTATTACTTACCCGTGCGGCCGATGCCGTTATTATTATTTGCGGAAGAATGGGCACTTTAAACGAATTTACAATTGCCTTTGAGGACAAGAAAGCTATAGGTGTTATGGTTGGTTCCGGCGGCCTTACCGAAATAATAAAAGATTTGGTTGCGAAAACTCATCGTGGTAGTGGTGATATAATTTACGACAGCAACCCAAAAAGATTGATAGAAAAAGTTATTAAAAAGGTTGAAGAGCAGAAAAAAGAACTGAACAAGAGAACACAGAAACATAAAAAGAAAATCACGAAAGAGGAAAGCTAAAAGCAAACAGTAAATATTAAATCTAAAGTTAATAAATATAAGATTTTGAAATTATGTTAGAAATTTTTACCAGTTATCCGGAAATTGAATCAGTGTTCCGTTTATTTCTTGCAACCGCCTTAGGCGCTATTGTGGGCATTGAACGTGAAATCGTCGGTAAATCAGCAGGCATCCGTACTTTTTCTTTTGTTTCTTTGGGCGCGTGTCTTTTTACAATAGTCTCTCTTTTTGGAGTTAATCATTTAATTCCGGTTACTTCAGATGCGGTGGGTACTGCCTTTCGCTATAATTATGATCCAACAAGAATAATTTCAAATATTGTTGTGGGAATAGGATTTTTGGGCGCAGGACTGATAGTGTTTAGGGGATTTCGCGTAGAAGGTCTGACAACTTCAGCTGGTTTGTGGGTGGTTGCCGCAATTGGAACCGCAGTAGGATTTGGTATGTATATTATTGCCAGCGTTACGGCAATTTTAGTTGTTGTTATATTCTTTTTACTTAAAAGAGTTGAGCCTTGGGATCGTATAGGTAAGAACGGTGAATGGAACGACAATAGCAAATCTGTATGAGTGAACGTTGGCGATTTTGGAGTGGTATAGCCATAGTCGCAGGAACGATATTTGGAGTTGGAGTTTTTGCTATACCCTATGCCGTAGCACAAGCGGGTCCTGTAGCGGGCCTTTTTTGGTTTATTGTGGTGGCTTTTGCCGTTGTCTCTCTGCATCTTTTATACGGCTCTTTACAATTGAACGGTAATTCGCATAAGCGTCTCATAAGTTTGGTGGGCAATAATTTAGGTTCAAAATGGCGTTTTATTCCCTTTGTAAGCACTTTCGTGGGTGGTGCGGGGGCAATGCTCGCTTATTTAATAGTTGGAGGAAATTTTGCAAAACTTTTTTCGGGGGATTTGTTGAACGTATCTTCTGATCAGTGGACCGTTGTTATTTGGTTACTGTTTTCGGTTCTAATATTTTTTGGAGTTAAATCTGTAGCAAGGTTTGAATTAATTGCCACGGGCGTACTTTTTTTGGGTGTAATTTTTATAATAGTAGTTTTTTGGCAGAACGCATCAATATCCCTGATCCCCCAGGGATCCGCGGCTAATTTTTTTGTTCCGTACGGAGTTATTTTATTTTCTCTTTATGGCGCAAACGCTATTCCTGAGATGGTTGAATTTGTCGGCGACAAGCACAGGAAAATTACAAATATAATTATGATCGGCACTTTGTTGCCGTTGGTATGTTATATATTTTTTACGTTCGGCATCCTCGGCTTAAGCGGCTCTTCCGTGTCCACAGACGCAATTTCGGGATTAAGCGGATTGGTTAATCCCGCAATAATAAAAATAGCCGCCTTGGTCGGATTTTTAGCTATTGCCACGTCGTTTGTGACCGTGGGTTTGTATTTAGCCGATACGTTGACAGAGGATCTGAGGTTTCCTACTTTGGTGGCGCGCATGATCGCGGTTTGTATTCCTGTAATACTGTTTTTAATCGGATTACGTAATTTTATTACAATCGCCGGTTTTATCGGCGCGGTTTTGGGAGCCATTGACGGTATTTTGATCTCATACATATTTTTAAGGTTAAGATCTTCCGGCAGAATATCGCCGCTTGTTTATACTCCTCGACTCATACCGATCATTTTAATCGCGGTTTTTTTAGTGGGCATATGCGGAGAAATAGTTTTTTTGATATTCAAATAATATTTAATCATGTTTAATATAAAACCAGCAAATAAAAATAATTTATTTGGGGGAGCGCTTATTGCGCTTTTGGTTTTTTCTATCCCGATCCAGACAAGAATTTTTATCGGCGAGGTGGGCGGAACATTGCAAGGGAACGAATTTTTAACCGCGTGGTTATGGGCAAGCGATATAATTATTTTTTTCTTTATTGCGACAGCTATTGCCAGAAGACATAAAATAATAAAGAGCCTAGTCCTTATTTTTTTGGGCTTATTTGTATTTTTTGTAATACTTAGTTCGATATACGCAATAAACGACGAATCGTCTTTGTGGCAGTTGTTTAAACTTATCGAATTCATTTTATTGTTCATAGCGGCGCAGGTATTTAGTTCAAAAAATATTAAAGATGGATTGGTGTATGGTTTAGCGGCTGGAGCAACATTTCAATCTATAATCGCTTTTTTGCAATTCCGTTTTCAGCACGAAGCCGGTTTTTGGATTTTGGGCGAAAGTCCAATAAATGTGAATATGCCGGGTGTTGCCGAAACTATAATAACCAATGCTTCTGTTTTGCGCGCATATGGCACAACTCCTCATCCCAATATTCTTGCTGCTTATCTTGCGGTTACGATTATTATCTTAAGCGCTTATCTGATAAATTATTTCAAATGGACCAAAGAAGAAAAAGACAAAAAAAGCACCGCGCAGAAAATCGTTTTCGGCGGCGTAATACTGCTTTCATTCTTCGGTATAATACTTACCGCCTCTCGGGTATCGTGGTTTGTTTTGGCTTCTGGCTTGTGTATACTTTTCTTCTGGGTTCTTATGCAAAAAAAATATTGGTTTAAGCCAATATTGTCAGTGGCGGGCATTAACGCAACCGCAATATTTTTTGTTTTTTTGGCTCTTTATCCCTTCATTGTTCCGCGTCTGACGGTGAATAGATACGAACAAGCTGTTGGGCTTCGTCTGTTTTACAATCAAATTGCCCGGGAAATTATAGGCGAGCGTCCTTTGACGGGAGTAGGGTCAGGCGCATTTTCTGAGCATATCGGAAAACCAAGCCCGACTTTCCAGTTAAAAAACTGGCTCTACCAGCCGGTTCATAATATATATTTATTGATAGGAGCCGAGAACGGCTTACCTGCGCTGGCGGCTTTTATTGCGTTTGTCGGCGCGGTTTTGTTTTTCGGTATAAAAAATATAGTTAAAAATGAACAGGATAAAATTTTTAGGTTTGGTGTTTTTATTTCCGCGTGCGCAATACTTTTTATCGGTTTGTTCGATCATTTCCCGTGGACGCTCCAACAGGGGAGAATGATGTTGTGGTTGTTGCTTGCATCAATATTGGTGTGATAAAAATGACCGGTTGGTTAAACCAACCGGTCTCAATTTATTTTATTAGAACATAAACAATTGTTCCGTCTTGAAGAGTCCATCCTCCCTGAAGTAGGTCAAACGTAGCACCACACGCCACGAGCCTATTTCTAAGTTTTTGCTCTGCCGAAGGCAGAACGCCATCGTTAATTACTTCTTTGATAATTTCAGTATCTAGTCTTATCAGAAGACGCAGGAAGTATTCCAGAGCAGCAACTTCATTTTGGGGCATTTCAACGGTAATCGTCCGTCTAAGATAACGCTCTTTATTGTACGTGTGTATGCGCCAGCCGTTAAATTCTTTCGATTCGGTTTTAACTATCCGGGCACCTACGCGTTCCAGGGCCCCGCGAAATCGTTTACCCGCACTTTCAAGAAGTTTATTAATAGTGCGTAGCTCTTCTTTTCCACTAAAAAGATCAATAAATTCATATGTTCCAGCCATTTCGTCAAAGGTAAGTACTATTTGCATTTAATTCCTCCTAGAGTTATTTAGCCGACAATAAACGAGTTTATTTATTATATAATTTTTATTTATTTTGTCAAATTAAAAAATAAAACCCCAACATATGTCGAGGTCTTAGGGGTGTCCGCTGTTTTGGCGGGCATACGGCATGAGACTTCACGCCTATTGAAGAAAGAACTTGTTAAATGGCTTTTCCCTGGTTTCATCCTGACGATGCCTCGTCGGGACCCCGGGCAGGACCTCCGTGATACGGAGTTTAGCCTCGGTTCGGGAGCAGTGTTTCGCGGTTGCCTGAGCATCCGCACTCTGCTGCTGGCGCACTATTGCGCCTCCCGTTCCTAAGAACCTGCCAGTGGATTGTCGAGCGCTTGACGCAACCACTGGATTAGCTGGGCCGTCCAACGGACGGAACACCAGCCTTAATAGGTACAGTATAGCATATAAAATATATCATGTCAATAGTTGCTAAATTACCGTTTCATTTTATTTAAATCCGAGTTACAAAGTATCTATATGCATAAATTTATCGCAGATTTTCATATCCATTCGCATTATTCTCGTGCGGTGTCCAAAGATATGAATATTCAGGAACTTGATAAATGGGCAAAAAGAAAGGGAATTGCAGTAATGGGTACCGGAGATTTTACGCATCCGGAATGGATAAAAGAATTAAAAGAACGATTTCAAGCCGCACCCGAAGAAGGTTTGTTTGTTTTAAAAAATGTTACAGATACAGCAAACGCAACAAGATTTGTTTTAAGTGTTGAAATTTCAAGCATTTATGCAAAGGGCGGCAAGGTCAGAAAAGTTCATACGATTATTTTGGCGCCGTCGTTTGAAGCAGCTCAAGAAATAAATAAACAGCTGGGTTGGCGGGGAAATTTACATTCAGATGGCCGACCAATTTTAGGTTTAGATGTTAAAGAACTGGCAAAAATAGTCTTTGCTACGTCAGATAAATGCTTGGTTATTCCGGCACATGTATGGACACCGTGGTTTTCGGTTTTCGGTTCAAAATCCGGATTTAATTCTCTGGAAGAATGCTTTGAAGAACTAACCCCGCAAATTTATGCCATTGAAACCGGGCTTTCGTCTGATCCCGCCATGAATTGGCGCGTTGAAAAGCTTGATTCTGTTGCTTTGATATCTAATTCAGATAGTCATTCCGGAAGGAAAATAGGGCGCGAAGCAAATATATTTGATGGAGAAATGAGTTATGCCGCTATATATGAGGCAATAAAGTATGGCGCACCAGCCAGAGCAGGCGAGCGAAGCGGTAAGCCGGCAAAATTAGTAGGCACCATAGAATTCTTTCCGGAAGAAGGAAAATATCATTATGACGGACATCGCGCATGCGGGGTGTCTTGGCAGCCCACGGAAACAAAAGCTCATCAAGGCAAATGTTCTGTTTGCGGGAAAAAAGTAACAGTAGGCGTTATGTCGAGAGTGGACGATTTAGCCACACGGCCATTGAACGAAAAACCCAGAGAGGCCTTAGAATTTATCTCAACGGTTCCGTTGGAAGAAATAATTTCTTCGGCCTTGGGTGTGGGGCCGGTATCTAAAGCGGTTCAGAAAGAATATAATCATTTATTAGAGGCTTTTGCCAACGAATTTGAAATTTTGCTTGAAGCAGATATTGATAGAGTATCTAAAGAAAGTTTGCCTATAATAGGAGAAGGATTGAGGCGTGTTCGAGAAGGGAAGCTTCACATCAAGCCGGGATATGACGGTGAATTTGGTAAGGTAGAAATTTTTACAGAGGAAGAGAGAAATAATTTTAAAACAAGAGCCGTTGAACAAACAGTGTAAAGTTCATTATTTTAATTTATGTTTAGCGACAAACCAATAAAAGAAACAGAAGATATAAATATTCCTCCGCATCGTCTTGCGCAAATTTGTCGTCGTTATGAAAATGAACTTTTGCAGATGAAGGATTGGATGTTTTGGTTTTTGATGCTTTGGACATTTGTAATTTTGCTTATGGAGTGGTCAGAATTTTTGTTTGCTTTGGCTGTACCGCATGCCATGCAGGCGGGTTACGTTGTTTTGCTTGGCGGCTATATAGCGCATAAAGAGGTTTTGCGTTGGATGGGCGTTGCTCCACGAGCAAGAAAAGGGGAATTGTTCGTTTATATATGGTGGGGCACGCTTTTGGCAATGTTTATTGCAAGTTATACAAATAAGAATTGGAATGTTCCCGAAAGCATGACCATGCTTGCCTATGAAATTTTAGCGTACTTTATAATTACCGAGATTTCAAAGGCCATAAATATATGGAAGGGGCTTAAGAGCAAATAGCTGTTTTCGTATGGTTACCAATCAAGACATAGCTCATATTCTTTACCAGATCGCAGAATATCTTGCGATGGAAGAAATTCCGTTTAAGCCGCGCGCATACGAAAAAGTCGCACGCACGATAGAGTCAACGGAAGAATCCGTTGAGCAGATCTATAAAAGCGGCGGGCTAAAAGCGCTTAAAGAAATACCCGGGGTCGGAACGTCAATAGCCGAAACTATAGAAGAATTAATTAAGACCGGACATTCAAAATATTACGAAGAACTGAAGAAAAAAACACCCGTCGAAGTTGAAGAGCTTACTGCCATAGAAGGAGTCGGTCCAAAAACAATTTTAAATTTATATAAGGAATTAGGAATTAAAAATATCGCCGATCTTAAAAAAGCGGCCAGTGAAGGGAAAATCGGCAAATTGCCGAATTTTGGTAAAAAAACCGAACAAAAAATACTTAAAGGAATAGAACTTCACGCAAAACATGGCGGTAGATTTTCCTTGGGACAGGCTTTACCTCTAGCCCTGCGCATACAAGCGCGTTTGAGTAAGTTAGAAAACGTAGAAAGAGTTGAAATTGCAGGCTCATTACGGAGACGGAAAGAAACGATAGGAGATTGTGATATTTTAGCGATTTCGGCAAAGCCCGAAGCAATAATGGAATATTTTGTCGGTATGAACGAGGTTGTGCATGTTTACGGCAAAGGCAAAACCAAAACAATGGTGCGTTTGAGTAATGGGATCGATGTTGACTTAAGAGTTGTGCCGCACAAGTCTTTCGGCGCGGCCTTGAACTATTTTACAGGCAATAAAGATCACAATGTTAAATTGCGACAGATAGCGATAAAAAAGGGATTGAAATTAAGCGAATACGGTATTTTTTCCGGAAAGAAAGGAGATAAATATGTTGCCGGAAAAAATGAAGAAGAAGTATATAAAAAATTGGGATTGGTTTATATTGAGCCGGAATTGCGTGAGAATACCGGAGAAATAGAAGCCGCGCGTTCAGGAAAATTACCCGATTTGATAGGTTATGACGATTTGCTTGGGGATCTACAGGTTCAATCGGATTGGACTGACGGACAAAATTCAATTGAAGACTTAGCAAAAGCGGCCATTAAACTCGGAAGAAAATATATCGCAATAACAGATCACACAAAGCGTCTTGCCATGACGCACGGACTCGACGAAAAAAGGATCTTAAAACAGATGGTTGAAATAGATAAACTAAATAAAAAATTTTCTGGTTCGACTTCGCTCACCACAAGTGGCTTCAAAATATTAAAAGGAACAGAATGCGATATTCTAAAAGACGGCTCTTTGGATTTACCCGATGAGATTTTATCTAAATTAGATTTTGTCGGCGTTTCTATCCATTCATATTTCAATATGCCGCGCGAGGAAATGACCAAGCGCATTGTCCGTGCTATTTCAAATCCGCATGTAGATATTTTTTTCCACCCCACGGGACGGCTTATCAATAAACGCGATCCCTACGAGATTGATATGGAAGAGGTCATTGGGGTTGCCAAGCGTACCGGAACAATACTTGAAATAAACGCACATCCCGAAAGATTAGATCTTAAAGATGAATATATACGAAAGGCAAATATTGCAGGCATAAAATTCAGTATCAATTCAGACGCACATTCGATAAACGATCTGAACCTTTTGCATTACGGTATTGCCCAGGCAAGACGAGGTTGGACGGAAAAGAAAAGCGTAATTAATACTTATCCTATTGAACGAATGTTAAGACTTCTGAAACATTAATTCGCTGATAGTCCAACCTCGTTAGAGGGGGTCGGGGAGAAGTATTTCTCCCCGTATCGGAAACCAGTGAGTCCGCCAGTTGGCGTACGAGCGCAAGAAACCGAGGGTTTCTTGGGGTCGAGCTGCGGAAAGTCCCGCTGAGCGGGACGAGCAGCGAGACGGGTTGAGTGATGCGCTTAGGTGCCACGAAACCCCGGGTACCTTTTAAAATAGTGAGCGACAGAGGGTGGACGGAAAAGAAAAGCGTAATTAATACTTATCCTGTTGAACGGATGTTAAAATTCTTAAAATAGGGCGAAAACATTTTATGATAAAAATAAAACCTCGGAATGCCGAGGTTTATTTATAAAAAGAACAGTTATTCTTTTAAAGAATATAATTTATTATGTCGTTATGGAACGACAGGAACAGAAGTGCGGCTAAAGCAACAGCACCCACCCAACCAACCGAGGTTTGGAATCGTTGAGGAGCATTTGCTTTACCAAGGAGCGCGTTGAGAATTTGCGCGCCGTCGGTGATTTTGAGCGGCACAGCATTTATTATTGCCATTGAAAGGTTTACACTTAACGCGATTATCAGGACTTCAAATATGCTCGTAGTTTGTGTGGATATGGCCACCACGCTTATAACGCCACCGACAGAACCTCTGCCTTCGGGTGTTAGAATTATTAACAGTACAAGCACTATGCCCAAAGCGCCAAGAAAAATCGGCCCATGACGAAATACAAAATCTCGGAAGCCGACAAGCAAGGCGAACACAGAGGCGCCAAGCAGGGCATGTATAAGGATCTCTTTTGGAGGATACACGCCATTTAAGGCAGCATATACGCCAAGAAGAGAAAATATTGTGAAGTAAAGTAGGGCAGTAAGCACCAGATGCACATAGCTTCCGGCGCCATATATTTCAATTTTTGAGGAAGTAGATAGAGTTGAAAACTTATCCTCTTCATCTATCGGGTCAACGTAGGCACCCAACGGAATTGCATGGAACGCGATCCTGGGAATGTCCATATGTACACCCCAAGCATCAATGCGACGAGGCGCAATTGAAGTCAGCGGTTTGCCGGGAGATTTTCCGATCAAGCTTCGTAAGCTCAAACCAATGCCAAGCTCGCTAATTTTAATCCCGTGCTTGTTAAGGAAAAACGCATGTCCAATTTCATGGAGCACTGTAGACGCTATGACTAAAAATACAGTTAAAATCACGTTTACCAACATCTTACAACCTCTCTTCAGCGCAGATTTCAAGGTTTTTTATACAATAAAACAAATTGTTTTAGTTGTCAAATGAGTATAGAATGGTTATATGCCAGGTAGTGAAAATTATATTGTTCGCTTTGCGAACAAAATATATCAATATCTGGTTATTAGCAGTTAATTTTTAAGATTTAATAGGCGAAACCGTTAATAATTTAAAAGTATAATTTCTACTATCTGGTATGCGTCCTGAAATATCCGCTGGTGCAGTCATATTCCGGCGTTATAAAAAAAGAAGAGAATATTTACTGCTTCATTACGGATCAGGTCATTGGGATTTTGCTAAAGGACATTTGGAGGGAGAGGAAACCGCGCAAGTTGCCGCAAAACGCGAAATATATGAAGAAACCGGATTGCGTAATTTGCGTTTTTACCCTGACTATAAGGAAAATATAAAATATTGGATGTGGCCATATCGGCACAAGCAAGCGCGGAGTCAGGTAAGCGCACAAACAAAGCCGACTAAAATTCTTAAGATCGTTACGTTCTTTCTTGCGGAGTCTTTAAGCAGCGCAGTGCGCTTGTCGCATGAACATAGCGGATATGTGTGGTTGCCGTATAAAGAAGCATTAAAAATGATAACCTATAACAGCGCGAAAGATTTGATAAAAAAAGCCGAAAACACATTTACTCATGGCAACGTTAGCGGAAAATAGAAAAGCGCATTTTGATTACGAGATCCTCGAGACTTTAGAGGCGGGTATTGTTTTAAATGGGCAAGAAGCGAAATCAATAAGAGAAGGCCGCGCTTCCTTAACGGGAGCTTTTGTTACGATCAAAAATAACGAACTTTGGCTTACTAATATGACTGTACCGGCTTGGCAGCCCAAAAACATTTCTAAAAATTATGACGATACGAGGTCGCGCAAGCTTCTTGCGCACAAGGAACAGATAGCCGGTTTAATAGGAAAAATAAAAACACGAGGCTTGACTGCTTTACCCTTGCGATTATATACTCAGCACGGTAAGATTAAAGTCGAAATTGGCGTTGCCAAATATAGAAAAAAACACGATAAGCGAGAATTGATCAAGAAGAGAGACATCGAACGGGAAATAGAAAGATCTTTATAATTTATGGGGATGCCGGGCTTCGAAAGGGAAAATTACTGTGCGTGCAGAACGAGGCCGATCAACAACCTCGAAAACAGTTGATCGATTACAAGTGCAAACTTGTTTACAAAAGCGCAGAACGCTTTCCGCGTTCCGGCGCTCGCTCTTGCTTAAAAATTAGCATTAGCCATCCGGCCACTGATGCCTGATAGGTAAAGCCGGGTGTTATATTATCGGGCTTGGCTCTGCAGTAATCCTGGGCTGTTCAGCTAAATTAACAGGATAGGAATATTTGCAATTCCGTTTCTCTCTGATCAGATATTCTGAAAAACTCTATAGAGAAACTATTTCTGTAGAAACGTATAGTCAAAATTTTTCTTTGACGTGGGTTCGACTCCCACCATCTCCACAATTGAAATTTGGTTGCCATAGGCAACCATAATTTCAATATCGGTTGAGTTTGTTGGAGGCGAACCCTAAAGAGGGGGTCGGGGAGAAGTGTTTTCCCCGCCTGCCCCGACGTACGTCGGGG
>Ga0209518_1000113_pt1 | contig 112828 bp, 179 predicted proteins | sample RifGroB1_FD_183993 | JGI IMG/M metagenome (GOLD analysis project Ga0209518, IMG submission 183993) | Groundwater microbial communities from Rifle, Colorado, USA - Groundwater B1 (SPAdes) (version 2) | ecosystem: Environmental > Aquatic > Deep subsurface > Groundwater | place: Rifle, Colorado... | reverse complement strand
CAGCCGATCAATCCAAGCGGAGCTCAAGCTGTAATGGAATGGATAAGATTGTCTTACGAATCATTGACTGGTAGAGCAGGATATGCTGATTTCTATAAGAAAGAAGTTATATTAAACATGCTTGGTCCAGTCGGAGACATCGTTGAGGAATGGACGTTAAAGGGTGCATTTATAAGCAACGTGACAGGTGGTGATTTAGATTGGAGCTCAGGGGATCCAGTAGACCTCACAGTTGAACTGACGTATGACTACGCTACACTTAATTTTTAACATTCGAGTATAGTTCATGCCACAAGATTTAACTAAATATAATTCATTTTCAGCATGGTTGCAAAAACAAAAAGATAAATTATGGCAAAATTTTGGTCATGCACCGTTATTTAAAGATTATGACCCAAATAAAATTATTGATTTTATTCAAAACGGCATCAAGCAAGATCATGTTTCAATAAGCCCAGAAAAGGAAAAAGAAGTTATTAATACAATAAAGTCAAAGGGAAAAAATTTTCAGGCAGCAGCTAGATACATATCAAATCTATATTTAAAAGGAGCAGGATTGTCGATGTATGAACAACAAGATAAATTATTGAGACAAGTAATAAGAAAAGAAATAAAAAAAGTTTTAAATGAATTAAAAGAAGGTGGCCCAGGTAGTGGACCTGTTAAACACAGTGCATCTAAAAAAATGGTACAAGTTAAAAAATATAGATTGCCAAAAGGACACTGGATAGAAAAAGATATAAATGGTGAATATAAAATTATGGATGCTGGGATAACTGTTGATTCTGATAAGGATAAAAATAAACTTATAAAAAGATATACAAAAGATTGGAAAAATATAAAAGAAAATACTTCAACTATTTGAAAGTAATACATGAAAAAATTATCTATTGGTTAAAATAAAAATAAATTTTTAATAAAATAACAATTAACAAAACAAACAGGAGTAAAAATGACAACAATAACTGATAACTTTAATAGAAATAATAATACTAATTTAAATGCTAGTAATGATGGTAAAACATTTAATGGACAGTCTGGTTCATGGATGTGGACTGAGGTAAATGGTGACTGTTTGATTGAAAGTAATTCTGTTAGATCAAATAGTAATAATATAAATAGTTTTATTAGAGCAGAAGTTGATTTTTCTTCTAGCCATCATTCGCAGTTTGTTATAATTAGTTCTTCAACTAGTTCTTCGATATCTACATGTATAAGAGCAATTTCTGGTTCTAATTTTTCATGTTATGGCTTCATGATTAAAAATCAATTTGCAAGCTCTTCATATAATTTAATTAAAGTAATAAATGGTTCTATAATTAATTTAACAGCACCAGTATACTTTACATTAACACCACCAGATACTATAAGAATAAGTGCAGTAAATACTGGAAGTGTAGTTAAAATAGGCGGACATTTAAATGGCATGTTAAAACAAACGTTTATAGATTCTAGTAGTGTATTTAATTATACTAAGACTGGTATTCACTTTCTTGGGTTTACAAATAGTTGGTCATATGCTGACAACTTCGAATCTAGTGATGAACCTGGTACAAGATAAAAATGCAACCTAATCAGCAATGTAGTTCAAGAATTAAAAATCAAAATTAAGAAACATTATCAAAGATGAGATTAGTTATTTAAAAACATACCAAAAAATTAGAAAGGTCACTATGGAACAAAGAGAAATACAACAAGAAAAATATAACTCGGAAGTTATAACTTTACCATCAAATGGACATTTTTATCCCGAAGATAGTATCTTATCTTCAGGACAAATTAGAATGAAATATCCGACGGGCAAATCTGAAGACATTCTTACTTCAAAGAATCTTATTAACAAAGGCATAGTTATTGATGAATTTTTAAAATCAATTATCGTAGATAAAATAAATTATGACGACTTGTTATTGGGTGACAAAAATGGTCTATTCATTGCTTCTAGAATTTTATTGTACGGACAAGAATATAAGGTTCAAGTAAAATGTCCAAATTGTGGAGAATCAAGTGAGAAAACTTATGATTTATCTGACTTAGAATCAAAGGAATTAGACTTTGAAAAATATCCAAAGGGCATTAATGAATTTGACTTTACATTACCGTTCAACAAAATTAATATTAAATTTAGATTTCTAACTCATAAAGACGAAACTAATATAAATTTTCAATTAAAAAGAATTAAAAAGGGATTAAAGACTGATATAGATCAAGAAATAACTACACGTTTATCTTATGTTATTACTAGTTACAACAACGAAACAAGTCAGCAAAAGATATTTAGGTTAGTTTCTGATGAGATGTCAACGAGAGACTCTAAGGCTTTTAGGGATCATCTGATAGATATAACACCGGGCATAAACACTGATGTTGGTTTTTTGTGTGACTCTTGCGGACATGAGCAATTGATATCTCTCCCGATGGACATTAACTTTTTTTGGCCTACCGGAAGATTATAAACCTAAACTTTGGGCTGAAATCTTCGATTTAATATACTATTCTAATGGTGCGATAACACACGACGAAGCATATAGCATGCCTTCTGTCAGAAGAAGATTCTATCTTAATTATCTAGCTAAAATTAAAGAAGACGAAAACAAAAAAACTAAATCTATTCCTAAAAACTTATCTAAAATTCCCAAAATTCCATTAAGAAAAAGATAAATTTAACAAATTTTAATATTTATATATAAACAAAAATTTAATTTTTGTTCATTTTATTTAATGAAACCCATAAAAAAAAATAAAAAACATAATGAAGAAATTTATATTGATGAATTTCTAAATGATAAACAAGATATAAGAAAAGAATTTAATTCAAGAAAAAAGTCTAGAATTAAATTGAGAGAACTTGTACATGAGGCATCAACAAAGGATATTTTAAATACTAAAATATTAAATAAAGCAACTAATAGAAAAATTAAAGTTGCTAGTGCCTTAACTTATAATCAATCAACACAAGTATATCAATTAGCAAAAGCATTATTAAAAAAAAATAAAACAATAAAACATGGAACATTTCCAGAATTTAAAAAACCTGCAGATGTTGTAATTAATAAATTAAGAGAAAAATATATAGATTTATATGAAAAAGGTGACGAAAATTATGAAGCGTATTCTGCATATTTACATTTAATTGAAGAAGCTGATAAGAAATTTGGAAGTGATATAGAATCAAACAAAAAAAAATCCATAGGTATTTTTAATTTTAAATCTGAAAATGAATTACAGAATTTATTGGGAGATGGACAAATATTAAATATAAACACTAAGCTTATTAAAAAGGGAGATCCCATAGAAGTGTACATATGGAATCATACGACAAAACGTTCAACAGTAAAAAAAGAAAAACAAAAAACAGATGAAATTCAATTAGAGGCAATAACTAATGATGGATATTGTACAAGGACTATTTATCCTAATAAAAAATTAGTGCATATGGATTATTTTAGAATTTCACCGGAAGCTCCCAAAGGCACAGGATCTAATATGTTTTTTAATCAAGTCAATAATTTTAAAAAAATGAATATAAAAAAATTAGAAACCAATGCAGCTGGAATTGGTAAATTAGAAAGTTATTCAGGAAATAAAAAATGGAGTCCTTTTCCCTTTAATGGATATTATACATGGGCTAGATTAGGATATAATTTAGATGATAAGATGTTTAATAAATTAATCGAAAAATCAAAAGATTCTGATATAAAATCTGTAAAATCATTATCAGAATTGATGACATTTGAAAAAGGGCGAGAATATTGGAAAAATTATGGATTTTCATTTCATGGTGTATTTGATTTATCGAAAGATTCTGATTCAATGTTTATATTAAAAAAATATATAAATAATAAGAATAAAGAAAAAATAAATCTTAAAGATTTAATTAAAAAATAAAAATGGCCAACAAATAATGAAAAAATGCTTTAATATGCAGTAAGTACTAACCACATTTTAGGAATTTTAATGAAAAAACAACTACAGCTAAAAAGTCTTGTAAAAGATAATAAAATAATCAAAGAAGGATTTATATCAGATTTAATTACTAGTATTATTGTAAAAATAATGTCTCCAAAGATGAGACAAATAGATAGTTTAATAGAACCAGAAAAAAGAAAAGAGATTGCAGACATTTCAAAAAGATTAAAAGATGTTATAGATCATTATAACCAAAGATTAGATACTCCAGAAGGAAAACAATTTTTAAAAGATTTAAATGCAAAAAAAGAAGACTTTTATATAGATCGATTTTGATTAAAAATGATAAAATTAAAAGATTATAGAGAAAAATAAACATAATATATTAAAAAAACATAGATGGCTAAAGAAAAAGACGATAAAGATAGACGACACTTTGATCCTCAAAAAGAAATTACATCATTTAGTAGAGAATTTAATAATTTAAGAGTTCAAATTCTTAGAACAGTAAATGATATGAAAAAAAATGTAAGTACTGGAATAATGGATACCAAAGTAATAAAAACTATGCTTGATAAGATGAATGATATGGCTGATGATCAAGCAAGAAAATTCGGCACAAAACAACAAAAAATTGCTCAACAACTTGCAAAAATAATTAGAGATACTACTCAAAAACAAATTATAGAAATTCAAAAAGAGTCTACGCAAAAAATGTTGCCTGAATTAAAAAAACAGTTATTAGATACATTAGATGCTACAAGAATTAAAGTTGGTACTTCTTTATTTGATGAAAAATTATTAAAAAGTACATTTGATAAAATGACTCTTATTAGTAATAAAATGCAAGAAGCTGTTGAAAAAGCAAAACAAGAGGGAATATTAAAGGGTAAATCGTTAAAAAATGCAAAAGACATATTGAATGATTCTAAACAGATGATTGATATCAAAAAACAAGAATTGCAATCATATCTATTAATAAACAATCAATTAATTGCTGCTAAAGAAGCTTTTTCAGATATGATAAATACTGCATTTTCATTTATTGAAAAAATACCTGGTGGAAAGTATTTTTCAAAAGCACTTGAATTAGATAAAATTAAAGAACAGATCAACAAAAATATAGGTAAAGCACTTGTTTCTAATTTAGGAAAAGGAATTGATACTGCTGGTGCATTTAAAGTAGCTATTGGAGGGATAGCTCAAACTTATCTTAAGTTTGCCAGAATGTTGTTAATAAATCCATGGACTATTGCTATTACAGGAATAGTTTTATTGATAAAAGAGTTTGTAAGATTACAGAGTTTGGCTGAAGATTTTAGAAAAGTAACTGGTTTGACAATTGATCAGACTAAAAAGCTAACTCCAGAACTTGAAGATGCTGCATTATCTGCAAGGAAATATGGAATAACTATAGAAGATATTTATGGATCGGCTGCTGAAATATATAAACAATTTCAAAATATAAGTTTTGTAACAGCAGATTTAGCTCAAATTATATCTACATTAGAAAAGAATTTAGGAATGTCAAAAGAAACATCAGTTGGATTTGCTAAACAATTATTAGAAATGGATGGAGTTACTGAAAAGAATCTAAAAAATTGGATTGCGACTACTGCGCAACTAGCAATAGCATCTTATATTGCTCCAGTTGACGTGTTTAATGATATTGCTGAAAGTTCTGAATTAATAGGAAAATATTTTAGAGGTAATACAAAAGAAGTTATAATGACTGCTATTAATGTAAGAAAATTAGGTATATCTCTTAAAGATGTTGGTGGAATTTTAGATTCAGTTATGGACTTTGAATCATCTATAGAAAAAGAATTAGAAGCTTCCATATTATTGGGAAAATCTGTAAACTTTAATAGGGTAAGACAGTTAGTTTTTAACAATAAAATTGGTGAAGCAACTCAGGAAATATTTAAACAAATAGGTTCATTAGAAGAATTTAATAAATTAAATTATATTCAAAAACAAGCATTAGCAGATGTAACAGGACTGTCTGTCAGCAAAATACAAGAATCTTTAAAAATGCGACAAAGAGTTGCAGAATTAGATAGAGCAGGTCTATTAACAGAATCTGATAAATTGATGTTAAAATTAGAAGCGGGTGAATTAACTGACCAAGAATGGTTAAATCAACAAAGAATTCAAGCAGAAACAACAAACATAAAAAATAATTTAATGGCTGTTGCGACAAGTTTAGGAAGAGTAATATTACCTATATTCGAAGCATTAATGCCTGCTGTAAAATCAATTGCTACATTTATTGGTAGCATATCTGATGGTATTAATTCTATTATAAATTCGTTTAAAGGTAAAAAAGGTGAAGATACTTTTCTTTCAAATGCTACAAAACAATTAGCATCATTTGGATTATTAGCGGGAATAGTTGCAAGAAAACCTTTATTTAATTTATTGAAAAGGAGAATTGGTGGATTATTCGGTGGATTTGGTAAGACATCATCAAAAGATCTTGGATTTGGAATACCAGATAAACTTAAAACTGAAGGGCCTGGAAAATTTAATAGAGGGATGAGTTCGTTTGTAGACATCTTTAAAAAAATTGATATGAAATCAATATTAAAATTTGCAGCAATATCAGCAATTTTAATAGGAGCTTTAATTGGATTAGCTTTTGCGTTTAAACAGTTTGAAGGAGTTGATTGGGAAAATGTTGGAATGGCTGGTGCTGCACTTGGTGGATTAACTATAGTTGCAGGAATAATGAGTAAGATGCCAACAGATAAAATATTAATCGGTTCATTAGCGATAGCATTATTAGGAACATCTTTAATTCCCTTTGCTTATTCAATGAAATTAATGGAAAATGTAAGTTGGACAACATTAGGTGTTGCTGCCACTTCTTTAATTGCTTTTAGTTTAGCAGCATTTGGATTAGGAACACTTATGTTTACTGGAGTTGGAGCATTATTATTTGGAGCGGGTATTTTATCAATTATTGCTTTAGGTGGGGCAATGGCTATATTTGGAGCTGGAACTAAAATTGCTGGTGAATCTTTATCAAATTCTTTTATTGATAAAATAGAAAGATTAGCAAATTCAGGAACTAAATTGATTGCTGCAAGTGTTGGAATATTAGCACTTAGCGGAGCAATTTCTGTATTTAGTTTATCTATGACTGGAAGTAACGTGTTAGACAGGTTTGCTGGAATATTTGGAGGTTCATCTGCTATTGATAACATAGAAAGATTAGCAAATTCAAGTGCTCAATTGATGCAATCAGCAAACGCATTAAAATCAATAGAAGTTTCTATAAAAGGAATTGCTGACGTTAAAGGATTAGAAAATATAGCAGAGGGGATAAAGATATATAATGAATCTGAGTCTATTAATGAAGGAATTGATAAAGTAAATAAAAAATTAGATGATGTCATTAAAGCTATTAATGAAAATAAAAATATTTACATTGATGGTAGAAAAATAAATGAGAGCATTGCAAGAAGTACACAGTTGAATAAATTAAGTTAAATAATTACATGTCGAAATTGTTAGAACATTATAAAAAAAATATACCATTATATGACACTGAATTTTCTAAAACAACATTATTAGATACTTACAAAAAATTTAATTTTTCTAGTAATAGTATTAATGGTCAAAATTTACTTGACATATATTATAAAAAATATGGTTACACCTCATTAATATCTACAGCAGGTGGTTTTTTACTTGGGACAAATAGTGTTACTGATTTAGTTCAAAATGGATTAAGTTTATTAGTTCCTGGTGCTACAAGGGGTGGGATTACTTCAATTGCATTAAGATTAGCTGGTATTGCTTTAAGAAATCCATTCATAGAAAATACAATAAATAATTTCTTACCAAGTCCAAATATTTTAGGAATTCCCAAGAGCAGAATGATATTTCAGACAATACCACCCCAAGTATTTATGGCGACAAACCCTCCAAATATCGATAAGATAGATTTATCAAATTCTACAGATTTAATTTTTAACACGATAAAAAGTGTTGGAATATCTGCTTTATTGCCAGTTATTTCTGGATTAGCAAATACAGGAACTTTATCTAATTATGATTTTGAAAGAGCATTTGGAAAAGGAATAGATGCAGCAGAGATTATGATTTTATCTCAACAAGGAATTAAATATACAAAACCTGTTGCTTGGATAGATATGACAAAGCCAAAATGGTCTAATAATTTAGGGAATTATTTTACCTATGATAAATATATTGGTTATGCTAGTGAAATATTAAATTATAAGGATGCTAGAGAGTTGTATGGTGACACTTTAGAAAATAGATTTTTAAATTGGAAAAAAAATAGTTATTTAAATCCAGATTCTATAATTAATAATTTTGCACAACCAGGAGGTGCTAAAAATAATGCTTTACCAGCATCGTTTGCACGATTCATCAAAGCAACATCTGCAATATCAAATAAGATTAATCAATCTAACATTGATAAAGCAAAATTATATCAACAGTCTTTAGGAGTTCAAGCAGATCCAGATAATAGATATGAAAATCGACCAGATATAAGAGAAATAGTAAATAGACTTGGATTCCCTCAAATGAATTTTGATAAATCTAAAGAATTTGGAAATGAAAATGATTCTTTAGATAAAATAAATATGTTAGATATTGGTGAAGATTATACTGATAATCTAAAAGATACTATAAAGTTTAAAGTATATGATATTTTTAATAAGGAAACAATAATATTTAGAGCAATACTAACTGATATTGCAGATGATGTTTCTCCAACTTGGACTGAGACTAATTATTTGGGACGTGCTGACACTTCTTATACTTACGATAGAACAACTAGAAAAATATCTTTTACATTAAACGTATATTCACAAAGCAAGAGAGAAGTCATATCACAGTGGAGGAAGATAAATAGATTAGTTGGTCTTTGTTATCCAACAGAATATAAAAATGACAATGTGATGCGTGGTCCAATTGTTAAACTAACTCTTGGAGATTTATACCATGATATTTACGGATATTTTGATAGTATAAATTTTAGACCAAATGAAAATACGTTGTGGGATATAGAAGAAGGATTCCAACTACCTATGATTGTTGAATTAACAATTGGATTTACGTTAATGTTTGGATTTTCTACACCAAAAACAATTATGCCACATTTTAATCAAAAATCAACGAAATTTAGTATTATTAAATAAATGAATCGATATATTCACACAAAACAATTTAAAACAAAAACTGGTAAGAGATATTATAGTTCAACATTATATCCAGAAATATCTAAATTAGATATTGATACCTATATAACTGCAAATAGAGAAACAAGGTTAGATTTACTGGCATATCAATATTATAATGATCCAGAGCTATACTGGATCATAGCCATAACAAATAATATCCAAGGAACTTTATTCATAGAACCAGGTACCCAGATTTGCATTCCAAATAGAACGAGAATAGGTGAAATAATTTCTAAACTAGAGAACCTAAATAGATGATAATAAAAATTTTATTAAATCAAGAAGAATTAATTTATAATGACACAAATCTTTGAAGATGTTCGCAGATATGAAGGTTTTCCCTATGTTTCTTTTTTACAACAAAATATTCGAGATGAACTAAGTAAAAAACAGCTTCCAGAATCAAGAATAAATCAAATTACTGCTTGGGTGAAAGTCACGAGTGGTGTGAAATCTTTAAATAATCCCGAATTTATTTCTATGGTTGGCATTATAAAAAATAAAAATGAGAACCAATCCAGCTTTGTTTTTAACAATGTCTATGATGAATCAGATTCTTACAGGTTCCGTCCAGGAATTACCGGGATAGATATTAAATATAAGGGCTCGAGGGGAGGAACCAGAATAGCCCAGATTCAATGGCAAATAAATTCTAAACAGCAATTGAATCAATATGCTCCATATTTTTTGAACCCTGGTAGGTCTGTGTTAATTGAATGGGGATGGTTACAAGATGGAGATTTATTTACTCTTAACGATTCTGATTTGTATGATTTGGATGTATATAAGCATAACCAGTGGCTTTTGTTTTATGAAAGATCGTTAAAAAGCAATGGTAATTATGATGGTTGTTTTGGAATAGTATCTAATTTTGATATAACACTAAGAAGTGATGGTGGATTTAATTGTACAACTGACGTTATTAATGAAGGAGCATTGATGTACGGATTACAGTTAGTTCAACAAGTAGAATTAAAACCAAAAATCTCTAGTGGTGGAATAGAACAAAAGTATAAAAGGACAATAAAGCAATTTGTAGAAAATGATTTAGAAGAAATTGTAACCAGTGGACAGTATAGCAACAGTAATAATTCATTAAGCAGAGATATACACGTTTATATTGATTCTGGAGAATCAAAAAATAATATAACAACAAGAACCCCAGGTCCTACAGGCGTAACAAATATAACAAGTACTATTGGTAATATCAAAAAGTTTGTTACTTGGGGATTCATAGAAGATATAATAGTAAATTCACATCTTGGAGCTAAGTTCTCTAATGAAGACGGGCAGATATTTAGACTTAGCAGTAAAGAGTCGGCTCCAAAAATATCATCAAAAAACAATGAAATATTATCTAAAGGATTCAGTAGAGAAATAAATAATAAAAGATTTAGCAGTTTTTTAGATAAAGAAAGAAATTCTTACAAAATAAGTAATAACGAATTTTTAAGGTCTACAAATTTAAGTGTCTGTTATATAAATAACGGACAAAAAGCTAATGAGAAATATGGAATAAGATTTAATGAGTCAACCAACAATCCAGACAATTCAGATAAATCAGCAGGATATATTAGACACATTTATGTTGATTTAGAAGTTGTAAAAAGGGCATTCAAAGATAATGACAAGCTTGTAGATGCACTGATGTCTATATTAAATCAAATAAATTCAGCATGTATAAATTTTTGGAATTTTAAGTTAAAGATTAAAGAACCTACACAAGAAATGTGTGTCATAGACGATAATTATTTCGATCCAAAACTCTTAGAAATTATAGACGGTGAATCTGATAAATTATATACATTTAAGATGTATGGTGGTGAGGGAATTATAAAAAATATTAATTTTATTACTAAGCTTCCAGAGTCTGTTACTATGACATCTCTATATGGACTGAATAAAGAGTCTGATGACCCTGTACAATTAAATACAGACAACGATAGCATAATAAATATATGGAATGAAGAATCCTATGTCGATTTTTTTATAAAGACTACTAAATACGAATTGCCTAACACTCCAGGATTGGCTAAAGCATCATCAAATGAGGATTCTAACACAAATCAGACACAAAATGAAAATGATAAAGATCAACTGTTTACATCTGAAGACAATAGTGGATTCAACGATGATTTTAAAATAACGATGTTGCCAAGATTAGAATGGAAAAAAGAAGTAAATGAAAATGATCTGATAAATGCTATGAAAAAGAAAATATATTCTAGTCCTGAAAAAAATAATAGTAAATATGAATTTGTTATTCCTGCAGATTTAGATTTTGACATTAAGGGAATAAGTGGATTAAAAATTGGAGATGTGTTTAATTTAGATATGGTTCCTGATTTTTATAATAAAAATTCTGTCTTTCAAATTTCTGGAATAGATCATTCAGTTCAAAGTAATTATTGGACCACTAAAATAAGAGCTATATTAAGAGTATTTGATAAATCAGTAGGACAAATAAAGTATAAACAACAAAGCAGTCAAACCGCCAAAGATTTAGCTAACTTAAATAATAGTAGGTGGAATGGCCAGCCACAAAAAAATATTCTAAAATGGATAAAAGACAACATGGGCGATATTATCGTGTCTCAATTATTATTAACAAGGAGTTTTGATTCATATCCAGAATCTATACTTGCAGGAATTTTATATGCAGAATACGGTGTGTTTATAGATTTAGATAAAGATGCAAAAACTAATTGTGAAGTAAGAAATCCTGATGGAAATGGAACAGCACATTCATTTTGGCAAATAAACGATGTTGCTAACAAGCCCGGTTGGATTTATGATAGAATAATAGCTGGCGAATGGAAATCTCCTGTACCTGCAACTAAACTAGCAATAGATATTTTAAATGAAAAAAGAAATTCTCTTATTAAAGTTGGAATATCTGGTAATGAATTATTAATGGGGACAGTTGCAGCATACAATATAGGGCAAGGCAGAATCATAGACTTATACAAATTTGGTAAACCAGTTGATTCTTGGAACAGAGAATACGTTGATCAAGTCTTTAAAGTTTCACAAGAATATGAAAGGATATAAATGGCAATAATTGTATCGGGATCTATAAATAGTGCAAGTATTCCAATTACATTAGTAACAGTATCTATTGAAGATTCTTCCAGTAACTATATAGTATATACAGATGCTAATGGTCAGTATAGTCAGTCTTTTATAAATGAGTTTAATGGCTTTATAACTCCTACTAAAAAAAGTATAACTTTTACTCCGACTCAAATAGAAATAACTCAGTCGACTGATTCTTTAAATAATAATTTTACAGCTATCAGTGGGACAACATATTATTTAGATTTTGATAGCGGGAGTGATGCAAATATAGGAACATCATCGTTAGTTCCGTGGCAAAATTTATCTAAATTAAATTCAACGACTTTAATTAATGGTGATAATGTTTTATTCAAAAGAGGTGTTCTATGGCCAACTCAATCATTTACAATCTCAGCTGAGGGCTCTCAAAGTAGATATATAACGTTTGGTGCTTATGGAAGTGGAAGCAAGCCTGATTTAAGTGGTGGTGGCGAATTACAAAGAGTAATAGATATTAATAGCTCAAGAAAATACTTAAAATTTGAAAATTTAAATATAACAGATGTTCAATTTTCACAATCAGGTAATTGGACAACAGCTTTAATAAGATTTGGTCAAGGTTGTCAATATATAGAAATAGATCATTGTAAATTTGATAATTGGGGAGTAGATTCTACAAGATGGGGTGTTTATGATGAGAGGGGTGGCATGGTTTTTTTTCAAGATGTGGCAAATTTAATAGTAACTCGATCAGAATTTACAGGAACTAGAGAAGGAATAAAGTTTTTATTAAATAGAAATAATTCGCATGTTGATACTCATCATATATATATAAGTCACAATAATTTTCATGATTTAGATAGCAGAATTCCATTAAATAATAATACGAATTATTCACAAAGCGGTGGCCGTGGGCTTGGAATGACTTTTCAATATGATCATGCAGTACCACCTGATGAGGGATTGCAGAGATTTAATGATGGATTTGTTCCTGGAGGTTTGTTTGGATCAGAGGGCTTGGCAAGAGATATATTTATAACACATAATTCTTTTAAAAATATAAATAATCAAGCAATTAATTATTATCGCGATCCTGATTTTATTTATCCGAGAAGTAGTTCATATAATTGGCAAATAACTGATAATTATTTTGAATATATAGAAGGAGAAATAGTAGGATTATCTTTATTAAGTTCAAGATCTGGATCAGTTACTGAATCAAATGTTTCTAGAAATATAATAATATCAAGTGGATATAGATATAGTGATGGTGGACTTCAAGTAGCACAAGGATTTAACTGCATTCAGACGCATGGTTGGGAACATGTTATAATAGAAGATAATATAATTGACTGGTGTGGAAGTGGTGATGGGAGTGGTGTTGTTTTTGATATTCCAATTTCTTGGACTGGCATAACTGATGCTCCCAGTGATGCTTATGAATGGGAATGTGAATATTGTATAGTAAGAAATAATATAATGAAGAATGTAATTTGGAGCACAAGCGGATGGAAACCCCCAACAGCATCAGCGGCTGGTGTTGCTGTTTATGCTGCAAAACGTTGTGATGTATATAATAATTTAATGTATAACTGTGGAGTGGGAATATCAGCAACATCTCATTCATTTAGAAATGATGCAAATATTATTGTTTTTAATACATGTCATGGTTCATATGATAGTGGAATTAAGGGATCATCTCAATTAAATGTGACAGTTAAAAATAATATTACTGTTTTTGGTGCAAGAGGTTTGCAAGTTGGTGGTACCAATCATGGAAGTATTTTTGACTATAATTTATCCTATAGTAATTCAATATATGATGCTTTAAGTTGGACATCAGGAGCAAATGATATTCACTTAGATCCATTATTTTATGACATATCATCATCTAATTTTTATTTACAGCCTTCTGATTCTAATTTTAATATTATAAATTTTGGCCTACAATCAGGCTCTCCAGCTATTAATTATGCCACTTCAATATCACTTAATACTTCATTTTCATTATTTGATAGTGATATTTTGCATTTTAATAGATTAGGAACGTTTGATCTTGGTGCATATGAATTTCAAAGTCAAAGTAATTCTTTTATTTTATATACCACGGGTTCTATATTGACACTTATTAATAGTAAAATAATTAGAAACATTCCAATTACAACAGTCTTATAAAATATGGCATTAGTATTAGGAACAAATTGTGGATTTGTATCTGTAGCACCAACAGCTGATCCTGCTGGTGCAGGTATTGTAACAGATAATACTTCACGAGCATTTCGTGTAATTTCTTCTATTAATGGCTCAGTTACACAAATGGGATATTGGGCGTCGAACAATAGTGATGCAGCAAATTTTCAGATAGGAATCTACAGCCATTCTGGAAGTGATCAGCCAGATGTCTTACTTGGTTCCAGCGGTGATGTTGCTAAAGGAACAATTTCTGGATGGAAAACAGCATCTGGGTTAAATATTGCAATAGTTTCTGGAACTACTTATTGGCTGGCATTACAAATTGATAATACAACTACAGCATCTTCTATAGATACTACTGCTGATGCAACACAAGAACATCATTATAATTCAACAAATAATACTTCTTTAGTCAATCCATGGGGCACTTCAACATCAACTAATCAACAATTTTTAAATGCTATTTATGCAGTATATGAAACATCTTCAGTAATTAATTTAGTTTCTACTTCATCAATAAACACACTTATAAACAATAGATTAATACGAAACATAATAACATATGAAACAAGTTCTATAAACACTTTATTAAATTTAGAATTAACTGTTGATTCGCTTCCAGTGAGTAGTATTAACGGTACTACATTAATAACATGTAATATCACGACTGGAAATCCAGCAAATCCTATAGACATATCTGCTAATTTAAATATTTCTACAAGTCTAGAAATAGATAAGTTAGTAAAAACAATTCAATTAACTGAGAGTTCATTAACAAACACTTATATATCGTGTAAAACATTAAATTCAATAGAATTATTAGCTAGTTTAAATTCAACCACTAAAATAATTGACACTCTTATAAAAGAGACAAATTTAAACAGTGATATTACTGGCACAACATTGATAACCTGTAATATTACAAAAGGAAATTTTGTAAATATATCAGCTGATTTAAATGTCAATACAAACTTAGAAATAGATAGATTAATAAAAACTATTCAATTAGTTGAAAGTTCCTCAATAAATACTTATGTTTTATGTCGTACAACAGATTCAATACAAATATTAGCAAATTTAAATGCTACAACAAATATAATTGATAGATTAATAAGAAACGTGAATATTGATAGTGACATTAGTATAGAAACTTTATTTATATCAGACTTCACATTAGAAGAATTTATAGAAGAAATTATCGTTTCACTGCCAAGCGGAATAATAGAATTATTACCAAGTAAAATTATAATCAATAAATTAAGCAAAGAAAATGTAATAACTATTCAAATTTATAAAAAATTGACTAATGCTCCCGCAAACGATTATGCTAAAGAAAAGAAGACTTTACCAAAAGAAGCTGACTATAATAATGGATATTTTACAAGATATTTTCTAAGACAGGTAAACAATCCTAAATCTAAAATATTAGAAGTAGATACAGCTCAGTTTAACAAATTTCAATCAGATCCATTTTACTCAAATTTAAGCATTAAATGGAAAATTACTGGAAATACAGATAATATTATTAATACTAATTTAAATATATTGAATGATGCTGAAATACAGTTAATGGGAATAAAAAAACTATTAGAAAATAAATTAACAGAATTTAAGAAGTAAATTAATGAACTTTTAGTTTATAGTTAACTTAATTTTTTAATACTAGAGGGACAAAAATAAATATATAAAAATTAAAATTTTTTGTAATTTTTTTTATATTTATTTAAAAAAGGTTACATTTGTTAATAACAGAATCTAAAGAATCATATCTAAAATTAATAAAAGAAACAGAAATTAATGATTTTATCTTAATTCCTATTTTTTATAATGACAAAGTCCATCCTATTCTAAACAATATTTCTATTATTTACATATCAACAAAAAATGAAGAATTTGTTGTTCCAATCAACCATCCAGATTGTTTAAATATATCAAATGAAGAAGTAAATAAATTATTGTCATTAATTAAATTGTCTAAAAATAAAAAATTTATAATAGACAAGAGAAATATTCAGCATAATTTTAAAGAAGAATTAGATGAAACTTGGAAAGATATGGAATTATTAGATTATATTATTAGCAACAAATTAAAAAATAATTTTTATGAATATACACAAGCTCACAAGTTTATTTATAGAAAATTTTATAATAACAGTGAGAATAATTTAATCATTCCATTACAAAAACATATAGAATATTTGCATAACATTAAAGATAAAATATTAAAATTATTAGAAAACAAAAATATATTAGAATCAGATACTTACAATAAAATGAATTCTTTATTATTAAATAATCTCTATAGAATTGAAAGAAATGGAATAAAGACTGATAATGCTGATGAGTTAATTTTTTACAAATACAATCCCTATACGTCTACAGAAAGACCATCATGTACATATAACGGATTTAACTTTGTAGCAATGAATAAAAATGACGGAACAAGAAAGCATTTTATAAGTCGATTTAGCGACAGTGGTTATTTATTGTTAATAGATTATAACGCATATCATTTCTATTTAATTGCTGATATTATTGGTGAAAAATTTAAAGAACATCCTTATAAAGTTTTAGGCAAAATATTTTTCAATAAAGATGATTTAACAGAAGAAGAATATAAACAATCTAAACAACTTTTATTTGAAATTATTTATGGTAATATTCCGGAAGAATTTTTAAGTATTCCATTTTTTTATAAGACACAAAAATTTATCACCGAACTATATAGATTTTATAAAGAAAATAGTTACACAGAAACTAGATTATTCAAAAAGAAAATTAGTAACATTAAAAATATTACTCCAAATAAACTCTTTAATTATTACTTACAGGCATATGAAACTGAGAACAATATGATAATGCTCGATAAATTATACGAATTTATGGAAAACTATGAATCAAAAACTGTATTATATATTTATGATTCAGTACTTATTGACTTTAATTTAAATGATGGAAAAGATTTTATTTTAAAAATCAAGGACATAATTGAACAAGATCATAAATTTCCTGTTTCTATATTATATGGAAAAGATTATGAAAACTTAATAAAAATTGTATAATTTATATATTTATTATAAAATGATAAAAAGGAAATTGTATGGCAGCTCCTATAAAAGGTGTAGCTAAAAAATTAGTTAATTCTTACAGCGGAGCCAAAATTCTTAGTAAAGCAATTGCTTCTGCTAAGAATAATAGAGGTATAGAAGAATTTGAATATGATAATAAGAAATATCGCGTAAAAATTATTAATAAATGTTGACATTATAAAACTAAATGTTTACTTCTCAATTACTAATAACATTTACAGACAGTAAGAATTTAGATAAAATAGTTGAATCTATTAAAAGTTCTTATACAATTCTATTTGATAAAATATTTATTTTACAGAGTGTTAATGAGAATAATAAACTAATCTGTAGCTATAATATAGACAGCTCAAAAGAAATCAAAGTTGAAACTATTCCTATAAATACAATTTCAGTTCACAGGAAAAAGATTTCCAATACTCTCTATACTATAAATGCTTTGAATCATCTTATTACTCTACTTAACGATGGAATATTAGATAAAAAATTTTTAGTTGACTGGAATAATTATTCAAATTCAATATTAGTTATAGACAACAATGAATTCAAAAAAATTAATACTAAATTACTTAAAATAGTTGAATTGTAGAATTTTTTTTTATATTTATTAAAAATTGGTTATTTGGTTATGCATTAAAATATTAACTGATAACTAATAAATTATTAAACATTAAATAATGGGAGTAATAAAAAATGAAGACAAGATCTCACAAAGAACTTTTAGATAAAGTTCGAAAAACACTCAAAGGGTTACAAGATTCATCTCAGAGAACTTCTGGGATGTGGAAGCCTACAGGAGAACACACAGTAAGAATAGTTCCATATAAACACGCCGAGTATCCTTTTATAGAATTATTTTTCCACTATGGTATAGACAATAAAAATTATATTTCCCCAAAGTCCTTTGGAAATCCAGACCCCTTTGAAAAGTTTGCTGATAAACTAGCTGCAACTGGAGATAAAAATGATTATGCACTAAGCAGAACATTAAGAGCCAAAATGAGAATATTTGTTCCAGTTTTAGTAAGAAGTGAGGAAGATGAGGGAATAAGATTTTGGCAATTTGGTAAAACTACTTATGAAGAAATTCTAAAAATTATGTCAGATCCAGATTACGGTGATATTTCTGATATAAATAATGGAACTGATTTAGTAATAACTTATCAAACTCCAGAAGAGGCAGGAAACAATTTTGGTAAAACTTCAATTAGAACAAAAAGAAATACCAGTCCACTTTCAGACTCTGAAGAATTAATTAAAAAATATCTTGATGAACAAAAAAATATCAATGATATCTATAAAGAATTGGAATATGACGAACTGAAAGATATTCTAGAAAATTGGTTAAAGAACAAAAATAGTAAGGAAGAAAAAGAAATTTCAAATAATAGTAATGATGAAGAAGAAGTAAAAAATGAAGATGTCGATAAAGCATCTGCAGCTTTTGATAAATTATTTCCTAAGAAATAAAAATGAAGAAAAAAAGTGAAATTCATGATGAATTAATTTCTTCAGTATATAATGTTATAAATTCTTCTGAAAGTCCTTTTAGTGCATATTTTCTTGATAATCCAGAATGGAATCCATCAGACATTACAGATTGGGTCTCGATTGGAGACCCAATCATGGATATGGTAATATCAAATAGAAGAAACGGTGGAATTCCTGTTGGAAGAATTACAGAAATAAACGGACTAGAAAGTTGTGTTTCTGAAGATACAATTATTGATATAATAATTGAATAAAATTTCAAAATCCATATATTTATATAATAATAAAAATAAGTATATGGAGAAATTTTTTGATAGTAAATTATATAAAATGTGAATTGTGTAATAAAATAATTAGTAAAAATAATTATAATTCGCATTATCATATTTGTAAATTTAAATTTGATAATTGGAATAAAATTAAAAACTTACTGATAGAAGGAAAAAATAGATTTGAAATAGCAAAAATTTTTAATATAAAAAATGAAAGAATAATTTTACAAACAGTCAAAGAATATAATTTTTATAATATATATGAAAAAACACTAAAAAAAAGATTTAAAATATCCAAAGATGAAACAAAACTTAAATTAGAGAACAAATTAAATGGTACAAACAAAAGAAATAAATCTATAAAATTAAAAAAATATCAAAAATTAAAAAGAATAAAAAGATTCAACAATATTAATAAAAATTTTGGAGAACTGATTAGAGAAGAAATAAAAAACGGAAAGTCTATAACTGATATATGCAAAATAACAAAAATTGGTCCAATTCCTATAACTAATTATTTAAAATTTTATAATTTTTTTGAAAATGCAAAAAATAATGGTAAAATATTAAATGCTATAAAAGCTAAAAATCAATTTAAAAAAAATGCACAAAGATTACATCAAAATGCTTTAGATAGAAAAAATGCTTTACCAGAATTAAGTAATGATGCTAAAGGGATATATATAGATGGATTAAAGAATAATGATTTTGCTAAAGACATTAAATTAAAATTAAAAAATATAAATCAATTTCATAACTATATACATCTTAAAAAATTATATGGAAAAACAAAAAGAACTTCAATGTATGGAAGATCTCCATCATATTTATCAGGTAGAGGAATATTTGGTCATTTAATTAATAATGGTAAAAAAATTTTATTTAGAAGTTCTTTAGAATTATCAATTTTTATTTATCTAATAGAAAATAATATAAATTTTTCATTATCTAAACATAGAATAAGCTTTAAATATAAAAACACAAAAAAAACATATAATCCAGACATTATTATAGAAAACAATATATATGAAATCAAACCCAAAGTATTAATCAATTTATCTTTAAATAAACTTAAATTTTATGCATTAAAAGAATATTGTAACAAATTTAATTTAAAATGTAATTATATAACAGAAGAAACTTATGATATAAAAAATATTTTAAATAAAAATAAAATTCTAAATTTAATAAAAAATAATTTAATTATATTAAATTCAAAACAGAAAGAAAGATTATTAAAATTATGCAAGTAGAAATTAAAGAAATAAAAAAATTACTTGAAGAAAATAAAAAAATAAAAGTTAAATCAAAAAATGGAGAATACGTATATATAAAAAAATACATTGAAAAAGGATTATTAGATACTTGGCAAGTTATATTAAAAAATAACTATAAACAAAATGTAGCAAAAAAACATCAATTTTTTACTAATTCTGGGTGGGTAAAAACACTCGAATTGATACCAAATGAAACTAAAATATTATGTGATGACGATAATTATCATTTAGTAAAAGCAGTAAATTATATTGGAAAATATAAAATTGTAGATATAGTAATAGATGAAAAAAATTATGATGATCAATGTTATTTTGGAAATGGAATGTTGAATCATAACACAGCCAAGTCTTTATTAGTTCATCATATATTATTAGAAACTCAAAAAAAGAATGGAGTTCCTGTATTAATAGATACTGAACATTCTGCTGATAGAGAATTTATGAAAGCAATAGGATTAGATTTAGGTAAAATGATTTATGCTCCAATACCAGTTATAGAAGACGCATTCCAGACTATAGAAAACATTATTGAGAGTGTTAGAAAAGCAAACAGTGATAGATTAGTTACCATTGCTCTTGACTCTATTATGGGTGCAACAAATAAAGTTGAAGATGAGGGAACATATGATAAACAAGGGTTTGCTACTCAAAAGGCAACAATATTATCACAAGCTATGAGGAAAATTGGTAAAGTAATAGCTAATCATAAAATAGCTTTAATTTTTACAAATCAATTAAGATCAAATATTGGAGTAACATTTGGAGATCCGTATACAACATCAGGCGGAAAGGCAATACAATTTCATGCATCATTAAGATTGAGATTAAAAAATATAAGCAAACTAAAAAGTGGCACTGATATAATTGGTATTAGAGGTAACTGTAAAGTTATAAAAAGTAAATTAGGTCCATCTTTTAGATCTTGTGATTATGATGTTTATTTTGATAGAGGGTTAGATAATTCTACAACTTGGTTTGAAACAGGAAAAAAATATGGTTCTATTATTAAAGCCAAAAAATTAGAAGATGAAACTAAGTCAGAAAATAAAGATAATAAATTTAAAGAAGTAAAAGGGTGGTATATGATAGAAAACGATTTAGAAATGACAAGATTTCAAAACCCAAATTTCGAAGAATTAATAATTAATAATCCACAAAAGAAACAGCTGTTGTATGATAATCTTGCAGATAAAATCATTATGAAATACGTAGACAGAAATTCTGAAAATATAGATAAATCTAAAATAGAAATTGACGAAACAGTAGAAGATTGATGAATGAAAAATTTGAAGAACTTCTTAAAATAATAGAAAAAGAACATAAAGAAGAAAAAGATTTAACTTTAAATTCTAGAATTTTAATTGTTGACTGTTTAAATAATTTCATACGAATTTGGGTTGTAATGCCTACAACAAATGAAGATGGACGCCATGTTGGTGGAATAGTCGGTTTTCTTCATACTTTGGGGGTTTCTATTAGAGCATTACGACCCACTCGTATTTTTATTGTTTTAGATGGTAAAGACTCTTCTAAAAGAAGAAAAAAAATATTTCCTGATTATAAAGAAAACCGTGGATCTGGTACAAGATTAAACAGAGCTTATAAGTGGGAAAATGAAGAAGAAGAAAGAAAACAAATGCAATATCAATTATTGCGTATTGTTCAATATTTAAAAAATCTTCCTATAACTTTTATATGTATAGATAGCATTGAAGCTGATGATTCAATAAGCTGTTTAATAGATATATGTAAAAATAAAAAAGAACTACAGGAATTATTTATCATCTCTTCAGATAAAGATTTTTATCAGCTAATTGATGATAGAGTAAAAGTTTGGAATCCTATTAAAAAAGAAGTTGTCACAAAAGAAAATGTATTAACAAGATTTAACGTTAGTCCAAATAACTTTGCCTTATATAAATCTATGGTTGGTGACAAAAGTGATAATGTACCGGGAATAAAGGGATTAGGAATTAAGAATATAAACAAGCATTTTAGTTTCTTAAATGAAGACAAACAATACACCGTAGATAACGTTCTAGATTACTCCCACGATCACACAGATGACGCCAGAGCATTCAGATTACTATCAGACAATATAAACCAATATATTTTGAATTATAAGCTTATGAAGCTTTCTAATGACAATATTCCTAAGTCTTCCGTATTAAAGATTACTGAACTATTTAATAAAAAAATTACAGAAATAAATCTTATACATATTTATGAACTGATCAAACACGATAAAATTTGGAATTCTTTTAAGAATATTAATGAATGGATTACAACAAATTTTTCTATTTTAAATAAATTTGCAAAAGAGAGTTAAATTTTTCGAATAGAAAGTTTATTAAAATTCAAAATTTTATAATTAAGCAATGAGAAAATCTTTCAAATATAGAATCTACCCAAATAAAACAATTCAAAAAACTTTAAACAATCAATTTGAACTTTGTAGAAATCTCTATAACGTTTGTCTTGAACAAAGAATAAATTCATATAAATCATCTATAAACAGTAAATCTATTAATTATTATGATCAATCTAAAGAACTTACAGAGTTTAAAGAATTTTATCCTGAATATAAAGAAATATTTGCTCAAAATTTACAATATGTACTTAAAACTGTTGATAATGCCTATAAAAATTTCTTTAGAAGAATCAAACAACATCAGATACCAGGGTTTCCAAGATTTAAAGGAAAAAATAGATTTAATTCTATTTGTTTTCCGCAATATCCATTTGGTTGTAAGATTGTAGATAAAAAACAGCCTTCAAGAAAATTCTCATTACTTGAAAAGTCAAAACTTTTTGTCAAATCATGCAATTAGATAACTTAACACGCTTCGGACAAGTTTATCAATCTAAGGTTGTTACCTGCCTTATATATGATTTGAAATTTTTAATTAAAACTGAAGACATATTAAAACCAGAATTTTTTGATTCTGAAGCTTGTCAGTGGATTGTGAATAAAATCAAAGAATATTACAAAAAATACAAATTAAATCCTACGTTAGAAGTATTCAAGGCAGAAATTGAAAGTGAAAAGAATGATGTCTTTAAAGAAAGCATTGTACAAAAATTAAGAGAATCGTACGACTTTAAAACTGCTGAAGATTTATCTTATATTAAAGATAACTTTATTGAATTTTGTATTAATCAAAACTGGAAATTAACTGTTTATAATTCTGTTGACGATATTAAAAAAGGAGATTATGAAGCTGTTAAAATAAGATTTAGGGAGGCCGAAAGAGCAGGTCAAGATAGAGATATAGGATTAATGTTGTTAGAAAAATCTCCAAATGAAATGCTTGAAAAAGCTAAAAGAAATACTATAGCAACTCCGTGGGATATTATTAATGAAATAACAGAAGGTGGTATTGGGGATTCGAAAACCGGTGAATTATTTATAATTGCTGGGTCACCCGGAATGGGAAAATGTGTTGGTAAAAACACAAAAATAGATATACAATATAATGAAATAGGAATAGAAATTGATAATGAAATAAAATGGTATAAACCATGGGAAATAGTAAAAATTGATGAAAAAACAATGTTTGCTTATGAATTGAAACACCCGGTACAGGAAAAACATTAAAAAAATTTGTTTTCTTTATATTTTTAATAAAAAATGGAGAAAACAAATAGAAAAACTATTAATTTGTAAAATATGTAATAGAAAAATGAAAAATTTAGTCCCACATTTAAAATTTAAACACAACATGAGGGGAAATGAATATAAAGAAAAATACGGTAAAGAATTAAAATTAATAATAGTAAAATTAACAGAAGAAACAAAACAAAAAATAAGAGATAAGTATAAAGATCCTGAATTTAAAAAGTGGTTTAAAACAAAAGTTATTACAAATAGAAAACCACAATATTGGCTTAAAAAGGGTTATTCTGAAAAAGAAGCCACTAATATGGTTAGTTTAACACAAAAACAAAATAGCAACTGGTATATAGAATATTGGCTTAAAAAGGGTTATTCTGAAAAAGAAGCAAATAAACAAATTGAAATTATTCAAAAAGAAAAAAGTATACTTAGTATACTACACTGGCTTAAAAAGGGTTATTCTGAAAAAGAAGCAAAAAACATTATTTGTGAACTTCAATCAAAAAATAGTAAAAAATCATCTAAATTTTTAAATCACAACCATTCAGATATATCAAAATTAAAAATAAGTTCTACACTTAGTAAAACAATATTAGATATTGGAGCTACTAAATGGGCAAAACATTTTATTGTATCAAGAAGCAAGGGTGAAGCTGAATTATATAATTATATATGTGAAAATTTCAATATAAAAGCAAAGGCAAATGTTGATATAAAAATTTATAAAGAAAGAGCTTATTCTGTAGATATACTTTATAAAAATAAGATAATAGAATTTTTTGGAGATTTTTGGCATTGTAATCCTAAATATTTTTTAAATGGAGAAGAAAAACACAAGATGACAAAACAAAAAATAAAAGATATATGGGAACATGATAAAAAAAGAATAAAAAAATTAGAAAATAATAATTATAAAATAATGATTGTTTGGGAAGATGATTGGTATAACAATAAAAGTGAAATAATAAAAAAAATAAAGAAATTTTTAAAATGATATATTTTAGAAAAAAAACTGAAACTGTTAAGATTGTAGATTTATTTAAAAATTGTAATTTAAATTACAATGAAGAAATAAATTATATATTACCATTTAAAATTAATGTTTTAACACCCTTTGGATATAAAAAAATAAATAAATTATTCACAATAAAAAATAAATTTGTTGTCATTAATTATTTTAGTAATGGAAAAACACTAAAGACATCAACCAAACATAGAATAATGGCAAATAATGAGTGGAAATATGTAAAAAATATAAATAATAATGATATTATTGAAACTAAAAATGGTATAACTACATTAAAAAAACAATATATAATTCATAAAAAACAAATATTATTTGATTTAGAAGTAGATGACGTTAATTGTTATTATAGTAATGAAATACTATCTCATAATTCATGGCAACTTGCCAATATAGGAACTGAAGCTTTAAAACAAGGAAAAATAGTATTTCATTATACTTTAGAATTAAGTAAAGAAATGATAACTAAAAGATACTATTCTAGATTTACAGATATTTATGTTTCTGAATTAAAGTTTAATGAAATTGAAATAGAAAAATCTCTAAATAATTTAAATGAAAAAAAAGGAAAACTATTAGTAAAAGAATATCCTCCAAAAAGAGCAACAATAAATACTTTAACATCACATATTGAAAGATCTATTCAACTTGGATTAAAACCAGATTTAATTATAGTTGATTATGGTGATTTATTAAAGGCACCAAGATTTTATAAAGATAAAAGATTAGAAATAGGAAATATTTATGAAGAATTAAGAGGAATGTCTGGTGATTTTAATACTGGAGTTTGGACAGTTTCTCAAGTTAATCGTTCAGGTGCTGAATCTGATGTAATAGTTGGAGAACAAATATCTGAAGATTATTCTAAAATAATGATTGGTGATTTTATTTTTTCAGTATCAAGAAAAGAAATAGACAGTGAATCAAAAACAGCAAGAATTTTTATTATTAAGAATAGATTCGGAGTAGATAAAATTAGATTTCCAGCACAGTTTAACGTAAATAACGGAAAGTTATCAATTTTTGAAAGTAATAGTTTACAAGGTAAAATTCTGAATGAAAAAATGAATGGAAATAGCTTAACAAAAAAATTATTAAAAGAAAAATATTTTAAAGATAAAAATTGAATTTTAAATAATATTTATTAATAAAAGAAAAATATAAATAAATTATCATTTTATAGAAAAATGAGGCTATTAAAAATCCAACTAAAGCTGAATTAATAGCAAAAAAATTATTAGAAGATAATAAAATAAAATTTATTTTCCAAAAAATATTTATTCTATATAGAGTAGATTTTTATATACCTAAAATTAAGACTGTTATTGAAATAGATGGAGAATATCATAATGAACAAAAAGAAAAAGATAAATTAAGAGAAGAAACATTAATGATTGAATATAGTAATAAAATAAAAAATATATTAAGATTTACAAATAATGATATATTTAGTAAACAAAAATACTTTATAGAAACGATAAATAATTGTTTAAATAATTATAAAAGATTGTTAATAGATTCAAAAGAAAAAACAGAAAATTATAAAGGATATGATAGTTTTAAAAGATATAAATTAACCAAAAAAAGATCAAAAAAATTTGGTAGACCTTCTAAAGGGAAAATACATAAATTAGAAAACGAACAGTTTCACTTAAATAATCAAATTAAAAGAAATAAAAAATTTAAATGAAATTTAATAATAATAAAAAAAGAGCTTTACAATTTTCTAAAAAATTAAAAAAAAATGCAACAAATGCTGAAATGTTGTTAAAAAGTAAGTTAGAAAAAGAAAATATATTTTTTTACTTTCAAAGAGCTATCCCTAGAGGATCTTATAAAAATAAGTTTTATATACCTGATTTTTCAATTCCTATAAAAAATGATAAATATAAAAATTATTTATTTATAGAAGTTGATGGAAAATATCATGAAAATGATAAACAAAAAATTAAAGATACTTTAAGAGAAATAAAACTAAAACAATATTATAAAAATTTTTTAATAAGATTTACTAATGAAGAAATAGAAAATAATATTAATAAAGTAATTAAAGAAATAAATAATTATATATATAGTATTAAAAATAGAGAATATCAATTTTTAAATAATTTTAATATTACACTAAATATTTAATCAAGTATTAGTTAGTTCAAAAGAGAACATAAATAGATATATCAAGGCTTGATTAAAAGTATTGAATGGGAAATTCTATCCTTTAACATTTAATATTGTTTAACAGTTTATAAAAACTGTCTGTACTGGCTTTGATTTAGTTTAAACTAATTTCTTAATTTTAAAAATCAAGAAATAAAATAAAATAAATTTTAAACTTGTGTCTCACACAAAAATCAATCTTATTGATTTATTAATTGAAAAAAATATTTGATAGATAATCTATATAAAAAATATGAAAATAAAAACTGGCCAGGATCTATTCTTGGTTATATAGTTTATAAAAGAACTTATGCAAGATTAAAAGAAAATGAAGATATAACTGAAGAATGGCATGAAACAATTCAAAGATGCGTAAGTGCAATTAAAAAATATAATTTTAAAATTTCAGACGATGAATTAGTAAAATTATATGATTATATATTTAATTTAAAATGTTGCTTATCTGGTAGAGCTTTATGGCAACTTGGAACTAAAATAGTAGATAAATTCATGGGAGATAGTTTATTAAACTGTTGGTTTACAAAATTATCAACTATAGAAGATTTTTGTTTTGGTATGGAAGAATTAATGCTTGGAGGTGGTGTTGGAGTTTCTGTAAGAAAAGAAGATGTTTATCAATTGCCAAAAATAAAAGAAAATATTAATATATATAGAGAAGATACTAAAGATGCAGACTTTATAGTTCCAGATAAAAGAGAGGGCTGGGTTGAATTATTAAAAAAAGTTTTAGAAGCTTTTATGAATAACGGAAAATCATTTTCATATTCATTGGATTTAATTAGAAGCAAAGGAGCATTAATAAAAGGTTTTGGTGGAGTTTCTTCAGGTCCTGAAGAATTACATATTGGAATTCAAAATATTTGTTCGATATTGAAAAATAGAGAAGGCAAAAGATTAAGAAGTATTGATGTGTTAGATGTTTTTAATATTATTGGACAGATAGTTGTAAGTGGAAATGTCAGGAGAAGCGCTGAGTTGGCCATAGGTGATCCAGATGATATTTTATATCTTAGAGCTAAAAGATGGGATATGGAAAATGTACCATCTTGGAGAGCAATGTCAAATAATAGTATTGCAGCAGATGATTACGACGAATTAATGCCAGAGTTTTGGAATAGTTATAATGGTAATGGTGAACCTTATGGTTTAGTAAATTTAAAATTAGCAAGAGCAGTTGGTAAGCTTGGAAGAAAAAAGCGTGATAATTCAATTGATGGGGCAAATCCTTGCGTAACCGGTGATACTTTTATAACTACTGAAATTGGTGACATTAAAATAAATAAATTAATTAAATGTAAAAATAAACCCAAAATATTAACTTTTAATGAAAATAATAAAAAATTAGAATATAATAATATAAGACAGATTGAGTTGACAAGAAAAGATGTAAATATTATAAAATTAATATTAGAAGATAATACAGAATTAAAACTAACACCAAATCATAAAGTTTATACAGAAAACAGAGGCTGGATAGCGGCTAATAATTTGAGTGAAAATGATATTATTATACAAATAAAAAATAATTAAAAATTTAATTTCTAATATTTTATAGGTATAAATCCGTATTAGTTTTTAATCTGGAGAATACTTTGAATATATTAGAATTGCAAAAAAATATTATATCCCTCTATAATATTTTTTATAAACCTGTTATTGGTATGAATAATATTAAAAATAATTTATTGCCAAAAATATATGATGATTTAGAAAATAATGAAAATTTTATAAAATATTTTAATAAAAATAAACTTGGAAGTAAAAGGAGATTAAAATATAAAAATGATTATATACTTAAATGTTTAATTGAAGAAAATAAGTTTAAATTTAATATTTTTGAAAAATCTTTAAAAGAATATTATGATTTGGAAAACAATTTTATTAAAAGAAAAATTAAAAAATATAAATGTTATATTAATAGAAAATATAAACAATTATTTAGAAGAAAATACAACTTATGGAAGTGAATTAAAAAAATGGAAAAAAGAACGATTGTTAAAACTAAAATAAAAAAAATAGAAATTATTTCCAATGAAGATGTTTATGATATTAGTGTTGAAAATAATCATAATTTTTTTGCTAATAATATACTTGTGCATAATTGTGTTGAAATTTTTCTTGCCAATAAAGAATGTTGCAATTTAACAGAAATATTTCTCCCTCGAATTAAATTAAAAGAAGAATTAAAAGAAATAGTTATTTTATTATATAAATTTTCTAAAAATGTTGCAAACATGAATTATTTACATGAAGAAACAAATAAAATAGTTCATAAAAATAATCGTCTTGGAATAGGTATAACTGGAATATGTGAATCTACTGAAGAGCAACTTAATTGGCTTAATGAAATATCAGATTATATAGAAGAATTTGATAAAAAATATTCAAAAGAAAATAATTGGAATGAATCAATAAGATTAACATGTTTGAAGCCTTCTGGTACTTTAAGTCTTCTTCCTAATACCACACCAGGATTACACTCAGCATATTCTGAGTATTATATTAGAAGAATAAGAATGTCGTCAAACGATAGTTTGGTAAATTTATGTAAAGATGCTGGACTTAATACTGAATATGTGACTCAATTAGATGGAAGTTTAGATAGAAATACTGTTATTGTAGAATTTCCAATGAAATCTAATAAAAATGCAATTTTAACAAAAGATTTTGATGCCATTAAACAGTTAGAATTATTAAAAAAAATGCAGACAATTTGGTCTGATAATGCTGTTAGTTGTACTGTTTATTATAAAAAAGAAGAACTAACTAATATACAACTGTGGTTAAAAGAAAATTATAAAAATTCAATAAAATCAGTTTCTTTTTTACTTCACAGTGAACACGGATTTAAACAAGCACCTTATGAAGAAATTACAAAAGAAAAATATGAAGAATTAATTAGCAAAATTGATTTTAATAAACTTTATAAAAAAACTGTTGATTTATCAGAATTAAAGGATGACTTAGAATGTGAAACTGGTGCGTGTCCTATTAAATAATAATATAATATTTAATTATTTAAACAGACATCATATAATGAATTTCTAGATATATAAATGATTATTTTTGAATAACTGAATGAAAATAAATATAGTAAATAAACATAAACATGTACCTCAAATAAATGATATTTATATTGGAAGAGGTTCAGTATTGGGAAATATATACACTCATTTAAAATTAAATAAGACTAAAGTCTTAATTCAAGTAAAAACAAGAGAAGAGGCTATTTCAAAATACAAAGAATGGTTATATGATATTTTAGAGAATAAACAAAATTTAATAAAATATACTAATATTGTGAATGAATTAAATAGAATTAAAGTTTGGGCTGAGAGAGAAAATGGAGTTAATTTGGTTTGTTTTTGCAGTTCAGAAAATGAATGTCATGGTGGTATAATTAAAAAATTAATAATAGACCAAAATAATGATTAATCCACAAGAAATTACAAATTATAATCAGACTAAATTTCAATTAGAAGAAACAATTATATTTTGGATTTTGGTAGCTGGTAAGAATGCTAAAAATACAGCAAAATCTTTAGATAAATTATTAAATAAAATTGATGGTTATAAAAATGGACCATTTAATTCTTTAAAAAAATATTCTCTTGAACAAATAAAAGTTTTATTAAAAGAATCGGGTATTGGATGTTATAATTATAAATCAAAATATATTATTGATTTAATAAATAAAAATGTAGATTTAAAAAAATGTTCAATAAAAGAATTAGAATCAGTTAAAGGAATTGGATTAAAAACTTCAAGGTGCTTTTTATTACATAGTAGAAAAAATCAAAAATTAAGTGGACTTGATGTTCATATATTACAACACTTAAAATTTCTTGGTCATGATGTACCAAAAAATACACCATCAAAAAGTAAATATTTAGAATTAGAAAAAATTATAATTTCTTTAGCTGAAAAAGAAAATATGTCGTATGCAGAATATGATTTAACAATTTGGAATAAATATAGTAGAAAATTAAATGTATGAAGTTGATTTTACTGGCTGGGTTAGAACTCCAGAAGAATTAGAAAAAATAAAATATAATTGGAAGTATAGATTGTATTTAAATTATAAAAGATTTTTTTATACAATTAAATATAAGCGATATTGGCAGTTATGGCAGAATTTTTTAAATATGATTTTTAATAAAAATGAGTTTTAATTTATGACATTTAATGAATATCAAAAAAGTGCTCGATTAACTGCAATATATCCCGAAAGATTTAAAATAATATATTCAGCTCTTGGATTAGCTGGAGAAACAGGAGAAGTTGCTGGAAAAATAGGCAAATGGATTAGAGATAATGATGCTGGAAAATTAACGAAAGAACAATTAATTCAATTAAAAAGAGAATGTGGAGATGTTTTATGGTATATTGCAAATTTATGTTCTGATTTAGAATTTAATTTAAATGAAGTGGCAATCGAAAATATAGAAAAATTATTTGATAGAAAAGATAGAGATGTTTTAAAGGGAAGTGGAGATAATAGATGAAAATCATTAAATTTAAAAATAAAAAATCTTTAGTTGAAAAAATTATTTTTGATTATTGAGGATTATTTTGATTACTTTAATATGGTATTTGTTATCAATGTTATTTTATCCAATTTCAAGTGGTTATACAGAATCATTAAAACTAGAAGAAAGAAATTTATATAATTTAGATTTTGATAAAGCCTATCAAATAAATAAGCAGTGGCACACATTTAAATTTATAGAAAATATTTCTGCAGTAAATCTTGGTATATCAATAGCAATTTCAAGTGATAAAAGTTTATTAGATATTTCTAAAAGAACATTCTTGTCTGCTATTGTTTATTGGATTTTATATGATTTAACCCTAGATTTAAGAGGTTTTAATGGTAGCAACTCATCAAGCATTTTAAACAAAGTTGAATATTTAAAATTACCATTATTAGCTTTAGGAATTTATTTGTTTTTAGAATAAATGATAGAAATAAATAAAATATATCTTGGAGATTGTTTAGAAATAATGAAATTAATAGATGATAATTCTATTGATTTAATAATAATAGATCCGCCCTATGGTATAAATTATAATTATGGATTTAATAAAAAAGCCATAAAATCAAAAATAAATAATGATTCTTCTATTGAAAATTTAGATTGGGTAAAAATAATAGATTCATCTTATAGAATATTAAAAGAAAACAAGAGTTTTTATATACATGGAAGATTTGATTCGCTAGTTAAGATATTCAATATTATAAAAAATAAATTTAAATATAACCAAGATTTTGTGTGGGATAAGGGTGATATGAATTCTGGAAATTTAAATATAATGGGAAATATCCATGAACTCATTTTACATTTTAGCAAAGAAAATCCAGAAAAATCAAGATTACAATTAAATGAGAATATAAAAATTAAAAAAAGAGTAAAAGCATACTTTAAGGGTAAACTTTCTACAAAAGAGTATGTTGGTCATCCAACACAAAAGCCAATTAAATTATTAGAATATATTATTCAAAATAGAACAGATGAAAATGATTTAATATTAGATTATTTTTGTGGTAGTGGTACTACTGGTGTAGCTTGTCAAAATTTAAATCGTCGTTTTTTATTATGTGATAATGACAAAACATGGATAAACATTGCTAAAAATAGATTAAAATTAAATGATGATAACTAAGAAAAACTGGTTGCAATTTTTTCCTTTTGAAAAGGTACGGTCACAACAAGAAGAAGCTATTAATTTTATTTTAAATATTTTTATAAATAAAAACAAAAGATTTGCTTTGCTTGAGGGTAGTCCCGGATCTGGCAAATCTGCTATTGCAATTACAGTTGCAAGATATTTAAATGAAGCATGGGTTATAACTCCTCAAAGAATTTTACAAAAACAATATCAAAATGATTTTTCTTTTATATCTTCAATATGGTCTAAAGAACATTATGAATGTCCTGGAAAATATGTTTCATGTCAACTTGGATCATTAATAAATAAAGTTTTTAAAAATAAATATTGTCAATGTATTTATCAACAAGATAAAAGAAATTTTTTAAGTAATAAAATATCTTTAACTAATGTTGCTTTTTTCTTAAATCATATAGAATATTCAGATGAAATTAAGCAAAGAAAATTATTAGTTGTGGATGAGGCACACACAATTGATGCTGCAATTTCAGATTTTATCTCCATAAACATAAATAAATATAATATAGAAAATTACAATTTAGAATGGCCAAAAAATAAAATTCACTCTATTGATGAAATTTTTTCTTGGATAAAAGAATATTTAATAATAAATCTTGTTAAAATAAAAGATTATTTAGACCAAAAAATTAAAAACTTAAGTCAAGATCAGTTAATAAAAAATAAAAATTTATTAAAACAATTAAATAATATTGAAAGGTATATTAAACAATTAGACAGATGTGTATCAAGATTTAATAAAGATGAATGGATATTGAGTGTAAATAAAGAAGAAGATGAACTTTCATTAAAACCGTTATTTTCTTCTAAATATTCTCATAAACAACTATTTTGTGTAGGTGAAAAAATATTATTAATGAGTGGAACTATATTAGATAAAGAAATATATTGTAGAAATATAGGAATATCAGTAGAAGAAACTGAATTCTTATCATTAGATTCACCATTTAAAAAAGAAAACAGAACTGTATTTTCAGTAAATGTTGGATCTTTAAATTATAGGGATATTGATAATAATTTACCAAAAATAGCTAATGCAATAACTAAATTAATTGCAGAACACAGATTAGACAAAGGATTGATACATTGTACATCATATAAAATAGCTGATTATATTGTAAAAAATGTAAAGACAAATAGATTTATTTCTCACGATTCTAGCAATAGAATGGAAATGTATGAGTTACATTTAAAAAGTGATAAACCAACAATTTTAATTTCTCCATCAATGACAGAAGGTATTGACTTATACGACGATCTGTCAAGATTTCAAATTATAGTTAAAACACCATTTCCAAATCTTGGTGATAATTTTATTGTAGAAAAAAAGAAAAGAGTTAAAGATTGGTATCTTTTAGAGACAGCAAAAACAATAATTCAAAGCAGTGGTAGATCTATAAGAAATGAAAATGACTGGTGCAAAACATATATATTAGATAGTAGTTTTATTTTTTTCTATAAAAATAATAGAAAATTATTTCCACTATGGTACCAGCAAGCATTAATTTTTGTTTAATTAATTGAATTTTAAATTATATTTAAGATAAATAAATGTTATACGACTTCAAGTGCAAAAATTGCAAGTTAATTGAAAAAGATATAAGACTAACATTAGAAGAATTTAACAGTTCAAGAAGAATCTGTCCTCAGTGTAATGATAAAATGGAAACAGTTATATTTCTGCCAACTATAGAGTTTAGAGGGGATTCGTGGTCGAAAGACGGTTATTCATCAGTCAAAAAAGAAAATGAAAGAAATAAAAGCTAATATCTGGGATCTCTATAATTCAGACAAAGAATCTTATATCTGTATTACTACTAATGGATTTGTTAAGAAGAATAAAGAAGCAGTAATGGGTAGGGGAATCGCACTTCAAGCCAAAGAAAAATTCTTTTTATTGCCAAAAGAATTAGGACACTTATTAAAAAACTTTGGCAACAATGTATATATGTTAGATAGATACAGAATGTTTACTTTTCCAACAAAGCATATATGGACAGAAAATTCAGATATAAAATTAATTGAAAGGTCAGCAAGGCAGTTAATAGTGTATTTAAATAATTCATATTATACAAAAAATATTTCAAAGGTATATTTTCCAAGACCAGGATGCGGCAACGGAAAACTAAGCTGGAATGATGTTAGATTAGTTATAGAAAATATTTTAATAGATGAAAGAATCATAGTAGTTTCAAAATAATAGGAATGTTATTTAATTATAAGTGTTATACAATGAAAAAATAAAAATTAAAGGAGCTTATGGAATACAATTTATAGATTGGTTGATAATGTTTGTTCGCAAAAGATTTTAATATTTTAGTGAAATTTTAAAAAAATGATTGAAATATCAAAAGAGATTTTTAATATAATATATACGTGTCAACCATGTATTGGATTCTTGGAATTGGGAAGACAGGAGAAAATTTCTTATATCACTGATGATTTTTGGAGATTTATTTGGCAGCCTATAAGAATTAAGATGATAAATGATTTGAAATATTGGAATAAATTAATTATTTTTGATTTTAATATTCATAAAGCTAACAAGCAATTCTCGAATGGGAGATAAATATTAAATTATTTGTTATTGGAGGGGGTGTTGCTGGATTAGTTTCAGCATTTTATAATAAAAAATATGAACTCATTACTGATCGTATTGGTGGATGGCAAAATCTTAATAAATTTCAACTAGGACCTCGTTTACTTGAAGTAAATAAACATACAAAATCTTTTTTTAATAAAATTATATTAGAAGACATAAAAATTAGAGAAGTTAAAATTGGTTATATGTACGAAGATAGTTCAATAAAAGATTATATTGATGGTAATTTTAAGAAAAAATATGCTTTAAAAACTAGAGAATTAAATAAGAATGAAATACACCCATCAGTACTATCTTCTGGTAAAAATAAACTTACTGTTTTTGATATTGACTATAATTTAATTCTTAAAAGATTAGAAGAATTAGTTTTTGAAAGAATTATTATAGATAAAGTAAAAAAAATTGATATTGAGAAAAATATTTTATATTTAGTATCATCACAAGAAAAAAAATATGATTTTTTAATCAATACTCTTCCTATAAATATGTTTCAAAAATTATCCAAAATTAATATAAATAATCATGATTTTACAGCATTCAATACAACATTTTTTAAATGTGAATATAACAATTATTTAAAAAACATAAAAAATAGTTTACAATTAGAATATTTCTATTCAATAGCTTCTACTCAATGGCATCGTTGTAATTTATTTGAAGATTATGTGGTTTTTGAAGTGAAAGGAAAAACAGATATTTTAATGGATGAATATAAGGTTTTAGATAAAATTACACTTCCATTTGCTCAAATTAAATTTTCTTATGATAACATAAATAAAACTGGAAATAATATAATTCATATTGGTCGTTATGCACAATGGTCACACAAAATAAAAATGGAACAAATAATTGAAAGATTTGAAAAATAAATGGATAGATTAGAAGAAATTTATAATATTCAAAAAAAATTTACTGAAAAATTTTTTAAAGTAAAATATAATATTGATTATAGTAAAATAATTGAAGATAAAGAATTAACAATAAAGTGGAATAAAGAATTTATTTTAGCCACGATAAAAGAAGCAAGTGAATTATTAGATGAGGTTGATTGGAAATCACACGTCGACAAAGACGGTGATGACGTTAAAGATAATTTATTAGAAGAAGGAATAGATACATTAAAATATTTATTAGAAACTCTTATAATAAATGGTTTTACTTATGAACAAATTTATAATAAATTTATAGATAAATCTAATGTTGTAAACGATAAGTTTGATCAAAATATTATGTTAAATAATATAAAAAATAAAAAAGATAAAAATATTGCATTTATTGATATTGATGGGGTTATTGCAAATTGGCCAAAATGTTTTATAGATTTTGTTAATGAAAAATTAAATAAAAATATTAAAAATTTAGAAGAATTAGAAAAAATAATTCCTAAATTACAATTATATGAATTAAAAACATTGTATCGCTTATCTGGCATTAAAAGAAAAATGGCTATTATAGATGATTCTAAAGAGTTGTTAGATGAATTAAGTAAAAGAAATTATTTTATTATTTTGATAACAGCAAGACCATATAAAAAAATATCTAGAATTTATTCAGATACACTAGAATGGCTTAAAAATAATAAATTTAAATATGATGCAATAATTTGGGAGGAACAAAAAGAAAAATATATTATTAAAAATTTTAATAATAATGACAAAAAATTTGTGTTTGATGATGATATAGATAATTGTAATATTTTAGCTAAAAATGGATTTACTGTATTTTTTAAATATAATAAATTTATATGTGATCTGTCTTATGAAGAAATAATAAAAAAGTTAGATAATAGGATAATTTCATTTAAGGAACATAAAAACTTTATAAAATTATTAAATGAAAACTAAATTGTTTATAACTGGTCATACAGGTATGTTAGCTAAATCTATTATAGATATTTTAGATTACAATAAATATGAAATTATATATAATAAGTTGTATGCGACTTATACTAATGTTTTTCATTATTTAAAAAACAAGCAAATTAAAGATTCTGAAATTGATATTACCAGTAAAAAAAATTTAAATTATATACAAAACAGTTTAGATGAAAATTCTATAATAATTCATACAGCTGCTTATGTAAATACTGATAAGTGTGAAAAATATTTTTATGATGCTGTTAAGTCTAACGTTTTAGGAACACAGTATTTAATAGATATAGCTCTTAAAAAAAAATGTAAAATTATAAATTTTTCAACAACAGCTATATTTGATCCAGATGAATATATGAAAAATAATGGAAAATTTAATGAAACTGCTACAATAAATCCAAAAACTATATATGGTTTAACAAAATATAGTGCTGAACTTGCTATAAAACAATCGCTTAAAAAACAAAAATTTTTAACAATAAAGCCTGTATTTATTTATGGTGATGCTCCATATGATAATTCATCTATGATAAGAAAAATATTAGAAAGAATTTATTTAAATAAAATAAACAAAACTAATAAACAACTCTCAGTATTTTTAGATCCTGAAATTTTTAAAGACTATATGAGAAGTGAATATTTTGCCAAAATGTTTTATTTTATATTAAATAATTTTGATAACTTATCTGGAAAAGATTTTATAATTAGTAGAAATAAACCGATGCCTTTTAAGCATTATTTAAATATTATTTGTGAATTAACAGGTATTACGTTTGACGAACTTATAAATAAACATATAAAAATAAATAAAGATTTAGATTATTTAAAAAATCACAATGGTATATCTGAAAATTTTTATAAATTTTTTGATTATAAACTTCCAAATGAAGCTTATAACGACAGACTTGGTATTTTAAAAACTTATAATTCAATAATAAATATTTATAAAAGTTTATGAAAAAGTTAATCAATAAAGTAAATTAAACAAATATGAATATTTTATTGAGTTTTTTAAAAATGATATCTAGATATGAAAGTGCTAAATATAATAACTATTTTAAATTTCTTTTTTTAGATACTAAAAATCATTATTATTTTATTAATCCATACAAGGAAAGAAAAACTATAGATAAGAAATTTTTTGCATTATATGATATTCCTAATATTACTATTATTGATGCGCAAGATGATTATTTTACAGAAAAATCTTGGAAAAAATCATATGCATTTATAGATAAAATTTTAAGTAAATATAAAATTGATAAGCATCTAATAGTTTATTTAGGAGTTATGAAAAATTATAGAAGGGGCATTAATGATCCTATTAAACAAGATTATGAAAATTCATTACATAGTGATTTTTATAAAACAAATTTTAATATAAATTTTAGTTATCTTAATAGAGCATTATTTGCATATTATATTCAAGAAGTAAAAGGTATTGAATCATTTCAAATGATTACAGATCCACAAGAGCCTGATTTTATTAAAAATAGATGGTACTTTTTTGATTGTCCCCCACCAGAAAATATGAGATGGGTGCCATTTGTAGAATACGGATTTTTTTATAATAATATTAATCCATCTTTTAAAAATATTGATTTTACTTTTGGCTGTACAATACTAACAAAAAAAAGAACATATATTACATCACAGATTATTAAACTCAAGCAAAATTTAGAAGATTTAAGACTTTCAAATAATATTTACTTAAAGGATAAATTTGCAGATATTAATACACTTGTAAACATTTATAAGTATAATACAGAAGTTGGAAAATCAAGGTTTACAATGATTATTCCATCTTATGATTCTAATCATTTTTCTAATATACGATTCTTTGAAGCATTAGCATCTGATACAATTTCATTAATTCACAATGAAGCTAATTTAGAAAGAGGATTACAACATTATCCAGAATTATTAAAAGTATTTAGAAAATATGTTGTAAAATTGAATGAAGTTCCTGATAAAATTAAATCAATTAATTATGAAGTAGCACTTAAAGAAATTAAAGAAAATAAAGATTATATTAAAATGGCTACAGATCTTAATTTTTATAAAGAGAAATTCAAAGATATTTTTAATTATGAAAAATCAAATTATTGAGTAAAAAATCTATGATAAGTAAGTGTATTAATTTTATAAAAATATCATTTCTTTTGAAAAAATTAAACAATTTTTGTAAATGAATAATGTATTTTTATTATTAGAGGGAGTTGATCGTTCAGGTAAAACTTCAACTTTTAAAGAAATAGTTAAACAAAGTAGTGGTTCATATTATATGACAGATAGAACACCTCTTTCTGTTCTTGTTTATGCTAAAATATTTAAAAGGAATGTTAATAATAAATATTTTTGGAATTTATTAAAAGTTTTTTTAAATTATTATAATTCATATTTTATTTATTTTTATGCTGATGAATCTATATTAAAACAAAGACACGTTAATACTAATGAAAAATATATGAATATTAAAGTTCATTTAAGAGAATATAATAATTTTATAAATAAAGCTTTTAATAAAAAAATACTTAATTTTAATAATTATATCGAAATAGATACTTCAAATTTAAATCAAAAAATAATAGCAAAAAAAATTATAAAAAATACTCAAAATGAAAGTAGATTATCAAATAGAAACAAAATATTTAGAATTGAATAAAAAATTAAAAAGTAATAATAATTTTGTTATTAGAGATAATAAGAAGTATAAAGAAATTTATAATTTAAATTATAAAATATATTTAAAATGTACTATTGAAGAATTAGAAAATAATATTTTTAATTATATAATAGAAAATAAAATAATATCACCGCATTCTTATGATGCGCTTGAATTTGATGAAATATGTGATATATTTAATAAATTATACAATAGATACGCTAAAGACGATATATTTACTCGAAAAGTAGTTATTAGACCAAAAGATTATTTTGATGAAAATATGGCTGCCTGTATTTCTATGGTTAGTTTTATAGTTAATAAAAATTTACTTGATATGCATATTATTATAAGAAGCGAAATAGATAGTAAATTTAAAAATGATATATGTAATTTAATTAAAATTTACATATATGTTTATAATAAATTAAGTAGAAATACTGAGATTTTAAAATTAGGTACTATTTTTATAAATACTGTAAGTTATCATAAATTGCTGTGAATTTAAATTTAGATAGGATAGATAAAGATTTAGCTAAAAAAATTATTTGTTGCCAAAAGTGTGAACTACATGAACTTAAAGTAAATTCTGTAAAAGCTTTTGATCCAGGAAAACTTTTACCATCTTTTGGAAAAAATAGTAAAATAATGCTTGTAGGACAAAATCCTTCTTCAAAAAGAATTATAGAAAACTATTTTATATTTTTAGGACACGAAAAACAAAAAAGTTCAAGTCAAAACTTTTTGGATATTTTTAGAGAATTTAAAGTTTTAGAATACTTTTATATAACTAATTTAGTTAAATGTTCTACTATTAATAATAAAATTAGTAAAAAAAATGTTATTGATTGTAGTTATATTTTTTATAATGAGTTAGAAATTGTAAAACCAGAGTATATAGTAGCTCTTGGAAATTCAGTATATAATAATTTAAAAATAATATTAGAAAATACAAATTATTTTAATAAAATTTTTAAATTAAAGCATCCTAGTTATTATTATTCATATAATAAAAGTAAGATAAAAGATTATAAAAAAGAAATTATGAATTTATTACATGAGATTATAAATGTACACACCAATTCACGTTCATAGTACATTTTCTTTAGGTGATGCAGTAGCTAGAATAGATGATATAGTTGAAAAAGCTAAAAAAATTGGATGTGAAGCTATTTCTTTAACTGAGCATGGTAATATGATGTCTTTTTTAAAGTTTTATAAATCATGTAAAGAAAATAAAATAAAACCTATAATGGGCTGTGAGATTTATATTAATGATTTGTATTATCAAGACAAAGAAAGATTTCTTGAACTTAATAAAAAATCTGCTGAAGATATTGGAGATGAAAAAAATGAAAAAAACTCTCATTTAATTATTTTAGCAAAAAATTATAAAGGACTACAAAATTGTATTCATCTTTCTAATAGAGGGTTTTTTAATTTTTACAGAAAGCCATTATTAAGTCAAGACATGGTTTTTGAATTTTTAGATGACAATAATATTATTACTACAGCTTGTTTAGGAAGTATTTTTAATAAAAAAATAGTTTTAGGTAAAATAAATGAAGTAAGAGAATTATATAAGAAATATAAAAATAAATTTAAAGATAATTTTTATATAGAATTTCAACTAAACAGTATAGAAATACAAAGAAAAGTTAATTTAGTTAATCTTGAATTTTGTAAAGAATTAAATATAAAACCAGTTTTTGGTTTAGACGTTCATTATTTAGACAAAAGTGATTATTATATTCAATATTTACTATATTGTATTAAGCAAAAGAAAACAATTAAATCGATGACCTTAGACGATTGGTTTTATGAAGCTAGAGAACTATATTTTAAAACTGAAGAAGAAATTAATAATTTAATAATTAAAGAACCTGTTAAATTACAAGATATTTTGTTTGAATCATTAAAAAATACTAATGAAATAGCTGATAAAGTTGAAAATTTTGATATTGAATTGTATAAAAACAATTATCCTAAATTTTGTTCTACTAAAAATGAAGCTGATGAACTTTTTTTAGAAAAAATAAAACAAGGTTATATTAATAAAATTAAAAATGGTTTAATAAAATATGATTTACATGAAAAATATTTAAATCAAGCAAAATATGAGTTTTCTTTATTTAAAGAAAAAGGTTTTAATGACTATTTTTTAATTATTGAAGATATTATTAAAAACTTTGTTGAAAAAACTGAAGGATTTACTGGTGCTGGTAGGGGTTCAGCGCCCAGTAGTGTATGTTTATGGTTAACAGATTTAACAAAAATAGATCCTTTAAAATATAATTTAATTTTTGAAAGATTTGCTAATAGTGCCAGAAAAGATCCTCCTGATATAGACATTGATTTTGATTCTGAACATCAAAAACAAATTGAAGGTTATTTAAAAGATAAATACGGTGTTAACAAAGTTTGTCACGTGGGTAATTTTAGTAGATTTGCTTCTAAAACAATAGTAAAAGATTTAAGTAGAATTTTTGAATTAAATTTTGATGCTACTAATAAACTAACAAAAATTTTTAATGATAATATAATTAATTCTACTATTGAAAAAGAAATAAAAAATGCAAGAAAAATTCTTGAGAAGTTAAAAGATTATAAAACGGTAAAATTTATAGATGATAATTATGAATTATTTGTTAAAATAGGTAGTAAATTTGAAGGTTTAGCAAGACAGCTTGGAAAACATGCAAGCGGTATTATTATTTCAGATAAAAAATTAGTTGATTCTGATTTACCCTTACAGATAATAGGGGGTGAAATTATAACAGGTATTCAAGATTCTGTTGATGAACGTGGAATTGCTGAATTAGGATATATGAAACTTGATATTTTGGGACTTACAACTGCTTCTGTTATAAATAATACTTTTAATCTTATTGAAAAAAAGCATAATACGAAACATATGGAAACTGAAATATTAACTTCTGACTTTAATGATGCAAAAGTATATGATGAATTTAAAAAAGGAAATACTAGAGATATATTTCAATTTGGATCTGATTCAATGATAAATTTGATGATAAAAATGCAACCGGAAAATATAGAAGATTTAACAAGTTTAAATGCTTTATGGAGACCAGGACCTATAAGTGCAGGTATTGTTGATGAATACTTTTATAATAAAAATAATACTGAAAAGGCAAAAGAAAAATATAATAAAATACATCCCATTATTTGGGAAAATCTTATCAGTACTTATGGATTAATAATTTTTCAAGAACAGATAATGCTTATTTTACAAAAATTAGGTAACTTTACTTTAACAGAATCTGATAGTATAAGAAAATTATTAAAAACTTTGGCAAAACAAGATTCTAAAAAAGATTATACAACTGAATTTAATGAAAAAATTTCTAAATTTAAAAAATCTGCTATATTAAATGGAATAAGTGAAAAAAACGCTAATGAACTTTTTAATACATTAATTAAATATTCGCAATATTCTTTTGTTAAGTCTCATTCGCTAGCATATTCTATAAATGCTTATATTGCTATGTATTTAAAGGTTCATTACCCCTTAGAATATTTTTCTTCACTATTTAATAAATGTGAGAAAAAAGAGTTAAGTTGGTTTATGAAACAAGCAAAAGAACAAGGTGTTACTATAAGTAATTTTAAGTGTGGATATACTTCTAATAACTTTGCTGTTGATTATGACAATAAAATTATAACTTTTGGTCTTAATATAGTAAAAGGAATTTCATCCAAAGATATAGAAAGTATAAATAGTTTTAATCCAAACAATATATATGAAATTTGTAAATTAATTAATGAAAATAAAATTTCTAAAAGAAGTTATGAACCTCTTTGTAGATTACAATTTTTTGAAAATATATATAGTAATTCAAAGTTACTAGAATTTATTATAAATGAAGTAAAAAAAATAAAATCTAGTAATATTAAAACTAAAATTGATGCATTATTAGAAGAAAATAAAGATATTCAAGACTGGAATGAAAAAGAAAAATTACAATTTGAAAAAAAATATTTTGAATTTTATTTTTCAGTTCATCCTTTTAATAAAAAATTTAATATATTAAAAAATTCATTTTTTGAGGGACTTGAAATAGCTGATTTTAAAAGTCCCACTGATTTAAAGAATTCTGTAAATGGTTCATTTATTACTTGTGGAATAATTACAGAAATTGAGAGTAAAAAATCTAAAAAAACAGGAAGAGAGTATTATAGAATTATTATTGAAGATGAATATGAACAAATTTATATAACTACATTTGATTCTAAAGATATAATTCAAATAGAAGCAGGAGATTTTATTGTAATAGTAGTATATAAAAACGAGTATGGTTTTACAAAAATGAAAAATTATGAAATTCAAAAAATAAATTAGGAATATAATGAATAAAAATGAAATAGATAACTTAAGAGAAGCAATGGGAACTCTTCCGTTTAAAAATGTTGAAAAAAGTTATGACGCGGTTATTTTGGTTATTAATTAAGAAAGAAAATGGGTATTATTTATAAAACAATTAATTTGATTAATAATAAAATTTACATTGGTCAAGATTCTAAAAACCGTAATTATTATTTAGGTTCTGGAAAGCTTATAAAAAGAGCTATTAAAAAATATGGTATTGAAAATTTTAAAAAAGAAGTTATTGAAGAATGCTCTAAAGAAAATGCTAATGAGAGAGAAACTTATTGGATTAAAGAATTAAAAGCTTATGATAGAAATATTGGTATAATATTTCTAAAACAGCATTTGGTGGTGATGTTATTAGTAACCATCCTGACAGAGAAAATATTATAAAGAAAATAGCCAAAGGCAAGGGAATGCTTGGTAAAAAACATAAAATTGAATCTAAAATAAAAATGAGTCAAGATCAAAAGAAAAAGCTAAAAAAATTAGTGAAGCCTTAAAATTTTTGATGCCAATAGAAATAGGAAAAATTATAATAAATTTATATTTAATAGAAAAATTTACAATAAAAGAAATACAATATAAAACATTATTGTCTTATTATTTAATATCTAAATTTTTAAAAGAAAACAACATAAAGATTTACCATGCCAGAAAAAGAAAAAATAAATAAAATAGAAGATTTAAGAAAATCAACAGGAACTCATCCTTCTGAAAATCCAAATAGACAAAATAAATTTTTAAGTCTACAAGATTCTTTAGAAATTGAATTGGTCGATCATAATAAAAATCCTTATAAGGCAATGTTTTTAACAAGTACTGCAACTTGGGGAAATAATGAATATAAAAACAAATGGGTATCAACAAATCCTGAATCAAAACTGGAAGTGGTAAAAGCAGTTTTGACAAACAACACCTTGCCACAGGCAAGAGAAATGGTCAATTTTATTTTTAGAGTAAAAGGTGTTCCTCGATGGTTATTTGATTTTCATACACTAAATGCTCCATTTGCATCCTTTATGTCAATAGGCTGTAGAGATAATGATAAAAGAGATGCTGATTTTGTATTTCAAAATCACAAAGAAATTTCAGAATATGAAAAAAATACATTTAATGAGTTAAAAGATTTATATGAATTTATACTCAACAAAGGTAAGGGAAGTTGGCAAAGTGCAAGATCATTTTTACCACAAAATTATTCACATTCTTATTTTTTTGGACAAAATTTATTGTCATTATCTAATATGAAGTTTGAAGACAATGATCACTCAAATAGTTTGAGAGAATTATATAAATATATTGTAGCACATATACATAATAAATTTCCTTTAATAGCTTTATATGCTTCTTATTCTGTTTATATGAATAAAAAAGACATACTTTTTAGAATTTCAAAATTAAAATACGATGAATTAGAAAATATTGACAAAAATTATTTTAAGGAAAACTAAATGATAGTAAAAAATAATATTAAAATAATGAAGGGCGTTGAAAATTTAATTGTTGATATCCACGAATGGAATGCACCAACAATACTATATTCAGTTTCTAATATTCCTATATGCTCTTGGGATCAACATTCAAGAGCTAGAATTGGTGTAAAATTTTCTAATTATAAAGTTTCAAAAAGCCCTGAGTATATTGTTTATACACACGTTTATAATTTATTGAATGACAATGAAGAATTTAGAGATAAAACATTTCAAACATTAGAAAAATTAGAAAAAATTAGAAATGATGAAATTAAAATTCAAACAACATATAATTTAATGTCAAGAAATTGTTCATATTGGGTGAAGCAAGATTTGACTTCACTAAGAGGTCAAATGTCAAGAAGACTAAAATTCTGTGAAGAAGAATTTATCACTGGGGTGCACTGGTTACTTAGAGATATGATGATAAAAGAAGGAATAAAAGAAGCTGAAGAATTTTTACCTGGATGTGATAAATTAGAGTATTGTGATTATAGTTCTGCAGATTATTTGTCTAATCTTTTCGGGTGTCTGTTTTCTTCTTGTAATAGACAAAAATCTGGTACGAATTATTCTACTTTTAACGAAAGCTGTACTAATGTAACAGAATTGGAAAAACAGTTAAAAATAAAAATTCCAAAATCTAAATATGAAATAGACAATAACATAAGATGAAATACATAAATAGAAAACCAGAAGATAAAAAAACGTTTAATTGAAAAACTTTTAAAATTATATGAAAAACAATGTGATATTAGGCTTTGTCAATTAATATTTAATTTACACGGGGCCGGACCTCATGATATTTTTTTCACTTATGATGATATGCTGGAAAAACTGATAGACGAAGAATTAAATGTATAGAAAATAAAAATGCCAACACAGCAAACATATGATAAATTATTTATGAATATAGCAGAAGAATTTTCTAAATTGTCTACTTGTGCTTTATACAACGTTGGTTGTGTAATAGTTGACAGTGGAAGAATAATATCTACAGGATTTAATGGGACGTTATCGAATACGTTACATTGTAATGAAAAATTTGATAGTCGTAATTTAAATAGAGAAGAACATCATAAATGGAGTTCAGTTAATGAAATACACGGTGAACTAAACGTGATTGATTTTGCTGCAAAAAATTATATTAATGTAAATGGTGCAACTTTATATTCAACAATGAAACCCTGTCAAAATTGTCTTAAAAATATTTTACAAGCGGGTATAATAAGAATAATTTATAAAGATGATTATGATAAATTTATTATGGGCGAAACAATAGAGACTTTTATTAAAAATAATAATATTAAGTTTGAAAAGTTACATGAAGATTTAAATAAAAATTTAGATAAAGATATGCTTGAAGTATTAAATACAATGGATAAAATTGTAGGTAAAAAAATAAGAACTATGCCAAAAACTGGTGAATTTGATAAAAAACTAATTGATGATGCAATATTAGAAATTGAAAATGATACGAAATCTAGTTTGATTAAAAATAATAAAGTTGATTATAATATATTGTTAAAATCTAGAATTGCTGAACTATTAGTTAGGAATTACACTAATTCAAAAAGGGCATCAGCTTATCAAGATTATTATGGAAAAATTGATTCAATTACTCCAAATGGAGAAAAATTACAAGTAAAATCTTATGAGATGTACTCATTTTTTATATATCCGGGATTTGATAAATATTCTAAAGATTATAATAAATGGGAAAAATATTTAAAAGAAAAATCTAAAATTTCAGAAGAAGATTTTGATGAATTTAAAAAATTTATATTTAATAATATTGAATGTGATTTTGTATACCACATTAAAGTTGATTTAGAGAGAAAGTCTTTTATTTTATGGGGAATTACCAAAAAGGAAGATCTAATAAAGTATTATGAATTATTTAAATATAGCTCATCATGCAAGCAAATAGTTATTGATGGGACAATATTAAATTAAATGAACCAAATATTTCTTTTAGGTTTTTTTAATCGTGCAATTATTAACGAAATTAATAATTTTTTGATTAACAAAGTCTCTATTGATATTTTAGATGAAGTTTCTATTATAAGAAATGAAAGATTCAAATATTTTAATATGACATTCACAAGTTTTAACTACAATAAAGAAACAAATAAAGAAGTATTATGGGAGTTTAGATTTAGATGCATACCAAATGAATTAAATACTTTAAAACAAACTATAGAAAATAATTTAAGAATTAATGAAACTTTTAAAAACTTAAAAATAAGGAAATAGATGAATTCAGATAAAAAACAAGAGCCTTCTATAGAATTACAGAATATAGATCACTCAGCTTTTGAATTGATAAAAGAAATGGAAGAAAAATATCCAGAAATGACAGAAAAATTTAAGGAATTGTGCGCACAGCAATATATAACTTTTTTAAAGAAACAGTATGATTATGGCCCAACTAACATTGCAATGAATACAGCTTTAGAATCAGAACAGGACTTGAAATTAGCAATGACAGGATTGATTACAAGGATGAACGATAAAATGAGCAGGTTGATTAATTTAATATTGAAAAAAGAGGCTCCAAAAAACGAATCTGTAGAAGATTCTTTTACTGATATTTCTGTTTACGGTAAAATAGCTTTGATTGTATTAAAAGGAAAGTGGGCAAAATGAAAGATTTAGATTTAATTATTAAAAATAAAGTATTAAATAAAATGCAACTTATAAAAGAATTAGAGGCTATAAATTCTATGGAAGGATTAAAAGATTATATTGATAAATTACATCCGACACTTAATGAAAAAATATTATCTTCTATTCCTACAATTTTATATGGGAACGAACTTGTAATTTATAAAGAAGAAGATATTTAAGTTGAAGTTTTAATGGAAAAAAACTAATAAGTTTAAAAAGAATAGAAAAATTAAAAGAAGACTGTTCTAAAGAAAATTGGAATTGTTATGGAACAAATCTATTAGACAAACTTTAATTTTATAGACAATATGAGTAAAAAAGAATTAAAATCATATAGAAAAAAGATAGTTGAAAGAAAAGAAGATTTAGAAGATTTAATTTTATATGTTAACAGTAAATTATGACAATATATAAATCAGATATATAACTAGAAATGAATATTTTTTAATGGGGCATTAATACAATGAAGCACGTTTCATTTTCACAGTTTAGTGTATTTACAAACTGTCAATTACAGTGGAAGTTATTATATATAGATAGACATAAAGTAAAAGATGTAAATATTCATTCACTGTTTGGCTCAGCATTAAATGATACACTACAAACATATTTAATTGATTTTTATGAAAAAAGTGAAAAGACTGCTAACGAGCTAAATCTTAACGAAATTTTATTAAACAAAATGTCAGAGATATTTAATCAATATTCTGAGTACGGTGATTTTACATCAAAAGATCAGATGATGGAATTCTATAAAGATGGAATTAAAATTTTAGAATGGTTTAAGAAAAAAAGAAGTGATTATTTCTTAAAAAAGGGCTATGAGTTCTTGGGTTGTGAAATAGAAATATCTATACCAATAAAATCAAATATAAATTTTATAGGAAGAATAGATTGTGCTGTAAAGCATATTGATTCTAATACTTATGTTTTATACGATTTTAAGAAATCTTATAGAGGCTGGAAAGAAAATGCCAAGAAAGACTTGATGAAAAGAGCCCAATTGCAACTATATAAGAAATTCTATGCTGAGCAAAATAATATTGATTTAGACAAAATAAAAGTTGAATTTTTGATATTCAAGCAGAAAATTTTCAAAAGTCAAGATTATGAAGTTAAAAGGGTTCAAAGATTTGTGCCACCATCTGGAGATAGAATAATAAATAAAGTTGGTAAAGAATTAATTGATTTTGTTGATAACGTGTTTGATAGTAATGGAAACTATAACTTAAATTTTGATTATAAAGCTAATCCATCAAAACGTAATTGTTTTTATTGTCCATTTAAAAATAAAAAAGATTTGTGTAGTGTTGGTATGAATGAAATATGATTAAAAAAGATAGAATAATATTAAACAAAGCGCTTGAACATTTAAACAAAAAATTCTTTGATGTGAAAGAAAGTGCTAAAAATAGTACAATTATGTTAATAACAAAACAAAAATTAGAATTAGTTGAATTAATAATTAAAAGATTTTTTAAATAATTTTGAAAAAAAACCATTTTAATGTTAGAATACAGTTGTCAGAATATACACTGCCTGATTTAGACACTTTTTTTAATTCCATAGAGTATTTTTCAAATTTGCATAAGAATATTGTATTAGAATTCTTTTTATGGCATGATATAAAAGATAAGGTTAAAATTGAAGAAATTTTAAACATGTGTAAAAAAAGAAATATAACCTTACACGATAAGCCATTATTAAACATCCATTTTTTTGCTGACATATCGATAAAGAATTATAATAATCCGTGCAGGTTTAAAATATATTATGATGACTCAAATTCATTTATTAATTCAGTATTTCAATTTTACAATTTAATTAAATCAAGCTTGGAAAAGGATGAAAATAGGAATTACAGGAAGCAAATTTTTCACTCAAAAGCTAAAGATACAGGATCTATTGTGGAAGATAAAAAAGGAACATCCAGAAACTGAAATAGTAGGTTTAGATAATGAAAACGGAACAGATAAGTTTGTCAAAAAATTTTCTTTGAATTTTGAATTAAATTATAAAGAATTTATTCCATATTATAAACACTGGAACAGTTATTGTGCCGAAGAAAGATATAAATTTGGTAAAAAATTCAGTAAAAAACATATATTCGCTACTTATAACAACTATATAAAGTACTGTGAGAAGATAGTATTCTTTATAGAAAACAATGAAGACAAGAAACATATTTTAATAGAAATGGCTAATAAGTTGAATAAAGAAATTATTATATGTTAAAAAGTGTCAAAGTTGAAAAATTGAGTAACAAAAAATTAAATGAAATTTTCATTATATTTATATCATAAGTGAATAAAAAACAAATTACCTGGTACATTTACAAGAAAATTTTCAATCTTTGTTCTGAAATTGAAGGTTTTGATTATGCGCTTGGGCTTGGGGGAAATATTTATTCTTCTATAGTCATATATGTTAAAAAAGAACTTCTTAATTCATTAAAGAAATAATGGGTCTATTTTGCTTACATCTATAAATTTAGAAGAAAGTCAATACAAAGAATTTAAAGTTGATTGTTTTAATAATAAGATTAATTTGACAAATTTTGTTGATACTTGTATAAAATTTTTTCTAAGTGAATCTCAATTTAGGGATAAAATTGTTAATAAAATAAATTATTTACAAATAAGCGGAAGTTTATTATGAAATATATAAATTATAGAGATCCAGAAGATAAAAAACGTTTAATTGAAAAACTTTTAAAATTATATGAAAAACAATATGATATCAGACTTTGTCAATTAATATCTAACTTACATGGAACTGGACCACATGATATTTTTTTTACTTATGATGATATGTTGGAAAAACTGATAGATGATGCATTAAATAATATGATTTAATTGTAGAAGTCAAATCAATGTGGACTTTTAATAAAAATGAAAAAAATTTATTACTTAAAAAATAAGGTGTAATAAATAATGGTTATAACTATTCGATGATTTTTGATAATCAAAAAAGTGTTTATAACAATTTATATTGGAGTAAAAAATGATAGAGAATGGAGGTACTATAGGTCGTTTGATAATAAATGAATATGAATACGTTCAACAAAAAGATCGTAAAAATATTCTTCTATTATCAGATGACCTATAGCTAAGATTATCATCAGGTGTAGGTGTAGTATCAAAAGAAATTGTAATGGGTACAGCTCATAGGTTTAATTTTTTTCAAATTGGCGCTGCCATAAATCATCCAGATAAAGGTAAACGTATAGATGTTTCTCAAGATGTAAATGCTACATTAGGAATAACAGATGCAAAGGTTGTCATTCAACCAAATGATGGTTATGGAGATCCAGATTTAATTCGTTCGTTAATTGAAGAATTAAATATTGATGCAGTAATGATGTATACAGATCCGCGACAGTTTATTTGGATGTTTAATATGGAACACGAAATAAGACAAAAAATACCATTGTTTTTTTATACAGTTTGGGATAACGTTCCCAATCCAACTTATAATCGTTCCTATTATCAGGGATGTGATCTATTAATGTGTATCAGTAAACAGACTGAAAATATTGTTAATAATGTTTTAGGTTCAGACAAAAGAATAATTACTTATATCCCACACGGTATTAATTCAAAAAACCATTTTCCAATTACAGAATTAGAGCAAGGAATTGTTCGTGAATTTGATAACAATGGAGTTAAGGAATTAAAGAATGATTACGAAGGGATGATTAAATATAGGAAAGATATTTTTGGTGATAAAGATTATAATTTTATAATTTTATATAATAATAGAAATATTAAAAGAAAATCTCCAGGTGATGTAATTTTGGCATTTAAATTGTTTTGTGATCAATTATCAAAAGAAAATGCAAAAAAATGCGTGTTGATAATGCATACTCAATTAGTTGATCCTAACGGAACAGATTTACCAGAGGTCGGTAATGAATTGTGTAAGGATTATGATATTATTTATTATGATGCAAGATTACCATCGTTTCAATTGAACTATTTATATAACATTTCTGATGTTACGATAAACTTAGCAAGTGCTGAAGGGTTTGGTCTAGCAACAGCGGAATCATTAATGAGTGGAACTCCTATTTTAGCAACAGTTACTGGTGGACTTCAAGATCAGATGGGATTTGTAGATGATGAAGGGAATCCAATTAAGTTTGACAAGAAATGGGGTAGTAATCATGATGGTAGATTCAAAAAATGTGGTAAGTGGGCTTTTCCATTATTCCCAGCAGCAAGGGGTTTAGTTGGTTCACCACCAACTCCATATATTTTTGACGATAGGGCAAAATGGGAAGATGCAGCTGAAGGACTATTATATCTGTATAATTTAGGATATGAAAAGAGAAAGGAATACGGTTTATTGGGAAGGGAATTTATGCTCAAAAAAGAAGTAGGTATGGAGGCATCTGAAATGTGCAGAAGATTTATTCAGGATATGGAAAGGTGCTTTGAAGAATTTAAACCGAGAGAAAGATATGAGTTGATACATATATGATGTTACTAAGAAAACAATTATTAAATAGTATAAATGAAAACATTTCTTTTAAATTAAATTTTATTGCTAAATTATTTCTTGAAGAATATAAAAGTATTATTTTTAAGAATAGAATATATTCATTTATAATGCAGTATATGATAAATAATGGAGTCTAATGAATAGAAATATTTTTGACAATACATTATTAAAATTGTATGAAAAACAGTCAATTTTAGTTAGAGATTAAAATGAAAATATTAGATGTTAGGCGACAAAATGAAATAAAAAAATTTTTAAAATGTGATTTTTTGCGAATTAGACAAAAATTTTTCTTGACTGGAATTAATAATGAGTAAACCAACTTTATTGTTTATTGGTCCTGTTGATTCCCGTTCAGGTTATGGCGAACATTCTAAATCAATAGTTAATTCTCTTTTAAAAATAGATAAATATGATATTAAAATTTTATCTATTCGTTGGGGAACACTCCCCAGGTCTGCTTTAAAAAAGGGCATTGATGATGAAATTATATCTAAAATAATTCCAACTCCTAATTTACCAAAAAAACCAGAAATTTCTATACAACTATCAGTTCCAAATGAGTTTCAACAAATAGCAATGTTTAATATAGGCATTACAGCCGGTATTGAGACGACAATATGTTCCCCAGCTTGGATTGAAGGACTGAACAGAATGAACTTCAATATTGTTCCTTCTATTTTTGCTAAGAACGTTTTTGTTAATACAAAATATACTCAGCAAGATAATGTTACAAAGCAGGTTATTGGTAATTTGAGTTGTACTAAACCAATTCATGTTTTATTTGAGGGTGTTGATACTTCTATTTTTTATAAAACTGAAAATATTCAGACTAAAATTAGGCACGAATTAAATAAAATAAAAGAAGATTTTGTTTTCTTATTTGTAGGCCATTGGCTACAAGGAGGACTTGGAGCTGATAGAAAAGATGTGGGAATGTTGATTAAGACATTTTTAGAAACGTTTAAAAATAAGCCTAATAAACCTGCTTTATTATTAAAAACTGGAAATACATTTTCTTATATTGACAGACTTGATACTATTAGAAAAATTGAAGCAATAAAAAAGGATATAAAGGGTGATTTGCCAAATATTTATTTATTATTTGGCGATCTGTCTTCTGAAGATATGAATGGACTATATAATCATTCTAAGATAAAAATACACGTTAGCTTTACAAAAGGAGAGGGCTTTGGTAGGCCTCTGCTTGAAGCAAGTTTAAGCGAAAAGCCTATTATGGTCAGTGGATGGTCTGGACATGTTGATTTTTTGCCGAAAGAATTAGTATTATTGTTACCTGGTGAAATTAAGCAGGTTCATCCTTCTGCTGTTTGGAATGGAGTAATTGAACCAAACTCTAGTTGGTTCAATATAAACTATTCATTTGCCTCTCAAGTTATGGTAGACGTTTGGAAAAGATATCAAACATTTTTACCAAACGCAAGGTTGTTAGCTCAACAAAACAAAGAAAAGTTTTCATTCGATAAAATGATAGAAGAATTAGATAAAATAATGGAAGAAAACGTCCCTAAGTTTCCAGAAACTAAAGATATAGTACTTCCTCCATTACCAAAATTAAAACGTACTAATGAAAATATTGCCTTACCAGTTTTGCCTAAATTGAAAAAGATTGGAGAAGATAAATGAACGAAAAATATAAAAAAAAATTAAGTAATAATCTAGTAATAGCCAATCAAGTTATTTCTGATAGAAAGGTTATCTTACTTACAGAAGGCGGTAAAACTCTGACTGAAGTAAAAGCAAATAAAAACGATTGGATAGTAATAGATGAAGACGGAGAACAATTATTATATACAGATGAGTTGTTTAAATCTCAATTTGAACGATATAAAGAGATACTCCATGGATAAAAGATTAAAAATATATTTAAAAATAAAAAAATATTTGTTGATAATATATAGATCAATAATCATTTTATTTTTATTTTATCCAAGTTTATCTATAGCTGCATTTTCTGTCTTTCTTTTAGAAGGCTATAATGAAGCAAAAAGATTTTATAATAGGAATGAATAGTGGAACAAAAAGAAATTTGTATAAATTGTAATACTAAAAACGTAATTAAAACAGAACTTTCAAAAGATCTTGGTGATAACATATATTCATATTTGTGCTTAAAATGTGGCTTTACTACAAACAGTAATTTTAAGACTGGTGAGTTGATTAAATCAATGAACAACGTTTCACAGTTGATTTTAGATTTGAGTTTATATGATGAAGACAGGGGGTTGCACTGGTTTCCAATTGTGTTAATAAGCACAAGGGGATCTATCTATCCAGAAGGGATAAAGGAAGACTGGAAATGGGTATACACCCCTATTATTGAAATAAATGAAAGTGAAAAAAACAATTATGGAGATGAATACACTCAAAGGTTTGCAGTTGACTTAAGTGAAAAATTTGATAAGTATAGGTTTATAGATGCATGTAAAAAAATGGGAAATGTATCTCAAGATTTGGAAATAGAGTAATTACATGAAAAAAGGCATTATTGATCCTAATATAAATATTGAAAATAAAATTTTTGATTTTTCTAATTTAAAAAATACTTGGAATGAATTTGAACAATCAGAATTAAAAAAACAAAAAAGATTTAAGAAAAATTCATTAAATTTTATGTTTATAGATAGAATGAATAAAAAACAACTAAAAATTTATAAGAATAAGATTGTAAAAAGAAAAGAAGAGTTAGATGATTTAATTATTTATATAGACAGAAAGATTATGAAAGACTGATTAATAACTTACATTATGAAAGAAATTAAGTGGACTCTTTATCAAAAACTACTCAACATAGAAATAACAGATTTTTCTTCTATAAAAATTACAAATTTGGAAATAGTAATGTGGAGAGCAATACAATTATTTGAAATCAAATTTAAAAGTCTTAAAGTGAAGATATGATAAATATTATAAAGGGTTATGCAGCAATTAACTTAAATACTTTTGACTATTCAAAACAACAAAAGTGGATAGGAATTATTCAAGGAAATATATCTTGTAAACAACCACATAGGAATGTAAAATTAGCACTTAAAGATGCTAAAAAATTATTTAAAAAATTAATTGAGTCTAAATTTATTAAAAAAATATAACTTTTGAAAAATTATTTATGCCTCGTAATTATATTTTAACACACATAGAAAAAAGAATAACGGGCTACATTCCTATTAGAAGGGCATCAATAAAAATAGGCCAGATTATAACTTTTTACTATCCAAAATCAGAGAACAATAAACATCCAACATTAATAGTATTAAATCCAAGATTTAATAATCTACTACATTCAATAGTATTAGACTATATGACGTTAGAAGATGTAAATACTTTCAGGAAATTTGTCATACAAGAAGTAAAAGAAGTGGAAACAGACGAACCAGATAAATTTGTTCCTGCGTTAAGAAAGCTGTCTACTGAATCCCAGACGCCAGAGTCGTTTTACAGAATAAGAATGCGTCATTATTTAGATACTCATAAAAACATACATTACAGAACATATAAATATGAAGACATCCATAGCTTGAGATTGGTTGCTTATAATTTCTTTGTGAAATGAAAAAAAACAACATTGATTTAACTTTTTTTAATATCTGTAGTAAGATTTGGGTTAAAATATTTTACGATTTAAATAATAAAATTGATGGATTTAGTGATGGTTCACTTAGAAATTTTAATTTTACTTTTAACATATCAATAAAAAATTATTTAATAAATGACGAATTTAATAGATATAGATGGTGACAGTTAGTTTTTTAGTTACAGTGCATGATGAACTACAAGAAATTAAGAAATTAATTTCTTATCTATTGTCTAAAAAAGATGAAGAAGATGAAATAATTGTGCTTCAAGATATAGAGTCTGATAAAATAAAAGATGATGAAGTATATAAATATGGTTTACTTAATACAAAAAAATTGTTATATTATAACTATTCTCTTAATAATGATTTTGCTTCATTTAAAAATTTTGGCAAGAATAAATGTACAAAAGATTGGATTTTTCAAATAGATTGTGACGAAATTCCATCATCTTACTTATTAGAAAATTTAAAGACAATATTAGAAGCAAATAAAGATATAGAACTATTCTGGATTCCAAGAACAAATATTGTCAAGGGAATTACAAGTGAATGGATTAAAAAATGGGGGTGGAGAATGACAAAATTAGATGGTTATAATGATTTAGTAAATAATTGGCCAGACAAACAAGGCAGAATTTTTAAAAATACTAAAAGAATATGTTGGTACGGCTCAGTACATGAAATAATATTAGGTCATGAAACTGAAACTAATTTACCATTCAAATTAGAATTTGCTTTATATCATGAAAAAAGTCTTGAGAAACAGATAAAACAGAATGAAATGTATTCAAAAATAGTGAGATAACTTGAAAAAAGCATTAACAGCTAAAGAAATAATTGAAAGAGCTAAATATTGTAAGGAAAAAAATATTTGCTATATTTCTAAAAAGCCTCTTGATGGTGCTAGTATAGAAATATTTTTACCAGAAATAAACAATTATGTAAAAGTTAGTTCTTTAATTTTAAATATTAAAATGATATGAAAGAAAAACAATATTACATTGATTTTTATAAGTTAAAAGCCGATTTGCTTGAAAATTATGATTGTGAACTTAGTGACGTTGAAATGTCAACATTAGAAAAATTAAATGAGATAAAGAAAAATAAAACAATTAAGTTAAATTTTGATATAATAAAACAAAAATATCCAAAATCATTTGAACGTTGTTTAAATTGGTGGAAAAGAACAGGAGTAAATATATCTAAAGAAACTATGTGTGAATTTTCTTATTCGGCTTTTAACTACAGTTTCTTTGATGATAATAATATTTTTATAATAATTGATAAAGATTACGAATTAATTCGTGATGTCGAAGAAAGAAAATATTTAAATACTTGGAATTATAAATTACAAAATGAAAGCGGTTATTTGGGAATAGAAAGAGAAAATATTAAGTCTAGATTCGAGGCAGAACAAGAAGCTTTTATGAAATCCTTTGAATATTTAGAAAAAAAATTGAATGAAAAATAAAGAAGAAATAATAGAAGTTATAATAAAAAATAATTATAGTCACGAATGGAATTTTGACTTAATCAAATCTTCTTTAGAAAAAATAAAAATAGATTTGTACGATGTTAAAAAAATATTCATCACAAATAGGATTATAAATTTTGTTACAAAATAAAAAAATAGCATTTTTTACCGAAGGTAATTATTATAGTAAAATACCAAGAAATTTTTCCAATATGAGGACGGACTGTGCATGGATATGTGCTTTAAATGCTGTACACATTCCATTATATGAAGAAAAAATACAAGAAAACTTTGATTTAGGAATAATTATAATTCCAAAAAAATGGTTTGTATTAAATTTTAATGCAATACCTATATTAAGAAAACACATAAATGAAAATATTAGAAAATACTGTAAAAAAATAGCTATTATGCAAGAAGCTAATCAAGAATATTTTCAAGATTCATCAATACAACATCAATTTGAATATATAAAAATTTTAATGGATGCTGATTTCTTATTTTGTCATAATGATTGTGATGTTTCATATTTTTATGGTTTAACTGGAAAAAATGTTTATGTTCTACAAAGCTTAATGATAACTGATTTAATAAATTCAGATGATATTTTTACAAGACAAGAAGCTGTGATGCTCGGTGGTACGATTTGTCAGTGGTATTCAGGAATAGACAGTTATGTAATTGCTAAAGAAATGAACATTCAAATTTTTGCTCCATCAATGGGAAGGAAGAAATTAGGTGAAGATAATATTATGGACATCAAATATCTTCAATACGTGCCTTGGTATGATTGGATGATGAGTTTAAGAAAAATGTCTTATGGAATTCATTTGATGAGAGTATATGCAGCAGGCACATTTGCTCTTAACTGTTCATTTCTATCATTACCTTGTATTGGTTATGAAAATTGTGATACTCAAAGAAAACTACACCACAGTTCTTTATCATTAAAAGAGGGTGATTTAGATTCAGCTAGATGTGTTGCTTATGAATTAGTAAATGATAAAGATTTTTATGACGAGTGTTCTGTATTGACTCGTTATAATTATGAAAAATTATATACAGAAGAAAAATTTATTGAAAAATTTAATGAGATATTAGAATATGAAAACATATAAGATAGACATAAATGAAGAAGATCTACAGTATATTTTAGAATCTTTAATATTTTCTAGTTGTGTTGATATTACAACTGACTGGAAGGAAAAAGATAATAAAAATATTATAGATTTAGCAAAAAAAATAAAAGATAAAACTAATATTAAGCTTAAGTTATCTAATATAAAATTGTATGGTATTAAAAACTTTGAAGATCCTAAAATAGTTAAATTAGTGAAAAAAATATTGAAATGAAACTATATTATATAGTAAGACACTTTTTAATCTATAAAGTTTTTCGTCAAACAAACACTAAGCTTTGTAGAAGATTCGTTAAGAAATATCTTAATACTATTGTTTACACACTGTATGATAAGCTTGAAATATTAGAGGGATTTAATATTGGTGATGACGATTTGTATTATTTGACAAGAGACATAGATGGTGAATTACACTATCAGACTTGTGTAGGCTATTGCATTCCATTAAAAGGAAAAATAAGTAGAGATGCATATAGATATCTTAAATCAACATTCGATTTTGCAAGCGAAAGACGTTATGAAGCTAACTTTCAAATGATTAGAAAAGAAAATATAAAACAAATAGAAAAAATAGAGAAAAAAGAATCATCTACAATTTCATTGTCACAAGAATTTGAATACGATTCAGAAAGTTTAACTCTAAAGAGAAAATAAAAAATGATAACTAATTGTAAAATAGGCAAAAATACTAAAATAATAAATTTAGATCAAGTTAATTTATATGACTGTGAAATAGGAGAAAATTGCTTAATAGGTCCCTTTGTTGAAATTCAGAAAAATGTAAAAATAGGAAACAGAACAAGAATAAGTTCTCATACTTTCATTTGTGAGGGTGTAGAAATTGGTGATGACTGTTTTATTTCACATTTGTGTGCATTTACTAATGATTTATTTAAAGAAAATAAAGAAAATTGGATATTGAGAAAAACAAAAGTTGGTAATAATGTAAGAATTGGAAGTGGAGTAACTTTATTGCCTGTAAACATTGGTAATAGTGCAATAATAGGCGCCGGTTCAGTTGTTACTAAAGATGTCCCTAATAATGCAATTGCTTATGGTAATCCTGCTAAAATTATATATAAAAAAGATATTAAAGAAACTTACAGTCAAGAAGATTTTGATGAATATATTAAAAATGCAGATTTTATATGAATTAAAGAATTTAATAGAAACAAAATTTGAATGTAAAGTCAAAAGTTACTATGATAATGGTGTTCATAGATTTTATATTAAAAAAAATGATAAAATCTTTACTTTTTTTTATTACTGAAGAACTTTTATATTCACAATCACTTTATATTAATAAAATATTAAATGAAATACAACATGAATTTGATAAGGCTGAATTGAAGGAGTTAAAAAATATTGAAATAATTGAATTTTTAAAAGAAAAAGATAATAAAAAAGCAGAAAGTAATTTTGCACAAATTGGTAAAAGAGTTATAGAATTATGACAGAATTCAAAATGAATAGAATGGCAAATATTAATAATAAATCAAGGAAAATATAAAAAAGTATTATGTGTTTGTTCTGCCGGTTTACTTAGATCACCAACAACAGCACTTGTATTATCACAAGAACCATACAATTATAATACAAGATCAGTTGGACTTTCTAAAGAGTTTGCTTTAATACCAATAGACGATGTTGTTTTAGAATGGGCAGATGAAGTTGTATGCATGGATAAAAATCAAAAAAATATTCTTTTTGAAATGACTAATAAAAAAATAATTTGTTTAAATATTCCAGATAATTTTGAGTATAGAAATCCAAAGCTCATAGAATTAATAAAAAAGAATTATGACAACAATAATACATGATAAGTATAGTACAAAGTGTATATAAAAGAAATGAATTTATTTTAGAAACCATTAAATTAAATTTAATGTCTTTAATAAAATCTGGAATAGATTTTACGTACATTATTTTTAATGATTGTGGTGATGAGATAATAAAAGATGATATTAAAGAAGTTTCAAATGATGTTAAATATATTTATTCAAAAATTAATTATGGTAATAAAATGTGTGCTGGTTCATATGTCGGTGTAATTCCATATTTAGAAGGAGAATATGTTCAAATTTCTGGTCAAGATGATGTAATGACTTCTATGTTTTATGAACAAGTTAAATATTGGTTTGAAAAAGAAAAAGATTTATATTTTGTTACAGCAAATGGTTTTAAAGTTTCAGAAGATTTATCCCTGCAATCTATATTAATACATCCAGAATATTATATTGAATATAGAGAATCGTTAAAACAGTTTAAACAATGGTTTGGAGTAACTAATAATAAGGTTACAAGAGCAAACAATAACATGTTGGCAAGTGGAACCGTGTATAAAAGAGAATTACACAGTTTAATAGGAGAACCTGATTTAGAATATGAAGGCGCTGCAGATATGGAATTTTGGTCAAGAATACTTTTTAATGAATATAAGGGAACATATATACAAAATCCCTGTTGGTACTATCGCCAATCTAAATATTCTGCTGGGAGTGAAATAATTAATGGTTTAATAAATAGAGGAACCAAACAAAATCCAGGTTACCAACAATTCGCAATTCAACGCATTAAAGATAAATATACACAACTAGTAAAAAATGATGAAAGGTTTAAATAAATGAAATGTCCAAGTTGTAATAATATAGATAACTTTCATTATAACTATGATTGGAGTAAAAAAGTTTTAGAAGCAAAAGTAATTCTATGCAATGAGTGTGGTACTTTTTTTAAAAACGAAAATTATGGCTGGACTTGTCAGTCCTGTGGTTTAAAATATAAAGTAGATATCACAGTTACAGATGATATTTGGGATAAAATAAGACAAAGTCAGAATTTATTGTGTGGAAGCTGTATAATGACAAGAATAGAAGATTTTAAAGAATTCAGTGCATTTAAATTGGTAAAAATATAAAATGTTACATTTTATTTGTGATGTTGAAACAAATGACTTTACTAGTTTAAAAATAAATTTTGAATGAAAATAAAGTTTCAAATTAAAACAATGGTAAAAACTTTTTTTATATCTGATACTCATTTTAATCACGAAAATATTATTAAATATTGCAATCGTCCCTTTCAATCTGTTGAAGAAATGAATGAAACTATGATAAATAATTGGAACAGTGTAGTTGATAAAAATGATATAGTGATTCATCTTGGTGATTTTGCAATGGGGCCAAAAAAACTTATTCCTTCTTTTGCTGAAAGGTTAAATGGACAGGTTATCTTGGTCAAAGGGGACAACGATATGTCAAAATCGCGAATGAAAAAAATGAAGTTTGCTGAAGTAGTTGATTATTGGTCTGAAAATGGAATGTTGTGTGTTCATAATCCAAAAGAATTTCTAACAAAGTATAAACATCTATATTATAGATCTACAAAGATTCTCCATGGGCACACTCATAATAAATATTGGAATGCTTTCAATTTTATTGGAAATATTATAAATGCTTGTGTTGAGATTCATAATTATACTCCATTTGAGTTAAAATGAATGCAATAAGTGTACAAATAATTTCTAAAATTTATCAATTTATTGATTGGAAAAATACTAAAGATTTTTTACAATATAATGAAGATTTATATTATGATTTTTATGAATTACAAAGAACAATTTATGTTCCAATTAAAAATAATTTTATTTTAAAATGGAGTTTTTTTAAATGAATAGTGTTTTGATAACAGGTGGCGCAGGCTTTCTAGGCTCTCATCTTGCTGAAAGAATTATAAATAATGAAGAATATAAAAATTATAATGTAATAATATTAGACAATTTAGTTAGAACTAATTCACTTAAAAATATAGAACATTTATTGTCTAATCCAAAATTGAAATTCCACCACACTGATATTTCAACATGTAATTTTGAAGATTTTGTAGATCCATTTACAGTATTGTGGGTTTTCCACCTTGCTGCTACTCGTATTAATAGATGCAATGACAAGCCTCTTGAGGGACACAAATATATTGCTGATGGTGGTGTAAAACTGATTGACTGGGTTAGTAAGTATAATATTAAATTTTTCTTTGCAAGCAGTGCAAGTGTCTATCAAAAGCCTAAAGAGCTTCCTATTAAGGAGTCGATAAATTGTTTACCTCACACAATTTATGGGTCGGGAAAACTGTATTGCGAAAATATTCTGAGAAGCTATCATGAACTATTTGGTTTAGAATATGTTATAAATAGATTTTTCTCAATTTATGGTATTAGAATGGATTCATCGGGACCATATACGGAAATCTTGTGGAATTTTTTCAATCAAATAAAAAAGGGTAAAAAAGATATATTTTTATACGGTAATCCAGATGAAAAGGTATTAGACTTAGTTTACGTAGATGATGTTGTCGATGCAGTATTGTTAACGATGAAAAATTCTAAAAATGATATTTTTAATGTTTCAACTCAAACTGGAATTACTCTTACTAATTTAGTAGATCTAATGGAAGAAATAACTGATACTAAATTAAATAGAATTATTTTGAATGAAGAGAGAAAAGATATTGAACTAAAAAGAATCGGTGATGTTTCTAAATTAAGGAAACTTGGATGGGAGTATAAAATTTCGTTAAAAGAGGGATTGGAAAAGACCTGGCAGTGGATCAAAAATTTATAAAATAGTCAAACTGAAAGAAAAAATGTTAAATCAAAGAAAAATTAAAATTTCTAAGACTATATAAAGTTAGATTCTGAAAAGAAAAGATTAGAATATTCTCAAAGTGAAAAATTAAGATTGCTTTTTGAAATTGAAAAAGAAACTAATGATGATAAAAGAAATAAGTAGTTCTAAAGAAATAAGAGAAATTTTAGGTCGTTATTTACTTAAAAAAAATTATAATGTTGTATGTTATGAATTTTCAGGCAGAGGTATACAAGCAGCAGATGTTTTTGGTATTACTAAATCTGAATATATGTATGAATATGAAATAAAAACATCAAAAAGAGATTTTAAAAATGATTTTAAAAAAAGATATAAACATAGAAGTTTATCAAATAAATCTGTGATTTTAAAAAAAGATAAACCAAATTATTTTTATTATGTAACGATGGAAAATTTAATTTTATTAAAAGATATTCCAGAATATGTTGGTTTAATTTATGTTAAATATTCAGATTCATTTCTTGGATATGATGTTGATATAATTAAAAATGCTCCTAAATTACACAAGCAAAAAGCAAGTGAAAAATTATATAAGTCTATATTAAGAAATTTATCTTGTAAGCAAGTTTTTAATAATAAATCTTGGTTAAATTATAGGTTATCAAATGAAATCTAGAGAAAAAGAATTGCTATCAGAAATTTATGAAATATGCTGTGAGTTAAAAGACTTGATTAAAGATGATAATATGTGGAACCATTTTTGGTATTGGTATAATTTGTTGAAAATGGACATAGACTTAAAAGAGATGAAAAACGAGTTTGGTGATGAAAATGAAAAATAAAATTAAAATTTTATAAAAAATTATATTTTTTTATTTTTTCTAATTATATAAAACTATGAAAACAAAAAGTCTTAAAATAACAGAAGGAATTCATTCAAAGTATAGAGAATACTGTAAAACAAATGGATTAAAACTCAATGTTTTCATTGATAAAATATTAAAAGAATATTGGGAGAAAAGTATTGAAAAAAGAAGAACAAAAAAATTGGATGAGAATTTGTCAAAATTCAAATAATAATCCTAAGTGTAAAAAAGAAATTTTTTATAAAAATAAAAAAATATTAGATGATGCTATAAAGAAAAATACATTGTGTAAAAGTTGTTGTGAGTATCATGAAAAGAATCATAAATATATAAAAATTAGAATATTTAAAAGAACTTGTCCATCTTGTGGTAAAGAAATTATTTACAATAATATTAAAAGTTATAGAAATTCTTTAAGAAAAAATAAAAAATGTAGAAGTTGTTCGCAACGTTGTAAAACAATTTTTAGAAAAACTATAGAAAAAATGAAAATATCACAAATAAAGAGATGGAAAAATTTAGAAGAAAGACAAAAACAGTCTAAAAGAACATCTGGCAAAAATAATCCAATGTATAAGAGAGGATATTTGTTAGAAGGTAAATATAATGGAATGTATAATAAATCTATTAAAGATATTTGGATAAAAAGATATGGTAAAGAAAGAGCAAAAGAAATGTGGAAAGAATATTGTAAAAAACAAAAATTAATTACTATTAATAGAAAAATCAATAATGGAAATTTTGGCTGGCCCAATTATAATAAAAATGTCTGTGATATTATAGATTGGATTAATATGTATTATGATTTAAATTTTCAGCATGCATTAAATGGCGGTGAAGTTTATTTAAATAAACTTGGATATTTTTTAGATGCATACGATATTAAAAGAAATATAATAATTGAATTTTACGAAAAAAGACACTATGACAAAAATGGAAATTTAAAACAAAAAGAATTAGAAAGAGAACAAGAAATTATTAAATTATTGAAATGTGAATTTATAAGAATAAATGCTTTTGATAAAAATAATCTTATACTGGAAAAAATAATATGATCGATAAAGAAATTGAATTAATATCACAATATCCTCTGTGGCGAGAATTAAAAAATGAAGTTGGAATAGAGTATAATCAATTTAATATTATCAGAGGAAAACAAAATTTAAAGATAGGAAAAAATTTTTGGCTTGGTTATTTTTGTATTTTAGATGCATCATCTGGACTTGAAATAGGAGATAATGTTACTATTAGTTCTGGTTGTCATATTTATTCCCATGATTCTTCTGACTATAGAAAATATAATTTAAAAAAAGATCCAATAAACGGAACTCATGTAAAGAGAGCTCCAGTAGTTATAGGAAACAATGTACAAATAGGTGCAAACTCAGTTGTTTTACCAGGCGTCACAATTGGTTCAAACGTAATAATTGGTGCTCTTTCACTTGTAAATAAAAATATTCCAAATAATTGTATTGCCTATGGGATACCAGCAAAAATAAAAAATGTTAAAAATTATTTTAATACCTGTTGTTGATAAACTAATATATGAATGTAGAAAACATAAATTACCAAGCAAATAACTATACTATAATGTATGTGCTTTTTAGAATCAATATTTATGGTCAAGTTTCTAATTATTTAGAAAGTTTTCGTGATGAATTTAATAAACTAAAATTCCATTAAAGGGTGAAAGTATGGCTGATTTTTGTAACTACTGTTCAGAAAGAATTTTTGGTGGAAACGCTAAACCAGAAATTGATGTATTTGAAGAATTTTATAAATTAGAACCTGGTTGGGCTCATCACGTATTGTGTGAGGGATGTTCACTGATTACTATATTAAGAACTGTGAATAACGAGCTTAAGGTTATATATGCGGATAATACTGATAACTGTGTAGATTATTACGATAAGAGTAATGAAAGTTAGATTTTTTAAGTATAGGGGTTCTAAGTTACATATTGTTAATATTTTTAATGAATTAATAAAAGACACTGATAAAAAAATCTATGTTGAACCATTCATTGGTTCAGGAGCGATATTTGTAAATGTTGTTGATAACTTTGATTTGTATATAATAAACGATATTGATGAAAATGTTATTTATATTTGGAAATCAGTTTTAGATTTTTCATATAAAGACTTCGTTGATGTTAAGAATTACATTTATGATAAGTTTGGTGATATAAAAACTAATAAAGAATCATATTACAATTTTAGAAATAGCTATAATGATAATTTACACTTTACTAATAAAAAAGAAAAAGGTCTATTCTTGTATTTTTTAGCAAACTCCTGTATAAATTCTTTATTAAGATTTTCTGAAATGGGAATGAATCAATCGTTTGGTAATAGATTATATTTTCTTAAAGAATTAGATTATAATATCATAAAAAATAAATTACGTAAAAGTCAAATAAAAAATGTAGATTATAAAGAAATAATAGATAATTTTAAAGATTGCGTAATGTATTTAGATCCTCCTTATTCAAATACTGACGTGTCTTATAAACAAGAATTTAAAAATAATGATCAACAAATACTCATAGATAAAATAATTAAGCTAAGCAAACATAATAAAATATTTTATTCAGATTTAGAAAATGAAATTTCAAACAGGTTATTAGAAAATAATTTTAAAAATGTAAAAACAAAAGATATAATTAACATTTCACCTAATAGAAAAAATAATAATGTTAGAAACGAAGTCTTATATTATAATGTTTAAAATAATAATTATTGGTTGTGGATATTGGTCAAAAAATTGGATTAAAACTATAAAAGATTCTAAATACGGTTTGTATGGTACAGTTGATTTAGATCCTAATAAAAAACAAGAAAATATTCCGTTCTGGACTAAAATAAAAGATGTCCCAAAAGAATATACTCATGCAATTATATGTACACCAGCATCAACTCATTTACAAATTTACAATGAATTAAAAGAACAAGGAATTCAAGATCAAAATATATTAGTAGAAAAGCCAGTTGGAATTAGTTATGAAGAAGCTTATGAAATGAAAGATTGTTTTCATGGATTTGTGTGGTTAATAGATCCTACTGTAAAATATATAAAAAATAATATTGATATTATAGGAGATATATTAACTATAAAAATTCAAAGAACATCCATGGGTCCGCGTATAAGAGATGATGTTTCAATAATTGAAGATTATCTTATACATGATATTTCTATACTTTTATATATTTTTGGAAACAATATTGAAATTTTATACAGTAAAATATTAAATAATTTTAAATTTCCAATAAAAAGTGATAGTATTTTTGTTTTATGTAAATATAAAAATGCTATAATTGAAATGTTTTCATCATGGATATATTGTCAAAAAACAAGAATTATTAATATAACTGGATCAAGAGGATCATTTTTTTGGGATGGTGATAAATTATTTTTTAATGCCTCTCATTATAATGAAAATAATAATAAGATAGATAAGTATGGTAATATAGGATATGAGCTTATAGAATGTTTAAATAATAATATATATATAGATAAATCAAAAACTAATCTTGAATTAGAATTAGACAATTTTATTAATAATAAAAAAATAAATATTTCTATAGAAGATATTTGGAATATGATAAAAAAAATTAAAAAATAATTTACAAAGAAACAACCAACAGAAAAATATATTTATTGCGGAAAAGAATATAGTAAAACTAATATAATTAGGTTTCATAATGAAAATTGTAAATTATCTAAATAAATTAAAGCACAATATTATATGAAAATAATAGTATATTTATTAATAGAAGTAGATATGAAGAAACTTTAAATAAAACCAATGAATATACAATATAGGTTTATAAGATACCTATTCTGGAATTTAATAAATAAAAAGTAAATATTATGAATAATGAATTGGATGAACAATTAGTAAAAAAATATCCTAATATTTTTAAAGATAGATATTCTGATATGAAATCAACAGCAATGTGCTGGGGGTTTGAATGTGGAGATGGATGGTTTTGGTTAATAGACAGATTGTGTAATTACATACAAGGATACATTGATGCAAACCCTCATCTTAAAATACAACAAGTTGTTGCAGTTCAAGTAAAAGAGAAGTTTGGTGGATTGAGATTTTATGTCAATGGTGGAAATGAATATATAGATGGGTTTATAAGTTTTGCAGAACATTTATCAGAAGATATATGTGAAAAGTGTGGTTCACTTGAAAATATTAAATCTACAAAGGGATGGATAAAAAATCTTTGTGTAAAATGTATGGATGAATATGATATTAAAAATAATAAACAAAAGTTAGAATAAAAATGAAAATTACTTTAGGGCGTCCATTTTTAAAAAAAGAAATAATATTAAAAGAAATTGAAAAAGTGCTTGATTCTAAGTGGATATCAAATGGACCAACCATTTCTATTTTTGAAAATGCCATTAAAGAATATAATAATGATAAAGGAGGGTATTATATTGCCGTTTCTAATGGGACAGTTGCTATTGAAGTATCTCTTTTATATATAAATGGGGGAAAATTTTTTAATGAAGATGATGAAATAATAGCTCCAAGTTGGAGCTGGGTCGCATCATCATTCTCAGTTCCAAGAGTCGGAGCGACCCTTGTTTGGTGTGATATTAATTCTTTTGGTGTGCCTTATACCAAAGATATCGAAGAAAGAATTACTAATAAGACAAAAGCAATAATAATAGTTCACCAAATGGGAATACCCTGTGATATCGATAAGATAAATGAATTGGGTAAAAAATACGATATTCCAATTATCGAAGATGGTGCATGTGCAATTGGTTCGGAATATAAGAATAAAAAGATTGGTATTTCAGATAACATTGTCACATATTCTTTTCAAGCAAGAAAAGTTCTGACAACTGGAGAGGGTGGTATGATTGTTGTTAGAGATAAAGAAACTGAAGAATGGTTAAGATCATATAGGGCATTTGGCACAAATAATCTCCCATATGCTAGAGATAATTCTAATAAGGTGTTAATAGAATCATTCGATAAGTTGGGTGGGAACTATAAGATGTCAGATATTAATGCTGCAGTAGGTTTAGCTCACTTACAATATATTGATGAAGAGATAGAATTAAGAACAAAAGCTGCTAAATATTATAATGAGAAAATAAAAGATTTAAACTTGAGATATGGTGGTATTTTTATAGGAAACCAAGTCCCTGATTATTGTACGAGATATAATTGGCAAAACTATCACATACTTTTAGATAGACAGCAGTATTTAAGGAATGATGTTTTAAGACTATTAAAAAACGAAGGTATCGGATGCAAATGGGATATTGGCAGCACACATCTCGAACCTGTATTTTGTGGAAAATATAATGGTTCAAATTTACCTAATACAGATAAATTTAGTTCATCGGGTTTATGGTTGCCATTTTTCGCTGAAATAACAAAAGAAGAACAGGATTATGTTATTGATTCACTTGAAGAAATTTTAAAAGTCTTTAATTCAACTATATAAATGATATTTAATATTGATTTTTTAAAACAGGCAAGGTACAGAAACTGTCCTGTGTGTGATAAATTATATTTTAAAAGTTTCAGTTTGTTCATAAAAAATTTCATATTGTACGAAGTAGTTATCTGTTATAATTGCGGAACGGTATACTCAAATCCAATTTACAATGAAAGTCATTATCGCAATTTACCGTGTAGCTATCCAAAGGACTATAAAGAACATTCGGTCAGAAGGGCTAAATACATACTAAATTTTTGTAATTCTTATTTAGAATGGTTTGACAATATTAATATTTTAGATATTGGAGCAGGTAAAGGTGGTGTATTAATGGCAATAAATGTTCAATTAAAATATAAAAAAGAAATTAATAGTTGTATTGGTATAACATTAGAAAATAAAATATCAAATGTTATTAAAGAAAATATAGATATACAAAAATTAGATTTTGAAAATGAAGATTTAAAAACAGATAGTAAATTTGATTTTATTATAATGTCACATACATTAGAACATTTTATAAATCCAGTAAAAGTATTAAATAAAATATCTAAGTTAATTTCTAAAGATGGAATATTATATATAGAAGTTCCATCATTTTTTAATGCAAAATATAGAATAAAGTCAGTATTTACTCCAGAACATCTAACTTATTTTACAGAAAGCTCTTTGTATAATTTATTAATAAACAATGGGTTCATGCAATTAAAATTTAAAGAAAGTAAAATTTGGGGAAATATAAAGGTCATTTATAATTTTAATCCAGAACAAGCAAGTTTCTTTAAAGAATTACTGATAAATGATTATGTAGAAAAATATGATGAAGTAGTAAAAAATTATAAGTATGACAGATTTAATAAGTGGTTTTGCAGGAATATAAAATATAGATTCATGAAATATGAACCAAATGAATAATCGAATATTCTTTAATATTTTTTATTTATTTTCTGAAATACATGAGATAGGAATCTTTTAAAAAAGTAATATGTGAAGATAATATTTTTAAAAATAAAACAATATATTGGAAGGTAAAAGATTTCATACCTATTTTTAATAATATTTGGTTTTCTATTTATGAAACAATATTAAATGATAAAATATAAGCAGATTCAAAAAATAGAATTACAGGTAGAAGACGTTATATGTGATTCTTGTGACAACAGTTGCTGGAATAAGAATAATTTTGAATATATGACTTTATCAAACAGTTGGGGTTTTGGTAGTAAATATGATTTAGAGACTTGGACAGCACAAGTATGTGAAAGCTGTGTAGATGAAAAATTTAAGTTTATCAATTTCAAAAAAGAAAGTTCAAGATTTATAGGATGAAAAAAGAAGAAGTTAAAAAACAACATATTTTGATTAAAAAAGAAAAAATAAAAAGTAAAAAGAAGCTTAAATTAAAAGATTTTTATAAATGGATGAGTTGTCATTCTGTGAAATTTTCTATATTAATAAATCATCATGGCTACAAAATATAATATAAGTGATAAAATATCTACAAGTTTATATGTTGAAATTCATAAAAAGAAAAATCTTGTGGACTTTTAAATGGATGGGGATTAACAAATATTATTTATTGGGAAATAATGCATTTATATGAATCTAATTTTATGTTAAATTAAACAATAGAAATTAATTGAAAAAGATTTTATTGGTAATGAATCAGTATAATTCAACTAAAACAGATATAAGCCCAGGTATAGTTTGGTTCTATAATATTACAGAGCAACTTGGATATGAAACTTATTATTACGATTATTCTGAATATAATATTGAAGATTTATATTTATTAGTTAAAGATAATAAACCAGATTATGTTGTCGTCTTAGCATATGATAAACTTCACACAGAATTAATTAGATTAAGAGAATTTTCAAAGATTTACGTTCTTCAGTCGGATGATCGATGGCGATATGCTAATTTTTCAAAATTTTGGATTAGCTTCGTTGATGGAGTAATAACATTTGAAGGTGAATTAAGTAACTACATTTCAGATGGATTGCAAGCCAAAAATTTTCACAAAATGAGATGGGCATTTAATCCAACAATGATGTCGAAAATAGAAAATCCAACAAAGTTTTATTACAATATTTCTCACACTGGTGGAATGCATGGAAATAGACAACAGTTAATAAGTGAATTTAATAACAAAGGAATTGATGTATATAATAAGAGAACTAATACATATGATGAAACTAAAAATATTTGGGCTAACTCAAAATATTCTTTATGTTTTACAAACAATTCATTAAATACTGGGAAAGAATTAAAAGGAAGGGTTGTTGAAATTCCAAACTGGTGTGTTTTAGTTACAGAACCATTTCCAGATATGGAACAATATTACGACATAGAAAATGATATTGTTGTATTTAATTCAATAGATGAAGCAATAGAAAAAATGAAGTATTTAGACAATAATCAAAAGGAATACAACAAAATTAAAGAAAATGGTAAAAGAAAGTTATGGAATCAAAATACGTGCTTTCATCAGTGGAATAGAATAATGTCAGAAATTGATGAAGATTATAAACAAATTGATGTAAATAAATTATTAAAAGAAAATTATGAGATTAAAAATGAAATTTTTTAAAAAAGTAGAATTTATTCTATTTTATGTTAGAATAGAAAAAATTGGTAAAAAAAGAAATATTATTTATATAGATAATGGTGAAATGTTTGGTCTTATTTGGAATTTTTTCTATTTTTTCAAAGTGATTAACGTTTATAAAATAATGAATAATGTATTTAATTTTGTTAGACAAAATGTTGATAAAAATGAATTTACTATAAAATATTTTTTAAAAAATGATTCTATGTCAATTGAAAAAAATTAAAGAAAAAATATTATTATTTGACTTACTATATTTAAATAGTACTATATTTTGGTTTATAAAACAATATATAAATTTTTTAATTTTATTATTAAAGTTTCAAATTAAAATTAAGAGATTTTTTACTTTTTTGAATTCATTTCTAAAAAATAAATGAAAACTGATTCTGGCATTTTAAGAAGAGTTTTTATATTCCAAAATTTCGTAATAAAAATACCAACTTTTAAATATGAATGGAAATATTTTTTACAAGAATTAATTGCAAATATAAATGAAAGAGAAATTTGGAAAACTTATCAAAGAAAAGAACTTTTATGTCCAGTAATATTTAGTATTAGAAGTGGTTTAATTTTGATAATGAAAAAAGCAGAAGCGCTGACTGAAGAGCAATATAAAAAAATTAATTTATAATTGTTTGAAGAATTTGGTGGTGACGATAAATTTGATAACTATGACAAATATAATGGAAAAATAGTAAAATTAGATTATAGAAATTAAAATGAAAAAATATACTAGAAATGCAATTTTTACTGAATTAAAAGAATTTGACTATTTATCTAAAGAAGATGATTTTATTGAAATAACAGAATGGTATAATGGAGAAGGGTTTGATGTTACAATAAATTCTTTTGGTAATTTTAATTTTCAATTAACATGGGGACAATATAAAGCCTTAAGGAAACTTATTAAGAAACTAGAAAAAGATTAAATTATGAAACAATTAAACATAAAAGAAAAGATTCAAAATGAAAAATTTACATAAAGTATATTCAAAAATAGAAAAAGATAAATTACTTCATTCAGTATTTTTTAACCCGTTTGATTTTAATGGAGAAATTAAGAGATTTGATCTTAGTCCAGAATCAGAATTTTTACAAGTTGCTTATCTTTATTTGCCTAAGAAGGGACATAAGTTTAAAGCACATCAACATAACAGACAGATAAGGAAGATAACTACTACGCAGGAATGTTGGGCTGTTATTAAAGGCAGAATTAAGGTATCATTTTACGACTTAGACAAATCTTTTTTAGAAGATATAATATTGAACGAAGGTGATGTTTCAATTACGTATTTTGGTGGACACAATTATACTGTAGAAGAAGATAATAGTGTAGTTTATGAATGCAAACAAGGTCCTTATCTGGGACAGTTAAGAGATAAGGAGTTAATAGAAGAAAAGTCTATACCATTTATGCAAAAAACAAAATCTACTTCTCAAAAAATATTAAGAACTGTAATAGTATCTTCTAAAATAGAAGGTCATAAATCTAATATTACCGCTAAGCAAATATCTAACAGACAGAAAGTAGAAGTCTCAAACAAAAAATAATGTAATAAATTGAGAATGAAAGATTATGAATCATAGACAAAAACAAAGATTAGCAAGAAGAATGAGAACTCAAACTGAAATAATCAATAGAACTCCTGTTTTTGAGACACAATATTGGGAGAATAGAAAAAAGAAGATTAAAAAGAAATTTGAAAATAGAAAAAAGTATAAAAGAAAATAATGAACCAAATAATTAATCAAATAATGTTTTGCATGAATCATGAAATGGAATCTGTAAAAAATAAAATAAAAAATAATTTTTTTTATAAAACAATAAGAATTATTGAAAATAAAACTAAAATTGATGAAGTTACATCACTTAGATGGGTAGTATCATCTCAATTTTTTCCTGAATAAAGTATGTACTTATCTGTAGCAAAAATGGATACTAGTATTAAGATACACGGTTGTATTATTGAAATTTTTAAACAATATAGAGATAACGATTTTGACTTTAATTTTTATCAAAACATTTTTTATATAATATTTCATTCTATAGAATTTTATGAATATAAAAATGGTTAATTTTAGAATTTAAAATGAATTTTATAGAAGCATTTAATAATAGAATTCAGGGTGCAGCAATAAAAGAAACACACTTTTGGCAGATATATGATAGTGAACTTTCATTTTTAAAAAATGAAAATATAAATATATTGGAATTAGGTTGTTACAATGCTGGTTTTACATATACTTTAAGAGAATATTTTAAAAATGCAAAAAATATAGTGTCAGTGGATATCGATCCATATTGTAAACAATTTGAAGATAAATCAAAAAATGTTTTTGTAGAAATTGGAGACCAATGTGACATAAATTTTCTTATAAAGATAAATGAAAAATATGGACCTATAGATATATGTATAGATGATTCTGGACATGAGAATCATCAAATAATTACGTCATTAAAAACTTTGTTTCCACTTCTTTCAAACAATGGAGTATACATTGTAGAAGATACATTTTGCTGTTATGATAAAAATTGGGATTCTGACAGAGACAAAGATACATATGGAAATAATACAAATATAATTCATGGTGATAATTCATTTTCAGCAATGGAATATTTGAAATCTATGGCAGATAAACTACACTGTTATACTGATAAAAATAAGACAATATTTGACGAATTTGAAAAAGATTTATTTTCAATACATTTTTATGATGGAATTTGTTTTCTTCATAAGTTTTCAAGAGATAAAAATATGAAATTTGGTTATTCAAAATTTTGGGGGCATGGAGAAAGGATTGAAATGTGATATGAATATTGTAAATTAATTCTGAAAAAATTTTAATAAAAATAAAAGAGTGTTTATATGAAAGCAATATTAGAATTTGATTTAAATGAGTCAGATGAAGAAGAAAAATATAAAGTGTATGTTAAAGCAATTGATTTGTATTTTTGTTTGTGTGATATAGAACAAGAAGTAAGACAAGATTTAAAATATGAAAATAATCTAACATCAAAAAAATTTTTAGAGATTATTCAAGATAAGCTGTCAGACTATGACTTAAATTTAAATATGTTGAAATAGTAAAAGAAATTTTCTTAGACAAAACATTAAAAAGAGCATTGAAAGAAAAATTGTATCAAAGAAAATGTCCAAATCCAAAAAATAATTCTAAATGTAATAAGATTATTTATTATAAAAATAAAAAGTCTTATTGTAGAGCTATAAAGAATAATGCTACTTGTTTAAAGTGCAATCATATAAAATATTTTATTGAATCTAATAAAAGAATTTGCCCTAAATGTAAAAAAGAAATTAAATATAAATCTAAATTTTCATATTTGACTGCTTTAAAGAATAATAGAAAATGTAAAAGTTGTTCTAAATCTGGTGAAAATAATTCAAATTATAAATCTGGTTTATATACAACTTCTAAAAAAATTTATGAAAAAATTTGTATAAATCCATTAAATAATTCTGATTGCTTAAAAGTAATGAAATATAGGAGTTATAAAGCTTATAAAAATTCTATAAAAAATAATCGTTTATGTTTAAGTTGTGCTTCAATAAAAATCATACGTAAAGAAAAATATGAAAGAATATGTTCTAATCCATTAAATAATCCTAAATGTCATCACATAATTTATTATAAAAATAAAGGAAGTTATGTAAATGCAATAAAAAATGATTCAATATGTCAAAGTTGTGTAAAATTTGGGTATGTTACTCCTATAGAAACTAGAAATAAAATTAAATTTAAACAAATAGGAAAGGTTAGAAATGAAGAATCTATTGAAAAACAAAGAATTAGTATTATTGAAAAGAAAATAAAAAACAATAATTTTTCTTGGCCATCTTATAGTATAATTGCTTGTGAAATAATAGATTGGTTTAATATGTATTATGATTTAAATTTTCGACATGCATTAAATGGTGGAGAAATTAGAGTTGGTAGATATTTTCCAGATGGTATAGATGAAGAAAGAAAATTAATTATAGAAGTAGATGAAAGACATCATTTTGATAATAACGGAAATTTAAAACAAAATGACATTAAGAGACAAAAAAATTTAGAAAATTTAGGATATGAATTTATTAGAGTAAAATTATGTTAGAAATAAATATAATAACAGATAAAAATATGAGTAGAGTTTTAAGTTTTGAACCAAATAAAATACCTACTAAAATAAAATATACCACAGGCCATTTTGTATATTACGGAATTTCAGTATTCATAGATCGCTGCTTTGATCTAGACCAAGAAGAAATCATAGATCAAGTTCACAGTAAAATAAAATTAGCTTGGATTCATGACCCAAGGGCTATAAGTGATTTACAAAATCAAAGATTAAATAATTTAGAAAAAAAGCATATAAGTAAATTTGATTATATAATGACGTATGATGAAAAACTTTTAGACACTTATCCAGAAAAATGTATTTTTACTCCAGATAATGGTATATGGGTTAGTGATGATGAAATAAAAATACACGATAAGACAAAATTAATCTCAATGATATATTCTTTTAAGAATTGGACAGAAGGCCATATACTAAGACATCGGGTTGCTGATATGAACATAGAAAATTTAGATTTATATGGTGATGGTTCAGTAAATCCCATTAAATTTAAAGAAGAAGGGCTTAAGGATTATCAGTATTCTATAACTATAGAAAATTCAAGAGCTAAATACTATTATACGGAAAAATTACTAGATTGTTTTGCGACAGGAACAGTACCGATTTATTGGGGGTGTAAAAATATTGGAAATTATTTTGACGAAAAAGGAATCTTGCAATTTGAAAAATTGGAAGATTTAGCAGGAATATTTGAAACTATATCTGAACCAAATAATTATGAGATTATGATGCCATTTATAAAAGAGAACTTTAATAGATGTCAGAAATATAAAAGATATGAGGATTTTATAGCTGATAATATATATTCAAAAATTTTAAATGAAAAAAATATAATTGAATGAAAAAAAGTCAGTTTAAAAGAAATTGTCCAAAATGTAATAAAGAAATTTTTTATAAAAATGAATATAATTTGAAAAGAGGTATAAAAAATAATACATTGTGTAGATTTTGTAATACTTCAAAAGAAAATAATGGTATGTATGGAAAAAATCATTACAATATATGGTTAGAAAAATACGGAAAAGAAGAGGCTGATAAAAAATTAAAATCTTATAAAGATAAATTATATGGTGATAGATTTAAAGAATTAAATAGACGTGGTAGATTTAAGGGTCACAAGCACACATTAAAATATAGAAAACACATATCTGATTTATATTTAAAAAATGGAAGCCCATCTTCTGGAACTAAAAGAACTAGAGAAACTAAAAGAAAGCATAGATTAACTATGATAAAAAGAATTGAAGAAATTAAATTTAATGGCGGACAAATACATCCAGGTTTTAATATTATTGCGTGTGACGTAATTTATTGGATTAATAAGTTTTATAATTATAATTTTCAACACGCAATGAATGGCGGAGAATTTCGTATTAAAGAGCTTGGTTATTGGGTAGACGGTTATGATAAAAAGAAAAACATAGTGATAGAATTTTATGAAAGAAGGCATTATAAGTTAAATGGTGAATTAAAAGAAAGAGATATTGAAAGAGAACAAGAAATTATAGAATATTTAAATTGTGAATTTGTAAGAATAAATGCATTCTATAAAAATGATTTAATTTTAGAAAAAATAAATTAATACAATGTCAGATTTATACTATAAATTAAAATGGTCAATAGAAAATTTTTTCAAATATTTTAGAATAGTTTCAAGAATGCGACCTTGGGACTTTAATTATTTATTAGAAATGTTTCAATTTCAATTAAAGTTATTGAAAGAATATATAGAAAAATATGGGATAGAAATCGATAAAACAAGACTTCAAAAAGTAGAAAGAATGGAGAAAGTAATAGAATTATTAGATAATTTTTTAAAAGATGATTATTCCGAAAGATGCGGCTATAACTGCAAGGCTTATAAAATAAATTTTGTAAAGTTACCAAATAAAGAATTATATGAGATGGTGAGAAAAAAACAACTTGGATTTAAAGATTATGATGAAAATAAAATATTTAAAAATTCTTATAAATTAGAAGAAAAAGAATGGAACGAGTTATTTGATATATTAAAAAGTGATTTAAAAGGATGGTGGGATTAGCATGATATATGAACTTTGGGATATAAAACAATTAACAGAATCAGATGAACCAATGCCATTTTCATTGATAACAAGAAGTGAAAATTTCTTTGAAGTTTATAATGAATTTGTGAAACAATATAAATTAGAAAATCTTTGTGTAATAATTCTTAATAAGCAAAATCCTATAGTAATTGGAAAAGAAAATATATTTGAATCACCAGATGGTGGTAAAACAATATATAAAAGAAAATTTCTAGATTATAATAATAGAGAAAAACTATAAAGTGGCACTAATCTTAGGAATTAAGGGTGGCAAAGGTCTGCACAATTCTTCTGTTGCACTAATTGATTCAAACAAAGATGGAATAATTTTTGTCGGAGAAGAAGAAAGATTCAACGGTGAGAAACACACTGATTGTTTTCCAATAGCATCTATTGATTACATTAAAAATAATCTTAATGTTAACTTAAGTGATATAGAATATGTTTCTATAGGAAATGATGACAGTCTTGTATTATCTGAATATTGGGACTTTTTTAATTATTATGAAAAACAAGGAAAACATACATTCTTATCAGTAAAAGAATCTTGTTTTAATGTCTCTTATAATTTGTCTATAATAAAAAAACTTATAAAACAAATATTTCCAAATGCGTATGTTTTTAATGTAAACCATCATGATACTCATTCTGCATTAGCATTTTATTGTTCTAATTTTAATGAAGCTGCGATATTTACATCTGATGGATTGGGTGAATTTGAATCTATGACTTTTAGCAAGGGTTCGTCAAATAAAATAACCAGAATTAATTTCATAACATATCCTGATAGCTTAGGATTCATGTATACTTTATTCTGTAATTCTTTGGGATTTTTCGGTCCAAACCCAGAGGGTAAAGTAATGGCATTAGCATCATTTGGCAAGCCTAAGTTTTTAAATTCTTTTAAAAAGATATATAAAAAATCATCACCGTTTAGTTTTAGCTTCAATGAAAATTATTTAATATTTAATGTAAACGGAGGTCCACCATCTTTTAAAAATGAAAAAACATATTCTGAATTATTTAATACTAAGTTTAGAAATAAAGATGAAAAAATAAATGAAATACATTATGATATAGCAGCAAGTTTACAATATTTCTTTGAGGAAGTTATAATTTCATTAACTAATGATTTATATAATGAGACTAAATTAGAAAATATTTGTGTTGGAGGCGGATCTTTTTTAAATAGTGTGGTGAATAATAAAATTATTGAGAATACTAAATTTAAAAATATATACATAAATCCAGCATCTCACGATGGTGGAAATGCTTTAGGAGCAGCATTATATACAAAACATAATATATTAAAATCATCTAAAAAAACAATATTTAAAAATGCCTATCATGGTTACGACATAAATGTAAATATTTCAAATAAAATATTCGATCTATACAAAATAAATTATACAATTCCAGAAAATATATTCAAAGAAGTTGCAAAATTATTAAATAATGGCGCTATAGTTGGCTGGTCAAAAGGTAAAGCAGAAATTGGACCAAGAGCATTAGGAAATAGAAGTATTTTAGCTTCTCCTATAAAGAAAGAAACAGTTGATTATTTAAATAAAGAAATAAAGAATAGAGAGTGGTTCAGACCATATGCTCCTATAGTTATGGAAGAATATGCTAAATTATATTTTAAATTAAATGAAAATGAATCTCCATATATGTTAAAGGTATACAATATTTTAAAAGATAAAATAGATAAAATCAAGGCTATTTCACATATAGACGGTACTTCAAGAATACAAACTGTTAATAAAGAACAAAATATTAATATGTACAATTTATTAAAAGAATATAAAAAACTATCTGGACTACCTATTTTATTAAATACTTCGTTCAATATTGCTGGTGAGAGTATAGTTAACAGTGAAATTGAATCTTTTTTGTGTTTTGTTTTTTCAAAAATAGACTATCTTGTTTTAGATAAATTTTTAATAAGCAAAAAAGATAATATAGAACTTATAGAAGAAATATTGAAAACATATACAATAAAAGAATATTTCTATAACAGGAAAAAACGTTACGTTGATAAATTTAGAGATTTTATTATAAACAATGGTATGATATTTTCCTCTTCATTCTCTGGTGTTGATAAAAACAATTCTATTATATTTACAGAAAACGAAGCTAATAGAAAATAGTATTGGATATAGACAAAAATATATTTTATCAAAATTTTTCTAAAGAATTTTTAGATAATGTACACAACAATAAAGTTAAAGCTATAGAATTATCTGAAAATAAAGAAATAAATAAAAGATTTTACTATAATTTATCGAACTATGCAGGTAGAACTGAAGATGCACAGTTTGTTAATTTTTTAGATTTATATCCAACTAATGTTATAATTTTAGATTATGTATTAAAAAATATTGATAAATTTAGAAGCAAAACTTGGTTAGATTTTGGCTGTGGATTGGGAATGTTAATGGTTTATTTAAATAGTTTAGGAATTGACTGTTATGGATATGATAATTGGAGTTTTTTCTTAAATAAAGATGATTCTATAAATTTTTTAAAAAATTATAATAATTTAGAAAATAAATTAGTAAGTATTGATGAAGTTTATGAAAAATCGAATATATGGTTTTCTACTAGCTCTTCAGGAATATGGAATGAACTTGATTTTTCAAAATTTAATAATTTAAAATATATTTTTGATGATTCTATGTATAAAGCTAAAAATGAAATAGAAAAATTGGGATTTAATGTTATCTTAAATAATAAACTAATAAGAATTCTTAAGAGAAAATAATGAAAATTCACATGTGTTGTGGTAATAGAAATTTTGGTAATGATTGGATCAATATAGATGGTCAAAATTATCCTCATGTAAATTATAATGATGTAACAAATCTTAGTCAATTTAAAAATAATTCTATTGATTTAATATATTGTAGTCATGGAATTTCTTATTTTGACCAATATGAAATAATACCAATTTTACAAGAATGGAGAAGAGTTTTAAAACCAAAAGGATATTTAAGATTAGCAGTTCCTGATTTTAAAATAATGTCTAGATTAGTTATAGATAAAAAAATTGATTTAAACTCTATTGTTGGTCCATTATATGGACGAATGTTGGTTAATAACAAATATATCTATCACAAAATAACTTATGATTTTGATACTTTAAAAAAAATATTAGAATCATGTGATTTTTATGATATTCATAGATATAATTGGCGAAGAACAGAACATTCACAATTTGATGATTGTTCTCAAGCATATTTATTACCAAAAATGAATAAAAATAAAGGCATATTAATTAGTTTAAACGTTCAGTGTACTAAAGAAAAATTTGGTTTAATAAAACATCTAGCTGATAGACGAACATACAAGGCTTGGTGGGAAATGATTCAAAGATGTAATAATACTAATTATTTTAGATATAAAGATTGGGGCGGGAGAGGAATAAAAGTAAATGAAAATTGGCTAGAATTTTATAAATTTTATAATGATATGAGTGAATGTCCACAATGGGGATCTTTGGGCAGAATTAATAATAATTTGGGATATAACTCTAATAATTGTCGTTGGGAAAATATAGAAGAACAATCAAATAATAGAAGAAATACTATTTTAATAGAATATAATGGGATAAAAAAATCTTTAAAACAATGGTCAAAATATTTGAATATTCCTTATACTATTTTACAAAAAAGATATAATAAATGCTTAATATTAGAATTGGAAAAATGCATTAAACCTAAAACAAAAAATGAAATCATTAATGACTATTATTTAGGTGAACTTTTTAAAAAATAAAATATTTAAGAAAGTTGACAAAATTATTATTAAATTGAATTTAAAAATATAAAAATGACGCTTTAATAGTATCAGAATATCAATTTCATTAAATATAGAATGTGGAAAAATGGACTTTTGATAAAGTAGAGCATGGAAGACTTGACGATCATTCAAAGGCTTATTTTCCCCATTCTGAAGAAAGCATAAAGACACAAAATTTTGAGGGAAAAACTTTAATTTCGTTAAATGTGCAAGGGAAAAATGAAAAGTAAATATAATAAAGATATTGTTAGAGAATTAAAAAAAATACACGGTATAAATTTATCTCCAGATCATGCAATAAAAGATTCTTCAGAAGAAAAAAATAATATAGACATAGATGATAAGAATTCATATTCGTTTACTTCAAAATCTTATTTTACTTTTACTACTATATCATATATAATTCAAGATTTTATATTTTCTAATAGATGTAAATATATGATTTTATCTGATGAAATGCGTGCAGAGTATAATTATGATTATAATAAATACAAACAACTGATTACTAAAGGATCTATATTTTTTTATTTTAATAAACAGTTATTTGTATACTATGTTGATTATAGAGAATACATTAATAGAATTATTTCCAACAATGATGTAAGTAAAATTATTATTAATATTAAAGATCACATAAAAAATAAAAATCCTTTAAGAAAAAAACACTTACATTTATTTCCGCACGGAGAATCTATTAATGGAAGTATTAAGAAATTTCCTGAAATAACATTTGATAAAGTTATTTTAAATGATGAATTAAAACAAGATATTAAAGATAATACAATATTCCATCTTCAAAATATCAAAGAGAATAATGGAATTATTTTATTCGGTCCACCCGGAACGGGTAAGAGTCTAATTTCAATGGCAATTATAAATGATGCTATAAATAAGGGTTTTAATACTTGTTACTTATGTGAAAGAGTAAATTTTGAAGAATTAGATAATTTTGTAAAAGAATTCTTGCTTCCTTGTATAATAATTTTTGAAGACATTGATTCACTTGGACAGAATAGACAGGATGTTATTAATATAGGACTTTCTTCATTTTTACAGTTTATCAATGGATTGTCAGAAAGTAAGGATCAAATAGTTTTTGTGGCCACAACAAACTTTTTAGATCATTTAGATAATGCAATAAAAGAACGACCAATGAGGTTTAACAGAAAATTTGAATTTAAATATCCAAATAATGAAGAAATTGATGGTTTATTGGAATTATATTTTGATAAAAATATAAAGAATGAATTTTCAAGTATATGTTATAATAATAAATTTACAGGGTCTCACATTAAAGAAATAAAAAGAACAGCTACAATTTTATCTTTGAAACAAAATAGGGATATTAAAGACGTCTTTAAAAAGTCTGTTGATTTAATAAAGGCTAATTTTAGTACAACTTTAAAGAAAGCCGGATTTTAATGATAAAACAATTTGAACCCAAAATAAAATTAAAATATATATATTCTGTTGTAAAACAATTGTTATCTGGGTTTATAGGTAATGGTAATGCTATTATTAATTTTGAATCTAAATTAAAAACACTTTTTAGTAACATAATTTTTACAGATGTAGAAGTAATTTCTACAACAAGTGGAACAGTTGCTTTAATGATGGCAATCAAAGCCTTAAATTTGCAAAAAGATTCTACTATATTATTTCCTGCATATACATTCTTAGCAGGCGCAAATGCTGCAAGATTTTTAGGATATAAAGTAGAATTAATTGATATTAATGAAAATACTTTAACGATGAACTATAAAAAAATAAAGTTGCATAAGAATATTAGTGCTATAATTTATGTTCATCACAATGGATATAATGTAAAAGATGAAGAAAATTGCAGTAAAATAGCAAAAATTTGTAATGAAAATAAGATAAAATTAATACAAGATGCTGCTCAGTGTATTGGATGCATGCCACCATTTTTTGGAGATTTGATGACTTTATCATTTTCTGTTCCTAAATTGATTACTACTGGTCAAGGTGGAGCCGTTGTTATTCATGAAAAAGATTCAATAATAAAAGCTGATAATCTTTTAAATCCTAATTTATATTTTAGACTATTACAAATAAGAGATCATGGGTATAATTGGAAAAAAGATAAGATTCACAACTATCTTGGAGTTAATTTTAAGTTTAATGATATTTTAGCTTCTTTAGGTCTTGCTCAATTAAACAACATTGGTAATATTATTAGAAATAAAATCTATATTTATTTATATTATAAAAATAATGGATTAAATTTATCTGGAGATGCTTATTCTTGGATGTTTACATATAGAGCTAAAAATAAAACTATTGCTAATGAGATTATAAAAACCTTAGAAGAAAATGATATAGAGACTGTAAGATATTATAGACCAATTAATCACAATATACCTTATAAAACAAAAAATAATTTTCCCGTCGCTGAAAAAATTTATGATACTTTAATATATTTACCAAGTTCTTTAACATTGAGGAAGAAAGATGTTAAACGAATATGTTCTATAATAAAAAATACGGAAAGTACTAATGCTTTATAAAATGAGAAACATTGAAGATATTAATCAAAATAAAAATATTGAAAAAGAAACAACTTCTGTAACAGAAGTCATAAATAATAATTTATATTTCTATGCAGAAATTAATACTGAAAATATATTAAAATTTAATAAAGATATTTTAAATTTAAGAAATGATTTACTTTATAGGTCAATAGTTACTAACCATACTGTAACACCAATATATTTATATATTCAAAGTCCTGGTGGTGATATTTTATCATCATTTTCAGCAATGGACACCATAATAAAAGTAAAAGAAAACATCCCAGTATACACAGTTGTTGATGGTTATGTTGCCTCTGGAGCATCGCTGATGTCGATAGTCGGAACTAAAAGGTACATAAAACCAAATTCTTTTATTTTAATACATCAACTATCGGGAATGGCATGGGGAAATTACATGCAAATTAAAGATGACGTTTCTAATTTTGATAAGTTTATGAAAACTCTAAAAGAAGTTTATAAAAAACACACTAAAATTCCAATGAAAAAAATAGAAGAAATATTAAAACACGACTTATGGTTTAGTGCAGAAGAAGCAATAGAACAAGGAATTTCTGATAGTATATTATAATGGTATATTTGATTTTAGTAGAATATTAAGAAAAAGTCAATTTTAATTTTAAATGAAGAATTATAAAAAAGAAATAGAATTTTTATTATCAAAGATAAATTCTGAGGGATTTGATTATTGTTTTGAGCATTATTCTACTTGGGATGAAATTAAAGATAAGAAATTTCACTTATTAAAAAGACATTATTTAACTGCTAAAAAAGAATTAAAAGAATATATTATGAAAGTGAAATAAATGGGTAAACGCTGTCTTCTATCTGGAATTTCTGGAATGGATGGCTCAAATTTAGCAGAACTTTTATTATTTAAAGATTATGAAGTCTATGGTATAATACGTAGGAATAGCGTGCCGGAGCATCAGGAGTCAAGAATATCTCACTTAGAAGATAAAATAACTACATTTTATGGAGACTTATTAGATTCGACATCAATACAAAAAATATTTTCTTTAGTAAAGCCTGATTATATTTTTAATACAGCAGCTCAATCTCACGTGCGAATATCATTTGACATTCCTGAATTTACTATAAAAACTAATTTGCTTGGTGTATTAAATATGTTAAATGCTTTTAAAATGATAGTTCCAAATTCAAGATTTTTACAAACATCAAGCTCTGAACAGTTTGGTAACTCAATTGATCCAGATGGATTTGAAAGAGAAACAACAGTAATGCATCCAGTTTCTCCTTATGGAATTGCAAAATTAGCAGCATTTAATTTAGTGCAACACTATAGAAGAGCATATAAATTATTTGCTTGTAATTCTATTTGCTTCAATCATTCTGGACCAAGAAGAGGTTCTAATTTCGTTGAAAATAAAATAGTAAAAACAGCAGTAAGAATAAAATTAGGATTACAAAATAAATTAGAACTTGGAAATTTAGATTCATACCGCGACTTTGGTGACAGTAGAGACTATTGTGATGCTATGTATAAAATAATTAATCATTCAGAACCAGATGATTTTGTAATTGCTACTGGTTTTAATCATTCAATAAGAGAATTATGTGAAATAATATTCAATAAATTAAATTTAAATTATAAAGATTATGTTATTCAAAATGAAAAATTTTTCAGACCAGAAGAATTAAAATATTTAAAGGGAGATAGTTCTAAGATAAGAAAAATTTTAAGATGGGAACCAAAAATATCATTTGATCAAATGATTCAAGAAATGATTGACATGTGGATGAAATATTATGAAAGAAATAAATTATAAAATTTTAACATATTTTCTTTATGGTGAAGTTAAAAAATTAAAAAAAGTAATTTCATTTAAGGATGATATATTTTTTATTAATCAGTATATGTTTGAACAAAGGTTAAAAAATGAGTTTATTAAAAAATATTTAATAAATGAAAGGAATAAATAAGAATGAACGAAGATAATAGATTGAACACTTTATTGTTTTTAAACAAAAAAGAAAGATTATTGTCTGAAATAATTGTTTGGTTGAAGGCTAAAAATCTTTGGGAACAATGTAAAAGAGATGTTAATTTAGTTATTAAAGAAAATCACAGTAGTCAAGAAGAAAAGTGGAATGTTTATGAGAGATTTTCTAATAATCCACTTATTAAAGAAAATCAATACGAAAAATTAGATGTTAATAATAGAATTATAGACAATCATTGTAACTGTGGGAGGGAGTGTGAATGTAATAAATAAAGGGACAAACATCCAAAGTTATTGGAACGAAAAACATAAAAGAGAATATGATTTAGATAAACCATATGATAATAATGCTATTTTAAATAGCAAGAATAGTTATCACTTTGTTGCTGGAGAAATTATAAGAGAAAATAAAGATGAAATTAAAATTAAGAAAATATTGGAAATTGGCTGCGCAGGAGGAAATTTTCTATTTTATGTAAAAACGTTAATTGCCCCAGAATTTGAATGTATTGGTGAAGATTTTTCACATTCAGCAATAGAGGCTGCAAACAATAGGGCTGGTTTAGATTGTGTTAATTTTCAATGTGTAGATATTTTAGAAAATCCAATTCAAAAAGATTATGGAATAATTTGTGTTTTTGAAGTTTTAGAACATATAGAAGAAGGACAAAATTTTAAAATTTTAGATAATATGTTAGATCACTGTGAATATTTAATTATTTCAGTTCCAACGACTAAAGATTCGTGTTTTGGAGAGCATATTTCTCACTACAACTGGGATACATTTGAAAAAAATAATTACAATGTATTATGGAAAGCAAGACTTGATAAAATAGATATGTCAAATATTGGAGATAATGGTGATTATTTTCATTTTATTACTTTAATACACGGAAAATTGTGATACTTTTTTATAAATAATGAAAACAAATATACTATAAAAGATATAGCAAATATTTTTAACATATCAATTTATGAAATTAAGAATATAATAACAAGGTACAATAAATTTGGTTTTGAAAAATATTAGTGTGAAAAATTCAGAAATAAGTTTTGTAATTCCTGCAAGGAAAAATATAAAATACTTAAAATGGGCTATTGAATCAATAAGGAAAGTTCATCCAAACGAGCATTATATATGCATTGCTGATGATGCTTCGAATGATGGAACTAAAGAATATATAGTTGATTTAAAAAAGCGCGATGATAAAATAAAATTGCTTATAAATAATAGCAGTAATAGATACGGTCACTGTATACTTTATGATGAAATCATAAAACAATTAGTTACTACAGACTGGTTCTTTATATATCACAGTGATATGTTTTTAGAAAAAGATTGTATAAATAATTTATTAAAACATATTAATTCAGAAAAAGACGTTATAACTGCTACAAGAATAGAACCTCCAATACATATTCAAGGAAACGAAAAAATACAAGCTGATTTTGGATTAGAACCAGAAGAATTTAATGAAGAAAAATTTAACAATTTTTGTAAAGAACAAAAAACAGTTTGGAAAAATAAAACTACAAAATCTTTTTTTGCTCCATGGCTTTGTAATAAAAAAGAATTTTTAAGAATTGGAGGACATTCCAGGCTATACTTTCCACAAAGTAGAGAAGATTCACAAATAGGAAATCGCTTTATTTTAGATAATTTTAATCTTATCCAGTCTAGAGATGCTTTTGTGTATCATCTAACAATGAGGGGGTCGAGAAGAAATCCAAATTTAACTGGTATTATGCAAGACTCCAGTGAGTGGATAAAACAAAATAAAAAAGCTGAGAGAGAGTTTATTCGCGAATGGCAACAATTCATTTCTACAGATGAATGGTTATGTCCAGTTGTAAAACATAAATATGATATTGGCTTTATTATATTCAATTGCAATATAGATATATTGAACATCTTAGAACCATGGTGTAGTAATATATTAATTGAAACAAATGAATTAAAAAATGATTATATTAAACAAGAACAAAATAATACTTTTTTTGATTTAAGTACTAAAATAGCTTCTATGTATTTTGAAGATGAAATTATAGGATTAGACAACGATATAACGATTCAGTTTGACGCTCAAAAATTAAATAATAATAATATCCAATTTTTGTTTAAACTATCTGAAATATTAACTGATTCTGGACAAGTTGGTAAAATGGAATATGATATATTTAAATTTAATATTAAATCAATGAAAACTTACGAGCAAAATTTAATTTATTGTGATAATTCAAAATATGAAATTTCAAAAAATCTTAATTTAAAAATAATAAAATGAAGAATTAAAAAAAGTTATTTGGACAATAATTTATATGAAAGGAATAAAAAATGAACTTACAAGTAAAAAAGTGCATTATTAATAATTGTAATAATGATGCATATACTTTTACCGGACATCTACACAATAACAAACAAATAATAGATGCTGGATTTTGTAAAGAACATGGATACAGAATCAAAAACAAATCTTCCTGGTATACCATCTTTTATCCAAAACTAGACATAAAACCAATTTGTAAATCGTCAAATGGATGTTTTGGAAAATGGATAAAAAAATATGGAAAAGAAAGATATTCCCTTTAAATGTATACAATATACAGATGTCTTCTTAAATTAAATTAAAAAAAGAGTATTTTATGATAAAAGAAATATTAGTTAAATCATTAACTATTACTGGTGTAATTATAGTATTATTTGTTATTTTTATTTTATTTTTTAAATCCTGTAATTCAGATAAAGTATACAAAGAATTAAAAGTAAAATATCAAAATGAATTAGCTAGTAAAGATAAGTTAAAAAAAATATATGAAGATTCTTTGAAGCAAATCTATCAAAGATACTCTTACATGACTGATGATTTTGATGAAGTAAAAAACTCATTAAATAAGATGTTAAAAATTCAGGCTAAGACTATCCAATCAGTCACTGAAATTTCAGCAAAAATAGATGCTGTAAAAGATACCGGATCTGGTGGATTAACTCAAATAGATTCATCTATGTTTTTATATGTCTTTGGCGATTCTTCTAAGTTTAATAAATATAGAGCTTCTGTTTGGGTAGATCCATTAAAAAGATTGGGAAGACATAAAATAGATATTTGGAATCCAGATATTAAATTTAAGTTTATTCTATACCAAGATGTTGATGGAAATTTTAGTCACATTATTGAAAATTTTACACCTGGAATAAATATAACATCAGACTCTGTAGTAATAAATTCTGATTATGTATATGATAAAAGTTTATCATTTTGGGATAAGTTTGGAATATACACAAATACGACCATTCCAATAGCAAAATCTTCTGATATTGGAATATATTATCAACCATTTATGTTGGGATATAGATACTATCAAGTAAATGATAGCTACGTCAAGTATTTAGTATTTGGAGTAAATCCAAGTATAAATGATATTTTAAACTTGTTTAAATAGAAAGTTTTATATTATTAAACAATGGAAAATTTACATAGTTCAATACCACACATAACAATGAAAGAAATTTTTAATAAAATTTGTTTCAAAATTGTTTATCCAATAGAGGACAATTTTCCGGGTACTTATAAGGATTTTTTTTGTTGGAATTTGTATAGACTATTAAACAATTCAGTTATGAAAGAACAGAAATTAAATAATAAAGAAACACTGATTAACCAAGAGATAACTGGAGAATATTAAAAAAAGAAAAATGGAAGTTGATTATGAAACTATTTAAAAAGTTTGAAATAAAAATCAGAGTTATTTCAATTGGTTATCGTTATCAGTTTTTTTATAAAACAATTGGTGAATCAAATGTAATAAAAAAAGATTTATATCTTTCAGATCGTATTGAAAATTATTTTAAAATATATAAAATTAATATTACACAATCAGTGTTTCATATCTTAAATAATGGAGTAGTATTTAATAATAATGAGGCTCATAAAATATCTGATATTTATTTTGAAAATAAGGTTCCAATAATTATTAAAAAAGATTTTACTGAATTTAGATATAAAAAAAAGTATAAAAAGTATATAGATAAACCAAAAGTTATAGAAATTAGAAATAAAGACATTAATTATCTTAAATTATCAGATGAAATTTTAGATGAGTATAATATAATAGCTGGTTATTTTAAAGAAAAGAGAATTAATGTATCATAATCAGCGTATTTTAAAAAGAAAAGACATATCTACTGTAAGCTGGATTCCATCAAAACTTGCTATTAAGGGAAACTTTGTAGGATTAAAAAAAGATGAAAAATGGATAAAAGGTTGGTAGATAGTAGAAGTAGGAACAAGATTAGAATCAAAGTTTGTTAAAAATAGGTCACATAAAATAATAATATAAATAAGCTATAATTAGAACAAATTAATAAGGAAAAATTAAAATGATAGAAATATCCGATTATACATTAATTCAAATTCTTCAACAAAATAACAACTTAATAATAGACTGCTGGGCGGAATGGTGTGGTCCTTGTAAAGCATTTGATCCTATATTTAAAGAGGTCGCTGAAGAGAATACTAGTATTTCATTTGCAAAAGTAAACGTTGATGAGTGTCCAGATGCATCAAGAAAATTAGATGTCAAAGCAATACCAACGATATTGTTTTTTAAGAATGGCAATTTGGTAGATAGAATTGTCGGGACGACATCAAAAGAGGATATGATAAATAGGATCAGAAAACATTATGAAATCTATTAGAAAGATTCACTCAAGTGAGCATATATGTTGGAAATAATTAATCCTTATATTTTTGAAGATATTTTAGAATTCAAAAAATTAGATTTATTAGGATATCCATGGTATTTATATTATGAACGTTACATTGTAAGAATTGCTCGTGAGATAGAAATTATTTTTACAAATAATATTTATAATGAAGTAAAGAACGTGGATAGATATAATTTTTTTTGATGAAATAAGCGAAAAAATAATAGAAAGAAAAATGAGAGATAAAAAAGAAAAATGTAAAGATTGTGGCTTTAGAATAAGGAGCAAAAACCACGAAAGTGGAAACCATCACAAGAAAGGAAGCGATGGTAAGTATTCTATAATAATTAAAAGTAAAAGAAGATGGTAAATTCCACATATTATAAAAGATATGGAAAAATAAAAGAATTTGTTAAAAATGAATTTGATAAATTTATTAAATTTATATGAGGGTAGATCTGGTGATCCAATGGGTCTCATAAGCCTATTTGAGGCTGGGTTCAAATCCCGCACCCTCAACTGAGATTTTGAACATCAAAGTTTTTTTAAAATTCTGTGACTTATAATTTTTAATTTAAGGGATAAAAATGATTGAAGAAATTGATGAAAAAAGATTTAAAGAATATATCAAAAAATTAAAAAAAAAGATTATCTATTTGAATATAAAATAGAACTTGGAAAATTTTTATTCAAAAAAATAGAAAATTTATCTGTTGAAGATAGAAAGAGATACGACGAATTAAGTCAGTTGTTAATTGGAAAAATAATGGTTTGAATCCGATTCGGGTCTCTAAAAAAATGCTTCCGAAAGCTTTAGTGGATGAGCACTATTTTCTTAAGATAGAGAAGAAGGATCGTTACCTTACAGAAGTACAAAATGATAAAAATAAGAAAAAATATATTAGATAAATTAAATGATGAATTTGCTATATTAGAAAATTATAGACCATATAATTTAAAAGAATATATGAATATTCATCGTATAAGACATTTTATAAGTTCTGTATTTTTTTTGGAGAATGTACTTTCAAATTAAGAATAAAATTAAATTCTTTTCAATCCGCCAGCTACCCAGCGAGAAGTAGAGAATGGTTCAACTCCATTACGGACTACAATATAATGTACGCGTGGCAGATAGGAAAATAAGAGTTCGTGTGTGCTAATAATATTAGATTGAAAACTACATTCTTGATAAAAATTTCTTTATCTGAAGAAGAGACTTAGAAAATAAATTATGTAGTTTAAATTAAATGACAATAAAGTACTAACAGAAACTCTTATTTGTGGAAGTAAAAGAATTAAGGAGGTTTAAAATGGATAAGGAAAGTAAAATAACAAAAGAACTAGTTGAAGGAAAGGAAGGATTATATAAAATTTATTTTTTGGAATAATAGAATAAGTAAAAATGGTAATGAATTAAAAGAATTTCTAAAACATTTAAGTAAAAGATGGAATAGAGTACTGTTAAAAAAGGAAATGGAAGAACAGAGTAAAGCAGTAAGAAAGACCGTAAACACGGTCGAATGAAAGATAACTCTCTGCTCAAAGATATTTAGGTGAAAAATGTTGGATTAAAAACAAGGCTAAAAAAATAGTTAAGAAAATTAAAAATTTTCTAACTATAAGCATTTCATCTGAATTAAGAATTTTTGTTAACAAGTTCTTAAAATAGGTTTCTTTTCTCTCATGGTATAATAGATTGCATCTAAATTTCCTAAAATTTAAAGTGAAAGTTCGGATTCTTTCTGAGAGAACTAAAATTACAGGTTTTTTATGCTTCTATGTTTAAAAAATATTTTTAAAACTTATTTACTTTTATGTTTTTTTTGTTTATTTTTACAAAATTAATAATAATATAATACAAAATGATTAAAAATGAATAAATTTAAAAAATTAGAACTGTGGCAGGAAAAAGTTTCTAAGAATGTGAGTCGAATTGATTTATTAAAAGAACTTTATGACAAAGGATTAATTTCTATTGATACTTATAATGAATCTCTAAGATTTTGTCGGTATGAAGTTGATATATCAAAAATTGAACTAGAAGAAATTAAAGTATCATTATAAAAAACAAATAAAAAAAGGAACAATTATGATAAGAATTGAAGTAAAACACGTAAACGAACCCGATCAGTTAAGCGAGGGAGACGTTTTTAAATTTAATAATGGAGATACAGTATTTTTTATAATTGAAAGAATTCAAAATAAAGAATATGTTGCAAGAAGACTTGATGGAAGAACAATTGATGATGTAAAATATAATCTCAGTAATGATGCTAAAAAGTTTTCATTCCATCAAGGAAGTGAAATGGTTATCGATAATGTTTTTGTCTACGGTAAAATGTTTAAGACATATGATTAATAATGTTAAATGCTATATGTAAAACACGATATTGTGAATAGAGACACTGCGGCGTTTCAGCCGCAGTCAGGAAGAAATTTAGAAATTTGACATAGGAGTAAAACTTAAATGAGAACTGAAATAGAAGATGGAATGGGATTTAACGGATTAGTTTCAACTTTACAAGAAAAGCAGGAAGAAAAGGAAAGAAAGGAGGAACTTAAAAAGCTGAACAACAAGGACTGTCGGCTGGAAATGCTGATTATATGTCGTTCCCAAATGATCAATCGCAATTATATACGGCACTAAGATGTATAGAGACTACAGTTGAGATGAACAAAGCTGATTGGTGGAAAACAGAAGAAATAAAAAAAATAATTCTTGAATGTAAACGTCCATTAAAAACAGAAGTCATATAACTATAATCCAGAAAGAATAAAAAGAGATGAATAAAAAATACAGAGAATTTGAAAAACCAAGCATCATTAAAAATAAAAAATTTGATATCAGAGATGTTCAGATGCTAAATCCAAAATTTTCTGGAAAAACACCATTCTATTTGTATACTGATACAGTAGAGTGGGCTAAGAAAAAAGGAATTATAAAATGAAAATTATCAAAATTCCTTTTGGAGAAACAAGAGAATCATTTATTGACTGTAAGATAAACCAAATAAATAGGATAAAAGACTTATACGATTACTTGATGAACGATCTTGAATGTTTTAACCAAAACGGAAAAAAATATCTTGAAACAACAAACGACGAAATAGTTAGAATTCAGTTTTATTTAGAAAAATTAAAGAATGAATAGAATGAATGAAGTTTATAAAATATATGTGACTTTAAATCCGCTGTTATTATTTCATATGAAAATTAAAATAGGAAGAAGAAAGATTAAGTGGAGAACAAAGGATAACTCTAAAATTGAGATGCGGAAATTTATTAAATAAACTAAAAGAGTAAAATAATGTTACGAGAAATAGTTAAACAACTTGAACTTTGTAATTATGAATGTGAAGCTGGATTATTGATTAACAATGAATCATTTGTTAAACTAAAAGAATTAGCCGCTCAAGAAAGTATTCCGCTTGATGCGCAAGTTAGTTTGCTTTTGGCGGGCTATGATCAATATTTAACAGATAGTAAAGATTGGGATAGTAGAGCAGAGGTGCAGGCATACATTAACGCTAAAATGGTTGATGAAAAAATAACAGACCATATAAATTATTTTAGTATGGAAATGAGCAGCAAATATATGTTAATCGTTTATAGAGAAGAAAACGACAACCAATATTTTGCGAATAGTGGACTTGTGCCGAACAGGATAGAGAAAGTTGGAACAGCAAACAACATTACTTATATGTTAATAAGACGATAACCAAAAGTCAAACTGATAACTTGGGATTCGAGCCAAAATCTGAAAGCAATTTTTCTTAAGAACTAATACTTAACTTGAAAGGAGAAAAATAATGAAAGAAGAAAAAAGAATGGGAAAAGTAATTTCCTGGGATAGCCGGATGGGCTATATTTACTATATTTACAATATGGTATAGTCAATGAAACATAAATTTATTCTATTGTCTGGATTTATAATAGCATCAGTTTCAATAGCTTTTTTATATTATAAATTTACACACTCATTAAAAAAAATAGATGACTTATATAGATCAGAAGAAGATTACGGGCTGTGTTAATAATGATTTACGAAAGATTGGCTTTATAAAGTTCGTCGTTATTATTTTTCATCATCATATAACCGATGTTCATTATTTATGAAATCAAAAACAAGTGATATAAGAAAAGAACTGTCTGAAGTTGAAGAAAAAATGTTTATAAAGATTCAAAATTTCTTTTTAGGTGAATTTTTAGCTAGAAAGTATATGAATAGAGTTATTGTAGACAATACTATTACTAAAAATATTCATCTTTCATATAAAATTTAAAAATAAAGAGGATATAATATGGAAAAAATAAATCTTGGCGATAAAGTTAAAGATTCAGTTACTGGATTTTCTGGAATAGTTACTTCTAATACAGAATATTTAAATGGCTGTAACAGAATTGGCATTCAAAGTGATAAACTTTTAGAAGGAAAACCAAGTGAAATATTTTATTTTGACATGCCACAATGTATTTTAGTTAAAAAATCTGTTATTAATAGAGAAAATAATAATGGTGGCTGGAAAGAAGCTCCAAAGAAAATGTTAATTCAAAATAAGTTATTATAAAATTTTTATTAATTGTAAAGCGTGCTATTGCAAAAAAATCAAATAATAATAAAAAATATAAATAAAATTTTTGTTTGTGGAGATCTGCATGGAGAAATGGAAATTTCTAAATTAAATGGAAATAATTTTCCAGATCAAAAAGATTTAAAAGGAAATAATATTTTAATTCAAGTTGGAGACTTTGGTTTAATATGGGACAATAATGAAAAAAATAAAACTGAAAGATATTGGTTAGAATGGTTAGACAAAAAACCATTTTATACTTTATTCATAGCTGGAAATCATGAAAATTATAATAGATTAGAACAATATCCATTAATAGATTTTTGTAATGGAAAAGCCGCTCAAATTTCTAATAAAGTCTTTTATCTGAAGAATGGTTATGTTTATGATTTTGATCATCTTAAATTTTGGATGTTTGGTGGCGCTGAGTCTATTGATAAACTACAAAGAAGAATTGGTATATCTTGGTGGTCAGAAGAGGTTCCTTCTTACAAAGAAATGCAATTTGGATTAGATGAGTTAGAGAAATATAATTATGAAGTTGATTATATCATTACTCATACAATGCCAAAACTGATGATAGATCGTTTTACAAGATTCGTTGAAAAGGCAAACTGTCCAGTGTCTAAATATTTAGATACTATCTTTGAAAGAATAAGAGGTAGTTATAAAAAATGGCTATGTGGACATTTTCACATTGATGAAAAATTAGATGAAAATATGATAATTTTGTATAACAATATTTTAAGAATAAAATGATGATAAAATATAGAAAACAAGAAACAAATGAATTTCTCTTTCTGTTTTATTTGTGAAAAATGATTTAAATAATTAGAAAATTTCCTTATATTTATATATAATAGTCGTTCCCGATAGGCAAAGCTAAAAATAAATGGAACTTAGATTCAAGTTCATGCCCAGTCAATTAGATAGTTCTATCGGTTATAGCAATAAAATGACTGGGCAATTTTATTCTTATTGTGTAATGAATAAAACTAAGATTTTAGAATATAAGCTAGATTCTTACTAAGAATATATATGATAAAAAATAAAAATATTATATAAAAATTTGAAAAAATTTCATAAAAAATTAAGTGAAACTTTTTATGAAAAAATTTTATATAGCGAATGTATGAATATTTGGAATAGATTAAAAAATGATTTATATAGAAATATTTATGTTAATTCTTTAACATATATGAAACAAAAAAATATTAAGAGTTTATATTATAATGACAATAATAGATGATGGCATACAGTATATTTAATAAGAATGTTTAATGAAAATATCTGAAACAATTCGTATTAAAATTAAAGATGAAGTTTATTTAAAATTATTAGAAAAAACAAGAATAATGTCTCCATATCTATTATATAATAATTTATATTTTAATATTCAGTTATTAATTAAAAATTATATGAAAAATGATTATGATAAAAAATAATTTCTCAATTATGATAGACATTAGAAAAATTATTTATGAGGAAATACGCAAGATTTTAAATGAGAGAAAGTCTATAATTCAGTTATATAACTTTACTCCAAGAAAAATTAAAAAAAGAGCCAATAATGATATTACTGTAAAATTAGAAACAATCAGCAACAAGGGAAAATACCAGTATAGTACTTTTACCAATAGCAATGGAAATATTCATAGACCATATATAATTCCGTTAAATCCACTTACTGATAAAAGTGGAAAGATTTTTAATTTGAATCCAAATATTAATAGTTCAGTTTTAGTGTGGTGTGACTGTAAAAACTTTTTGTATACTCTTGAAGTCTCATTAAATAAAGAAGATGCAAGTAGAATTATTAATTCAAATGGTGCAGAACCTGTTGTTATGAATCCAAAAATGAAAACATTTTTATGTAAGCATTTACAGGCATGCGCAAAAGATTATAAAAATAGATTAAATGAAATGTAGTAGTTTTAATGAGAACATCATTTGGAGTACTTATGGTTATACAATAATCAATAAAACGAATATTGAAGAACCTAATGAAAAGTATATTTTGTCTTGTAGGAATTCATCACTGGAGGAGAATTAAGTCTATAAAAGCATCTAATTTAATATTTTTGATTAAGAAATACAGTAATATATTGGGTAATTCTAAATATAAAATTAATGATGACTATATTGTAGAGGATAGAAAGTGTAGTAAATGTGATATCAAAGATCTTAAAATTGAAGTAACTAAAAAATATTTTGAAGAATTATTAATACAACATCTGAAATTAAAAAAGTAAAAATGATGATTTTTATTTACTATTAGAATTATTTGATTAACAGCTTTACATTAAAAAAATAATTTTTCAAATCATAAATATTAAAATGTTTTTAAGAAATTTTTTATATAGTTTACCATTTGTTGTTCAATTTTTTGTTATATTTATTATATCTTTTTTTGTAGATATTTTTTATGTTTTTTGGGTAAGAAAGACAGTAGATCGAAACGCAATTAAAGCTGCAAACTATTCAGTTATGATATTTTTATGTAGTTCAATAACAATTTTAGGAATAATAGAAATAAACAACATCTTATTGTTAGCAGCTATTTTAGGCTTTTGGCTTGGAACATTTTTAGGAATAAAATTATATGATTAGCAATAAAATACAATTTATAACAGTATTTTTGCAAATGTATTAAAAAAAATAAAAACATTTTATAAAAAATAAATTTTACTTTTTATGACTATAAAAACAATAAATAACTATAAATAAAAAAGGAGAAAATAAAGTGATTACATTATTTTTGTTAATTTTAGCAGCAATAATTATTTTACCACAAGAATTAGTCGTTATATTAACACCTGTAGTTGTTTGGTTAGCTACATGGGCAGTAAATAAATTAAAGGCTTCTGGTATCAGTGGATTCATTATAGTAGGAGTAATTGTACCTCTACTATCTGCTTCGGTTGCATGGTTGACAGGATTATTATTAAATTCGGGATTAAGTTTTTGGTTACTTTTTGGATTAGGATTACTAAGTGTTTTTGTTAATGAGGCACTTAAACAATTGAAACAATCTGTTCAGAATAATCAATCTAAGGCTACAAAAGAACTAGTTGGTTAATTTTCATACTCTTCTTTTAAGGTTATTTTATATGAAAAATATATTTGAATTAAATATTTCTCTTAATAATATTGAAAAAGAAAACAGCGATATTATTTCTAACGATGTTAAAAAGCTTCTTAGTTTTGTTACTACATTTGGATGCAATATAGATATTAAAGATATATATTCTATTCTTTCTAATGGAGATATTTCTAATTTAAAACCATTTATTAATTTTATTATTTTTGGTCAAGTTTTAATGCTTGAAAAACTTTACGCAAAAAAAATGATTAAGAATAGTGAAAAACTCATATATAGAAAAGGTAAAAGTAGAGATATTTTAAGAAATTCTATAAAACAAATTCTTTTAGAAAATAAAAATAAAATGACGCCAAAAGATATAATAGAAATTTTAATTAAAAAAATAGAATATTATGGAATAGATGAAGAAAAATTTAAAGATATAATTTATAATGTGCTTTCTTTAGAAAAAATATATGCAGAACCAATGTTTAAGCAGTATTATAGAGGATTTTATGGAATTTAATAATAAATAATAGGAGTTGAAATAATGAAAAAGATATTTAACATATTTATTTTTTTATTTATTTTTATACTATTCCAATGTTCGTCAGAACCGCAGGTTCAAAGAAAAATTGGAATAAAAATAAATTCAGGAATCGAAAATATATATGACGTTCCAGTAACTGCTACATTTCAGTTAGGAGATACTGTTACGTTTAGAGCTATCATAAATTCACCATATGTTTTTGATAAATGGGCTGGTGATTTTAGTGGTACAGATAATCCAAGAATTCATATAGTAACTATGCCTCGTACATTTTCTTTTGATTACACAACAAGTGTTGCTTATACAATGAAAATAGTAAATAGTGAGTTTATAGATTCAAAAAATTTTGAATTTGATGTTAATATATCAGCCAATTCTGGATCTTTTATGATGACAGCTTATCAGTGTATTTTCAATACAGGTACTGGAATTACTGGTACATTATCATTTATTTATATTGCTAATTCAAGTGAACTTATTAATGTTCCGGCTGCTGGGATAGGTGTTACTAATGGAGAACTTACATTTGCAACAGCATCAGCACTAAGTGAAACTATTACCACAGTTGTTAAAAAAGTTGGAAGATTTAGACTAACTAGTACTAATAACTTTTTGTTTAATATGATGGGCATAATTTGGGATTTTGATTTGCCAATAAATACAATTATAACGGGCGAAAATGTTAGTGACATTACTCAATATGGAACGTTTAATAATTTATCAGAAAAACATAAAGTAAAATTTTTAATAAACTAAAATAATAGGACTTTAAGTGATTTATAAAAGCTACTTATTTTAGTAACATTTTATTTGGGAAATGTATTCAGAATGGATACTAGTGGGTTTAAAAGTCAATCAGAGTTTGAATTTGCACTTTTGTAATAATTTAAAAATGAGTAAACTTGAAATTATTAGAAATTAATACTGAAAAATTTATTTATTCTATTGATCAGTTTTTTGTTCCATATGGAGTTGCATTTGGAGCTCCGTTTTTAGATTATAGTTACAAACATATTATTTTTAAAACGTTTAATTATATTGAAGAACTGTGTAATAATATGAAAATTCAAGTAGTAGGTAAAATAAAAAATGAATTTAATGAATTTTAAATAATATTTATTAATAACTAACATAATTATAAATAAATAATAAAGGTCATATATGAAACTCACCTATTCTGAGAGAATCCTTAATTACTTAGCTAAAAATGATGTTGTTTTCAACAAATCAGTTAATGATCTTCATGGAACTGTTATGAGAACAGCAAGAAGATTAGAAAACCAAGGTCTTTTAGAAAGAGTCAATCCTGGAGACTACATGATTACGAAGCTTGGAAAACAGTGGATTAACCAATAATTCAAGTCCAGTTATCAAAGATGCTCTTAATTTTATAATTTTGGTTTATAATTTTGAGAGCATTTATTTTTTAAATCATAAAGTAATTTTTTGATTACATTTTATAAAATTTTATATTTATATGTATGAAAGCTAAATATAAATCAAGACCCACAAGAATAGATGAAGAAATCTATTTAAAAGTAAAGAAATATTGTAATGAAAATTCATTAAAAATTTCTAAATGGGTGAGTATAATTTTAATGGAGAAATTAAATGATTTACAAAAGAATGTGCTCAAATCCAAATAATAATCTTAAATGTAAAAAGGAAATAGTTTATAAGAATGAATATACTTATAAAAATGGAATAAATAAAAATGCATTATGTAAAAGTTGCGTAACAAGTCAAAATAATAAAAATAGATCTAAAGAATTATATAAACAAATTGGAGAAAAAGGTTCTAAAAGTTTAAAAATTTTTTATCAATCTAAAGAAGGGATGATTTTAAAAAAATATTTTAGTAAGCTACGTAAAGGAAAAACTGTCGAGGAATTATATGGCGAAGAAAAAGGAAAAAATATTAAAAATAAATTAAGAAAAGCAACATCTGGCAAAAATAATCCAATGTATGGAAAAGGTTATTTATTAAAAGGTGATAAAAATGGTATGTATAGAAAATCTGTTAAAGATGTATGGATAAATAAACATGGATTAGAAAAAGCTAATGATTTACAAAAAGAAATGAATGAAAAAAACTCAAAAAGTAATTCAGGAACAAATAATCCAATGTATGGAATATCTGTTTATGACAAATGGTTAGAAAAATATGGAAAAGAAATTGCTGATAAAAAATATCAAGAATTTTGTAAACAAAAAAGAATAGACTTAATTAATAAACGTAAAAGAAATGGAACTTGGTTTTGGCAAAGTTATAATGAATCTGCTTGTGAAATTTTTAATTGGATTAATATGTATTATAATTTTAATTTTCAGCACGCTTTATATAATGGTAAATTTGCAATTACAAAATTGGGTTATTTTTTAGACGCTTATGATGAAAAACAGAACACAGTTATTGAATTTTATGAAAAACATCATTATGATAAATTTGGTAATTTAAAACAAAAAGAATTAAATAGAGAACAAGAAATTATCAAATATCTAAATTGTGAATTTATAAGAATAAATGCATTTGATAAAAATAATTTGATATTGGAGAAGATAGCTTGATTATCAGTCAAACACCAATGAGAATAAGTGTTTGTGGAGGAGGGACAGATTTCTTCAATTATTATAAATATAATGATTTTGGTTGTGTAATATCTACAACTATAAACAAATATGTTTATGTAATTATCAAAGAAAGATTTGATAATAAAATAGGATGTTATTATCATAATTCAGAAATTGTTAATAATATAAATGAAATTAGACACGATTTGATTAGAGAAACTGCTATATTTTCAGGATTAAAAAATGGATTTGATGTAAGTATTTTATCTGATGCACCGCACGAGGGAGTAGGATTGGGAACTAGTTCTTCAATGACAGTAGGATTATTGAATGCTTTTTATACTTATCTTGGAAATTCGATATCTACTCAACAACTTGCAGAATATGCTTGCAAAATAGAAATTGACATACTTAAAAAGCCTATTGGAAAACAAGATCAGTTTCAATGTGCTTATGGCAACGTTAATTTTATAAGATTTAATTCAGATGGCTCAGTTGAAGTTAAAAAAATAAATCTTAAATCGAATGAAATAAGACAACTGGAGGAAAATTTACTTTTATACTTTACTAATGTTTCAAGGAAGGCTGGTTTCATTCTAACTGAACAAAGAGAAAACATAAATAAGAACGTTAAAATATTAAATGATTTGAGAGAATTGACGCTGAACTTGTATGACGATTTAGAAATGAATAAAAATATTGATAATATTGGTAAAACGTTAGATAAAAACTGGTATATTAAAAAGCAATTTGCTTCTACTATTACTAATAATGAAATTGATAAATTGTATAAATTGGCAATTGAAAATGGAGCGTCTGGAGGTAAGATCAGTGGTGCAGGTGGTGGTGGTTTTTGTATTCTTTACTGCCGCAAGAAACTACAGGATCAGTTAAGAAAATCACTGAACGGCTATTTTGAGTTTCCATTCAGAATTGAAGAAAGGGGAAGCAGAATAATTTTTAACATACCTATTCAAACTATAAAATAAATGTTTCCCAATTGTAAATATATATTCATGTGGTTGAATCTTAATATCTTTATTATCAATTTTATGTCTAAACACATTACAAGAGGAGGAACCGTTTCTTTGCAAGCATTGCAAACCCAATATCTATTCCCAGTAATTCATATTTTTAGTGAATAAAAAATTTAAGTTTTTGGAAAATAAAACAATGAATGAGAGTGATTATAGACATAAAGAATTTTTTGACTGCGATTGTTATTCAAAAGACGACCTCATTAGAGCAGAATATTCTATAAGTGACTATCGAAAAGATGAGTTTATTTATAGAGAGCTAATAATAATCTTTGAAACATATTTAGCAGATTATGATTATGATTTGAGAAGCAAATTCTTTAAGAGGGTGGCTTGGAGAATCAAACACGCATTCAAAATTTTATTCACTGGAATTATAAAAACAGAGGGTTTTTTCATACCTTGTAGGAGTTCTATTGATATAAATTCAGATCCAATTGAAGGTGTATTTGGATATAAAACAACAAAAGATTTTGCAAAGTGGCTTGATGAGACAGCAGATATAATTAAGAAAGATTATGAAAAAGATGAAAAAGATAAGAAGTATGGTTGAAATAAGAAATATATAAAAGAAAATATTGCAAATAACATTTCAATTAAAATTTCAAAAAAATAGATTTTGGAGATGTGTATAAAAACGAATATTTCTATTCAGAATTCAATTAAAGATTATTTAGACGTCGAACTTGATTGGAGGTATTATTCCTTAGTTTATAGACAAAAGCAAATAAAGGTATTAGAATTTATAATTCCTAAAGAATTAATTGAGTTTAATAAATTAAATTTTGAATCAATTATTAACATAGTTACTTCCATTAAAGATTATTTATTAAATAACGAAGCATTATCTTGAGAAAGAATCTAATTTTATCTGAGAACATAAATAAAATTCTCGAAAAATTAAGGGATATATTTCCACAGTACAACATTTCAATCGGTGTCATATCTGATACAAGAGTCAATATCTATTGTGATGGCATCAAAATCAATGAATTCAACCCTACACTATTTGAAAAAGAATTCGAATTTTTAAAAGATAGGGTTGACTACATTGATTTGGTCCTTCAGTTAATAAAGGAACCAATTGATGCCTATCATCAAAAAAAGATGATTAAAAGTGTTGGTTTAAAATCTGGCTATAAAGTAGTTACTCTCCAAAGGCTCAAGGAAGCATTAAACAACTCCAAATCAAACGCAGAAGCCGCGAGGTATCTAAATATAGGCTATCAGACATTTAAGAAATATGCTTTATTATACAAAGATGAAAGAGGCGTAACATTCTTTGAAAAACATAAGAATAGGGGTAGGAAAGGTGTTCCAACTAAAAATAAAAAATATGAAAACATCTTTCTAAGTAAAATTCTCAATAATGAAGGTCCTTTAGACTATCCTAATAAGAAATTAAAATGTAGGTTGATTAAAAATGGTTACATTGATGAAAGATGTGAACGCTGTGGTTTTGAAGAAAGAAGAGTGCTGGATTATAAGGTTCCGCTATTGTTAGACTTCATAGATGGCAATAACAAAAATAGACAATTGAACAATCTAAGGTTACTGTGTTACAATTGTTACTTTTTAAATGCTGGTGGTGACGTTGAAAGTAGCGGTCTAGAGCTTAAGTGGACCATTAAGAAGATAAAGGGAAAGAGATGCAAAGGGATCAACAGACACGGATTCTTATGTGGTAGCTTTATTAAAGGTCCTGAAGACTATTGTTCGTTTCATATAAATCAAAAAGTTATATAAAATAATAAAATAAGGTAAAAATGTTAATAATGAATCCAGAAAATGGTAAACTTTTAAGAAAGAAATTAAATAAAGTTATGACTATATTGTCAGGGGGAATACAACAACCAGAACATAACTATGATAATACAGTTGAAATAATTAAAGGGTCATATTGAAGTAAATATCATAGCAGAATTTATATATCGGTCTTTATACTGTACTATTAATAAAAGAGAACTAAATAAAGTTAAAGATATATCATAACTTGAGAAAAAATATCAATATTTGTTTATTTAGTTTTCTTTTATTAATAGTCATAAAGTTGTATTTTAATAATAACGAGACAGGGAGCTAACTTAAAATGAAAGAAGAAAAAAGTGTGAACTCTGACTTTTCTAAATTGTTAGAAGGTTTTGATAATAAGTGGGTTATTCTATTAGAGGATAGTAAAAAAGTAATAGCATCATCTGAAAACTTAGATGATATTGCTGATAAATTATCTGAAGGAGTATTATTAAAAGTACCTGATTCCAATTCATCAGTTTTTTAACTCTTGCTTTCCACTTCAAAGAAGGAAAAATGTTGTTGTCGTAGTTGTAGTACGGTGGTAGACTTTTATTATTTCATTTAAATATTTTTCTAAATTTAATAAAAATGGACGGCATATATTAAAAGTAGTAATTAAAGTTTAATAAATTAGACTAAAAAACGATAATTAGCGCCCCCATATAATTTTTCAACAAAATTATGTGAAACAAAAATATTATTTAAAACTAAAAGAAAAATTTAAATATTTGAAACAAAGTTTTTCGTCACCCAAACTTTAAAAACTACATTTCATTTCTATAATGAATCATATTTGATTTATAATAGAAATAAAATATCTTTTTAGTTAAAAATTAAATAATTTTGTTCTGCTAATGATATGTACCCGTTGTATACATATAATTATTTATATGTACCTAAAGTTGTTTTTTATTCAAGAAATTTTTAACAAAAAATTTAGGTAGTAATTAAAAAGGTTAAACAAGAATTTTTATCTATATATAAGTGATTTTTTAGTTTAAAAAGTTATACTGATTCAAATATTTTATTTTATTTTATTTACTTTTACAAATATATTGTATATATTTTTTTATCTATTTTTTTATTTTATTTTTGGATGATAAAAAAAGGAATAAAAACATGAAACTACAATCTCTAACTGAAGAGCAAAAAGCTCGACTTGACGTGATAAAGGATGAATACATCATCAAGTATCTCACATATAAACCCATAAACAAAGTTGCTGCAAGAAAAGTTGTAAGATTTGTCTACAACTTAATCAAAAAGCCGATGCCGAAGATTCACTATACTATTAGTCCAAGATCTGGTCAGATACTGGCCAACAAGCTTTCTAAGACGAAAAACGTATTCTATGATTTCGGAACATTCCTCACCGTAGGATGGGCATCATTTTATGCGTTTTATGATACTTTTGTAGAATTTGGTATATTGACCGAAAAAGAGTTTCCGAAGTACTTTAAACTAAGGGAAACTGTAGACACTAACATTTTCTTAGACATTGAATTCGATACAGATATCATTTTAATTGAAAGACCAGTTGAGATTCACCGTGATGGTACTGTAATGCATTGTGTTACCGGACCTGCAATCAAGTGGAAAGATGGTTATGGACAATACTACATTCACGGCAGACCGATGCCAGAATGGATATTCAAGAAATTTAATAATAAAACTCTTACAAAGGAAGATTTTTTAAATGAGACAAATGAAGATGTTCGAGCTGGAATTTACGAAGTCGTAGAAGGCAGTGGTGAGGGTTCTATGATGAAATTCTTGGACGCCAAGGAAGTCGATAAACAAACTATTGTTCATAAGAATGGTTCAACTGAAGAATGTATATTATATAAATCAGAAAATAGCTTTCCTGGTGAAACAGATCTTACTGGAAAATCAAACGTTCCGCTTGCATGGGTTAAACTGACATGTCCAACTTCTGGGACTAGATATCTTATTCCAAGTGATAGTTCGTTTACTAATGTATTGGATGCACTGAAATATCATAGACCAGAAGGAGTTCCTGAATCATTAAAATACGTGTGGCATTCAAGAAATTAAAGTAAAGAAAATTTGAGCCAAGTAATGAATCAAGTATGGAATCAAGCAAGGAATCAAGCAGTGAATCAAGTAGTGAATCAAGTAGTGAATCAAGTAAGAAATCAAGTATGGAATCAAGTAAGTAATCAAGTAAGTAATCAAGTAAGAAATCAAGTAAGAAATCAAGTATGGAATCAAGTAAGTAATCAAGTAGTGAATCAAGTAAGTAATCAAGTAAGTAATCAAGTAGTGAATCAAGTAAGTAATCAAGTAAGAAATCAAGTATGGAATCAAGTAAGGAATCAAGTAAGTAATCAAGTAGTGAATCAAGTAAGTAATCAAGTAAGAAATCAAGTAAGAAATCAAGTATGGAATCAAGTAAATCTAATTTTACCAAAGCAATAGTAGAAATTATAAACTTGCCCGTTGAAGCCCAAGTTATGCAGAAAATTGTGGAAATAGATGACTATCTTAGAACTGTTACTACATAGACAAATTAAAAGAAGAAATAAATAACATAATCGAAGCTATGCAAAACATTAAAAGCAATTTTTCTGCATAACTACTGTTTATTCCGAAAAGGAATCCAAATTTCTTCGTAAAAGAAAATTTTAAAAATAGAAACAAATTTATAAAAATATTTTTTATTATTAGAAATTATATATATATTTATTAATAAGATCTTTTTAGTTAATTAACAAAATTTCATGAGTTATTAAAAAAAGGAGTAAGTAATGAAATTTACCGGTAAATGGCAAGGACATCAAGGAGACGTTCAAATCTTTTCAATTGATGAGCTTCCAAAGGGAGCAAAGAAGATAAAGAAGGGTTTTATTGCCAAGAGTGAAAAAACAGGAAACGTACATGCATTGTGCGGTGATTATGAAATGTATGAGGTTCCTGAAACAAATTCATTTGTTGTAGAAGTTGGTACAGATGGAGCAACTTTAAACCACACTGGTTTACAAGAATTGACTCCTGAATACTGGGATAAGAATACAGTGTTTCCTTACATTGATCACAAACCGACAACTTTTACTAAGGGCCTATACTATATAGGCATCCAAAGGAGAAAGAAACCATTTTCTAAGGTCTGGCAGAAGGTCATTGACTAAAGGGATAAGAAGTTTAATGTTACAGCAGAACTGTCGTAAGAGCATTTTTGAATATTTTTTTTGATACCCCTAAAAAAAAGAACTTTATTCTTAGATGCTCTTTTTTTAAAGTTAAAACATCCCAGAACTTCAAGTGTTAAAGGAATATAATTTTATACATATTTTCATTAATAATGTTACTAGTGTCATCTGGTGAATAACTAGATATGTTCTAGAGCAAGATTGTGAAAACAATGATATTGTTATACACAAAAACAATATTTTTAAAAACTATTTACTTTTTTACAAAATGTATTTATTATTATATGAGACATTCAGTGATCAAATATTAATGCAACTTAAATCATTATCAAATTTTCGTGATTATTTTGAAGATGTATAACAATTTACTTTAACACTTAAATTATATATATTTAGACTATCATAAAAATAGAAAGGGTGAAGAAATGACAAAATTAATATTGAAATTAAATTTAATATTAACAAAAAGTTATTCAGAACTTATAGAATCAGCTAAAAAATGGGAAGAAGATAATAAGTTTAAATACGAAGATAATGATAGTTTAATAGCTGATTATATTTTAACTGAGAAGATTGATTGTTGGTATCACAATTCTTCTCCAGAAATAGTTAAAATAACAGAACCTTGAAGATTCATTATTATTCTACTTTTTACAGTACTCTTATTCCATCTTTTACTTAAATAATTACTGATAAATTACTTGAAGAAGTAAAAAGTACGTGTTTGTTAAGTCAAAAACAAAAGATTGGAAAATAACTATGAAATCACTGTGTCCATTAAAAAAATTCCTTGGAAGAGTAACCTCAAAGGGGCTCGATTAGATTAATAGAAACGGCTATTTCTGTTAATAAGTTTTTGGGCCTCTTTTTAAATAATGAAGGAAAATTTATTAAACTGTTAACTTACTTAAATACAAAGTATAACAGAAATAATTTTACAGGATAGATGGACGATACAGAATTCTTAATCAAGGAATGCCTTGTACTGAACATCAGTTGCTTATTTGGATGATACTGGTGACATTAGTTTTGAAATATATTAAATTCCTACATCTGTATTATAAAATGCATCTGAAGTCATCTAATGAATAGAAATATCTCAAGTTAAGTGTCTTTATGCTGGAAAATATTATTAATTTTATACTTAAATTTTAATTATACTGGGAAAAAATATGAAACTTGAAGAACTAAAAGAGAATCTTGAAAATTACGATAAATATATTCGTAGTTTTCCCGTGAACTGTCAGTTTGAAAATGTTGTTGTTCTTGTAAGAGAATATAATGATTTAATATTTAAGCCTTTTTCTATTCTGCTAACCGAACTCGGTCTTAATGATGAAGAGCCGAGTCATCTATTAGATGAATCATTTGATATATAACGTGGCACAAAATGACATCTTAAAAGAACTGAGGGATTTTTATTTCACTGTCAATGTAATATGGGTTAAGATATACAATTTTTTATGTTTTTATATTTTTTAAACTCTAATAACTAAAAAATGTAATTTGAAAAAATGTTTTTTTATGAAAAGGGACTCTGGATTAATTTAATAACTAAAACTTGTTAAATGAAAGTGAACAGAAATTAATACTTTGTTAATATAAAAAAGAAAATTTTGATGAAGAGGGACTCGGTTCCTATATATATTTCTGCAAAATTTTCATTTTATGCAAAAATTATATATATTAAAACAGTTAAATAAAGTTAAAAAATTAGAATATTATTATTTAAATCTTAGAGTTATTAAAAAGTTATGTATAAAATGTTGTATTGTCATGATATTATTATACCAAAAACTAAATTGTTTGTTTATTAATAAATATTTATTTTATAATTATGAAATCGCTTAATAACGAGAATTATTATAAGTTGTTTCTTAAAAAAATCTTGTTTGCTACGGTCAGAAACAATAAAACCTATCCTTGGAAAGAAGAGGGTAAAGAAATTAATGAAATGATTGAAGGCTTAGAATCATTGTATTTTGGAATATATATAAATATCAGGTCAGAAATAATTAATGAAATCATTACAGATGAAGAATCGTATATAAGAGTAAACCAAAATTTTATAAATTATAAAAATAAAAAAAGAATAATGAATAATTATTATACCAGACAAAGAAGAATTAACGGATAGTGTCAGATAAATGAAATATTAATTAAAGTTAAAAATTATGTATAATTAAGCGATACTTAGAAAGGAGAATTTGTAAATGGAAGAAAATACAAAACAACACGATACTATTATCCTAAAATGGGGGACGTTAAAAGCATGGGACTTGCACACACCCAAAGTGGTAGAGTTGCTTAAAAAATACAAATCTGCTATGACAAAACACGATACGCTGGAACAAAAAGAAATTATTTGTCAAATGATAGATGAATGTAATGTGGAGACAATTTATCTTGATTGGGATGAGAAGAATGTCACTAAAGAAGAAGCAAAAAAGTATGTTATGGAATATAGAAACAAGACCACAAGTTCTTACAGAAGAATGTTTATCTCTTATGAGTGATTATGCCAAACATATCAGCAGTCAGCTTGAACCGCAAGTTGGGATTGCAAACGGCGGACTTACTATCCAACAAGCTATCCTAAGTAAAATTATAAACTTGCCCGTTGAAGCCCAAGTTATGCAGAAAATTGCGGAAACAGATGACTACCTTAGAACGGTTACTACATTTATGGTTATTGGCAAAGATAAATTAAAAGAAGAAATAAATAACATAATAGATAAAAAATTTATGTTTATAGAAAACGATATTAAAAAAGCCAACGAAGCTATGCAAAACATTAAAAGCAATTTTTCTGCATAACGTGATACAGCTTAACTTGCCACCGTCAATTTAATAATTTTATATGAAATAGCTGAACCAGATTACAAAAAGAATTAATAAGGTAAACAAATGGAATCAAAACCTTTAACAGATTTAACAAATATGAGTGGAGACCAAGCCATAGAATGGATTTTAAATAATCAATTCGATTATTCTTTGATTAGAAACGAAGATATTAACGGTCAAATTGAACCGTCAGTTATACCAGCAAGCGGCAACTTGAAAGAAGAACTTAGAAAGATAATATTTTCTGATGAATTTGGTTGGGTAGATAACCACGAATGGATGATGGATGGAGACAAAGCTACTGAAACATTGTGGAATTGGTTTATAAACAATGCAAGCCGATTGTCGATATCAAAACTTAAAATCTGAGAGCAATTTTTCCTAATAAGTGATTGGAAAACTATTGCACAACGCTTTACCTGTTGTGGAAGATATTTAAAAAATTTATTTGGAGAAAATAATGACAGAAGAATTAGAACAACTAAAGCAAATTTTTATTGATAGCTATGAAGTAGATTTACCAATAAAAAACTTAGATAGCCCTTTTGAACTGATTGACAAAATTAGCAATCAGGTGCAGACAAAAGTTATCCCTAACGGAATGGTAACTGGCGGAAATAGGTATATAATCCAGGGACTAATATTCTTACGTGACTATAAAAAGAAATTTTTACTGCAATGTGATAGAAATGAAACCCCAGCTACTTATAAAAGTATTGAAAAAGAAATTGAAGAAATAGAGGTATTATTAAAATATTGATTTGTGAAGATTACAGAACATTGATAACAGAAGATGTAAGAATGATCAGAACCGATAATAAGTAATAAAAATAAATTTCTTTCGTTTTTGGCTTTCTTTTTCTCTTTTTAATTTTTTTATATAATTTACTTTTACTTATATATTATTTATATTAGACTAATAAAAATAATTTGAAATAAAGGTTACAATATGGTAAATTTATCATCTTATATTAAGTCTGGTTATTCAATATTATATCTACTGACCCACGAAGAGAGCCGAGCTGAAC
>Ga0209518_1000112_pt1 | contig 112874 bp, 78 predicted proteins | sample RifGroB1_FD_183993 | JGI IMG/M metagenome (GOLD analysis project Ga0209518, IMG submission 183993) | Groundwater microbial communities from Rifle, Colorado, USA - Groundwater B1 (SPAdes) (version 2) | ecosystem: Environmental > Aquatic > Deep subsurface > Groundwater | place: Rifle, Colorado... | reverse complement strand
AATGAATATAATAATGAAAACTCAAAAAATAAAAGGAGAAAATGATGACAGAAAAAACAGGCAGATTTAATTTTGGAAAGGTTGCATCTGCGACTGACGTTCTGAATAGTGATGAAAATATAATTGCAAGCTATTCAGACTCTGATGGCGGATATTCTGCCAGAGATAATTTTGGGAATGTCCGGCTGGTGAGAGAAGGGATAGATCCATCGTTCGAATATCAGAAAAGATACAAGATCCAAACCTACGAAGATGGCGGAGAACACAAGGCTTTTGTCAGCATTACCAATGATGCCGCAGTAGATAAATTAGTGCTTGCCTGGGAGAAACCAACGCAGAAAATGCTTGATATAAGAAAATCTATGTCAAAAGAAGGGGAAGACGGAAGTTGGAAGGTCAATGAATATGAACGTTCTTTGATTGATGAATGGAAACAAACATCACTATCTATTGCCTCTGGCAACAATGTTGGAGGATACATCTCTTATTCTGGTGAAACTCCTAAAATGAACAAGTTTGCTAGTGTTAAACTTGAAGAATCGACTCCAGAAATAGAAGCAGCAGTCAAAAACAAGCATTTCCTTGAAAGGCAACAAAATATTGAAGAAATTAGAAATCTAAAATCTGGGATGGTGATTACTTGCGGACAATGCAAAAATAGCGGAATAACTATGGATATGAATTTTTGTCCTCATTGCGGACATAAATTTTCGGAGTAAAATATGAAAGATCCAAATGATATTATCAAACTCGTAAAACTTGCGAATATGTTAGACCAGGAGGATAGTTATTCTTCTGATGTTTTGACGCGAGTAGCCCAAAATTTAACTTATAATCTGCTTAATCCAGATCAAGTAGAAACAGAAAAAATAGTCAATGAAATTATCGAAGAAATTGATAACGATATTATTTCTAAGGAGTAGTAATGACGAGTTGGCTAAAAATAGCCTCCGAAAAATTTGCACTTCGGAAGGGATTGCTTCGTTCTGACATCCACGTAGCTGTTCCTTCTAAAAATGTCATTGCTGATGATTTACAATTAGAGAATCTGATGAAAAGTTTTCTTCAGGTGGCAACTATTAGAGGATTAGATATAATTGGAATTGTTTCTGATTGGTTAAGACCAGGTCAAATTGCTCAAAATATAGCAAAGCAAAAAAATATAGATATTTTTGTTTTAGCCGGACAAGAAATAATCAGCAAACAGGGACTCGGTATGTTGGTGTTCAATGTCCAACAAGAACTTCCTCAAAGATTAGATTATATTGATTATTTTAAGCAAATTCATCAAATGGGTGGGATGGTTATTGTGATCAGGCCATCAAGAAGATGGGTTCAAAAGTTGAACAAGATAGTTAATGAAGAATGGGCACCAGATGGTATTGAAGTTTATAATCCACATTTTTCCGAATACATTGACATTGACGCCGATCCAAAATATGAATTTTTTATGTCTTCGAAGGCAACAAAGCCATTAGAATTATTAGAATCTAAAATAAATACTCAAAATCATAGATCTTGGTGGGTAGATCTAGGAATAATGTCTCCAGATACCGGTGAAAATTATGTTCCAGGATATTTGGCAGATCCATATAGACAAAAGGGAGCTTTTTAATGGCATATTCAGCAAAAGCGGATGTTAGAAGATATTTGCCGCGATCTGTAGTGATGCAGGGAGAAAACCCAACTCCGCACCCAAGAGATCCTCGTCCTGAAAGCCTGTTGGATACAGATACTACGGCATACATAGCACAGGCAGATTCTATTATCAACGGAAGAATTTCTGCAATATACGACGTCCCTCTTAAAAAATCTAATATTGGTGGGACTGTCGGATATCCACATCCAATTCCATTTATTTCTGCTGTTTTTGCTGCTTGGATGATATTTCAGCAGAGATTATCTGGATCTGAACGAGCTATATCAGATTATACAGAAAGAATGTACGGCGTTGCTACGCAACAACTTGATAACATCGAAAATGGAAACATCAGATTGCGCGGGCAGGATAGTTATACTTCTAGCCGGACTGTAAAATCTGATCTTTGGTCGATTCCCCCTAGACCTGGAACACAGCCTGCTAATACTGCTGCTGGAAGATAATATGAAATTTGAATCCTGGAATGATGTTTTTGGAAAAGATAAATTGAATAGAACAAGATTGTCTAAGACAAAGGTTTTTTCTACTCCGGAAGAAGCCATATATCACGGAGTTATACTCGGCAGCAAAAATGGGGCATATGATAGGAAACAAATTTCAAAAATAGATGGTTCGTTGAAACCATTTAACTATAATGAGGCATCAACAGAAGATCGTGAATTGGTAAAAAATTGGATCAAGGATAATAACTGATGGAAGATATTACATTAACTTGGCAAGAATTATTAAGAAATGAATGGTTTTCATATGCCGTTGATAATAACTCTAATGTTGTTCCTGGAGTTTTAGGTCGTCCAATCAAAGCTTTCTGGCATGGTGATCGGGAAGTCATTACTGGTAACGAAATACCGGCAATTGTCATTGACAGCGAAAGCATGACTCCGGAGTGGGAGGCTTTTCGTGTTCAGATACAGGAATATAATTTTGATGTGATAGGATATGTTAGAGAGAGTGATGCAGATGATAGCAAATCGGTGGTTCATGAAATGGCTAGAATCATCAAGATAATTTCAGAACGTAATTCAAGATGGTGGGTATTTCACGAATGCTTCTTCGATAAAGAATTGTTTTATGATCCACAATATTTAATTGACAACTATTCTTCTATATTGAATCCGTATGTTGCTGATGTAGTCTCTGATTACGAAGGCGATTGGAATAGCCATCATACAGCGTATTCTGGTGGTGGCACCCCACCAGTTCCAGAATCTTTGGATACTAAAGATAAATATGTTTCAGCATATATAAAATTATTCTATGAAGATCCATTAACCTCAGCATGGGCAACCGATACACTTACATATACTGATAAAGAAGGTAGAACTCATGATACGACTACAAGAGATTTAATTGCTTTAGCCAGAAGTGAAAATATTGCTCCTGTAAAATTTATGTCTGATACGAAAATAAAAAATATTAATTATGGATATGTATATAAAGGTTCTGAATTATTATATGCAGTCCAGATTTCTATGTATTCCAAAGAACACCTTCCAATTACAGAATTTGGACCAGTTTAAAATGTCAATTCTTTCAAGAGATCAATTAAATAAATTAGATCAGATTATATCTGATATGTCAGATAAGGTTAATTTTTATATAAATGGAAATTTATTAGAAGTTAATGATACTGGTATAAATTATAATCTATATTCTTTAGTTGCATATATTTTAGGTTCATTAGATTATTTTAATACTATTCATGTGAAAAGTGGGATATATAATCCCAGTCCAGTAAATTTATCATATTTAGAAGATCCTATAAATTTTGGATATATCAACGCAGATATATACAATCCTATATATATTGATAATACTAATGGAGATCTGTTTGCCGAATATATCAAAGATAGATACGGAAGTTTGATTGCCGGGTGGAATATAAACTTGAGACCGCCAATTCCATATTGGTTCCACGATGGGAGTCATCCTAATTTTGATTGGGGCAATCAGAACAGCTACATTACTACTATCAGGACGACATATCCTGATTGGAACGGATGGCCCGAATATGATTCAGAATCATTAGAAAATAAATATCCTGTTAATTTCAATAACATAAGAATTCCAGTTATGATGATGTCAAAAGTTATTTCTGTAATTAATAATGATGTTTCGGATATTACTTATGATCAAACTATATCTTTAGATGCTGAACAAATTATTAACGATTCTATGTGGTCTGATAATTATGAAGACATACGAATTTTTAGAATCAAAGAAACTAATGATATTCCAGAAACAGATCCTGGATTGCCATCCGCTGCATTTGAAGAAATAGCAAGGGAAATAGATGCGACTAATTTGATTGTTAAATTTTCTATCAGTGCAGATAATACTATATCTATTTCACCAGGAGATTATATCAACTATGTAATCTATTGGAGAAGTCCTGACAACATTATATCAGATTTCACACTTCCAACATATCCAGGAGACAATGAGGCATCTGACTACTCTATATCAGAAGGACAATATTATAATTACTTTCACACATATCGCAATGATGTTGTTGAATATAAATATAATCATCAAATATTAAAATTTATTAATAATACTAATTATTCCAGTGATGAAATAGATAAAAATTTATATGAACCTAAAGATCCTATATTTTATAAACTTGATAGATTTGATGATTATATCGATGAATATTATAATCCATTAGAATCTCAATTAAATAATCCATTGTATTATTATCGCGGACTGAGCCTGAATTATAGGAATCAATTAGGAAATTATCCAGATTATGATTCAGTTTATGGAATATTAATCTCAATCAAAACATATTTTGATATGAATCAATTTTCAAAAGTATATTACATCATCGAAAAAGGTCCAGAAATTTTTCCAGATATGTTTTCATTAGATTGGAAAGATTTTACATATTACCCAAAATTAAAAGATAAATATATTCCATTTATAAAAATAGTTGTTGGACAAAAAAACACCAATGAAATAAGTCAAAATTCCCCAAGGGCGAAAATCATTCATCTGGAACAAACTAAATCATATGGATTTAACGGAATCAACAATATTGAATTTGTTAATTCTATTTATGAAAATATTAACAATATTTTTGATTATTTTCAGAATTTAAATTTCAATAAAATATTTTCTAATAATATATTTTCTACATATTTCACATTTTTATCATTAGATATAGATGAAATAGTTAATAATCAACAGATAATAGATATTTTTTCATCACACATCAAATATATATTGAGTGGTGATTCATCTTCTCTTTTCGAGAATAATAATCTTTTTAGAAATTTAGATGTAAATTCAGTAAATCAAAATATTATTATGGTTTCCGATGATGTTGCAAGTAAATCATTAGAATTATCCTCTAATGATGCTAACATTCAACCTTGGTATATATCTCTACAATATTGGAAAAATCCTACCAATATCTTACACGAATCTGATCATTTTATTTTTGGCAATGGTTCCAATTGGGTAGTAAGTAATGCCAGAAATACAGATACTTCTAGAATTTTTATTCAATATTTTCCTGGAGATTTGGATTATGATGATAATATTAATGTGTATAATCCTAATGATTCTTCTACCATTTTGCAAGATAGAGATAATTCTTATCAAACTGGATTGAAATTATTTCAAATAGAAAATATTCTTGCTTCTAAATTTGAAATATATTTTCCTGAAAAAAGTGATCAAATTGATGAAACATCTAATGCAATAAATCAAGATTATACATTTAAATTTGATTTCAAAGATAATTTAAATAACATCATATCAAAAGAATTGTTTATACCAAATGCGAATTTTTATATTTCTGACGCGGAATATCAACAAAAAGTATCAGATGGGGTAAGTGTAGTAGGATATTTGTCTCCTTCAATTGTTTGGAATGATCACAAATATCAAGAATATGGCGAGGCTTATTATATGCCTAATTGCCGCACCGAAACAGCCAGGCAGATATTTACCAAAGTTTTTGATTCTGACAAACCTGGAGTCAAAACAATAGACGAAGCTATTGCAGAATGCGAACAAACCGAAGATCCAGATGGTGATAGATTCAAAGGCGGAAAAGACGCCTCGGATGCGGATATATCAATCAGGGATTGTATCACAGATGTTAGAGAATCAGAAGGAATTGAACTTGTAGATTTAAGAACTATTAGCAATAAATCAAAAGGTATAGATAGATTTTGGTTAGGAATTACTAAATACACCGCGACAGATCCAATTTGGAAAAATGATTATGAATATCTTGGCGGACAAAGAGATTTTGATGATGACTCCGGTGAATTTATTCTGCAAACAAGATATGGTTATAGAGTAGATGGATTGATATTCTATCAAAGTTTTGATAAAAATGAAGTAATAACCTCAAGAAATCAATATATTAATTCTCATCTACAAGAAGATATGATTATTAAGTCTCAAAATAGACACGAAATATTTAATGATATAGACTTTTCCCTTAATGGAACAAACAATTTTTTGGCACAAACATTCACTGCTGATTTTGCCACATTATCAAATAAAATTTCTACGATTCAATGCTGGATTCAAAGGGTGGGATCGGCTGACGCCTCTATAATTCTTCAAATTTTTGATATTACTGCAAATGAGCCTAACATTGCTTTGGCAGAAAGCGTTCCGGTAGATTTCAAGTCTATATCAGAAGATGGCGAATGGATTACTTTTGAATTTCCAGATACTAGTATAGATGAAGAAATTAATAGATATTCATTAGTTATAACATCTTTTGAAGATCCATTTTCTACTTTTTCAGTACATAACAAATTAATTTGGTATTTTTCTGATTCTAATATATATTCGTATGGATTAACCAGCACATACACATTTTTATCTGAAAATGTTGTTGCCGGATCAAATTATATAATTGTCGAAGATGCATCTGTCTTTCCTGATGTTCCATTTTTTATTATAATATTAGGAGATTTATATTACATTATTTCAATTGAAGATAATAAATTATATTTTTCTGAATATGATTATCAATTAGATTTTGATTATTTAGGAAATAGAGAATATCCAGAATATAATTGGTATATTGGTGTGATTTCAAATGACTATTCATCAGGAACAATGGTCAGTCTTGTTAATTTTATTCCATTAGATCCTGAAAATAGATTTTATAAAAAGAAGATTACAGAAGATGCCGGAATCATAAGTGGATGGCTACTTCCAGATTACTCTAATCACGACGCGGCTTACAGAATTTTCGCTGATGCGTTTGATGTTGGCCCAGTTGAAGAAATAGATTATAATGAATGGTTCGGTTCTGACATTTCTGATAATTCTGAAAAATCATTAAATGTTGATTCATTTTATATTTCTGGTAATTCTGTCGAATATGATTCAGATCTAATATGGCCTTATCATACATCTTTTAATAATCAATCTGATGCTGATATTATTCCAAACGACGATCCAGACCCCGATGCTATTCAAGGTTTTTCTTGGGCTGGTAATTTGGATGCTCCGATCAAGAATAGCAAAATATTAGGAGGTTTCAATGTTTCTGGGAATATGTCATTCCCAAGCCAAAACAATGTTAGAGTAAGCAATCAGAATAAAATTGATAGATATTGGGCATTCGTAACAGATATTTTGGATGTTTCAGACAAGATAGTAGTTTTACCACAGGCATTGAAGAGAAACAATAGTAGTGTTGAATATATCCCATTGTATAACAATGTATTTCTCACGATAGGATTGATTCGCCCAAATAATACCAGAAAAGTTATTAACAAGGTTATATATGGATATAATAATGATTATGGTAAAATTGTAGAAGTCATCGATGATACAACTTTTATTGTGCAATCCTATGCATTCGCAAATATAGATTACAATGAATTTGCTGGAAAAACATTCAAAATGATGACTGGTGATGCTTCGGGAAGTGAAGAAGTTATTATTCGATGCTACGATTCTGATGCACCTGGAAATTACCAATATAGAATAGAAATATTAAATGATTTAAAAACAATTCCTAGCATCAATGATGAATATATAATATCTTTTTCAAATACAAGAATGTATGATTATGGAATTCTGACAGATGTGTTAATAGATTTAGAAACTGGATTTACTATTCTTAAAGATAATACCAAAACCTGGATTGATAATATATATAATGGATATATTCTTTGGTTAGTTGATGGAAATGTTCCAAACACTCAAATAGTAATAAGTGATACATTAAATTCAAATGAATTACAAATTACAAATTTATTAATAGATCCTTCTATAGATACATATTATATTATTCTTGGTGAGGATGAATCTGAAACAGGAGTTTATGGAACGGATTCTCCCATTGTTATCGATGATGAAAAATTTATAGGCGTAGATCATATGTATATAGATGCTAGCAATTTTCCAAATGATTATAATGATGGAATGGGGCAAAATGATTCATTTTTGATCAGGAGCAAAATAGATGTCTCAATCTAGAATAGATTATTGGTGGAAATATATACAGAATACAGAATTATTTTATAATATGTCTGTGAATAATATTGATCAAAATATTGATAGTCATTTATATGAACAATTGAAAAGATTAATAGATTATATTTATGGTTTTGATACAGATCAATATCTTTCAGGAATATTATATGGATTAAAAGTAGTTCCATATGGACAAAATATATTTATATCCGAGGATGCAGAGAATAGCAGCACAAATCAAATCAATTATAATACCAAATGTGTTAATTTAGAATATTCATCTTCTCCAAATGGTAACCCAGTGATTGAGTTGGGAACTGGAGCCCTGTCGGTCAATGATAATATTTATATACCAGATAATACAAATAAGCCATTAGAATTTATTAATCCCCCTACTGGTCTAAAAGATGTTATTTTGACATCATCAATATATTTTGATACTGATATTTTTTTAGATGCAATAGAAAATAATTCTAAAATTTCACAATCCATAGCATTTTCAACGCAAATAGAATATCTCAATAATAATTCACAATATATTCTTCAAAGTAGATCAAAAGAATTTAAATTTGAAGATGATTATTCTATATATATCAGAAATATATTGAATGAAGAATATTTTCCGCAAATTGAAGGAGAAAATATATTCAATATAGCAAAAATTATATGGAGAATTTCAGATACAACATCAAATGATACTGATGAATATAAATATGAATATTTTATCATTGATTGCAGGGAAATATTCGGCAGATACGGGCTTCACCAGATTGAAGGATTTTCTCTGATCAACGTGTTATATGATGGAATTAATTTTAGTGATACAAATTTAGTAGATTTAATTAAATCTGTTTTTTCGTATTTGTTCAACGATATGAGTGGGACTGGTAATGAGTTTAGTCCAGATTTTATTACCTACTGGACAGATCAAGGAAAAACTATTTCAACTACGATCCAAAGTCTATATGATGAATTATACGAGGGAGATTGATAATGTATATTGTAGATGATGAATTACAAATAATAACAGATAGTCTTGGTAATATATATGATTATTGGAATGAATTATTTAATTCTGGTGAGACCAGTAATAGTTTTGATTTTTATTTCAATCGATCTGTAGATTTTTTAAACAATGAAAAAATTAGATATAGTATCAACAACTCGTCTGATTTAGTCTCCTCTAATTCTGGTGATGCAATCTTGAATATTTCATCTGGCAACATTATAGATTCTTCTAACAACCTGGTAAAATTTATTGATCAAGATTTATCTATGATAAATTATTATTCGTATGATTACGATGAAAATGGATATTATGGAGCGATAGTGGGTATATATTTTGATGATATTAATTCTATATCAAATATATATAGAACTTCAATTATACAGAATATTTCTATTGGTGATGATCAAATATATATAAAAGATACTTATATTTTTAGCAATTTATCATTTCCATTGTACATCCAAGTTGGGTCAGAAACTATTCTGATTTCATCAATAAATATTCCTGGAACTTATTTAAATGTTGATGATGAATATAATGATGACAATGGATCTATCGGGACATATTTATCAGGAACGGAAATTTTTGCATTCAATAAATTAGAAGCAAAAGTAATTTTCGGAGCACCAGTATCTTCGTCGTTTTTGAGTTCAGAGGATGCTGCTGATTTCAATTATTATCCTCCAACTCCTGATAATATGATTATTGTTGCCAAAGTGCTAATCAAATACCCGGTGACTCCGTCAACTTATAATAGAAATTCTCCCGGCAGCGGACTTGATCCAACTGAAATCATTTCAATAGATAGTTCTATGAAATTTGTCGGGCCAGAATCTGTAGATCAGCCATTCACTACTAACCAGATAGAGGCAATAAATTCATACTACATTAATATGTTAAACACCAAAACAACTATAAATTATAATAAAGTTTTATTTGATTTTTGTGATACATTAAAAAATATAATTTTTGAAGATATATCTGAATATGATTATTCTGGGTCTACTTTCTATGACTATTGGAATCATAGACCAATTACAAGAGCTACATATCTTCAATACGGAGTTCAATGGGATGATTTCGAAAGATTCGAATTTTCAGAAGGATTTAAAAAATTGTGGAATGATTCCGAAGGTGAGCAATTATTGACTACCTTTGGAATTTTTAGTGGGAATTTGATGGATTCTGCATTTACATCTGGTGTTGAAAGTCCGGTAATATCGAGTATTGCATATACCAAAGTATCTGATTCATCTTTGGGGGCTATATCACCTGGAACGTGGAGCTATGCTGTTACTGCTATTACTGCCAGTGGAGAAAGTCCTTTGTCCGAATTCTCATCGGTGTCAATCCCGAGCAACAGTTCTAACAATTACGTCACAATAAATTGGAACTCAATTTCAGGCGCTACATACTATAATGTATATAGACGAATTTCAAGTGCGTCTTTGGTTTCTGATATAAGAATAACTGACGATAATGAACTATTAACTAATATATTTATAGATATTGGAAATAATTCTTCATTTTTAAAAACTACACGTAGAGGTATTGTATTAACAAATAAAGAAATATATTCTGATGTTGGTTCGGAATTTTATGCTGTAGTCCCTAAACAGAAAAATTTGTCTTCCAGTATTCCTATATTGCGCCTTCAAGATAGTGTTGATTCTGATGGAGATCAAACCAACAATGGAATTAGATTATTTTTGACGTTAGAAAAACCAGACCAGTCAACTGAAGATATTACCATAGATATTGAATCTGGCACTTCACTTGGTAGTAGTTTTATCATAAATAACGGAACAAAATATTCTAAACTTTTAGATATGAAGGTATCTATTTTAGATGGTGATTTAGATTTGGTAGGCAGTAGAATTAATTGGTCATTTAAAGATGTTGTAATGATACAAAATTTATCTTAAAATGAAGGAATAATTTTATTAATATTCGAAATAGATCTATGAACTATCTAAGATATTGAGGAGATTCTAAATATGGCTGTTATAACTAAAACAAATATGACTAAACTTGCAACTTTAATTGGAGATTCTTATCAATCTATATTAAATGCATATGGTGATTATGATACTAATGATACCGCTGTCAATTTGATTGGAAAGGCAAAAGTGTTTGTCCGCGGCGGTGCCGAGACACTGAATGGCATCCGACAAACTGAAACTGGATCTGAGGGTGTAGCTTTAGATTTAATCCCGACAACAGCTACTGATGTGGTAACAGTTCGCAGAGGAGAATTTTACCTTAATGGACAAAGACAAATCCTTCAGTCAAATAGAACTTTTGATTTTGGAACATTGCTGCCAGCGAAATGGTGGTATGGTGCTGGGTATGACCACGATGATGATGCAACTTTACAACCACTGGCAAAACATGCGCAAAGGACACGGGCATTAATCTATACATCTAACGAAGCAATCAACACCACAACACATCCTGGTGCTACTGATATGGTTTCTGGAGATAATTTCCAGACTACCCATGCCGATTTTAGACTTGACGGGACTACAGATCTATTGGCGGCAGGTTTTGCTGCACCTACTGCTAACGTGAACTTAGACAAGGTACAGCTCTATCTTTCAACTAATACATCTGGTGCTGCGCCAAATACTGGGTTGAAATTATATATTGCTGCTAATGCTGCCGGTTCAGCTCCTGATGATCCTGATTATACTACTATTGCTGGAACTTCTTTGAAGATTGCATCGGTGGATGCTAATGGCGAGTGGATAGATTTCGTGTTTGACGATGTAGTAGTCCTGACCGGTGGCGCATCTTACTGGGTTGTTCTTGCGTCAGATACGCCAGACGATGGAGTCGCATCTAATTTATCTGCATCTATATATTATGATTGGCATTATGATGCTGCGTCTGCCAGCGGCAATGATGTAGCTGACGGCAACTCTTTCTTGATGTTTTCTGATGACGCCGGAGGAACTTGGTCAACACATGTTGATAAAATGCCAGCTTGCAGATATATAGAATATTTGAAAGTGGCCTATACACCAGTAATGGCCGTTGCCGAAGCGGAAAATGTCACCAACTTACCAGATACTACTGCGGCAGCAGCTAATTTATCAGTGAGCGATCCCAGCGTAGCGCACGCAAAAGTGGCTCTATGTGATTTGTATTCCGCTGCTGCTGACCCAGCTTCTGGCGGCACTACTGCTAATTTTGGGACTGCTGCGACAGATAGCAATATGACAGATGTTAGAGAAATAGTTGGTTATGATGGATTGGAAGACGACGATCAAATGTCGGTTATTTTCCCAGCAATGAATACAACAGAAAATGAAATTATATCTATTTCTAATGAAGATTCTACTTCTCCTGTAGCATCTGATTTTTCAAGTATCTGCACCGGTTTGGCTTCACATATTTCTTCTACTGCATCAGGATATACTTTCAAAAGTTATTGGAAGGCATCTGAAGCATATTTGGCTAGAACATTTAGAAAAATATGGGAATTCAATCAAAGCGAAGAGTTGTCGGTCAGATTCGGTAGGTTCCTTCCTGACGCTGGTGCCCCAACTGCGTTTTCCACCCCACTTGACGCATCTTGGTCTCCTGATTTGACATACAATGCCGATCTGTCCACGGGAGTGAGTCTTGAAGCGTATCTGCCAGATGGAGAGGGTGCTATTACCACCGATACTGATATGTATGTATATGGGATTACAATTACCTATACAACACTTTCCGGTCGGGTCGCAGCAAGTGGAGGGTATTTGTCAGTAGATGACCCGACAATTTTTGCAGCCAATGATTATGTTTGGGTGGAAGAATGGGGTACCACCGGAAGCAGTGATCTGTTGAAAGTTTCAGCAGTCAATGGGAATATCTTGACTTTGACAGCAGAAGCTGGATTTGTCCCAGCCACTACTTTGTTTGCTCACGAAGTTGGCGACAGAGTATGGTTAGTGGAAAGAATCTCAGTTTCTATCACCACTACTACTGGCACTGAAGCAGCAAGTATTACAATCACTTCTGCCGATAGCAACACGTTTGCTGGTGTTGCCTATGTCCAACCGCAATCTGGCGCGACCAATCCTGGGACTTCTGGTGATATTATAGACATTAGAAGCGTTTAAATAGGAAGAGTAAATGTTTATTACTCCTGAACAATTCGTAGCTCGGCTGGGATATGCCGAGCTACTTTTATATTCAACCGATTATTCTGACGATCCTGATTTTACAAATGTTGACATTAAAAATTTGATCAGAGCAAAGGATTACAATCTATTTCCAAAATTTGAATCTAATACAGAAGAGGATTTAATTGCTGGTATTCCAGATAGAAATATTTTTCTGACTGATAAAGTTAAAATTGACGGACAAATAAATATTCAATTATCTACATATAATCATAATCAATTAGAATATTTTATAGGATGTCTCTACGAGCATATGAGAACAGCCTGGGCTGGCGTTAAATCTGATGGGACATTGGTTTCCCCACTGGATGACAGGCTGTCTTCACATCCTTGGTTTTCTCTTGGGAGTGCTTATCACGGAATTTTCAGACAATGCATGGTTGATAAATTTGAGATAAGTATTTCCAAGGGCAATCAACCTATTGACCTGTCTTTTGGAATTGTAGCAACCGATTACGATCCGGCAAGTGCTTTTACCATGAGAGGATTAGAAAGTTTAACTAATTCTCCTGAATTTTTGGCAAAACATAGGAGGGTGATATATGGCAGAGATTGTCAAATTTTATCAGGAACGACTGGCGTCATTGGACATTTTGGATTGAATGACGCTTCTAATTCTGTGTTTGCTGAAGGTAGTGCCAAACCAGGAACTTCAACATATATTACTAATTTTTCAATATCTTTTGAGAACAATCTTGAACCTGTATATACTATGAAGAGTACTAATTTCAACGACTACCGATCGAGATTCAATGAGAATGTATTTCCTTCGTCATATGTTCCCAAGTCTCCAAGAAGAGTTTCAGGACAAATAGAATGGTATGGGAACGTAGATGCATATACATTCTATGAAAAATTGACAGGACCTGCTTCCATTCAGAACAGAGAAAGTTTGATTGTTGATTGTGGTCCATTGAAAATAGAAATAAAAAATCCAGTTTGGAGTCTTTCTGAAAAACCAGTTGGAATAGATGAAATTAAAAGAGTAGCAAGATTCTCAGCAGCTACTGATAGTGAATTGACTATTCCATATTACGAGTCAAATTATTCATAAGGAGATGATATGAGCGTGTTTGTTGACAAGAATATAACATTTGATGTTTCTTTTTTTTATGAAGAAATATATGATGGCATTAATCAAATAGGAATCAAAATTTTAAAAGAAGAATCTGATAATTCTAAATTCATCAAATGCACTTTTAGGCTTGCTGATTATAATGAAATGTCATCTATTCGCGAAGAATGCAGCGCAATCAACCACAGAAATGAAAAAGCAATGCTATGGTTGAGATTTTTCAGGTCAAAGGTTATAGAAATGCTGTGTATTGATTGGAATTTAGTGTTTGAGCCTGGCGATCCAGATTTTTCTTCCGACGATGAGAGCGACAACAGGATACCGATTACTGCAAACAATATCTCTAAAATGCACGAGCCATTGATCGTTGCGATTATAAACCAATGGGCTGAGAAAGTGGGACAAGTAAAAAAGAATGACACAGATATACAGAACAAATAATGCTATATTGTCAATATCAAAATATCCAATCAGTCAAAATTATTTGAGTGGGGCCTATACTGCTTTGCAAGAGACTGATGCTTTGCAGCGTCCTCAAAATTTGCTCACATCCAATGTTAATACATATCAATCTTTATTGACCATTGGACTTGGCGCACTGCTAATTCCAGATAATCCAATAGATACATATATAGATACATATTTTGTCCCAGTAGACAGCATCTCTGTTTCAGACGAGGCTGCTTGGGATTATTTTGAAATATATGATCAAAATGCCTTCGGTGTGGCAAGATTCATATATAATAAACCAACATTTAGGACTATAACGATTTCTGGCAAATGTATAACTAATACAATTACTGATGGATCAAGTACTTTTATTACTGGATCAAAATATATGTATAATATCAGCAATAATGATAGTATTTTTTCAGATATTTCAAATTTTCATAAATATAATATTGATGGAGGGGGGCCAAAGAAATATTTTTTCCAAGTTCAAGATGGGACATCAAAACTCGATCTTGGTGGATATTTTTTGCCGAAATCTTGGTCATTGGAGATTCCTGCCGGTGATTTTGCCGATGCAACCTGGAAGGCTACTTTTATTGGACCATCAAGATCAGAAAATCCATTGATTATTCCGGTTGTTGGTTCTTCCACTGCACCGACTACTTCTGTTGTATATCGTAATATGAATACAAGAGATTTTTATATTATCTTGGCAGAATCATCTGATACAGATGTTAATAGAATGACACACCCAATCATAGGATGCAATATATCTACGGAAATTGACTGGGAAAAATTAAATACTTATTATGGATTTATTACTGGATCATTACCGAGTTATACTTTTTGGTCTATGAAAAATTTATCTGGTGCTATAAAAATAACTCAATTATTCAAAACAAGTGGGAGAGTTATGATTCCAGGACCTGCTTCAACAAACAACCAAAATACAGGAATGAACAAGTATAGAGTTATGAAATTAGATATTAATGGTAATTCGACAATATTCAACAAAATTTACTGGAAGAGTCCATCTATTGATCTGAGAACAGATAGCGCATTGGTAATTACCAGAGAAGGGGCGTATCATGACGCTGCAATCGTGCAATGAAATTTACATTTTTCATTGCTATATGAGAGATGATGAGCCAAACCTGATATACGAGAACGAACCTCAACCTATTTGGACAAAATTCTATTTCAGAGAGCCAGAATGGTGGAGATATGATCAAATTTTATCAGATGAATGCTTTAAAAAAATGGATTCTACTGGGCAATGGACTATCAATGAAATTAAAAAAAGAAAAATTCTTTTAGAATATGGGATGGTCAAGATTGAAACATCTGATGGTCAAATATTAGAAGATATGTCAAATATTTTTCTTGATGAAGAAATAGGTGAAACTTTATCTGTATATTATAGTGAAAAAATAATTCTTGGCGATGATGATAAAGATAAAATTGAATCTGATTTTGAAATATATAATGATGAAAATCAAATCACAATTTTAAAACCACCATTTCATAGAATGATAGTAGAAATGGATATAGCGAGAAGAATTGGTGGATATTCACGTGAAGATATATTAGGTTTGTCTAAAAAAGATATAGATACTATTTATTTTCTTCATAGGATTGGGATGTATTTGCCAATCAAGGATTATGCCAGGGCAATTCAACCTATTTCCCGTTCTGATGATATGTCTTCTCCGTTTGAGGCAGATTTGGAAAAATTGAAGCAAAAGTCAATGGAAGTGAGATCCATCTTAGCAAATGAATGAATATAATTTTTTATCAGAGCAGGCTATTGAAAATCAGGAGCCATTCGGAGAATCACCGACTGGATTCTATTTCGACGATGATAATTATTCACATCGGGCTATTCCCAATAAAAAATTACTGACCAAAAATTATACCATTGATGACACGAAAGGTGTTATGAGTCCTACGCCAATCGGAACCTCACCTATGAATTACAATCTATTCCAAGGATATATGGAAACATCTATCCCGTACGATGATGATTTAGGAATTAATGTTGAAAATGAAAATATGTTTGATATTTCTAATATATTTAATCTTTCTCAATCTATTATAGATCAAATTTATTCTATGAGTTTAGAAAATCAGGAACCAATTTCAGAAGATCCGTTGAATCGAAATTATTCCAATCCTACAATTTCAAATGAAAACAATAATTTTATTAGAAATGATCCAGAAAATATTATAAATCAAACAAATAAAAATGATGTATATAATAATCCGAAAATATATGATATTATAAATAATTATGTATCTAATATAAATGCAAACAATAATGTTGGTAATTTTGAGAATATACAGTATATATTAAATCAATATACATCTGATGATCAACAAATATATAATAAATTTGATCAAAATCAAATATTGAATGTTGAAGGAAATAAGAATATTGATAATTTTGAGAATATAATCAATTCTCAAAATATAAAAAATGAATCAAACCAATATCAATATGATCAATATTCAGGAGATAATATAAATAATTTTGGAATTAATAAAATTATTACAGATTCATATTTAGTAGATAATAATATATATAAAATACAAGAATCTAATATAGCAAATTATTATAAAGATATAAAAAATAATTATGATAAAGTTGATAATAATTATATAACTAATTATGATAATAAAATTGACAAAATAATAAAAAATTATGTTAGTGAAGAAATTAATAAAAATAGTCAAAATATATATAATCAAAATAAAACTTCAAATGAACAAAATATCTTTAATTCAATTGATCAATCACATAATGTGTCTAATATACAAGAATCTATTAATAATCAAAATTTTGAACAGAATGTGAATCAAAACATTAATCAAAATAATTATGAAAATACTCAAAATTATGAAAATGTAATAAATAATTATGAAAATAGTCAAAATAATCAAAATATTATTATTAATCAACAAAAAAAAGAAATTCAAACAATAGAGTCTGAAAAAACTGAGATAAAAACTGATTTCATCCAACAAGTAGAAAAAATAATAGAATCTGAAAAAATATTAGAAAAAGAACAAAAAATAATTCAACAAGAAAATAGAAATCAACAAATATCTGAATATACAAAAATTATTCAACAAACTCAACAAAAAGAAGAGGGGCAAAATATAGATTTAAAAATTCAAAAAATGAAAAATGAAGTTATTTCAGAAATGGATGAAAAAATTGGTTTGATGCAGAGGCGTTTGCAAAGTAGTTTTGGCCCAGCATTTATGGAGTTATTAAAATGAGCATATCTGGATGGTGGCCTAATCCTTCTGGGATTGGAGCATTATCAGCTACAAATTTTTCTAATTTGCTGACCGATGGTGTAGCGTCAAACTCCGCCGGTGGAAAAGTATATTTGATGGATGGTGACCCAAACGATGATAATTTCCCATTTGATATTGCCGGTGCTTCATTTTCGGTTGATATAGATTTTTTGACGTGGTTTAAGGCATCAGATCTGTCAAAAGAAAATTTTCCCAATATATCAAAAATAAACAAAGATTTTTATTTATCAAGTTTAGATCTTGAAAAAAATGCAAAACTTCAATCTTGGGGATGTCTTCTCAACTCTATTGACAGCATCACAGATCAGTCAGATGCAGTTTCTTATATTACAGATACTTTTTCAGATTTATTGTCATCGTCAACATCTTTGAGTCAGAATGAGGGCATATTCATAAACATTAAGAATGGAAAGCAATATATTACAGGACTTTTGGCAGATTATGAATATTCTATTCCAGGAACATTGTTTGATATCGAAGACAATGAAAGAGTGTCATCTAATCAATTGCGTCAAGCGTATCAAGACGCCATAGATGATGCAAATCAATATTTACGGAGTATTGCCGAAAAGACTGGTGGCAAAGCAGAATGGTTCAAAGATTTTACTATTCCTGATAATCTTTTTGCTGTCATTGCCCATGCCCCAGAACAGATCGGTGCTGATTTTTTGGGCAAGATGAAAAATGAACTGTGGGCGCCAGCAGATATTTGCTCAACGAAATCAGGATTCACATATGAAAACACAATTTCTTGGTCAGAGTCTGTTGCCGTTGGCGCTGCTGGAATTTTCTATTTGAACCCCTTGGTGGAGAACATTGATAATTTCAAAACCAATTTTTTTCATTTAGGTATTTCACAAGGTGATATTGATACAAAAGAATCAACAGACGCAAATTTGCTATCTTCAATTAGTACAATTATTACACAAGAAATAGATAGCATCAACAGCATAGCACAATCATCTGGGTCTGACGAGTCTAATCTTGAAGATGCCACCGATCTTCTTATCCAAAAATTATTAGATGGTCAATACATTTCCCAAGAAACTGGATCTATTAGATATGAAGTGCAGAGAAGGTTGGTCAGAGTCATTTCTGAATTTGCGAAAGTTAATGTTGAAAGCAGGGATTGGCCGCAGGAATCTCGTCAATGGGCTTTTCCTGAATCTCCGGGCGGTTTTATTTCTGGGTTTGCTGGGACATTGTTCAATGGTGTTAAAAATAAATTAGAAATTCCACAAGTAGATTCCATTGGAATTGTTCCAACATTTTCAGTTTTTCCCGAAGTTTATCAATGTTTAGTTCAAAAAGGTCCTGCGTGGGAATATATTTCTTCTAATAATCTATTGACAGATAAGAAAAAAAGTAGATTGCATTTGAGAAAGTATGTTTTTATCTATCAGTTTGCCACATTGGCGATCAACAGGCTTTTCATTCAAGGCGATGGAGTTGAGGACGATATACGATCTGCATTGCCGGTTGGAGGTCTTCCAGCCAGTGCAATCAGATATATTGGAATGATACAAACTAAAATTTCCGGAAATGATTTCAGAGGGACCAATGCTGTTTTTCCAGATGGAAATTTTTCTGGCGGATTGCCGACGATGCATTTTAGGCTTTACAACCCACTTTACCCAGGTGAAGGATTTGCGCATTCGACCGCATTGAGACTTCTGTTCATCGGACAAGATATAGGAACTTTTATGGGGGCTATGATGGGAGCCTCCTCGGGAACTATTTTAGGTGTGGCTGCTGGTGAGGCTATTGGTGCATCCTTGCAAATGTATTCGGTCACGTTTGCCGGAATCCAGCCGTCATATCGAACACTTTATTCTAACCTTATTTGGAATCCTTACAATGCTTCTGGAAATTTGCCTTCAACCACGGCTATAATGGCTACTGAGCCTGGACAAACTTACCAATTAGAAGCTGATGTTTCTGACGACGGAGAAGATTTACCAGACAACAGGATAATAAGCATTTTAGATTCGGATCCTTTGAATTGGGATAATGACACGATTGAAGAAACGCCAATGAACGGCATTGCCACTTGGGCACTCTGGCCGTCATCGTGGCCAAACAAAGACGAGGATGCCTACTTCACCCGTGGTTTGATCAACCTTCAATTCAAAGCAAGAATAGGCTATGAGAACGATGGTGAAATTTTTGATGCAGATTTGTCTAAATATTTTGGATTTTTGGAATTTAGATTTTATGCCGTAGATATGAATAAATTAGATAATGATTCTATAACTAATTTTTTAGATTCTATATCTAAACCATCAAATGAAATTTCTATCACAAGGAAAAACAGTTCACATATAGATGATGTTTTAGGAAAATGGGAATTTATTTTGCCAGTGCATAACAACGCCGGACCTGATCACTTTGGTCCAGGAAGAGAATTTGTGTGGAAATATTTCGCAGACAACAAATTGGATTCGAAAACCGAAGAAATTGGGTTTGAAAATGTGAGGAATCAAAACAACAGAATATTTTCATCAATGTTAGACAACAATTACAAGCAATATAATATGAATTTGTTTTTGAATGATTTTAGAATTGATGAAGATGCAAAAAATGATAGAATCATCTTTGATGATTCCAATAAAAATTTTGGTAATAAATACTTGAATGCAGACAATCTTTTCTTTTTTGTCAATATTAGAAGTTTTCTGATAGATAATAAATCTAATTCAATTCAAGATGTGAGTAAAATTAAAATATATTTCAATACAGAAGGATCCAATATAACTACCACTGGAAAATTGTTAGAGAGCAGTAGATTAGAATATTCTCAATATTTTAATGACAATTTTGTATCTGAATTTCAAAATAATGAAAATATTACACCTGTGTTGAGATCTTATGTTCCAGATTCTTTGAAGTTAAAAATAAAAGAAAATTTTAATAATTACGATTCATTTTTGTCTGGAAATATCCTTCCAAGCAACTTCGTAAATCTTACTAATAGTAGTATAGAAGATGATTTAGAATTTTTCTATATTAGATGCGCAGTTTCTGCTAATCTTTCAGATAATCCAGTAGAATTAGTAAAAATTCTTTCTGGTCTTGATTCTGCCACCTCACATTTTCTAACTCCATATGGATTGATGAATCTTATATTTTTAGCAGGTAATCCAGATCAATTTTGGAGATTATCATTTGAAATTTCTGACATTCTATTTGAAAATGGTGATAAAATTCAAGGAGATCCTATATTTTTGATCAATATTGACTATTTAGATTATTCTGGAAAGAAAATATTTGTCCTTAACAATGCAATAGTCAAAACAATGCCAGAAACCGAAGGTGAATATAGAAAATATACATTGGATATTGGACCAATACTTTCTGATATGACTATTTTAGGCGGAGGATGGTTGATTTTGTCTTTGACGGCAATTGTAGGATATAATCAATCTGGTGCTGGAAGAATCAAATTCAAGAACAACATTCAATTAGATCACAACAGGACTATCGGTAAAATAAAAGTATCAGGCAGGGCTCCTGGAATCATATCCGGACAAAGCATTTCTTGGTATAGGGGATTGAATGTATATGGCCGCGGAGTTTCATTGGGAACTGATGCTGCTTTTGTGTCTGATGCCGGCACTAATACATTCTTGTCTATGGGTGGTATTGGAAGCACATTTAGAAGCGCAGTGATTAGCCCAGCGTTCGCAGTTAATATGGATACTAAATTCGGCTGGGTCATTGATGCCAGATACACAGGATTTACAAATTCTGTGAGAGTTGCCCTCCGACGATCTACTAGCACCGCAGAACAAAAAAAGTCACTTGCGGGCGCTACCGGAGAATTTGATGGCATCAGTGTTTTGAATATTGATGATTTGACCGGCAAAGTTATTGCAAGGAATATAAATACACGATTTGTTTCTGGTGGTGATGAAGTTCAAGTACTTGTCAATGGACAGGAAATTTTCGCCACAGAAGTTGCTATTGCACAAAGTTCAAGTTTGGCATATGATGCCCAAGGGGTAAGTTCAATAGGCAGCCTCGCGACGGTGACTGACCATTCAGACAACTTAGATCATCCTAAAACTTGGTTCCTGTTCCGACCAAATAATCAAGATTTTACATATGCTAAAAACTCATCAGAGCCTGACTTGTATGATATAGACAATATTTCCTTAGTTTATAATGCGATTACCAACAACTATCACATCATTGGCAGGCATATCAGTGGATGCTATTTGATAGGAAACGTCAATCACGATGGATTGCTGTTGATGCCATTAAGATTCGTTGAAGGAAGGCTTCCAGAATTATCAGAGCAAATTCAAGATATTGATAAAAATAAAGGTTCTATACAAGATGATATTTTGATTGATAATTATCCATTCAACATAATTTCCAATGGATATTTCGACGTTAGATCTGGAGCAACTCAAAATAATATCGTCAATGCTTCTGCGATGTCTGTTATTGGTGAGGTGGCGAACGCGAAGACGTATGCCGGCGCCTATGCAAGTTTTGCTAAAATTTCAGAAATTAATTCTTCAACATTGTCAAATATATCTGGATCAAGGAATGGTGTGGAAGTTTCTGCTGGAAAGCCAGCAATTATAACTGATGGGCAGGGATCGATCTATATGTTTTATAGTTATTCTTCTAATTTCAAAGGAAATAATGTAGATACGGCAGGAATGTCCCCATTTGCCGGAAGAATATATTGCGTCTATTCTGGAAATGCAGGAATTACTTGGACTCCTCCGATATGCGTTTTCAATATTAGCCTTTTCAATACAAAGTCAGAATTATACAAATATACCTTCTCTGATATGATCGTCCAAATTGATTCTGATAATAACTCCTTCAATGGCGTATCTGATTATCCAGATTTTGATGGATACATAGGTGGATACAAGTCATTTGCGTCTGTCGATTCTGGATCCATAAGAGAAGTTGCTATGGAAGACTTTGATGCCATTCACGATTTGGCAACAAATGAATATTACATTTCTTTTTGGTTTGGTGGATTCATATGCTATTCGCCAATAGGTCCAATAATGGGGAAAATTGATTCATATTGGCAAATTGTATCATCGTCTGCCAACAGGACATTCAATTCATTCAAGCACACCTCCGAATCTCCTGATTATGCTCCGATATATCAAGAAAAAGATAAAAGTGGAAATTATATATACACAAAGAATTTTTGGGATCCAGGATATAGGACCTCAATCTATGTTGCATCTGGTCCGATTCAAAGAATACTTTCTGCAAGCCAGGTGAATCATCCTAAAATTGATAATAATGATAATATGGCTACAAGTATTCTTAAATCATATGGTGTATATGGGTCTAAAAATATAATAACTAATCCAGATATTTTTGAATATAAAAATGAAATATATAATCAATTTTATAGTGATTATTGGAAAGGAACATTTCCTCCAAGTGTTTTTGTAAAATTCGGAAATAAAGATTTTGATGTAGAACAAATTAAACAAAAACCTTTATTCAAATATATGTCAGAAAATATTCCAAATATTATTTTTTATAACAGCAATAGCACTATATCTTATATACCACTTGATACGCAAGGAACGTCTGTGGCAACAAGCCATCCTCAAATTTTAGGAAATATCTGATATGTCTGGTGAACTTTCAAAATTAAATGTGCAGTTCAAAATACTCAACACAAGCCCACCATCGGGCTCGTCGTCGGACAGTGCCAAATCTTTTAGGTGGAAAGACTTGCAAGATCTTGGACATTCTCCTGTTGATTTTTCTACGCCGCAATCTGGCGAATCTAAAATCACATCAGAAGGATATGCTGGACCAGAATATAAAAATCCTTTCCGGACTGGGATTGGCACCCCGGTTTCAGATATCAAACTTGGACTTTGTTTGGACATCAACCAGTCGCCCGGAGCACCAGCTAATAGTTTCGTATGGGGATGCGAGCCAGAAGGGCACAAATATCTTAACAATGAAAGGAATTTGATCGTATGCAAAATGGGTCCTTCTGTTGAATTTTTTACCAAAGTTAGGAGTTTTACCGAAGAGGAACTGCTGGGGACTGTTGGAGTTAATAGTGAGAGATATTGGTTATCTGGTGTGACCGGCGGTCGAGCGGAATCGGCAGTCTATATTCCAGAACATATTGGCGCTTTGCCTGGAAATTTGAAAACCGCCGAGGTGCTCAATCTTGTCAAAAGTGGAACCTATGACACCAATAATATTTGGAACATCCAGGATTTGGCCAACGATCGCACAGGAAGTGCCACAGGGAGGTATGTAGAAGGACAAGGAACATATTCACCAAATTCATTGTTAGGTAGGGCTTATTTAATACAATCTGATGGCGGTAGAGTGGGATTTTTTGCTGCCAATTCCAAAGCAAGAATTTTTCAAGTTGGGTCTGGTGGTAATAGTGTTGGTGATGCCAAGCCCATTAATCTCAAAGGCAAATGGTTTATCACCGCTGATTGGGGGAATTATCAATATTTATATGGTCCAGGGGCAGGTACATACCTGCCAGAATTAGGAAGTGGCGGACCCGGCGATGATGTATCTTATTTGGCTTATTTCCGACCAGCAGCACTTACAATAGGAAATGGACAAAAATATGTAGACGGAGGAGAAAACCCGTCAGTTAGCCCCGGATTTACTATGAATCTGAAATTCAAGGCGAAACAATCATTAGACATTTTTAGGGGCGGTCATTCGGGTGTAGACATTTTTATAGGCAATCGCTCTGCGATAAACAAGATGATTACACCAGGGACGACTATTTCTTCTGACAATTCTCCTATATCTGATGAACAGGTCAAATGGGCTAGGGTCAGTCTTTCTGCTAATCGTCCTCCGATTATTATGTTTCCAACTTTGTATACATCAGGAGCAAGATATATTCGAATCGGCGGCGATTCTGTCAATGGCGCCAAATCCAAACAATACAATGTGATGCAAATTATTGCTGGCAAAAAAGCAATCAAGGCAGATTCTTCCGATGCAGAAATAAATATCAAATACGAGTTGCTTGGTGATGTAGGACATATAGATGTTGCTCCTGGTGGTGAAGCTACGCCAATAAATGCTGTTATAGCGCCACAAAGGGAGGTAATTACTGGCAGAGGATATACTACTGAATCCAATGAGGCGCAAAGTTGTTGGTGCGCAATTGATGGGTTTGCTGATCTGACCGTAACCAATTGCAACGGAAGTTTTAGCTTTTCTCCGTTGTGTTATATGAGTTGGTCTCCTGATGCACTGATGTTTAATCATCATAAATTCAATATGTATTGGTCTGATTTCGTGAATGATAATTTCAATGACAAAGATGGTGGGATATACGCTGAACCACACGAGACATATCAACTAAAGGATATAGCGGTCGGCGATACCAATCCTATGCCACAAACTAATTTCAGTAGATATCCAGATATTATTCTTGATAGAAGATTGCCACCAAATGGTAATTCTATTATAAGTTTTATGCATATGAATGTGGATTTAATCAAAAGAATAACTGACGATTCAGAACCCGACGATCCAACAACCATCTGGAAAGATTTATATTCTCCATCAAGAAATGAGTTCATCGCATATGATATGAACACTGCTTTTGTAAAAGATCATAGCAAGGGTGCTATATCGAGCAGGGGGGTATATGGACTTCCAAGCTATGGCAAAAATCTTATAGATTTCGCTAATTATCAGATTCCATCAGTGGCAGTATGGTCGCACTTGTATGCAAATGCCATTCTGACTACCGCCTGGCCAAAAACAGACCACAATGGGTGGATAGATACTATGAGGAAAACTATTCCACAGGCAAATATTTTTGGAGATTCTATAAAATCTCAACAGGTCAAAACACCTAAAAATATTGAACATAATGCGACCAATATTGTGAGTAGCTTCCAATTGCGATCATCCTACGAAGCTCCAATAATAAAAAGAGTGTTGAATATTACTATTATTAATCCAGATATAGGTATAATGGGCAATATCTTCAATCGCGCAGACGTTGTGCAAGGCAACAAACTTCATATTAATTTTGAGGCATCAGCACCTACTACACCAGGGAACACAAACGGCAATCAAACATCTTTTTCTGGTGTTTTGATCAATCTGCAAGAAAAAATTATAGGAGCTGGTATTGAAATAAATATGGAATTCCAAGATAAATTTTCATATGCTATGGAGCAATTGATATATCCATCATATCATAGAATTGATGGATGGCCATTTTATACTGCCATTGAATATTTGCTGTTGAGAACTGGGCTGAATACTGATGATTCTATGCATATAGTGAAGGACAAGAAGGATGATGCATATGGATTAGGAGATAAGACCAAGGCGTTAGAGGTATTAATAGGCAGATATGTAGTATCTGATCAAAAAGCTAATTCTATCAGTTATGAGCCTAGAAGTTTGATGGATAATTTAAGCAAAGCCTTGGGACCATTGCTATTGATGGGGCAATATCCTGTATTCTATTCAGTAAAGGATGGTGAACGTGATATCATAAAATATGACAATATGCTTGGTGGTAAAAGACTTTTCAATGCCAATACTTCTTGGTCTCGTTTTGTTGGTGAAGATCCAGATACTGAAAAACCAAATAAAACAATTGTTGATTTTTCTAATATAGGAACAGATATTAATTATATTCCATATGCTAGAAGTTCTTTTTCTCTTTCTGTTCAAAATTCCCAAACTTATAATCAAATCTTGTTTAGTTCACACGATAGATATAGAAATACTCCAATAATTAGTTCTGCTGCCGGTCCAGCGGCCTCTCAAAAGGCTGCTGTAAAAAATATGCAAGTCCACAATTTTGATAATGTCATCACCTCTCAAACGGAATTGGCAGACTTGACAAAACGCCTTGACAAACAACATCCAGAGGCAACGCCAATGAAAGTGAATTTTAGTGTTCTCGGGATGCCATTGAAAGATATCAACGACAATGGTGGATGCGGGTATATAGAATACAAAAATGTCCCATTTGCAAATGATCTTCTATCCAGATATTGGATGCTCAGGGAGACAACTATTTCTTGGGATGCAAATCAAGGTAATCAAGTAAAAACTGATGTAGTTTATGAGGTATTGAGGCCGGCGGTTATGTCAATGAGCAATCCATTGACTGGTGGATAAGAATTATGGCAGATATTACTAAACAAGACGTAAAATCAAGGATATTTGGGTTAGTTTCTGATAATGTTAAAGAAGTAGCCTCTTATGAAGCAATTCAGAAAATTAAAAAGATTCCTGAAATAGAGAGAATAAGAATTATTGAAAATACTAATTATTCTATGAGTTCAATTAATTCAGATTCATATTTTTTTCGTGATTCATCGAGTAATTTTATTTGGGGAATATCTACCTGGGGTGTGGATTCCATAGATACTTCTATTTCTGTCGTATCTGGTGAATACAATCAATCTACGAGGAGTGGAGTTGCAAAGAGAGATGAGTTTAGAACATAAGGAAATTAGTTTATGAGTTATACTTCTATATATCATTTTTATTATTTAGATCCAAATACAAATACAGGATCTGTAGTAGAAGAAGAATTTAAAAGATGGACTGCATTGGAAACTCAAATATTTGAATTATACTCATTATTTGGCAATGGAGTCCTGTCTGGATGGGAGATCAGTCCTCAATCTAATAGCAACATAATTTTCATCACCCCTGGGACTGGACACGTAGGGTATAAATCATCAGCCACAATCAACAACTTCCAAGTAGAATTGTCTCCGCCTCCCGATCTGTCTATACCAGAGAGAGGCGTTAAATTTTATATCTATGGGAACGAAACTGATGATACTGCCATAGATAGATCCATAGATTTTTTTGCTTCTACCAATGTTCTTACATATCAAAATTATAATGCACAATCTATCTCTGGAATTTCTTTGAATCCTGGTGGATTGATCCGCATTGGAGAGATAGTCCTCAAAACTACTCCTAGTGGCGGATACACACTCGACGACCCGACATATGAAACCAGAGACAACATTTCTCTTTTTGGTAATCTGTCAAATTATATTCGCAATCACGTCCATATCGGCGGCGCCAACAATCCAGCCAAGATTAATCTTTATAGACATGTCACCGGCAAACTTTCTGGAGATTTCATTGATTGGTTAGATGCGTCCTTGATCACCAAAGGTAAAATTTCCTCCGACAGACTGCCAACTTTCTCACACGAGGAATTGGCTGACATAGGATCTTTGAGCCATTTTGATATAGACAACATAATTCTTTCTTGGAGTTTGAATACAGATCATTATCTCAACGACGTTGCTATGTCTAATGAATTAAAAATAGTTATGTTATTGAAACATGTATTTGAAACATTTGATGAAACTTTGACTAATATCATTGCATACATCCCGGGATTGACAACCACTGAGTGGGAAGATTCGGAAAATACTACTGCATTAATAGATAGAGATAATCATATCATCTATGGATATCTAGCTTCTCCTGCTGGTTCTAATTTTATCTCCTGGAACACTAAAAATGAATTTGATTTAGCAGTATCTGAATATAATGTTGATATTTCTGATTATGCAGATATTGATGACAATCCATTTGATAAAGTTGTAAGATCAAGTGGTATTACTACATTTACAGATGGAATAAAACTTCAAAAACAATTGAATTTTGAAATTATTCATCAAGATAATGATGATGTTGATTGGATTCAAGTACCTAAAATTCTTGATAATGGATCTTTTGGTAAAAATAGTGACTTCGGCGTAGATGTAGATTTTGCACATTTTATGTTCAAGCTTTTTGAAGCCCCGGGGACTAGCACATTGCTTTCCCAAGATTGGACAGGAAGTACAAAATTACAATTTTCATTCAAACTTGAAAATGAAGACGATCTAGATCACGGAGATATTTATTTCTTTCTGATCGATGCTCCGCCAGATGATTCTGGAGATGCAGAAGTTCAATTTGAAACTATTGAATATACACGCAATGGTAGAAAAGACAAAATTATTGCAAATACCGGAATCAGAATTATAGAATCTGGCACATTGACAGATGGCTTTAAATTTATAGATTTGGATTTGAATCAGTTCAATGGATTAGACTCTGTTTCCGGAATTGGATTTTATACAACTACAAGCTCAGGATGGAATCCTAGCGTCAAATTTGAATGGCAAGTAGATCAACCAGATTATTCTGATATGTCTGATTCAGTAGAGTTGTATCTGAAAGAGAATGATCCAACTAAAATAATTTCTATATATATTTATAATGATAATATTTATTCATCTACTGGATTTATAAAATTTAGATTTAATACACCAACTTTGTCATTTTGGGATTATATCTCTATTGAGAAAGACATACCAGACTACGATGGATCTGGATCTCAGCCATCAATCAATTTATCTACAAAAGTTGCCGCCGCCGAGGATGGACTATTTACGGCATCAGCAAAATCTGCGCAAGCTACGATTGACGAAGATTTATATACCATTGGGCAATCAGAGTCGTATTGGATAGAAATTACCGCTAGTTTAGTTGCATCTGGAGATAGGCTCATCACCCCCGTGTTGTATGAATTGAATTTGTATTACACTACATCATCAGAAAGCAACTCTAAAACTTGGGCAGAATATTCTACCTGGTTTGATTATTCAAGAATCATCAACATCAATATTGCCCAAAATCCGGATAGGATTGAATTATCATCTTATGATAATGTTGAAACAAGGTATTTTATTGATCAGAATTTGATTAAAACTATCAACCAGCAAGAAGATGAAGTATCAGATTTGACTTTTGATGGTTCTAATTTGCCAAAAACACCGATTCAAGTATTTTTCAAAATGGGTTCTGGATTTATCCAACCATCACAAGTGTCAAGGACAGAAGAAGGAAACTATTTGATCGCAGATTCAGGCAACGACAGAATTATTGATATGAATTCTGATGGATCGATCAACAAGATTATACAAGGCAATTCCTATCTCGGGCTTATTCAAAGAGATCTGATGGCACTAACTTCTACTTACAATGAGCGATTAGGACAAGTGGCTATAACATTTTCTCAAGCCATACCATTGACTAGTTTGAATCTAGAAAAATTTGTGTTGATGTCTGAAAGTGGTGTCAATAAAATAAATCTTGGAAACACTGATTTTGCTACCCCAAAAATGATAGGAACAGCACTTCAAGGAAATTTGCTGACACTAGATGGCGCAGAATGGAGCGTCCCGTCTTCAACAGACTCATTCGATATAGGTTCTGAAACTCAATCTGGTAGCACAATCATCCCTGGGATTGGTAAAACTGGCCCTGGTACTGCTATTTCTGATAACCTTGGTGCGATTCTTATTTTTACACTGACAGATGCCGTGAATGCACAAGTATCTTCCTGGTCAGGTGAAAAAAGGATAATGGTAGGCGCAGAAGCTTTTCTTGGTGGTGGGACTGGGGGAATCAATACTAGTACATTGTCTCCGGGCAATATAGAGCCTTCTACGGCAACTGCATTATGGTTCGACGCCGAGGATGACAATCGAAGCGACATTGATAATCCGACCGAAGGACAAGAATCTAAATCTTCTGTTTTTTCAAAAAATTATAATCCATTTGTATCAGAAGATGCAATCGCTGATGACTATGATATACCAGAGTTGCAAAAGGAAGATGTAGATCTAAATATATCAAACAATATATATTCTAAACTTCCATTTATTTCATATATTGAAAATAACAAAACTTTTTATCTATCTGAACCAAGATATAATCTTCCATTGATATTAGTTAGATATAATCCATCATATGAATATGATGTTGAAGATAAAAATCAATTTTATTCAGATCTATATCTGAGTTATTCTAATTGGCTTAAATTGATAGATTATGATGAAAATGGAGATGTTAATCAAACTATTTTGAAAGATCCTCAAAATAATATATCTAATTTGGAATTAAGTATAGATGAAATTGATATTATATATTATGATGTTCTTCATCCAGTTAGTGTATATAAAACTTCTGATGGTCAGTATATTTTCGCTCAAACCAATAGACATTCGATCGTGAACCTAAATGTTGAAGGTATTGCTTCGTGGTCAGTATTGGATAGTACAGTTAATTATTCGTTTGGAGATTTTGGTAGTGCTAGGGAAACTGATGACGGCAACATATTTGTTGTATCTCCGACTATGAATATGATAGGTGAATATATAGTAAGTAATCAATCAGTTGTAAATAATATATATACTAAATACGGACCTATTGATGCCCTTAATGAAAGTGATGGTATTCTGATATTGACTTCACAAAAGACATCTTTTGGCCAAAATAGCAGAGCATACAAGATTGATGCCACAGGAAATATAAATTGGGAATTTGGATTGGGGAGACTCAAGCTGCCTATGGGCATAAAGAGGATTTCTAATGAAAATATTTTAATATCTTGTTGAGGATTATATGTTTTTTGAAGCAAATTTGGATGAATTAAATTTTAATATAAATTCCAAAGGATATAACATTAATTTTAAATTTCTAATAGATGATAAAATTTTAGATGTTATATCCAAAGATAATTATATTGAATATCTCTTTCAAGATTACTCTATAAAAATCATAAATATTGATAGATATATAAATATTAATATAAATTCTAAAATAGATATTGATAAAATAAAATTTGAGATACAATTTGAAAACAATGTTATATTAATTCAAAATGATAGTTATAAATTTATTACCATTGACAATGAAAGCATTCTGATAATTAATTATGTAAATTTATATATTGATAATGAATTTAAAGATGTATTAAATATCAATTTTAATAAAATAGATGAAGGATATAGTGCAGAAATCGGTGAGATTTCATCTAATTCAAGAGTAGAAATAGGAATGAGCGCAGACCCGTTCACGATGGCATCCGCTCCGGGAATTATGTCTGTATCTGCGCCCGATAGGAATATCTATCGTCCAAGTCAAGGAGATACCTCATTCTCTATTTATCTGTTTCAAGGATTTTATTCTAATCCTGATACTGGCGAACAGGTTATAGATTATCCACTTGATACTTGGAATGGGGTGCAAGTGGCTGGGACGATACCTATTTCCAGCGCTCTGATAGGAAATGATTCTAAATTAGAGGAATCATTTAACAAGGGATTTCCGCTAGATTCTATAACTATATACATAGAATTTGTTGCTAATCATCAAATTGGTATTGATGGATTTTCTTCAGCATTGTATTACAATATTATTCCACCTACCGATACAGCATTACATTTTTATAATCAACAGGCAATATTTATAGGAAATATTAATGGGGTTTCTGTATATAGAGGACAATATACAATTCATAAACAATCTGTTCCAACTTATGTAGATGGTATATATAAAATTACTTTTAGAATTCAAAAATCTTTATATGCAGAGATGTTGTTTTCAGTATTGGTGCAAAATATATACACAATCGTTGGGATATCATCAGTTGGTGATAGCAGTATAAGCCCATAGGAGAAAATATGATTTGGTCAGATAGACAGGGATTGGCTGTTCTAAGAGCTTCCGTCGACCCGGCGGGGGATGTAGCTGATTATAGCCAATCTGTATCATCAAGAATTGCTATATCAAAATTTATTTCTTCTATTTATGGGGGAGAAGGAATATATTCTGGCGGTGTTGTAAATATAGACAATTTTCAAAATAGTGGAAAAGTTTTTCCTCCGTGTGTGATCGCTATCAATGCAGACAAGGATTCTGCACTAACGCGAGGTCCGGTTTTGTCAATGAGCGTCAATTTTGGTGGAGCAGGATATTCAGTAGGCAATGTCTTGACTATTTCTGCCGGACATCATAATGCTACTTTGGAAGTTTTGACAGCTCCTGCCGGGGTAGTTTCTTCGGTTGAAATTTTAACTAAAGGCAGTGCCTATTCTGTCTCTTCTGCAAACGCTACTTCTGTTTCTCCGGCAGGAGGAACTGGATGCACCATTGATATTGATTCTATAGATGGCGAAACTTGGTTTTTTGCTACATTGTCATCTAAGCCCATTAATTTTGCCTCTACTAATGCTGCAGCAAATTCTGGAGTGCTTTATGCCCAAATTAAACAGATTCCTGGAGTGAATCCAATTGCTGCGAGTGCTAATACCGAAGAATTTACGCTTATTGCGCAAAGCAACTCTTTGTCAGTTCCTATAAATTCTGTCATTCTTGGAACGGGGACTATTGCTAATTCTGCTTTTACGTCCTGGACTCCAGCGGATCATATTTTTGTAGATATAACGCCACAATCTACTAAATATTGGACTGTCGATACTAATAGTGGTTCTACTCAAATAAACGAACAAGAAACGTTCTATGCCTATGGCAGCAACGGAGTCTATACGGAAGTTTCTGGGACACTTGACAGAATCGATGTCAGAATGAATTTACAAGATTCTGGTGGATTACAAATCATTTCTGATGAATTGTCAGTCAAATTAAAAACTGATGGAGGGATTGGTGTTGATTCAACTGGTCTGTTTGTTTCCAATTACGCCTTAAAATTCAGTTTGTCAGGTGATTCTGGTAATGATGAAACTATTATCGACAAAGAAATTCTCTCAATCACAGGAAATTCCCCATTGGCTACTGCAACGAGTGCAACAGACAATATTACTATTTCTTTGTCTTTGTCTTCTACTGGCGGGTTAGAGACTACTGCTGATAACAAACTAACATTGAAATTGAATCCCAGCGGGAAATTATCTAAAGATTCCGACGGGTTATATAGCCAAAATGTTTCTTTCAGTATAAGCGGAGACAATATTGATACGAATATTACTCAAATTTTCAATAGTTCAGAAATATTTACTTTCTATGGTTCCAATGCTGTGTACTCTGACGCTACAAGCGGAGATAGTGGGAAAATTGAAATTGGACTCTATTTGGCGCAAAATTCTGGATTAACTGATGCTGGTAGTGCCTTGTCGGTATTGGTGGATTCGTCTCCGGGCGCGGGCAATGAAGCACTTACACTGGATGCCAATGGATTGAGTTTGGCAAGTTCAATTTTGAATTCTACTTACGGAGAACCCACTTCTGGGGCGCATTCAACTTCCGAATTGTATCATGACAAATCTGGGGCATTGTTTGTCTGTGATTCTGGAGGAACTCCTGGTACTTGGACTCAGTTGTCCATAGGCACTACCTTCGAAACCTATGATGATGATCCTTCGTTGGACTATGTTCTCCCAGCAGATGCAGATTTTAATGGATCAACAAGGCAAGTTGGATACAGAATTAAGTGGAGAAGTAGATTTAGTTATAAGAATATACAATATGATACTCTTCCTTGGATTTGGTTCAATGAGACTGCTAATAGCATCAAATATTGGGTCTCTGAATCTAAATTCCCAATTCAATTCGGGAAAGCATTTCTTGACGGAGGGACATTTGATTCAAATCCGATAAGCGTAAGTGAAGGTACTTTAACAGCGATTACCACTATTATTACTGCTAATACTATGGCAATCACCGGTGAGGCATTCTATTATGCATATTTGAAGAGCACTTTTGACGCGCTTCTTTTTGAAAATATATATGTTATTTCAGAAGAAGATACAAATGTTTCATTTAATTATACTCACGATGTGTTGAATTTGGCCCACGATATTGGCACAATAGCAATTTCCTCTGGAGAAGGTATATATAATTATGGCAGGGCATTGAAATATTTTGATGGTGAGGATGGATTTGAATATTCTTATGATTTAAATGATAAAAAGGTTTTGGTTGCCAATTTTGATCTATTTTCTACTGAATATTCTCATTATGAAACAACAGCATATTGTAGGTACGTGTCTGATGCAGATGGGGTCATCACCACGTCGCCGTAGGAGAAAAAATGGCTTGGACAAGCAGATTCGGACTAAATATTGTCCCAACTTCGACTACAATTACTGATTCTGATTTGAATCAAAATATCAAGGCCAGAATGGCCTTGGGTAGATTCGTTGCAGAATCGTTAACCGATGGCGAAGGGATATATTCTGGTGGAGCCAGTGTGATTGGTGATATCACATCTGGGACAGATTATCCTGCATTTTCGTTGGTCATATACGATGACAGCCACAACCCATTTTTCTTCAAAAAAACCACGATAACTACGATTAATTTTGATATTTCTTCAGGAAATGGGATACTTTATGCGATAATCAAATCAGAACCTTTGATTTCACCATCAATGGCTATTGCTGGAATTGACGATGTTGATTTTTATGTTTATGATGAATCTCAATCTGCTCCATTGAATAGCATACGATTGGGATTCGGAGTAGTTGCTTCATCTGCTTTGACAAGCTATACTACTTATGATGAATCATTCACCGCACTGTCATTGTCTGCGTATTTTTATTTAAAAGGTAATTCTGGAATCACACGAATAGTAAATTCTAAAAATTCTGTCAGATTCGCAGGATCAGATGGTATATCCATCAGTAATCCATCTGATTTGCAATTCGACATTGACGCCAATCTATATGCTTCTGGTGGCATTGAGGAATTAGCTGGTGGATTAGCATTAAAATTGTCTCCATCTGGTGGATTGGCAAAAGATTCTGATGGGCTTTATGTAGACACAATTGCCGCTGCTCAATTCACATTATCTGGTGATAGTGGTGTTGATCAGACTATTACCACTGGGAATACGCTCTCTATCCTTGGTTCTGGCGCGATTGCTACTAGCATAAATACTGATAAAGAAATAAGTATCACATTGAATCTTCATTCTGAAAGTGGTCTTCAAGAAATTAACGATCAACTTGGGATCAAATTGAAAGCAGATTCGGGATTAAGTCTGTCTACCGCTGGAATAGAAAAAATAGATTCCGTGTTTTATTTATCTGCTGATGTCGGCAGCAACAAGACATTGCAGAGTGCTGGTACTTTGAGAATTTTTGGGCAAGATTCCATTACATCTGGTAGAACTACCGGCAACACGATCGATGTATCGTTAGTGCTTGATTCTAATCCAGGATTGGAACAGGACGCTGCTGGACTCAAACTTAAATTGAAAGACGGAGGTGGATTGGAACTAAATGCCAATGGGTTGATTGATACAGAATACTATATAAACAATACCAAATATGGGCATCCCAATGATGAATATCATGAGGTTGGAGATTATCATCGAGATAAATCTGGATCACTTTGGTATTGTGAAGAATCTGGGATTCCTGGTATTTGGACGCAATTAGATGTAGGGAACTCACTAGAGGGATCCGAATCAGCAGGATACGAACTCCCGATTAGCACAGATTTCTATGGAAACTTCATCCCGCCAGGATATAAAATAAGATGGAGTTATATAAACAATACATCAAGTTATGTTTCATATGCCAATTCATTTATATGGTCTTGGAGATTAGAAAATGTTGAAAATAATATTGGATATTGGATATCTGAAGATATTTCAAGGGTAAAATTCAAAAAAGACAATGAAGCAAACGTGGCGAGTGTAAACACATTGGTCCCACTTTCGAATGATGGGAACACAGGAACAAATTATTTCAAGTATGTAGTGGATAATGATTATTCTGCTAATACTAAATTATATTATAATTATCAATCATTCCTTGATGGAACTTTTCTTATGAATTATGGTGTAATTGATTGGTTCGGAAGAGCGTGCCTTGATAACTATTATATGTTAGATTTAGATAATAATTTTTCACATACAAGCATTGATACTGATAAATTTGATGGTTTTTATATAGAAAATATATATGCTTATGCTCAAACAGAAATATATAATAAATTTACTGCAATTTCTTCCGATAGAACTTGGACTATAAAATTTTATATAAAAGATGATAGTTCTAGCAATAATTTAATTTCTGATTATAACATCACAGAAAATGAGATTGATGAATTTAATATTTCTAATATTGCAATGAAATTTAATTCTTCAACAAGACCAATAATATTGGCTAAGGTTGAACCACCATTTATTTTTGGCGATGCATCAATCATAGCGAATGACGGAAGCGAACATAGTGTGTCTAATACTTCAGGAAACCCGTATTTAGAAGTAGCTGACTATGCCGATTTAGATGATTTAGCCACTGCTATTGGATCAATTACTTTTGATTTTGATTTAGATGAATATTGTGTGATGTATCTTCAAATCGTAGCAGATGTAAGATTCTTGATAGATAAAGAAGACAAATTGACATAGGAAAAATATTATGGCTTTTAATAAACGAGATGGTTTAAATGCTCTTTCTTCTCCCAATGATGTATTGGATTATACATCATACAATCAAAATACCAAAGCCAGATTGGCTATGGCGAAGGTAGTTGCAGATCGGTTAGGCGGAGAAGGGATTTATCGCCTTGAGGGGGCATCATCTTTGTCTTTGATTTCTGGCGTATCCGTTCCTCCAATTAATTTAGTGGTGTATGATGATTCCGGAGAAGCTTGGTATTTTTCAACAGAAAGCAATGCGACAATTACATTCAATGCGTCTTCTACTGCCGATGGAAGACTTTACGCGGTAATTTCATTGATTTCTCCGACACCAGCGGGGGGTGAGGCGGCTGAAGGAAGTTATTTAGATGTGGATTTTACTGCGGACGATGTTGCCATTGCTGCTCCAGATCATTCAATATTAATAGGATCTGGGAATATAGATTCTGATCCTAAATTTACAACATTTACCGAGCAAAATGTTATTACATTCCCACCGACTGGATCTACTCTGTTTTGGACTGCTACAGCGGATGGAATCACAGATCAAGATATAGAAGATACTGAAACATTATTCTTTGAAGAATCTGATGGTATTTCTAATTCTGCTTTCGATGATCCGGCGCTGACAGATCAAAAAGATTTACAAATTGCTTTGAATTTTGATACCAACCCAGGATTGATGGTTAGCAATAATCAATTGTTGGTCAAAGCCAAATCTGGTTTAACAGTTCATTTGGATGCTGATGGGATATATAGAGATATTACCGAATCTGGAACTTTTGATTTTATTCTTTCAGCAAATTCTGGGACTAATCAAACTATATCTAAAAATGATAATCTTTCTACTTTAGGAGTAAATTCCATATCTACTTCCACACAAACAAATGGGATTGAATTAGACCTGAATTTAGCATCTGATGGAGGACTGACTACATCTGGTGGCAATCTGCTGGTGAAATTAGTAGGAGGTGGGGGAATCTCATCTGGCTCTTCTGGATTGGCTAGATCCTTGGATGCCTTTGTACTTGAGGCTTCTACTGGGACTACTGATGCTTTTAATGAGGATGAAACAATATATGTGCTGGGATCTAATGCCATAGAAATAATAGCAGAAGACACCAGAAAACTTAAATTCAATTTGAAATTGGCTAATATTACCGAGAATGGCAAAGAAAGTGGATTGGAAGTAGTCAATAACAAACTCAAGTTGGCTATTGACCCCCAAAGTCATTTAGTGCTCGGGGCGTCTGGAATATACAGGGAACAGGTGCTGCCAAATTCTAACTACGGGACTCCGGCAACTGGAGTCCATTCTCAAGATGACCTGTATGTAGATCAGTCTGGGGCTCTGTGGCTATGCACGACCGCCGGATATGGCGATAATGCGGAATGGCTTCAATTATCAGTTGGGCAATCTTACGAATCTGGAAGTCCTGGACTGCCTGTCGCTAATGATTTTGATACTGGCAATATTTCTCACACCTATAAAATTAGAGCTTATGATGAAACATTGAGCAACAGAGGAATGGTGTGGCTTTGGTTTGACTATGGGCGAGCTAATGATTATGATGGTGGATTTTGGGTTTCCGAAGATATGTTTTGGATGAATTGGAGTCCGATTGACCAATGGAATTCTATTGAGGGATCAATTTATGAAAATGTTTTTGACTATTCACTATATTCATCTTATAAAGAATTTGTTTTGTATTTGAAAAATCCTTATGATGGTATGTTTTTAGATAGAACTAACTTTTATATTTATAATGTTGATGATTCTGCGTATTCATTCAAGGTATTTTTCTATCACAACTATCCCGACGGATGGTATGAAATTCCTAAAACTACCTTGGCATCCAATCAAAAATCAAAATCCATAGAAGCACAGGGAAGAGGCATCAGATATAATAATGTTTCTTTGGCCAATCAGGTTTTAACTGCCACAATGGCATCCACAGCATCTGCTTTTTCGATGAATGCAAACAACAATATTATTTCTATTACCAGCGGTGTTAGATATGTATTTGATCCTGATGGAAATTTGTATGATCCTACATAATTATGTTTGAAAAATTATTGAATAAAGAATTGAATATTGATGAATTAGAATATTTATTTGGGCATTTTGAAGTATCTGGAATATTTCCTAAAAATAGATATATTTTTTTGGATTTGAAAAGGAACAACCAAATACACAGAATTGTTGTGAAATCTACTTTGTCTGATATTGAAAAAAAGTATGGCGGAAATATAGAATTTATTTTTTCAAACAAAAAATCAAAAAAAATAATTGCAGATCCTGTCGAATATCATAACATAGAAGTTTCAACAAATAATTCATTCAAGGATTTTTTCCTTCAATCAAGGATAGATGTTGATGGTTTTGTGTTGGTCGAAGGACCAGATGTAGCAGAAGATGGTTTTGGTGGATGGGCTCGTGGAATCGAAGAATGGTTGTTGATGAATGATTTTGAAGTGAAAACAACTTATCCTTCTGATCGTAGATGGAATCAGTCCGCTATTCCGATTTGGTCAATTACAATTGGTCCGATTTTTTGGGGCAATCCAAAAGGCGAATGGAAAACTCTCTTTACCTGTGTAGATGAAGACACATATTCAAATTTAGATGAATCTATTTTGAATCGATATGACGAAGTATGGGTTCCACTTCCGTGTCAAATTGAAAAGATTCAGTCCTTGGGATATGTGGGTCCGATTGTGGTTGTTCGCCCTAAAATTACTTGGCCAGTTAAAAATACAGATGAAGCAAACGAATTTGTTTGGGTCGGGACTGATGCGGACAGAAAGCAAAAACCAGTGATGTTGCAATGGAAGAAAGAAGATAATTTGAATATTTTTGAAATAAATAGATGGCAGAATAAATTATCTTCCTATGACTACAATAAAAAAGTATCAAATAGCAATGGATTGGTAGTATCGTCAAGATCGGAGGGATACGGGATGCCCATCAGAGAATTTGCATTTTCTGGGCTTCCGGTGTATGGTATTCCTTTGCCAGAGTACGATAATCTTATTTTTCCAGTAAATAATCCAGGTGAGTTGAGGCATCAGGCATCTCTTAAAGACAAGAAATACATTTGTCCGTCTCAATTACAAAATTCAATCAAAAAAATCACCAAATCTAAAATTTCAGGATGGTTTCCTGGACAAACCCGGTGTGGGGTTCAGGCTCATCATCAAGGAGTATGTGATAAACTGAACATCCCGGTATTTGAGAATGGGAAACATAGTTTATTTGCCACATTCCACGAATTTTATTCTGATAAATTTTTCAATGAAATTCCGCACAGAAATGTGTCTGTGATTGATATCCATTCTATTTCTGAAAAAAGCAAACAAAAACTTATAGAAATGTTCGGTAATAGAGTAAAATATATTGGGCACAGAAGCAATCACGTTGATGGGTTACCAAATTCTGAAATCCTGCCCTTATTTACCCGTGCCCAAAGAATCAATTGTCAAAAAGAAAATATTGTTTATCATAGCGGACTGCTTAGTCGATCCAAAAATTATGAAATATTTTTTGCTGCATCGGAGAAAGATTCAAGTGATTGGAGATGGGAGATTGATCTGTCTATTCCTCATTTCTATTCTGATTCAGATACGGATAATATGTTGAAATATATTGAAGAATTACACAACAAACACAAAAAAGTAAAAACAACTATCAAGACTTTTTTCTCTGATCAGGAAAGGTATTACAATATTGAAAAATCAAATGTTGTTGCTACGCTGTATGATAATAAATTATATTTCAATGACGCAAGCGCATTTGTCAACGACGCTTTGTATTTGAGGACTGCCGCTGTTTGTTCTAAATCTATGAAATCCGAATGGGACAAATATTCAATAGAAATAGATAATATGAATTTAGATCAATTTTTAAAAAAAATCAACAAAGCAAAAGAAATTAAAATTGATTCTATTTTGGAAAATCATATCGATATAGTTTTAGAAAAATATAAGGAAGTGATATATGAATAACAATTTTTTTGAAAATGTCTTGTTGGATTCTCCTCAAAATTCAAATTGGATTGTAATAGGTAAAACTATTTCTAAAAAACTAAAAGAAAAATTAGAATCTAAAAATATATCTTTAAATGCCGATGTGAATCCATTTTTTGTTTTTTTAGGATCGGAGATTGATTCTAATGAAATCATCAAATATAAAAACAATCTAAATAATTATGGAATACTTTCTGGAAAATTAGAAAATATAAGTCAGGAAGAATTATATAATATATTTAGTAATAATTATTCTGTTTTAGGCGATATCTGGATTTATGTAAAAATTGAATTAGATAATTCCAAGATTCCTATTATTACCGCTACGATAGGCAAGAATCCTGATGCACTGAATAGATGCATCCATCATATAAATTTATATACATCAAATTTTATTCATTATATTATAGACAACAGCCAAAATGAAGAAACATCATTAAAAATAAGGAATCTTTGTGATGGGCAATCACATATATATATCAAACACAGCGCCAATCAATTAGGAGCTATCAATAGAAATTTAGTAATTAAAAATAGCAAGCATAAATATTGCGCGATAGTAGATGATGATGTCTATATTTGTCAGAATTGGCTTGAAAAAGGTAAAAAAGCAATAGATGTGTATAATGCATCATTTGTATATGTTATGTCAAAAAACTTTGATACTCTTTTTCATTATGATATTCTTTTTGATGGATTTAATCTTTTTTCATTGGATTATGGGAAAAAGATTGGCGAAGTGCAACTGCTTGATAAAAAAATAAAACCATGTGCGGTTCTTCCGACTGCCTGCTGTGTAATGAGAACAGAAGACATTCAAAAAGTTGGATGTTTTTCTGATGAATATGCTCCGGTTCTCTTTGAAGATTTTGATTTGTGTTTGAAATTGCACGAGGCAGGATATACTCTTTTCAGTATTGGATCCATTCAATGTGAGCACGATTTCGGGACAACTACTGGACATATGACAGAATATATGAAAATCAATGGAGTGAAGTTCAAAAATCGCTGGCGACACAGATATGAAAACTATGGATTTGCTAAATATATATTGAACAAATCTGCTTCTCATTATGAAATAGTTGGAATTGAGGAAGATAAATGTTAATAGATTGTTTTTATTTCAATGATCAATTAGATATTCTTGAAATCAGACTGAATGAATTATATTCATCAGTAGATAAATTTGTATTTTTTGAATGTAACAAATATCTTGGAAATTTTCAAGATAAAGAATATTTATATGAAAAACAAAAAGAAAGATTCAAAAAATTTGAAGATAAAATAGAATATTATAAAATAGAAGTTTTTGATCAATTAGATAGTTATAATATGTTTTCAAAAATTTTTGATGCTTTTTTGAAAAAAATAATAGTTGATTATGACAAGGATGACAAGATAGTTGTTTCCTGTGTTGAAGAAATATGGAAGTCAGAGCTGAAGAATGTGATTTTGAAGCAAAAATCAACTGCTCAATTAGAATTGGATAGATTTACTTGTTTTTACAACGCAAAGTGCGGAAAATCATATGGAGCAAGAGTTTTGGCAGTCAGTGATTTCAAGTCCTTTCACGATGTTAGAGATTCATTGTTGGATCCGAGCAAGAGGTTCCCGGTCATCAAGAACTCAGGATGGCATTTTGAATATATATCTCCAAAAGAAGGAATTATAAAATCTATTGAAAGGTCCCAATATTTTGTATATTGGACGAAAGAAGTTCTTGACAGAATTTTTCTTAATATAGACAACAACTTGAATCCATATCAAGAAGTTATGAATATTGTTGGAATGAATAAAAACTATCTTCCTGAATTTATTTGTCTGAACAAAGAAAAATTTCTTACGCAAAACAAACTTGATGTCTTCTCTCCTACTCCTGCTAAATTCATTGCTGAAGTTTCTGGCGTAGAAAAACAATTTTTCAAAAGATTTGTCCAAGAAATTCAAAATGATTCTAATTTTATGATATTTGGAAATATTTCAGTAGAGTTATTGAAATATATATTAGATTTATTTTCAGAAACAACAAAAATAATCAAATTATTTATAGTAAATAAGTCTAAAAATAACAACTCCCATTTATTGGAGCAAAATTTATCCAAATTTGCTGCAAACTTCGTCGAGATTGTTAAATCTGATCCTGTCGAATGGATAAAATCCCGTCAAAACTCATTTTTTGATCAAATTTTCTTCCAAAAATTGGAAAATTCTGAATTTTTTGATGATTTTGTTCCAAAATGCCTTGAAAAAACAAAAAATAATGGATTCATCGTCGGCAATATGCAAGAAAATTTAGATTTGATTCAATTTTTCAAAAGATTCGAAGTCAAAGATGGATTTTTCCGACACAAATTGTCGAAAATAGATTTTGATGCCTCAACAAAGCAAATCTTTCCATCTAAAATGTCATTGATCTTTGATTTGCGGGAGAAATCTGTTGATTTTGATGAATTAGAAAAGTATTTAGACAATTTTGATCAAATAAATCATCAAATTTCGTTCAATGTGGTAGTCCTGACCGAAAATTCAGAAAAAATTGTTGAAAAGAACAATGTTGTCAATATAAATATGCACGAAAGAAAAGAAATTATAGATATATTTGAGATGTTGATTGATCATAGATATTTGTCATCAAAATCATTTCAAATATTGCATAATCTGAATGAACAGGATACAAACCTGCTTTCGAGTCTATATCTGTTGTTTGATCAGTCAAATTCAAAGGCAATGTTGTCAAAATATTCTAAAAACAACAAAATTCTTCCAAGAGATGTTGATTTATTCAAAAAATGGGATGGAAAAGCAGAATATTTGATAGATCACATCTTGAATTCAGAAATAGTTCCATTTGATATATCTTGTTATATTTTTTCATCTTCCATCCCGATTGATAGGAAATATGATGAATTCATCAAGTACTCTGATGAGTATGAGCACTTGTTGAAGAGTTTGCTTGTATCCGTAGATCCTCTTGGAATCGTATATTCTGGTGTCCCATATGTCAATCTCATTTGATAGACAAATAATCGGAAACAAATTCAAAACAAAGTTGGTTTCAGATGATTTTGACATAATCCTCGGTTTTGACTTGATGCACGGCATCGGCGATGCAATGGTGGCATTGTCAATTATTCAAGACATAGTCTCCGAACATCAAAATCCTAAAATAGTGTTTTGTAGTTGTTTAGATAACAATTTTGAAATAGAAAATCTTCTTGAAATTTTTGACATTCGATGTGATGAAGTGATTCAAACAGAAAAACTTCAACAATTCGTTTCCAATGGAAAAGAAGTTTTTGAAGAAAAATATTTATCTCAAAACAATCAATTTTTTTCATTCTGGGACATCATCAATTTTAACTATGTAGAAAAAATCAAAAAAATTCTATTGAAAATAGAGTCTGTTGATTTGAATAAATATTTCCAAGTTGATGATTATTTAGAAATTGTCTCTGTTCAGCCATATAGTTTCAATAAGGAAGGATATGCAAAAATCGGAGAACAATTAGATTTCATCAGAGACAGATGGAACAATATCTTTGATTCTAACCCAGATAGTCTTTTCTTGTTGCTTGGTTCTGAAAATGACAAAAATGTAGGACAATTTCATCAAAAAAATGTAGTTTCTCTTATAGGACAGACTACATTGAAGGAATCGTGTGAGATTATTCTGTCGTGCAATCGCCATATGGCAATTGAATCTTGGTCGCAGATTTTTTGTCATTTGATTGGAAAACAGAATGTTCAATTTTGGGATTTTAATGTTTTTGAAATATATAAATATATGATTGGGGGAAATTGATGCCTCATTTTTGTATGCCAGATTGGAATGCACTGCAAAGTTATTTAGATAACTTGATGTGTGATAATACATATTATGTTTTAGGAAGTGATCCGTCAAACCCTATCAAAGTATCGTGCGGTGATCCCAGTATGTCAATCACTGCTTGTTGTGATGATACAATTACTTTTGTGTGGGACATGGATAACCCAATCGTAGTTTCATTACAAAACCCGTGTTCCGGTGGGGAGCCAATTATTGCATATGTGGCCATAGAATACGCATGGTTTATTGATTCCTATTCTTTAGGAATTGGGTCTGATGGCAGAATTAGTGCTACAAATTTTCCTACAATTGAATGTACTGGTGATTTAGAAAGTCCTGGTTTTTCCGGAACAATAAATATCACATATGGATTTACTTTTTATGGTAATTGGCCTCCCTGTTGCGATGATGATCCGCCGCTTGCTTTCCAATCTCCGGCAACTGGAAGTAGTCCTGGATATTGGACATATCCAATTAATTTTTATTATACAGTCCCTCCGTGTTCTGCTTTTCCTGGCGGATCTTCTTCCTTCTCTAAACTTTTAAGATTTACAGATTTTGGATTTCAACTACCGAATGAAGCCAACATTCTTGGAATCAAAACAACAATCCACAGAACATCGATATCTGGGTCTCAGGCTTCTGATTCAATAGTCAAATTGATGTTTGATCACAAAATTTTAGGGCAAAACAAAGCAAATCTGGACAATGAATATATTCCGGGAGATTTTGATTATATTTATGGTGATTATGATGATGTATGGAATCTCAATTTTTCAGCAGCGGACATCAATGACGAAGGTTTCGGAATTGCGATGGAATCAGCAGGTGCATCGTGGGGACTTTCTTCTGATGTATATCTGAATTATATCCAAATCGAAGTGAATTATGAACATAATGGCGTAGTCAATCTTGAAACCAAACGATTGGATTGGGACGGCGCTGTTTATCCAATTTTCTGATGAATGAATTCAATCAAACAATCAATTTCAAGTTTCTCAAACCAGCAGACCCTAATAGATCTATTGGGAAATTGATTTCATTCAAAAATAATGGAGAAACAATTGCACATCTTTCATTGACATGGGAATCAAGGCTTTGGTTCGCATATTCGATCAAAGATAAATTTAAAAATGTATATTTCCCATCACTTTTTAATGATTATCAACAAACTGATGGATTTAAAAATTTTCAGATACATCTTGACAAAAAAAGATTGCTGATCATTCAAGAAAATTTTGAATTTGAAACAGAAATTGATTGCGAGATAGATTTTGATGAGATAGTCTATTTTGAAGATTTCAATCAAGAAGAAATTGAAAACATATATTCTAATGAATATTCATTGTCAAAATTTGAAATTCAAGAAGAAACTAACAATATCATTGAAACTGATGTTATTTTGACTATATATAAATCATTTGAACACATAAATAATATGATTGATTCTATGTTTAAAACTATTGACAGAAAAACTATAGATATAATCAATATTATTTTCTGCGATAATAATACAGAAGAAAGAGATATCCAAAGATGCAAGGATATTTTTGAAAAACAAAAAAACAAGTATCAATCAGCAAACTGGGTATATTTCAAAAATGATGATGAGACATATGTTCATAGCCGAATTACCGGATTGAATAAATCATTATACTTTTGTAAATCAGAAGTAATTTCCATATTTGATACTGATATAATATTTTTGTCAAATCAATGGTGCCAAACATATAGATTCTATAATCAATTCGATAATGCCACTGGATGTGGAGTCATTCCTGATCAAACTAACAGCAATTACTATCGAGATGGGTATATAGTTTTGAGGCGTTTTCATCCTTTCTTTTTCCACGCAAAAAGAGACTATCTCAAAAAGAAAGTTGCCAAAAATGAAGATTATTTTGGTGACTTCAAGTTGAAGACTCAATACAAAAACATAGAAATGAATTATATGGGACTTCATTTCGCTGGAGTATATGCCGAGGCTAAATGTGATTCAGATTGTTTGTTCAAAATAATTCCTGAAAAATATTTTCTTGGATTCAATAAATTGAATTCTGTTTCATTTAAAGAATATAATTCTATTTTTGTTCTTCATCTTGAAGGAATGAGTTTTGAAGAAACTTGGAAAGATCAGAAATTTTTGAAACAAAAATATGAAAAAATATATTTTAATTGTAAAAATTTAGTTGATTCAAATATTGAATTTTTGCCATCCTTGTCAAATCTGATGTTGTTGAGCGTCAAAAAATCCAGTCTGTCAAGACCAATTTTCGAAGGGGATTTAAGAATCCCAGACGAAGATTGCCAAATATTAGTAGTTGTAAATAAAGATTTTGAAATTTTAGTGATTGATAATAAAATATTGATTAATAATTTTGAAGTTGAGTATAGTCAAGAAATAAATTTAGAAGTATATTCATCAGACAAATTTGTTTTTGTTCAACTGAATGATGATGTCATCGCGTTTGAGGGAAATTTATCTTCATCTGATAGATTTTTGGTAAATAAAAATGTTGAAAGGATTTGAAAAAATTTGCAGCATTCCAATGGAATGGATCGAGCCAAGATTTCGATTGGCTCTCAAAATCCTCTACAATATTCTGCACGACCAAAAGTGCCCAGAACCCCATTGGATCACCGGGAGTGTGTGTAGTCGAATTTCTATGGCTCACATCGCACCCTCTGGAGTCCTGCTGCAACGAGACAAGTTCAAAGACATAGATTTTTTGATCCCAGAGGGTGATTACATTCCTGCATCTATTGAAATCAACAATTTGAAATATGACAAAGTTAATTTTTATTTGAAAAGAACAAATAATGAAGTGTTCTATGATATAGATAGTTCGCTGTATGAAATAATCTACGATCTGAATACCAGTGAAATTTTTGCCACAAGCAATTGCATGAGGACTATGAATGAAAACAAGATCTATCCTCCATACTGGTTCGTGTCCAATCAAGACCCAAATATTCACATAGATATGAGAAAAGAGCAAATAGGGAAACCATTTCAAAGATCAATTGAAAAATACGTAGATCTTTCAGATGAAATGATAGAATATATGAATTTTTTGATAAAATGGATGTATGATCAAGACAAGGGAATTTTAGAAATTCAATCTATAACTGATTTTCCTATTGAAAAATATCAATCAGCAATCGAAAAATACCAGGATAAACTTTCTGATATATGGAAATGGTTTTTTGAGCAATGCGAAAGATCTCATTCTGAGACAGAGATATCTAAATCTTTTGCTATGAAATATAATTTCTTGAGAAATGGAAAATTGGAATGAAAATAGTATATCTTTCAGATGAGCCGAGGAATGATGATGTGAATCATCAATTTCTGACTTCTGCCACTGAAATGAGAGAAAATTTTGGAGTAGATTCAAGATTTTTGTTTTTTTCAAGCAAATCTTGCAAAGAGAACAACATCATTGGAAAGTTGAATGAAAACAGACTTGAAAATTTCGTCTTGGAGGCAGAATGCGGATGCAGAAAAAATATTTCTAAAATTGAAAATTTTGTTTTGGATATGATGCAAGATTTCAATGCAGATGTCCTTCAAATTGGATGGATGTTGAAGTATTTTCCTGTTGTTATTTCGGAAAATTGGAAAACAATAGGTCTGTTTTTTAGTGAAAGACAAAAACAAATATTTGTTCAAAACAAAGATGTTTTGTCAAATATGCCTAATATCATTACTTATGATGTAATTCATCTCAAAGAGAATGATATTCTTCCAGATTTTAATTTCAGGTGCATCGGAAATACAATCGAAACTAAATATTTTTTAAATTCTAATTTTAGTCAAATTGAATTGACTAATCATATAAGGAAATATTATGAATTCTATGAAAATTGCTTACGTGTGTAGCCAACCAGTCATTGGAGGATTGTCCTGGCTTATGGCATATACTGCAAAAAACCTGATTGAAAAATTTGGATTTGATATTGAATTTTTTTACACCAGAAACAACAATCACGACATCCTTGAATATTTAGATGAAAACAACATCAAGTATCAAATTTCTGACAAGAATAACCATAAAGATTTTTTTATATGGCTTGAAAACAAACTTGATGAATTTGACCCAGAAATTGTTCATTATGGTTCAATGTATTGGTTTAGCGACATATTGAAAAAATATAGATCATTTGTTTTTTACTCCGGGCAGAATGACGAGACAATAGAATGGTTAGTGTTTCATAACAAGATCGATGATATTGACAGAGTTATCTGTGTTTCGAAAGAATTAGAAGAATTGAGCGCATCAGAAATTAAAAAGAAATCTGTTGTAATCAAAAATTCAGTAGATCCTAAATTATTTGAAAACATCAAAATTTATAGAGAAAAAAATAGAAAATTGTTGGGATATTCAGAAGATGACAAGGTAGTTGTCTGGAATGGAAGGCTGTTCGACAAGGTCAAAAGGCCGGATATTCTTTTGAGGGTTATTGATCGGTTGCGTGATGAAAATTTCAAATTTATGATATTTTCTACATATCTTGGAATTGTAGATATCAAAAGAAAAAAAGAATTTGACACGCTTGAATCTGAAAACAAGAATGTTTCAATTTTTTGGAATATGAAGCCGTGGGAAATTCCTGAATATATGTCCTGCGGAGATGTATATCTTCACACCTCAGATGTCGAAGGAATGAGTCTGTCGACAATTGAAGCAATTATGTGCGGGATGAAAGTTGTTTCTCGACATTGTTGTGGGCAAAAAGAAGTGGTTGAAGATTTATGCGACAGCGTCGATGAAATAGTCTCTTCTATCAAATCTGATTCTAAAAATAAAATTGTATTTGATAATAATTTCGAAGAATATATCAATGCATATAACAACCTGTATAAATTCAATTTCCCCAAAACTGATGATAGAAGGAAAGATATAGAAAATAGTTTTAATTTTATGATCAATGATTTTGTAAATGATAAAATCTTTGATGAATTAAATTTTTATATGAATAATTTTGAAAGTTATAGAAATTCATTAAAGATATATCCATTTTGTATAATGTCTGATCCAGAATTAAAAATATTATATTCATTATCTAAATATTGCAAAAAACTATTTCCAGACAAACTTCATCTTGAAATAGGATCGTATTCGGGTGGAAGTATGTGCTATATATGCAACACCAATCAGCACAGGTGTATATCTATTGATACTTTTCATCAAAATATGAAATATTCTATTAATAAAAATTATGAAATGTATAAAAGATTAATTAGAAATTATGAAAATTTTAAATTATATTATATTGATATATTTGAAAATAATGAAAATGTATCAGATCAATTAGAATTTTGCAAGTATATATGGAATAATAACAATATTATAGATCAAATCAGGTTTTTTAAACAAAAATCATCTGACGCCAAAGATTTTATAGAAAATAATTCTTATAGTTTCATATACATAGATGGCAATCATCTGTATGAATATGCATTGAATGACCTGTTAGATTATTTTGATAAATGTGTATCTGGTGGATATATAGTTCTTCACGATTATTATATGTATAGGTCAAGCCCAGGACAAGGAGTTGATCTTGCTCTGTATGATTTCATATATAAATATGGATATATTGGTAAAATTGACAATATTTTTATGAACGCAGAAGCAAATAATTTGGTTTTTATAAGAAAGAAATGAAATGAATGATAAAATATTTGGTAAATATATTAGGAATATAGATGAAAAATTTCATACTAAAACCTTGAATTATAATTTAGATGATATTTTTTGTAGAGTAAAATATAATAAAATATATTCAGGAGAAACAAAATATAAAGTCAGCATCGTTGTTAGATATTATAATTCTTCATTAGAAAATTGTTTCAAATGCGTCAAATCTTTGCTGTCCCAGACATTAGTAGAAAAAGAAATAGTTTTTGTAGATGATGGATCAGATGACAAAAATTTAGAATATATCAATTTTAATTTTTTTGGAAACATCAAAGTTGTATCAAGTCCTATCAATGGAGGTAGAGCTTATGCAAGAAATGTTGGGATCAAACATTCTACTGGTGAATATATATATTTTTTAGATATTGATGATGTTATGTATGATGATAATGCACTTGAAAATATATATAATTTTTCTAAAAAGAATGATTTGAATATTTGTTTGGCACAATTTGTTGGGATTGACAAACAAATATTGCCGAGATGGGTGCCATTGTTTGAAGATTTGAAAAATAATCTCGGGAATATAAAGCAATTAGCAATAAATGCAAATACTACTATTCTTCCAGTCAATGCATCTTTATATAAAAATAAAGATTTGTTATTTGTAGATGAAGACATTCCATCGGCAGAGGATTGTAATTTTTTGTGTCAAAATACAATGAACACATCAGAAGATAAAATTGGATATTATGAATTTCCTACATATATTTATAATAATAAGTCTCTGAATTCTTTTAATTATAAATATATTAAATACAACCCAGTAGTTAAAGATGGATTTCAAAAAAAAGATATAAATTTGTTTAATATTATAAACAAAAAGAATATAGATGTATCAATAAATATTGATGATTTTTTTGAAGATAATATATTGATTAATCTTTTGTCATTAAAGAAATATTGCAAAAAATATAATATAAATATTAATTTTGTTTCTGATAATCAAAATATAATAGACTATAATAAAAAAATTAAAATTGAATATGGTATTGATTTTGATTTTTGTATCTCTAAACAAAAAAATGAATCGAATCTATATACAGATATATCAAAATATTATAATATTACAAATATATTGTATCAATATCATAAATATATATCCTATGACGTAGATGATAAGATTGTTATTCACGATCATATAAAAAAGTTTGATTCTGATGTTAAATATTTTGATATGAAATATGATATAAATATTTTTGACATCTTTTCTGCTAAGACTATTGATTTTATGTGTGATAATGAATGTGAAGAAATAGTCTATCCTATAATTTTAAAAAAAGATTTTAAATGCACTTTGGAATCAATTCCAAAAGATATTTTAGATGAAAAGATCATTGATCAATTCCCTATGTCTGAATATAGCTATGACAAACAATTATTAAAAAATTTAGTTATATCTAAAAAAAGCATCAATGTTTTTTCAAGAAATTTTGTAAAGAAAATATTAAATAATGATCAAGCTTAAAAATTATTTTCAAAAAATATACGATGTTGATTTACCATCTGAATCTATTAGTATTATTAAAGAATCTCAATTTGATAATTATATACTATCAATAATAATGAGAATATATAATTCTGATTACAAATCGATATATAAAAGTATAGAAAAATTTATTAATCTTGATAATCCAATTTTAGAAATGGTTATTGTTGATGATGGATCTGTTGATATAAAATATATCAACAAGATTAATCAACAAAATTTTTCTAATATTTCAATTTTAGTTCATAATTATAATATGGGACGTTCTTCTGGTATGAATACTGGCATCAAATATTCTAAAGGAAAATATATTAGATTTTTAGACCCAGATGACGAATTGGAATATAAAAATTGTATTGAGCATATCTATTTTTGCGAAGAAAATGATTATGATTTTTCTTCTGGCAATATGGTAAAATATCCTAATAGTGCAGATCTTAAAAATTCTGTTGATTTAGTAGCAAATGATATACTCTCTAAAAAAGGAACATTTATTTCCGGAGCTCAGCCCATTTGGGAAAGAAGGAAATTGCCAATTATTCCTTATAATTTTTTGAGAGCTGAAGATAATTTTTTAGTTAAATATGGTTATATATATTATAATAATATTCAAAATTATGAAAAAATAGTTTATAGACACTTTGTTGATGATACTAATTTTTTTTCTGGCAAACAAATTGATTTTAAAATAGTATTAAAATTATCAAATTATATGCATAATTATATTTTTAAATATTTAAATCTTTTATATAAATTTGATGAAAATCCAATTTCTATATTGTTTGTATTAGATGAATATAATGAAAATATATTAAATTTTATAGATTCTGTTCAACAATTATATATCAAAAACAATATAGAATATTATCTGGAATATGATAATTCAGATAATTCAGATAATTCAATAGAATATGATTATATTATAAGAATTAATTCTGATTTTAATTACAATGATTGTTTAGATTTTCAATATTTGAATAAATTTAAGTATATAAATACTGAAAATTTTGATGATTGTATTTTTATCTATATAGATAAAAAAAATATTAATCAATTATATTATATTTTACATCAATTTAGTAAAAAATTTATTTTTGTATATTGTATAGATTACGAAATAGAATTAGATTATTCTAATATTATTATATGCAACAAACAAAATATAAATTATTATATGAATTTTTGTAAAGATATATATGTATATTCAGAAGATTTTGATATTGAATTATACAAACTTTTTGCTTTCATTGACAACATAAATATCATCAATGAAAAAATATATAAAAAATTAGATATATTTATATCAAATAATATTAATACTAAAAATAATATTTTAAAATATTATATATATTGCCAATATGATATATTGTATATTTTTATGGAATATTTAAATAGTATTTTAAAAAATGATCCTAAATCTCAAATTGACTTTCAAGAAAATGCACTAACAGACCCATATTGGACTCATAGATGGGATTATATAAAATATGTTTATGACTATATCAATGCAATTGATCACGAAAATATATTAGAGGTTGGACCATATAATTATCCAATAATTAAAAATTCTGATACATTAGATATAAGATGTTTTAAACAAATAAATACATATTTAATGGATCTGAATATATTAGGAAATTTACAAGATATTGATAGAAAATATGATATTATTCTTATGCTAAATATGTTTGAACATTTGGAAAGAAAGCAAGAAATATTTCAATATTTTTTGTCAATATCTAAATATATAATTCTTTCATTTATGTATAACAGAGATAATATAGATAAAATGCATAATGGAATCAATTTAGATAAAATTTATAGTTTTACATCATCAAAACCATTAAAATATACTATTATAGATAATAAATATATAGTTTTATTATATAAAGGAAAATTAAATGAATATTAATGAACTTTCTGTCGTAGAAAATAGTCAAATAGGAAATAATACAAAAATATGGAGATGGTCATTAATAAGAAATTCGAGTATAGGAAATAATTGTACAATAGGATCTGGTGTAATAATAGGGCCAAATGTCTTCGTAGGAAATGATTGTATGATAGAAGATGGGTCAAAAATATATGGACCTTGTCGGATCGGCGACCGAGTATTTATTGGACCGAATAGTGTGGTAGTTAATGACAATCATCCGAAGGCAATATTTCCAAAAGTTTGGGAACCGAAAGATGGAACTACTATAATAGAGGATGATTCATCGATTTCTTCTAATTGTACTATACTTGCTGGTATTAAAATAGGCAGGAATGCCGTTGTAGGTGCAGGAGCAGTTGTGGTCGAAGATGTTGTATCTGGAACTACTAATGTTGGAGTACCATCAAAGCCGATTGGATGATACATGTTCAGATTATTCAGTGTAGAATGTGAGAATGAAACTAAAATTTTATCATCTTATGAATTATATAAAAATTTAGATAATATAAACAAGTGTTATATTCGTCAAATAGATACTACTAATTTTACATTGGGTAATTTTTATTTGATAATTTTTTGTGATAAAGAGGAAATAATGTGTGATTATAGGAAAAAGTATTCAGATGCTATGAGTTTAAGTAGATTTTATTCTTCTTTGGGTCATAAAATGTTGGTAAAAAAATATCACAATGCAATGTAATATTCCCAATTTTCCGAATGCAATCCGGGAGCCTGCTTGATGACAACCGCAGTCAGACTAAAATATCCATCAATAACTACAAGTTCTTCTTTTTCTTCAAAATTTATTGATTTTGGTAATAAATTTGTATATAGAAAATATCAAAAGAAATATGGATTTGTAAATCTATGTTTCAAGCCAGAAATTATTTCTACAGAAGAGCCAAACCCAACTTTTTCTTCAATTCAAATTTCAAACAACGCAGATTTTGAAAGCTATAAAGAAATTGATGTATCTGGGCTTGATTTGACCCATAATAGTTATTGGTATGAATTTGAAACCAACTTCACCACCGGTGTTGTGTCTATGTCCGGATTCGGAGTTGTTGGCGCAACGCAGCCATCAAATGAACATTTTCAATTATTATCCTCTGAAATCATCGTTGGAGCCTCACAGTCCAATGGGGTTCATTTCATCAGAGGGTGGCCTCTGTCTGTTTCTGAAGGCGAAAAAAGCGTGTATATTCGTTTTGTTTTGTCAGACGGGGATACCTACCCAGACCCATCAAGCATCATTGCAAAGGGATTCTACGACAGCATCATATGGGAGAAAAGCCTACCATCTACTCCGGGGCAACCAATCGCGCTGAATTCTACCGATAATGACTATGTTGGTGATGAAATATTCCTGACCTATACCAAGTCTCAGAATCATGTGTCAGACATCAATGGATATTCAATAAATTTGCGAAAAATAGGTGATCAATCATTCAGCCAAAATTTTGAAAATGACAATGACATAATAATTCTGGGCTCTCATTTGATTAGCCAAGAAGAAGCATCTGACATCGAATCGGCTGGCAGAATAGTATCTATTTATAGGCACGAAGGTGCAACCATTGGAGGGGGGCTGACCGAGATTGCCGATCCATTCACCGGAATCAAGATAGACACACGGGATGATGGCGTAGGTGATTGGGAAGGATACGAACTTTCAACATACACATCAACATCCGGCAGGAGTTCAACTGCAAGATTCAAATTTAGATTTTCTGGAACAGATGTAATCGAAGAATATGATGAAAGTTCTCCGCCTGTTAAAGATCAACAATACTTTGTAGTTTTCAAAAATTTTTCTGATGTTTATAAATCAGACGATTCTGGCAATGCTCTGTTGTTTGACGTAGATGTTGACAGCAATTCTGGTGCCGGAGCGATCTTGTTTGAAATCCCAGTTTATTCAACAAATCTACCAGTAGTTGCTCCAAGTTCGTATCCGACTATGGTGGATGCTGATTTTTATTCAGATTCTTTGTTTGTGGATTATGACAGCATTGAGGCTAATATATCTGCTGCGTCATTGCCTGGGGTTGCCTCGGATCGTAGCTATACTATGGTTTCTTTTTCGAAGCAAAATGTGATCAGAATTTCGACCAACAACTGGGGTGGATCACAATACGAAAAAATTTATTCAGTAGATTCTATACCAGAATCCGGGACAATAGAAGTTGTTTATGAAGACAACCAAAATGTATATGAATTAGAAACAGATTCTAATTTTTATATGACTGACATTGGAGATGCTTCATCACAGAAATTTATTTCTCAATCATTCAGAGTGTCCAAAAGAACGACCGGAGTCAACAAGATCAATCTGAAATTGAAAGATTTAGGATCTGGCGGAGATACCACTTACAAGATTGGGGCCATCATAGTTGAAACTAATGATATTGGTGATCCAGTCAATATCAATCGTGAGCCAAACATCTATGCCTGGGACGAGGTAGATACTGCTATTGGCATCGTCTTTGATCAACAAATATTGACAGCCAATGGGCAAGAATTTGATTTGTTGCTCACAACCAATTCGTCAGATGCAACCCTAGAAACCGGAAAGATGTATCTTTTGATATTGGCAATCCAAACTAATAATTCTGGAAATTCTAAAATAGGAACCCAACTAACAACTTGGAACAACATTTCTAATTTTGAAAGATATGTGTATTTTGCTAGAAATGTACATTCTGGATTTGCAAATACATCCTGGGCAACAGGTGGAATGAAAATTACCAAAGTTGATCACATTGTCGCGTCTAATCCTTCAAAAATGATTGCATTTGACTTTTTGGATTCTTTGGATAATCTTTTGTGGTCCAGTTATAGGGATGATGAACGAGCCAGAATATCTGTATTTTTGACCAAGGAACAAGAATTTAGTTCAGAAATGTTGATCACTGCCGAAGTGAATCCAATGGTAGGGAATTATCGTGGAATTACCATAGGACATAGGCACAAACAAACATCCAGTCCTACTTTGAGTTATATTGATAGTCTGTCAATTGACAATTCTTTGATCATATCTAACATCCAGGTGCAAAAACCAGAAGATATTTCAGGAGATGACATTGTCATCGGCAATCCTATTTTCAATGGAGTTCCGGTTATTTCTGGATATTCTAAATGGAAGAACTATTTAACTGGATATTCATTCAGTGATGAATATTCTGATAATGTTTCTGAGGCTAGTAATAGATTTGATGATTTTATATTTTTCGAAGGATTCAATCCTTCGAAAACCCAATTAAGTCTTCAATCTGGATTGTTCAGCAGTTCAAATATATTCCCAGATTCTGGCGGACAACCTGATTTTGCTTCAAATGGAATTGAAGGTTGGGTGGGCAAGGATTTGTATTTTTCAGAACCTTGCCTGGACGATTCTGTGCATATAGAATCAGAATATTCTTTGGAAAATATCAAAGATTATGATGAAAGTGAAATATATTTTCTGATATCGTCTCAGGAAGTATATACAAATGTTCCAGATATTTATAGAAATTATGTCAAATCTTTGGGGATCCCAGAAGACTTTATAAGAATTTCTATTTCATCTTTGGGAGAGTTGAAATTATATAGGAATGGATCCGATCAAATAGAAATAGAATCTAAATTAGCCAATGGTCTACCAACCAAGGGTCTGATTAAAATTGAAGTTCTGAATGAAGATGAAAATTATACTAATATAAATGTATATATATCAGACAAAATAGACAATGTTGTTGTATATAAAAATATAGTAAATAATATTTTGATAGAAAAATTTGTACCATCTACTCCTTTGGGATTTTATTTAGTTATAGGAAATAGAGTTAAAAATAATGAACGAGAGGATTCATATTTAACTATATCAAATATGAAATTAGTTATAAACAACACAGATATTCTTTCTATTGAAAATGAAGACAATTTATATCTCTATGACGAATTGAATGGAGTTGAATTATCAGATAGAATCAATATATATCCAGATATTTCTGATAATTCTAATGATGGTGAATATTTTGACAGAGAATCTCATAAATATATCAAAGCGAATAATAACACCAATTCTAAAAAGTATCTGCTGTCAACCTTGAACGGATATGTGCTTGGTGATAGAGAAATCAATTGGTGCGATCAAGTGTTGCAAAATGACAATGTCAAGTGTTGGGGACTTTTGATGTCTAATACCGCTGACAATTTAAGGGCACTTGGCGAACCGCAAAGATGCGTAGAGGCGTCTGAATCTTCCGGCAATGTTGGTAGGGATTTTTCGCCACCTATTGGTGATCGCAGAAGTTATTTTGGACCATACGCTATATCTAGGGTTTCTACTGATTCAGATCAGAAAAAGTTTAGTTTATTCGTTAATGCAAGATCGTTCAGTCGAAACCAATATGTATGTTCTGAATGGCAATGGTATGAAGCGCAGTCTCCCTGGTCTGCTGAGCAAGAATGGATTGGAAATTTGGTTTCAGACGCGCCAATTAATCGAAGAAGTTCCCGCCCATCTCAAGTAGATCAATTAACCTCTACTAATTATTCTTTGAAATTTGATTATTCATTTGCATCAGATACTATTGATGATAATTTTGAAATATATTTTGGAATTTCTAACTTCAAACCATCTTATAGGACATTCAACAAGTCCGGAAACAATATAACATTATCTATCAAAGATGTAAATATAACAAATCCTGGTAGTGGATATGTCTCGCCACCAAGCGTTATTTTTATTAGTTCAGAATCTCCCTCAACTATTGCTACTGGATCTGTAGAAATAGAATCAGGAATGGTTAAAAATGTTGTTATATCCAATGAAGGCGCTGGGTATTCAGAGGACACCAAGGTAGTATTCCAAGGAGGAACTTTTGATTCTGTAAATGGCGTCACCGCGCAAGGGAAAGTTGTTTTAGGCGCCCCGGCAGGATCTTCTTCTGAAAACATCAGATATTCAGTATCTACTACAAACAACAAATGGATATACTCTATCCACGATTTTGAAGGAAAAGTTTCAGGAAACCTTAGCCACGATCATTATGATCCAGATTTATCATCAGTAGGGTTTGTCTATGGAGAAGAATTATCTTACTCAAATAGTTCTGATATTTTAGGTGTGAAGGGTTATGAAGGACAAAGTCTCCACGAAGATATAGATGCTGCATCATACCACATCTTGTTGCCATATCAAAGAGTTAATTCTGCTTCGGCGGCAGTCAGAAATATCCAACCCATCGATATATCCAAACGAGGATATATGCAAGTTTCTATTTCCAACACCAATAAAGTAAAAGTTAGTTATGTCAAAAATAGAAATTCTTGGAGTGCCAAAACTGATCAAGATAACAAAATCATTAATGATATTGAAATTGAAATTCCATCTGATGGAATTATTGAAATGAAAATTGAGAGATCTTCTAGAACTATAAATGATGCAATTGATGCATCTACTGGAATGATAGTTGAAAACTATACACCAGAAAATGATATAGATATATTATCTATATACCACGGAGAAGGAGACAACAAAAACAGATTGGCTCAGATTTATTGTCCAAGTTTATATGATGCTGAATACTTTAATTATTTGTATCCATTCTTCGGAATAAGAGAAAAAACTAATTTTGGTATTTTTGAATCTTTGATCGGAAATGTAGAAATTACTACCATTGATGCTAGATCTATTATGCCATTGAATTCCGATGAAGTATCGTGGTGGATCAAAAAGGACGGCAATTTAGACGACCAGGATGCAATATATGGCAGAAATTTACTAGAAGAACAGATATATAGCGATGATGATTCTCAAGTTTTGACTGCAAATAGTCCTCATATATCTCAATCATTTATGTTTTCAGAAACTAATGAATCATTTTCAGATAATTCATATGTAATTCCGTGGAACAACCAAGTAGAAGTATCTTGTATATCTATTCAAATAGAATCATCAACGGACACTACCGAATGGAGATGCATAATAGTAGCAGACGACGCAGGACAACCAGACATAGGAATATCTGGAAGCAATGTAGATATAAACCAAATATCTGAGGAAAATTGGTATAGACCAACTACTGATATTGATATATCTGATTCTAATATTTTAGGCATCAGTTATGCTAAAAATGTTTCTAATTCTAATTTTATCTATTTTTTGTTTTCTCCTCCTGTAATCCTATCTGATGAAACTAAATATTGGTTTGTAATTACTCATCCAAGTTTATCCAGTAGTTATAATTCTTTAATTTCTAGCAGCTATGCTAATGTATATGTTTGGTCTAACGATTCAACAGCTCTTCCTCAAAGAAAAATAAAGATAGGTGAAAATGTGGAAGATGTTGCTAAAAAAGTTGTCTTGGATGATGTATCCAAAATTTGGAATGTCATCAGCAATCAATGGGAAAGTATTGATAGAAGCGTGTGGCATAGAATTTTTAGAGATAAATATTTCAACATAAGAAATTTAATTAATAATGATCAATATTCTATAAGATCTTCTGGAAATTCTATTTCTGGAGATTTATCTCATTATAGTCGTGAATCAAAAAACTTTAGAACAGACATAAATCCCCCGTGGGATCCTGGTACATTGTTGTCGCCAACCTTGTCAGTTGATGCTTTCCCAGGTGTTTTGAATCAGCACAATCTAACCATTTCGGCAGATGACACAGATATAAACGGACTAGGTTCTGGAATCTGGCGTTTTAGAGTAGTGTATTACGATGATGATGGAATCCAAAAATACGGGGTTTGGAATAATTGGATTGATCAGGACGCAGACGATCAAATGGTCTATTCTTGGACATATCCGGGCAATAAAATAGATAACAAACAAGTATTTATTCAAATTCAAGACAAAGTTGGCAACATATCAATATCAAACTCTATAGAAATTGAAAATGAATATGGATTTATTATTGATACTACTCCTCCATATTTTTCCAGGGTTAGACTCGAAGGTGACGCCACAATAGAAAATGACCCTAGTGAAGCTGAATATACACCCAAGAGAAGAGTGAATCTTTCGATGTATGCGTTAGATGCCACAACTGATATCAAAGATTTTAGAATAAACAAGAACTATGAAGAGAATAGCGATGGGAGTCTGATATATTCTAGCTTTATGCCTATATCTCCGAATATTATTCAAGATTTAGGAATTGATGATGGAAACAAATTTATATCAGTTCAATTTAGAGATTATGCTAATAATGCAGACCAGGCTATTATAGAACAGACTATAGGTAAAAATTTCGAAGATGCGAGTGAAATCCCACTGGCGCATCAGGCATACGCAGTATCTGGCAGAGAATTTTTATATATTTCTACTCTTTCTACTAAAATTAGAAATGGTTTAATTGGTATATCTAAATCTGTTGAAGGATATAGTTCATATATGGTTTATTATTTTATAGATGATAATAAAATAGTTCAAGATATAAATTCTAATGAAACTATAGAAGTATATGTAAATAGCATTCTTCAGGAAGTTAATATTGATTATGTATTAAATTATAATTTAAATTATGTAATATTCACATCAAGTTTGCTTCCGTCAGATGAAGTTGAGATTAATTCTGAAGAGTTAGTATGTAATCTTTATAGATTTGATGGAACTATTTCTGATAAAGTATATGAATTCAACATTGAATCTGAACAGATTTGCACATCAATGATTGTATATAATAATATTTTATTTTTAGGATTTAATTCTGGAAATATTTATTCATATAATGGAAATGTTATAACTAAACAATTTACATTAACGAATGCTTTGGGAGAAGAGATTCCAGTAGGGACTATGAACAAGTTCCAATTCAGTTTTGAAACTAGGGAATATTTATATGTAGGATCATATGATGAAGCTAGAATGTGGAGATTCGGAGGAAATAATTCAATACAAGAATATTCTTGGAATTTGTTAGATGAAATTAATGATTTTACTACCATAATTAATGGTTCAGAATTTAATTTTGATGATCAGAGTGATGTATATTCTATAGAAGGATATAATGACAAGTTATATATAGGAACGGGTAATAATTCTGCCATATTTAATTATTATAGATATTTGGATTCTGATGGAATTACAATATTAGAAGAAGTTGGAATAAATAAACTTTCCGATATATCTTCTGATTTTTCTGGTGATAAAGTTTCTGCATTGAGAACATTTAATGATGTTATTTTTGCCGGAACAGATTCTGCATCTATATTTTATTACAAAAAATCTGATATATCACAGCCAAGATTGAGCCAATGGGATGATTTAATATATTTTGATAGTATATTTTTGAATGATTTTCTTCCTTGGAAGTATTATGAAACTCCTGGCAGGACTGATCCTAATTTTTCTAATAATATATCCATCATTAATGAAACTAATGATTCTGATAATATATTGAGCAGTGCTATGCAAATATCAGGATCTATATCTGATATAGTGGTATTTATAAATGATTCAAATGTGTCATCCTGGGTGTCTAATGCTAATAATTCTATCGGATGGACTATTGAATTTGAAGCCAGATTGCAGCCCGGAATCGATGATTATGGAAAACAAGGTATATCTGTATATGATGGAAGTTATTTCTTGAATTTTTCTTTTGATGATGAAAAATTATATATCAATAATGGTATTGATGATGATTTAATAGAAATAAACTTTTTTGATATAGAAACTGATAATAAAATAGTAAATTATATATGGAAAGAAGATTTTACTAATAGTGATAATATTTCTGGTGAAGAACTTGATTTATTGAATGTTGATAATAAAATTAGATTTTATGGTATTGATTATTCTATTGAGAGTAATTTTGCAAGATTAAAAATTAGAGATACTGAATATCCATATATTGAAGTTGTTGGATTTGAAAATATTTTTGCAACAAAAGATACTTTATTTGAAATAAAGATAAAAGTACATTCTTTTAAATATGATGAAGTAAAATTATATTTCCAATGGTCAGATAAGAATAATGGACCATTCATCAAAGAAAGAACATATACATTAAGCATCTCAAATAACAATATTTGGAAAGAATTTTCATTTAATCCGGGCTGGAGCGGGGCAATCAAAAGTATCAGGATATTGATAGAACCAACAGAAAATGCAAGATTAGACATAGATTATATTTATATTCAATCTTCAGTTATAGCATCATTTGATGTTTTTGAGATGAATAAATATAGAATAACATCACAAAATAATGATATAAATGTGTATGTTAATGATATTAATCAGAATATTTTTAATTTTACTAATTTACTTTCAATTGAAACTTCTAATAAATCTATTATTTTTGGTAAAATTGATCAGGCAGAAATAGATAGCAAAGTTCTTTGGAACAATATTAAGATATATACTGGCGGGGCATTATCACCATATGAAGAACAATCAGTTGAATGGAAATTACTAAACAAATTTAGTATAGGAGATTCTATTCAAAGTATGCAAATTGTAAGAAATAATCTGATTGCCATTGTGAATCCATCTGATTCTATTTTAGAAACTGATGACTCTAATATTTATCCAATAACTTATATTATGAAAAATAGTTTTATTTGGGAAAATTTAGATTCCGAATATATTGCTGTAAGCAATGTTCTTTATTCATCTGTATGGAACAATTCACTCTATTCATCTGGTGGATTGTTTGTTGATAATTCAAATTCTACATCATCGATTGATGATATTTATAGTCTAATGATCAGAAAAGATGATGAAACTATTCCTAATTCTGGTAATTTATATGCACGTAAACTGACTCACTCTTGGGATAGCATCATCAAGGACAGCAATCCGCCCGAGACTAATTTAATCATCAAAGATAATGAAGATTCTGGTGGAATAGATGTATATGAGTTGAATATATACATCAAGGAAGATTGATAATGGCTTTTGATATCAAATTTATAGGAACGATTATTCAATGGTCAGACAGCAAATCCGCATCTGGCACAAGACAAGCATCTTTGACAGAAGATATTTTGTCTTCATTCAAGAGTGTGTCTATTACCCCTAATGATTTAAATCCTAAAATTAAACCAGAAATATCTGGATCTTATATATCTATAGAATATATTTCAACTATTGATAGCAAGATAAAGATAGTGCAATTCAACAATTGGTCTGATGATATTAATGGGTGGTCTGGGGTTAATTCTGAAGATTTTGCTAGATATATGGATTCTTTTTTGTTTTCAGAAGTATATTCTGGCGGGACTATATTATTATATTCGGATATTGATGAGCGGCTTGGTGATGCTTTACAAGTTTTAGATGGAGATATAGATACATCAGAAACAATAGGAACCAACGGAGTTAGATATATAATGCACGACTTCGGAGGAAAATTAGATAATGCGTTGAATGTCAATAGAATAGAATGGATAATTAATTCAGATATAGATAAATTTTATACCATAGAAGGATGGAACGGAAGTGAATGGAAGGTATTATATTCAGGTAAAACTATTCCTGGTGAAAGCAAAAAATATAGATTGCTGTGGTCAGAACCGCAAATAATTTATGCTGTCAGAATATACCACCGAGGAGACTACAAGACAAATAATCCATCTGTCCAGTTAAGTTTGACCAAAAATGACAAAGGATCTGGAACTGTAGCCTACAAAATTAGTGCTTATCCAGATTTCCGTGATGCCTCTTCTCGCCCAGGTGCTGATGCTGATGGCTGGATCGATACTATCAATGGGACTACAATTATTGATTGGGATTTGGTAGAAAATATTGAATCTTGGGATTTAATCTGGGAGCCTTCTGAAATTATAACTGCGATGCGTGTTTTTGACGACATTTTGGTCATTGGCTGTCAAAGTGGAAAGATATATACTAATACAGATTCTAATTCTAATTTCACTTTAAGGCATACATTAACTTCTCAAGTTAATGTATTTACCAACGACGATGATTATATCTATGCTGGGTGCCGATCAGGAGATGTGTATAGATCTAGCAATGCTTTTTCTTGGGACATTTTGATTCAAGATACAGATTTAAATATTCCAGATACATATCCATCATATGAAGGAATTATATCTTTAGAAATTTTTGATGACAAAATTTTTATTGGAACTGATTGGAATGTATTATATTATTATGATTTAGATTTGAATATTTTGAAAAAAACTAAAACTTTTGCTGATAGAAGAATAGAGGGGCTTAAAGATTATAAATCAAATCTATGGATATTATTGGGACCATCTGGAAGAATTTACAAATATGATAAATCTACTTATTCATTGATAGAAAATACTAAAAATAGTAAATTTTATGGACTGAATAAGTATAGTGATGACAATATTTTGTATATTCACGGAGATAGAGGAACTATATATAGATATGACATCATCTTAGAAACTTTTTATGATTCTGCATCAAACAACATCCTTGACAATGCCGATGAGGCTTCGATAGGACCAACCATAACAGATCTGATAGAAACTACTTCTGGGGTGCTTTTCGCTGGAAATTGGAAATATGCAGTAAGCTATGTTGGATACGATGGGAATGAAAGCCTAATTGGATCAATATCCGAAGTAAATGTAATGTCTAACAACAGAGGAAGTGTGAAATTGTATTGGAAAAAAATAGATAATGCAAAATATTATAATATATATAGAACTATAAAAAATGATCAATCTATAATATTTTTAAGATTATTAGATTCTGGGATCAACTCTTTTGAAAACGATTCAAATTCTATAGAAAGAGGTGTGTATGTTGATGACGGCTCTATATCACCAACAGCAACCAGAGTTCCAGAGCAATCCAAGTCTAATATGTGGTTCAGTACGGACAATTCTAGGTTGTATGTATATGACAAGAATTCTATAATTACAATTAATTCTCCAGACGATCAAGTATTAATAGAAAAAATTATTCCATTTGATAGTTCAGTAGTCATATCTTCAAGAGAAAGTGTTGATGATTATTCTAAATTATATAAATTTATAGGTCAATTAACATCATCTGGATTAAGAAATATATATGTTCAGACAAAAGATGACCTTGGAAATCTTTCAGATGTTATATCTGATGAAATATATTTTGATGTTTTGTATGACAAGATTCTTCTTGAAATAGATTCTAATTCTACTATAGTAGAATCTTATGAATCTAATAACAAGATTGTTAGTGCTGATAAAGAATTTTATAGATTTGGAATATATGAATCTGAGCCATTCTATGCTTCTACTCTTTCATCTTGGGATGTGTTGAGATATATGATATATCTTCCAGAGGATACAAACTTCGAAGTTTATGCTCGCACGGCAGACACAAAAACAGATCTTGAAAATACAGCTTGGTTCGGTCCTGGCATGGAAGTCAATGATGAAACTAATGATTATTATTACGATTATGAAGGTGATTATTACTATTATGGAGAATATGATACATATCCAGGACAATCTAAAAATATTACTGGCGAATTTGATATTTCCACTCTTAAAGGTAAATGGATTCAATTTAAAATTGTTTTAAAGACATATACCGATAATAGTACTCCACTGATATATAGTTTAATTATAAAATATTTTAGTGTAAATTCTGTATATTTTTTTACTACTCTTTTTGACATCAAATCCTTCGCTGATGCAGAAAATGTTTCCGGTGGCGGTGATATTACCATAAAACGTGGAATATTGAGTTATAATGGCAGCATCCCCCTTGGCGGAGATATTCAGTTTGGAATTGCAAGCACTAATAGCAATAATTGGCAAGATTATCAAATAATTCAACCGGGCAAGGTATTTGAATTAGATAATAAATCAAATGATTTCAAAATTGGAATTCTATTGATATCAACAGATGAAGATGTAGCATTAGTCCATGAATTTGCTTTGATGTTTGATATAGGAGATAATTTTCTTCATGCTAATAGAAGTTTATACGATGCATCTCCTTATATTCTTGAGGATATATCTTAATGGGAAATACTTCGGTATATAAATTTACTTATTTAAACAATAATGATTATTTGTCATCACAAATAGATAAAAATAGATTTCAAATATCTGAAAATGAAATTTATGGTATATATGAATTTGTTGGACCTGGAGTTGTATCTGGATGGGATGTTATATCTTGGAATGATAGTTCATTTGATGATGAAGAAGATTTTGTTTTAAGTGGTATTTCATATATTACACAAAATGAAATAGATTCTCTTTCTTTTTCACAAAAGAAGAAATTATTAAATCTAAATTATAAAATGGTTATCAGAATAACATCTGGTGATGGAATCATTGACCATTTGGCTGGATTTACTAATTCGGATTTTTATTATGGATTTCCAAATGGTATTACTACTAAAAAATGGTATGTGTATGCAGTTCCTACCCCTGCCTTGCCCGAACCTACTAAACATTTAGCCGCTATATATATTACCAATGATTCTAGTTATGATTCTAATTATATTGCTACATATTTATCTACAATTACAACATATTATAATTCTGTGAGCAAAGAAAATTATATTCTATCAGTAGAAAATGAATCTAATAGAAGAAGAAATCTATATCTTTTTAAAAATATAGATTCTGATGAATTAAGAAAACAATTTTTGAGACACGTTCACGATGGCAAAGATGTTTCAAGAATCAAACTAGATACGAACGACATTGATGAAATCTTGGATGGCTCTCCAGCCGGGAGTCCGTTATTCCTGATCGATCCTATTGAACTGGTTCAAAGTCTGTATCTGGGACCAGAAATTACATCTGTTAATACAGATAGTTATGGTCAAGATTTAGATCCCGGTGTATATTACTATCAGATTACCTTCAATATATTGAGAGACAGCAGGGTCCAAGAAAGTTTCCCAGGACCGGCTCAATTAGTACTGGTCCCAAATAATCGAAATATTCAATTAGAATGGCAGAAAGTTCCTGGAGTCCTTAGCTATAACATATATAGAACTGAAAATGCGGGAGATTCTTCTGATCAAATATATCTTTTGAAAGGAAATTATACTGACTTTAAATTTACTGATATCGGATATGATGTCATTGTCCCAAACACTACACCTCCACAAGATTCTACCAGCGAAGTTGAACATAATATTTCAAATATAAATAGTTCTAATGATGTATCTTTGAATAGTGGCAGGTATATCATCAACAGCGATGGTAGTGTATCTAATTTATCATATACAATTCCTGGTCTTTTTCAAACAAATAGCATCCTTGGTGCTAATCAAAATTCTGTTGATCTGGCTCAGAACTTTTATAAAGTTTCTGTGAGATTGAATGGGCAAGAACTATCTCCAAATGATTACAAGATTTTAACAGAAGAATCAGATTCAGATACTGGATTGATTGAATTAAAAAATTCATTAAATGAAAATGATGTTTTAGATGTTATTAAATATATAAATACTAACGAGACTCAAGTAGAAGGAACTCTTCGTAAAAATAGAATAGATTTTCTGAATGCTGAATCATTTAAATATGGGATACTAAATAAAAGATATATTCAACCCCCAAGCCATTATGGACTCAACAGAATCAAAGAAAATACATTGTTGAGACCATATACTGATATGAAGACAAGTGATTACATAAAATATACGATAGAAGATCCAAATTGCAAAATTAAATATAATGATCAGATTTTTTATATTGGTAAATCTGTGAATATTTCTCAATCTTTAGGAGTACCTACTAATATTACATCTTTTAATAAAAATGTTGAATTGTCATATGTCAATGCGTCTAGAAAAGCATCAATTTTGTCAAAAAATAATAAAATTCCTAAAATATTTCAAGATGAAAGTATAATATTTAACTCTAAATCTATCGCTAATGATATTTCAGGACTGGGTAAATATATATTATCTTCTCGAAGTGGAAATTATATTACACAAGATTTTCAATATTTTGATCTAATTTCAGGATTAGATATAGATAAAGGTATTATAGTTTATTCTATTGATAATCTTGTTTTTGGCAATAATTTTAATGGACAAAATGGTGATGTAGAAAATAGATATTATGAAACATATATTCTTTTAAATACAGGAAAAATATTTTACACAAGAGATAATTTTAAAACCTGGGATGAAATTGCCTATCCTAGATCTGATTTTGTAGCAACTGCGTTCAGTGTCTCGACATCAAAATCACAGGTCAAATCTGGTGATGATTCAAAAGGATATAACTATGGAAGAAGATTCTATATCGGTGGATACACCATCGATTCACCACAAAGAAGCGGTGTTTGGGAAGCTGAAATCCAAGGCAGCACTTCTGTGTCAGATATTTCCTGGGAAATGATGGATGTTTGGAAATCAAAACAAAATCAATTAAATAGTATTTATTCTATATTAGAAATAATCATCTATACAACCAGAGAAACTACTTTTGAATTTTTTGAATTTTGGAATAGTTCAATTTATGTTTCATCCAATACTGGATTATATATAAATAATTCTAAATATATTGATCCTATATATTCCAGTCTGATTCCTAAAGAAATTTCTCTGCTGGATGATTATAACATATTAGTTAGATCAGATGATTCATTATATACTACAAAAGATGCTGAATTTTCAGAGAGAATATCACCTAGTTCTACATCAAAATCATATATTTTGCCATTAACTAGAACTATAGGAAGATTGTATAAAATTGCAGATGAATCTGATTTTTCTGATATAGATATTATCTCATCATCTGTTAAAACTAAAAATTATTATATGTTCGGAGGAAATTCTGCAATTTATTATGGAACAGAAAATGAATATATTGCAGAAGGATTATCATCAGATATGTTATTTGACATAGAAGTGTATTCAACTTCTGGTGCTGGAGGATTGTCATTTGATGTTGATATTGTTTCGGGAATCTCTTCGGCAGGAATGTTGTTTGATGTAGAAGTTTATGAACCAGATTTTGTCAATAATCTTTTGAACAGCTCAGATGAAGATTATGCTAAATATTGGGGATGGAATCTCCCATTTTGGCGAAGAAGCGCTGGCTCTGAATACGTTGATAGTCCCCGATCTATGTTGCAGATTGGATACATCAGGATGCATTTTGATAATGGACCGATGGTCAATATGTCAGGAAGAACAGGGCCTTTGTCTGGATATTCCTATATTGAAGAAGAAAATATAAAATATATTAATTTTGAATACAACCTCAAAAATGATAATACTTTGATTGATATTTCTTTTGTGAATGGAATATCTATTAAAAATATTGTTAATAATTCACTAATAAATACATCTATAGCTTCCGGAACTGGAAAATTTCAAGATACAGATAATGTTTTGTGGATTTCTGGTGAATCGTATGGAATCGTAAAAATATCAAATTCATCTGGGGTATTTCAATATTATTCATTTGAGAAAATTGATTCAGATTCTTCAAATGTTCCGCTGTCTCAATTGGATGATTTTGAAAAAATAAATTTTGCTTCTGTTCAACAAAACAATTCAGTATTTGGCGCCAGCACCGGGACGTTAGTTATGGATGTATCATTGACTCATTATTCTACTAATAGTGTCATATCCGGAGGAAATAATGGGTTGTGGTTGGCTGAATACAACAATGGATCAAGTTTTGAGAGAATATATAATGTTTGCAGTCAAGAAATTATTCCATCTATATATAAAGATGATATTTTAGTTGATGAAAGCGAATATGTGTATTCTAGTCTGGATCAAAGTATTTCTTTCAATGAAGAATTGAAAGAATATAACAAGATTATTATTGAAAAAGATTTTAAAGAATTTTATTTATCTAAAGGAGGATGGTCTGGCAGTCCAGATATAATCATCTATGTCAATGACAGCCCATCTAATATTAATTTCTATGTAGATTCTGAAAAAGGATTTATTTTGTTAGATTCTTCTATAGATAGAAAAAGCAACTTTCAAGTTTCTATTTTGTCTAAAGATAGCTATTTAAATCTTCAAAATTCTGATGAAGAAAAATTAGATGAATATATTCCTCATGTTGGAATTGATAATGTTTATACTATTACTTCTACATTTTCATATTTGTCTAAAGATTTAGAGATCAATGATGTTAAAATATATGTCATATCAACTTCTGAATTTCCGAATAATACTAAATTTATACAGATAGGAAACGATAGATTAGTAGTATCTTTGTCAAAAAATACTTTTTTTGTAATATCTGGAAAAATTTCTAAAATGTATCCCAAAGGGACTCGTGTATATCTGGTTGATACAGAATCAACGTTGAGTATCCAAGATCGTCTGTCTGCACAAACTAGCAATGGTACTACGTATTATCTTCATAGCATATACGCTGACAATCTTTTGAAAATCGCTGGATCGTTGAGACATATCTATCCAGAGATTACAGGGCAATCTGATTTATTGTTGAGTGGATATACAAACCACGAAGGTTTTGAAAATAGTTTTTTCCATATATTTGGACAAGATTCCTACGACGATCTGAATTCATTTGAAAAATATAGAGTGGGCATCGATTATGACGTTGATAATCCATCTAAGGACAGCCTTCAAATTTTTTGTTCTTATCGAGATATAGACTTCAATACAGAGGGAAGTTTAGTAGGAACAGATACTGGGATCTGGAAAAAAATTGATAATTATTGGAAATTGATGTCTTCTTGCAACAACTGCAATAGAATATATTTCATCAAGAAGTTTCGAGGGGATATTTGGGTTGGCGCAGATACTGGAGCCTGGAAATCAGAAGATGATGGAGAAACATGGGCACTAGAAGAAATATATTATCAAAAAATATTTGGAATTGAAACTGGAAATATCAAATGGTCTGGCGTCAGAACACAACTAGAACAGACACAATCATCTCAGGTTTTTGATCAAGAAGAATCTGACAGGGGTGCTAGTCCCGACAAATCAAAATATTATGAAATATTCTTGAAAGACGATGGTATATGTTTTGTTTTGTATGAAAACGAAACCGATGGGACTGGAGATTTTGATTCTGATCATATCATATCAGTAGATTCTAGTGATGTGTTTTTTGCAAAACAATTCGAGTCTAGGCAGACTATGGCAGCAAGCCAGTCTTCGACTGGAAGATCTTTTGTCAAAAAATTAGAAAGAATTTTTATTGGTGGTGAGAATGGATTATATTCTATTTTCAATGATCGAAACATAGACAACGATATTACCAAGGCTTATAGCAACTTTATTTCTGCAAGCAACATAGATATTGATGATTTAGAATTTTATGATATGATGTTTTGTCCTAAATTACCATATATTGATAGTTCTCATATTTCATCAAATCAATTCAGAGACAATATTAAATATGGAGATAAAGGCAATATATTTGTTTTGTTGCTCACTAATAATGGTTTGAAAATATCTGAAAATTTTATAAATATCAACAACAACCAGCAGACAATTGCGTGGGTTGCCGAACCTCTTAAAGATGAGGGATATATTTGTTATAGCCATATTGTAATTGCTGATCCAGACTCTTTTGACGAAGACATAACTGCCTGGAAATACACCAGAATGTTTTTGGGAACTAACAAGGGTGTTTTGTTCAGTCTTGATGGTGGTTTTAGTTGGATTCCTACTAATAGATTTCCAGAATCTGAGAGAGCAACTACATATGGATTGGAATATGTTGATAATGTTTTGTATGCATTCACTAATCGAGGAATATTTGAAAGTGAAAATCTTGGAGATTCTTGGATTAAATCTAATATTTATCTTAGTCATTATAAATTTTTTGAAGAAAGTCAAAAATTATCTCAAACTTTTAAACCTGAATATAATAATATTAAAAAAATTAGTGTATATATGAAGAAGAAATTTGATGTAAATATCATCGATGAAGAATATGAGTATGGATATGAAAGTTCATCTATTCTGAATTTGAAAATATATGATGAGAATGATGGACCCGGAAATACTCTGCTCTATACAAGTCCAACCACAATTTTTGCCAGTGATATAAATGAACCAAGATGGATAAATTTCGTGTGTGATATATCATTAGATTCATCAAACAAATATGCCATAGTTATAGAAGAATCTGGATTTGAAAATCATTTTCTTGGATGGTCATTGTCTCCTTCTGCGACGTATGCCAATGGGATTGGATACCAATATGACGGCTCGGATTGGAATGAGATTTACAATGATTTTATTTTCCTTGTCCATTATGATGTTGCTGATCAAATTTCAAGAGAAGAATTTACCATAGAATACATCCAAGAAAATGCCAATAACATCGCAGTATCAACACTGAACACACTTTTGCTAGATATGAGATTTATTTTCTCATTTGTAATTGATGGAACCGGGTCTATGCTCAATCAGGATCCAAATAATTATAGAATAACAAAAATATCTGAATTCATCAACAAGTTGTTAGGTAGAAATGGATATAGTTTTATTGATCTATGGACTTTTGATACTGATTTAATACATTTGAATAATGAGATTCTTTCTGATTTTATTGATGTTGAATCTTCAATAGCCTCTGTCATTTCGTTGGGGGAAGATTCAGAAGTATGGAGTGGATCCTCCATAGCGATGGGCAACGCATTTTATTCTAGTGTCAGAGATTACATCGCCAATAACAGCAAAGAAAGTTTTGTACTGGATTATATGGATAGAATGAAAAGAATTGATCACGATCAATTATATTTGTTGAACAATGCATATGACAAAAATTATTTGACTCTTCTTGAAGATGAATTTGTCAATATTAGAAATATTGTTATTGATGATTATATTTATACCTTTGGCAGAATCGGGTTCATTTTGACTGATGGATATGACAACGCTTCTTCGTCTTCTGATGATTGGCGAGCACCTGCACTGGTGATGAATGGAATGAAAGATGAAAAAGATTGCCCAATATATTTCTTTGGTATTGGACGAGACAACAACCAGTCTTCTATGATTGCTGCCGCTGAATCTTCGGGTGGTAAATTTATTCAAATTGGAGACAATCCTGATAAATATGATTCAATTTTTGAGGAATTGTTGAATGGTGATTTATACATTTGGCAAGGCAAATATACAGATTTTATAGATTTAGGAGACGATCCTCAATATTTAGAATATATAGAATGTCCGGCAGTAATTCCGGTCGGATGGGCATCCTCCGATTTAGTATCGTTCAAAATAAGATATACTTCTGATTTTGAGATATGGAGTGATTGGCAAGAATTAGATTTAAATACTAAAAATTACATCAATAAATTTGTTTCGTATATTGAATATGAAATAGTTTTGAAACAAGCAGATAATATTTCAGGAGATCCTTATTCATACGAAAATTATGATAATGAATATTATGATTATGGATACTATGAAGCAGAAGTTGGTGCATACCCATCTCCAATAATAGGTGCAATTAAATATGGAATTATATATCCACCTAAACAAATATATATGATGAATGAAATTGATTCTGGAAATATATTTGAATATATTCTGACTAATAATTCATTTAATTCTAATTTAACTCAAATAAATTGGAAAGTATCAATTGGAAATAATCTAAATACAAATAATTTTACCAACATTCAACCTGAAAGAAAACACGTATTACCGATCAGAGAACGAGATATAGAATATACCTCTTCATTGCCTAAAACATATCTGCTTTCGGACCTGATTCCAAATTCAACTACTGAAAATAGAAAAATATTCTTTGCAGTTGAAAATAATTCTAGAATTACTTGGACTAATAATGATGAAATCGAAATATATCTTGCAAATAATTTAGTAGATCCTGATATCCAACATTATAGGACTATTCCATCGCAGGGTATAGTGGAATTTATCAACCAGGTTGCCGGAGAAGAACAATTATCTATTAAAATCATCAAAACTGGAGAAGTTGTATTGCATAAAGGTGAAAAAACTACCAAAGTTAACAACACTACTTTTTTGGCAGCCAACGGACCTTGGTCATACGATTGCCGGATTATTGTTTATGTTGATGGAGATCCAAATTTGAGTGGATATTATCTTATTCCAGAAGAAGGAAAAATTATCTTTGATGACAACATTCCAGATGATGAAGAAATCAGAATCTATGTTGAACATTCTGGCAAAATTAGAATAGCAGTAGAAATTTCCAGTTATGACGATACTCCTGTCGTTTTGGAAGATTTTGCTATGATGTGGAGCACGATTGATGGTTTCTCAGATTCAGAGATACTTGATATAGTGGTAGATCCGGTCGCAACAGATGTCAAATTGACCATTGATGAGAATGTTCCAATTGAATATGTATTCGCAGATCAAAATGGTAATATTGTTGGGAATAATTATTCTGTTCCATTCGTAAAATATTCTTTATCTCATAAATATGGTGAGAAAGAATCTGGAACAGAAATTAAATGGTTTAGAAAGAGAAAAGGTGCATCTGTATTCACCGAAATTAATGAGTATTATGGAAGAATATTTAAAAATTTGGATGATATAGTAGATGTGTATAATCCAGATTTGTCATCTGTGTGGTCTTTTTCAAGCCTTTGGACTGAAGGAGATACTTGGAAAGTATTGATTACTCCTAAAACAAAAAATTCAGAAGGAGATAGTGTATATTCTAATGAATATGTTGTTGGGGTATATGATAATGATGATGGTCAAATATCACTTTCGTCGAGTCATCCACCAATTATATATAATTTGAAAATTTATAAAAATGATTTACAATCTAGCCCTATGTTGATATCTTCTTCTGCTGAACATTTAGATGTAATATCTACTAATAATTATGATTATTATTCAATACCTTTGTCATATACTGGTGTTCTGAAAGTTAAATTCCAATTTAGCGACGAAGACACTGATCAGGACGATGATGTTATTTTGAATGAGATGATTGTTAGATGGCGGAAACAAGGTGAATCTGAAGCAGTGTATGACAGCGCACGCACAGAAGGAAACATCTTGGTGAATGAAGACGATAAATGGGAAGTCCCCAAAATTGGAGATGGAGAGACGTGGTATTGTGAAATAATCCCCTTTGATGGAATTTCTTATGGACAGACAATCAGAAGTTTGCTTATTGAAAGAGCACCTACAGGAGAATAAATATGGCAATTAGATCATATTATATTACTGATGATAATCTTGGATCCTATGGCAAAATAATTGCCACCGGAATCAATGAAGAAGATATTTTTATACCAACTGGAAAAAGAGCACAATATGGAATTGTTAATTTTTCCAAAAGTTATATTAGAAATCCATATTATTTTGGTAATTCTAATATAAATTTATATAGATTGATATATGATGATATCAACAGATTGTTTGATATTAAAAAATTAAACACCAACGATTCAGTGTCTGTGTCTGTTTTTGATGATTGTTTAGTTTTTGCCGACAAAAGATCGACCACTGGGATAGGTCCGTATGATGCTGACTATTCAAGTTCTTTTTGCAAAACTATGCCCAAAAATAGATATTTTTTGTATAATTCTACTGGGACTGTATCAGAAAATTCAGATCAATTGATAATTGGTAGTTCTCCGGATGGTGTGAATGACTATGATGTTGCTGTCCCAGTAGATCAGTCTTTGAGCGGAAACTATGGGTATGATATGTATCTTCTTCATTGCAGTGATGAACAAATCAATGGATCAATTTTTACAATTATTCGAGGAGATGGAACGGCACAGCAGGGCAAGGATCCATTTGGAACTTCTGGTGCAAGTTTTTCAGTCACCGACTATGGACCATTTTTCACAGATGTTTCAAGTACCAATGATCTAGCAGATAGGACTAAATTCTCTATTGGGTCGCTTAACGCTACAACTGGTAATTGGGCTTCGGTAATGGGAACCGATATTCCTGTGGTGGAGGATGTCCAGTCTATTGTGTTTGTCTCTGAAAATGCCGATTTTGTTCCGCCAGACGAATATGATTTTGAAATTGAGGATGATGGAGATATGTTCTTGACATTTACTACTGCACTAACGGCAGCCGAGGCCGATGATATGTGCATCGTTCTTGTCAGAAATGACAGCCCAGATGTTTCGGTGAAATTCCCAGATGGTTTTGCTGGCAATGGATTTTATGCTACTATGAAAAATATATCATATTCAATTGTGGAAATGAATTATCGATCAAGATAGATTGGAAATTGAAATGAAAATTGCTCATGTTTCATATGTCCCAAATATGTTTGATTCTTTTCAGAATCATATGATAAATATGTGTCAATTGGAGGGTTCTTGCGGAATCCGAAGTGAGATTCTTCCAAGTATATATTTCTTCAATGATGATGTGCCTACAGGATATGATTTGATTCATATTCATGGTATTCCTAGTGTAGAAAATTCATTAGAATATATGAATTTTATTAAAAATTTATATTTGAATAGAATTAAATTTGTTATATCAATATATAACTATCTTCCTATTTGTCAATATGGAATTATGCAAGACATCAACAGAGAAAATTGTAATTTTTTGAATTGCAATAATGATATTTGCAACAAATCTAAAAATATCTTTGAATTCATTAAAAATTGCAATCTTTTTGTTTATTCTAATCCTTTGAAGAATGTTCTTGAAAAATTCGGATGCCAGAAAGTTAATAAAATCCCAATATGCATTTTCAATGATGATGAGAGATTTATTTTTAAAGAAAAAGAAAAAAATAAATCTGTTGGATATTTCAGAATAGAAGACAGCATCTTTGACAAAGAAAATATGATTTTGAATCAAATTGAAAATTCAGAAAAACAATTTAGATTTGTAAATATTTCTTATGACTCTAAAAATCCTAATATTAGTGCTTTGTTTGTTCCCAATATGTGGGATTCGGTATTTGAATATGAAACAGCTTTTGCATTGAGTTTGGGAATTCAAGTAATTGCCAACAAAGATTTTCAATCAGAAGAATTCAAAAAATATGTTGAATATATTGATTTTGATAATGTTATTGAAGAAATAGATAATGCGATTCAAAATTTAGATTCATTGAATTTTAGAAAAATGTCATATGATTATTGGAATCTGTTTGGTCCGCATACTTGTTTGTCTTATTATGATTCATATTACAGAAAATTTATAAATGAAAATTAAAATTATAGGAAATAAAAATATATCAGAAAATTTTTCACCTAATTTCCCAAGATTAGTTCCTGACAGTCCGAAGGTGCTTTTGAAAAGAAAGGTTAGGTTGGGTGATATCGTGATGGCATTACCCGTGGCTAAAAAATTGACCAAGGATGGATACAGAGTATTTTTCTGCACCAAACCAGAATATAAGACTATTTTAGATCTTTCAGTCCCAAAATTTGCTTTTGTAGATTTTGCTAAATACAACCCTAGTGATTATTCGAAAGTTTTAAATATTGATAGAATTAGCGCCAACGGCAAGAAGCAATGCACTTCAAAAATAGATTTATTTTTTGCTACTGCTGGTTTTGAACCATCTGAAATTTCGGACGAAGATAAAAAACCACAGATTCAATGCACAGAAGAAATGAGAAATTGGGCAAACAAGTTTTTTGAATCACACGGAATTTCAGACATAATCAATGTTATTGTTTCAATTGAGAGCTATAATCCCAGATCGCCACGAAGTGTTCCTGTCGGTGTTATGTCCAAACTTTTTGAAGAGCATCTGGATGTCAATTTCATTCTTGTTGGAACCAATCCAATTGACATACCCAAATGGAGCAATGTAATGAACTGGACTGGAAATACACCTTCGTTGCAAGAACTGATTTCAATAATTGACAGATCTGACTATATTGTGTCTATTGATACAGGCGTAGTCCATGTTTCTGGTGCTTTGAACAAACCAATGATTGTCATCTTCGGACCTACTCGTCCTGATTTTTTGGTGAAATATTATGACGATGTGATAGTTTTGGATGCGAATCGTGAGTGCAGCCCCTGCTGGGAAAAAGGATGTGGTAATATTTGCACCCCACACGTCCCACCACAACTGATCAGCAGATTCTTCGACGAACTAATTGATGGATTTCGAGGTAGAAAAACCATCAACTTCAATGGGAATATTATTTAGATATTTGTTAATTAAATCTTCTCTTTTGTCTTTTTTAAATACATCTATAATAATTAATTTTATATTGTTTTCTGCATCTTTCAGAGCAAAACTGGAAATGATAGTGATATTGAGATAAATCTGATCCACATTGCAAACATTCTTTTTTCATGCTATATGAAACTCAAATTATTGATATTTCTATATAACATAGCTATGAAAATAAAAATCATAGGAAAGAAGGAGGAGAGACAAACCCCACATCCTCACCTGGCAATTCAGCCAAGTGTCAAAATCATTGCATGGCGCGATGGGGGACATGGTGATGTTTTTTTTGCTTATGCAACATTGAAAGCAATCAAACGAAAATTTCCAAATTCAAGCATCAGATTCTTGTTTCCACATGGTAATTTTGAAATCCTTCGCAATCACAACATCTGTCAGTCAGTAGAGCACATGTCCTACCAGCAGATCTATCAGATTATGCATTCTTGGAATGATCACTGCGATGTATTTTTCAATCTGAGACCACGAACTTTTTCACTCTATGACAAAGATAAATTCATTGGGACCAACCTTGAAGAACACATCAAAATTTCAACTCAAAGGCAGCTTGATGCCTTTGGCAACGATTTTCTGATCAGACCAATTCAATCTGCCGAAGAAAGGATCTATGGCAGAGGGCAAATTCCTGCTTGCAAGGTCTATTCTCATCTTCACAACCTTGATGTCAATTTTCAAGACTCCTCGGAATTGATCACAAAACATCACGACTACAAGAATTTCATCGTTCCTGATTTCAAATATATCACAATTCATCAGCACGCCTATACCGGCGGGACAGGATGGAACACAAAATTCTGGACATCAGAACATTGGCAGGAATTGGCAAAAATGCTCAAACAAGAATTTGGTGTTCCAGTGGTTCAAATAGGAGCAGGCAATGAAACATTTCTCGGTGGCAATGACATCGATAATTGGCTTGGGAAATCAAGTTTCTTTGGAAACTGCAAATTGATCCAAAACTCCTTGATTCACATCGACATTGAAGGCTCTTTGGTTCATTCTGCTGTGTTGCTGGGAAGCAAATGTGTGGCTCTTCGCGGAGCATCAATGCTCTATTGGACCCATCCTGATGCAACTAATATAAGATATGTTTCTGCTGCTCCATCTTGCTGCGAGTTGATGCCATGTGAAGTCCAAAAACGAGATTGGTGGCTTCATTGCCACCAGCAGCATCATAATTGCATGAATCAATTGCTTCCAGAACAAGTTTTTGAAGCAGTCAGACAGATGACACAAAATCTGTGATTCTGAATTCTCTCAGTCTGTTTTCGTTGTAGATGCTCAATTCATATCTGTCTGATAATTGTTCTATTGGAATTCTCAATTTCATTGAGATGTCCTCCAAGAAGTTTGATATTCTTTTGTCAAAAAAACTTCCCATCAATTCTGCAACAATCCCCTTTGGCGCGACAAGAATTCTAATCCATCCTTTTTCTAACAGGAATTCTACATATCCACTGGCATATTTTTCATATTGGTTGTATAATTCTTTCATTTTTTCAACAGAATATTCTTCAGAAAGTCTAAGATCTGCATCTTTTTGTTCATATTCTTTCACATTCTGATCAAATTCTTCTAAATCTGGATAGATAGATTTCAGGTTGTTCAAGTTTGCTACTATCCACAATACGTGTTCTTCAACTGGAATTATTTGTCCAGGCGGATTTATCCAATATGCTCTGGATAATTGTGAAATTTGAGCAAATTTGTTATATAATCTTTTTGTAGCTAATTTCAACCACATAATAGGATATTCTTATTTTTTTGATAATATCCTTTTAGGATTCTATATGAAAATTAAGATATCTGGCGGAAATATTTCCGCCGCACGGACGAAGGAAAAAGAACCAATACCATTGAGCAGCAATGTGAATGTGATTCAAGATTCCCACATCAACGGCGATCACATCAAATTGTTTTTGCTCAATGGTCTTGGTGATATGATCTATCAGTGGTATACCATCGCATCTTTGGTCAAACAAGGTTGGAAAATAGATGTTCAAACTACCGATGCCTTGCCACAAAGAGCGCACCAAATTCTTGGGTGTCTTGAAGGAATGTCCTCTTTCAAATATGTCCCCGATTGGAATCATGAAAGATATATTCTTGTGGAGCCAGGTGATTTGATGAATCCAAATCCAAGATGCTTGTTCAATGGGGTGCCAGTGTTGCATGTCAATTCGTTTCTCGAAAACAACATCCACATGGAAAATTTCCTGCCTCAATACCCAATTGACTACGATATAGATTTGATCACGAGTCTTGAATCTGTGAAATTCGCTGAAAATTTTTTGGATAAAGACCAATTCAATCTGTTTGTTTATTGTTCTAACTATCAAAATAATATCAATTGCAAAATGCATCCAGATCCTATATTTTGGGCAGATTTAGCCGAATTGATTTTTTCCTGGCAAAGCCCAGGGAAACCTTTGAAAGTGAATGTGTTTGGTGCTGATTATGATATGGATCTGAGCAAGGATTTGTTTGAGGAATTGAGAAGAAGAAAAATTGATTCTCAATTGTGCATCAATTTTCAGTTCAAAAATGTTATTGAAATAATCAGACAATCTGATTTTGTGTGTTGCTACGAATCTGGAATGGGTCAAATATCAGGCGTAGTCAAAACTAAATTTATAGAAATTTTTAGATGTCAAGGTGGAACCAGAAATGATAAAAATTTTCCATATTTAGGTCCATTTCCATTAGATTCAATTGGAAATAGATTTTGGCCATTTTTCTATGATGATACAATTGGAAATATAGCAGGAAAATTGAAATAAATTTTTGAAATCTTTGTTGATGATAGACAAGTTGTTGAAATTTAGTGGATATCTGGATAAAATCGGAAAATATGAACAATCTGACAAACTTTTTAAATTTGCTAAAAATTGTTTGTTGAAGTTTGCTTTGGATGCTAATGATTTGAGAAATGTTTATCTTATGGAAGTAATCCCAAATGAAATAATAGTTCAAGATGAAGGGTTATTTCAGAATATGTTTGTTGAAATAAGAAAAATTTGGAAAGAATATGTTTATAATGGATTGACAGCAATTTTAGATGAATTAAACTATATTTATGAGCAAGATATAAAGAATGATAAATTTGAAGAAACTTTTGAAAGACTCTCGAAAGATCCAAAATATATTGCCAATCTTGGTGCAAATAGTTTTGATTCCGGTGATGATAGACGAAGAAGAATTTCCGAAGATGCTTGCAAAATATTAGAAAAAGAAAAAGAAAGACAATTAAAAATAGTTAATAATATGTTGATTGGAATCGGTTTAGACTCAAGTCAAAGAATTGATTCTCGTGTTTTGACTCAGTCTAATTGGGCACATTTTGCCAATAATCTTCCGACCATTGCATCGTTATTCAAAATAGGATTCACTAAATCTATGTTTGGGGGAAACAATTGGGCGAACATCGCTGATGCTTTGAGTAAAATTTATATTTTTGGAAAATCTTTTTTTCAATCATCGGCAGTGTTCAATCAAAGAAGCATTGCTGATTTGAAAAAATTGATGTATTTTATGGACAGATTTAATGATCTTTCACATAATTCAGGATTGGCATTGGGCAAAATGGTAGATAATCCTTATCAAATAAATGATTTCTTGAATATGAAAGGGATTGCATCAGTTCCTTCGCTGATGCAATATGAAAGTCGCTATGAGAATAGCATTGACGACGAACAAACTCCTGAACAAATCTCCAAAACGCGGCGTAGACGGGAATCAAAAACCCCAAAGTGGCTTTCAGATGCAATCACGCAATGGATGAGAGTTGAAAAACGAAATCGGATGGGCAGAGAAGATGCTCTTCGTGAAGTGTTGTCGAATCCAAAATCAGATAAATTTAGGTCATTCATAAGGTTGTTCAGAGAAAATATTGAAGTCAGAGAAAAAACCAAAAGTGATATTTTTGATATTATTGACGAGACTGATGATAATGACAAAAAAGAAATATGGTTTGACAATATTGTTGAATTAAACACTAATAATTATGGTCAATGTGAATATGATGAAAATTTGCTTCAAAAATATTTAGAATTATATGATGATATTTACAGATATAGATGGGACAAATTGTTTTTTAGCGCTTCATCTCCAGAAAGATCTGCAAAAGCATTTGATTCAAATATAAAGATATTAGAAAAAATAACTATGAATTTTACTCCAAATCATTACTATAATGTATCTGATGTAATTTATTATGTTCCTAAAATTGTTTTTGATTTTGTAAGAGTGGCAATATATTTCAATCAAGAAATCTCAAAGCCCAATGAATTTGAAAAAATGAAGTCTGTTTTGTCATCCAGGCTGGTTGAAATTAAAAATTTGCTTCATCGATTGAATGATGAAAATATACAAGAAATAGTCAATATCATCTATAATAAGATTAATGAAATGGTCAGAAACACTTTGTGGTCAAGAAAATATCTTGAAGATATAAAAAATATTATTTTTAGCATCCTTGTTGATTGAAAGGCGTGAAATGATTGAGAAGTTATGTGAAAACATAGTCCCGTATATCGACTCCTATGTGGTAGTTGAAGATCGAGGAGCACCCTGGCTTGACAATCGAGACAACTATGAATGGTATTTCAGTTATGGGGCAACCTTTCGTCCCAACTCCATTCTGGAAGTCGGTGTGAGATATGGATATTCGTTGTTGTCAATGATCATCGGATCGAAGTTTTCGGTCAAAAAATTGTATCTCTATGACAATGAGATCGACATTCCCGGATCAACTGAAATAGCAATTCAAAGCATCAAAAAAGTTGCCCCAGAGATAGAAATAATATTTCACAAAGTGAATACATTTGATCTGAATTGTCCCAGTGATTATGAAAAAGTAGATCTGATTCACATTGATGGTTGCCACAGACCAAGAGAAGTCAGGCACGACTATGATTTGTTTTGGAAACATTTGAATCCAGGAGGAGTGATGATTTTTGATGACACAAGATCATTGTCTGGCGAAAAGACATCTCCTTTGTTTTTTCATTTGATTCCAATGTTCTATGACAATCACGAAATTGGAAACATAGAAATTGTGAATAATTATTCAATGCACATCTTGTTGAGAAAGAAATTGAAATGAAAATAGTTTTGCTGGGTTATTTTGGTCAAAATAATTTTGGAGATGAAGCTACTAACAGGGCTATTGTAAAATTGTTGTTAGATGAGTTTGGTGATATAGAATTATATCTTTTAAATCAAGCAAGGTGTTATTTTGATTACTTAGATAGTTTTGTGAAAGATTGTGATGGGTTGAGAATAACAGATATTCAAACTATTTGGTTTGATTCTATATCATCAATGAATTTTGATCTTTTGGCTGTATGTAATGGGGGATTTATAGATAGTTCATTTTGTCATGATGTTGCAATAGAATGTATAGATAGGAATATACCAGTAAGATTATATTCTATCAAACGCCCGTGTCCTACTGGGGACAAAAGAAAAGAAAATTTAGAATATATCTTGAATAATTCTGCATTTGGTATTTTTAGAACAGATTTTGAAAGAAATACTTGTAATACTTTTAATCAAAATATTATTTCTGGATTAGATATAGCATATTTTATCGAAGATATAGAAATAGAAAATAATAATAAAATTTTATTTTGTTTAAGAGAGAATGGAGATGAAAACAACTCAGCACAAATAGAATTTATAAAGAATTTTGCTAATCAATATAATAATAAAAATTTTGGTATTTTTTATAGTAATGAATATGAAAAAATATTATCTTTAAATTTTGATAATATACATAATATTCAAATATATGATTATAATCTCAATGATGTAATATCTATGGTAAAAATTATAAAAAGTTCTAAACAAATTATATCTTTTGGAAGATTGCATCCGATAATTTTTTCTCTTAAATATAAAATTAATAATATATATATTGATAATGGTATTACAAGAAATTTGAAACTTAAAAATTTTTGCGATGAAAATATGATAAATACTATCAATCTATCCAATCATAAAGATGATATTTATGATAAATATGAAAAAATTTCTAATAATGTTTATGATTATTCTGTTTTATTCGATAAATTACAAAAAACTATGAAAGTTTTAGGTTTAGATAAATGAAAATAGCAATCAATTCTCCTCCTGGTTGCGTTCCGCCATATTGGGATGGAGCTGATGCAGTTATCCGCCACGGATTTATCAACCTGTTCCATAAATATATGGACAATGAAATAGTTTGGTGTTATGCTCATGAAAATATAAATTGGAAAGAAAATGTTCAAAAAGAACATACTTGCTATATAACTGATATTAGACCATTTGATCAGCAAATAGAAGAAGTTTCTCAATGTGATGTGTATATCAAGGCTGGGACTCCTGCGTGGTACAACCCCAGTGATCAATATTTATATCAATTGTGTATGAGCAACAACATTCCAATGGCTTTGGTGGGTGTAGGCGTCGGATCTAAATGGAGATGGGATGGGTGGGAAGGTTTTAAAAAGAATGAAGATTTTTTGAAACAATTTTTAAATGATGGCAACTTGAAATTGTTGATTGCGAGAGATCCGAATTGTTTCAGTCTGTTTTCAGAATATACGACTAAAAATTCTCATTTGATGACTTGTCCTGGATATTTTTGCAACCCAAATTTCAGAATCAGGACAGAAAAGAAAATAATTGCATTGGAAATTTTGAATATTGGGTGTTTGGATGGGCATTGTCAATATTCAGAAGAGCAAGTTGATAGGTATTATTCAGAAAATATGATTTTGATTGAAAAATTGAGAAATCTTGGCTATGAGGTGAAACTTTTCTGTGCCAGGAGGCAGTCCGAGAAAATAATTGAAGACAATCTTCATCCACAGGTGATCACTTCAAGTCAAATATCAGACATGGATTATCTCAAATTTCAATATCCAATTTTGTGGGAAAAATATTTCAATGTAGAAGAATCTATTTTTTGTTCTACCCATGAGGCATTTTGCGAATTTTTAGATTCTGTTGATGTGATGATTGCTGCCAGAGTGCATTGTGTAATTCCTGCTGCGGGATGTGGAATTCCCTCTTATGGAATAGGCATCGATTTGAGGCAATTTACTTGGGATACTATTCCTCTGATAGACAAACAAGATATTCGAACCAATTCACTGGATGGTGGCAAAATTGTCAATTGGATAGAAAATTTAGATTCAGAGGACATTTCAAAAATTTATTTGAACCACAGAGAAAGAACAGAGATTGTTTATGAAAAATATATTGATGAATTTACGGAGATACTATGATTAGCATTCTGACTACTAATGTTTTTCCAGGAAATGAACATTTGAAATTATTTATTCAATGTTTATCAACACAGACTTTCCAAGATTTTGAATGGATATTTTTAGATGGACATTATTATAAAAATAGAAAATTAATTTCTGAATTGTCCAAAAAATATAACCTCAAAGATGTAAAACACTATCCTATGTGTGGAGCTACCCACATTGGCAGAAGATTTCACTGGGAAATTTTGAACAATTCCTTGCTTCTTGCCAAAAATGATCTTTTCCTGCGAATGGGAGTCTATCGATGGTTCCACAGCAAAGCAATAGAACTTGCTGTTGAAAACTATTCCAAAGGTGTTTTTGTTGATTTTTCACACACTATAAAAGATATATCAGAATTTATAAATATAGAAGATATATCAAATAGATTAAATCCTAAAATAGGATATTTGCGTGGGATGATGATGAGTGAGTCTGGAATGTTTTCCTGTTCAAGAGATGTGATGCTGCAAATGAATGGCAATGATGAAGTGGCCACAACTATGGTTCATCACGAAGATGCTGATTTGAATAGTCGCTGGATTCACATGAAAGATTTGAAGTCTGTTAATATATCTAATGCAATGTTTAGGATTGAACATAATAAATCTTCGGAAGTAATTCTTCCGCAATTAGAACAAAATAATAGTTATTGTTGTGGAAAAAAATTCTGTCTTCTGAATTATCCGAATATTTTTGATCTAGACTTTAATCCGCCAACACAGCATCATAAATTTGAATATAGAGGATTTCAATGGAAATATTGTCCTGAATGTGGGGCCATAGCGCCGTTGAATTCTGATGAATATTTGGAATATTTAAAAAAATGTGGCAATCCTATTTCTCCTATTGGTGTATTAAATAAAGTTGGCAGAGATATAAGAATTTTGAATGAAGATTTACAAAAATTAAATTCTATCCAAGAGAAACTAGAATTATTAACAAATAGTCATAATAATAAAAGATATTTAGTAGATACTGAAATAATAAAATATTTTCAAAATGAAAATAAACAAAAATTTATTAGAAAAATAAGAACATTATTAAATAGGAAAAATATTATTATGATTGATAAAACTTTTATATATTCTATTTTAGAGAAAAATATTAATAAAAAAAGTCCATATGATAATAATGATATAGAAGAAACTATTAATTTTATATTAAACCAAGAAGATATATCTAAATATAATGAATTATTTGTATTTGAATTAATACAATATTTTGATAAACTTGATGATTTTTTTAAATTAGCTTTTAATAAATTTAAAAAAATATATGTATCTATGATTACTAATAATGGCAATTATAAATCTATTCAAGAATGGGATGACTATATATCAAGATCTGATTTATTTTATTCTGATGCAGAAGAATCTAATTTATTTAGGAAACAAATTGATGATAATAATTTTTTGAATTGTTTTTTTTGTTTAAATTTAAAAAATATTGAGGAGTAAAATGAAAGTATATCCTTTAACAATAGGAATGACTCCTGCTTTTTATGATGAAAAACATATGTTATTGCAGGCTCAGCTTAAATGTTTGCAAAGTCAAACATTCAAAGATTTTGATGTTTGGTTAATTGACCCACATTATGAAAAAAGAAAAGATATAATTCCAGAATTTGCAGAAAAATATAAATTAAATATATTTCATGTTCCATATTCCCCAAATCCAAATATTGCTAAAAGATTGGATTGTGCAATATTTAATGCTGTATATTGTTATTCTAGGGCTCCAAGAATAGTTAGATTGTCTTGCTATAGATTTGTAAAAAATAATTTTTGTGAAGAAATTATGAATGTTCAAGTTAATGTAAATATGGATTTTTATTCATTCAATGTTGGACCATGCATGAAAGAAGAACAAGAACGACTTCGTGGCAATATGATTCCACATACTAAACATGAAATTGTTTGGAATTTTGAGAGCGACAATATTAATTGGGAAAATATCCCAGATCGTCCCGGATGTAATATAGATGGAACCTGGAATGAAGATGAATCTTTATCATTAGCTAGATGGTCAGAAGCATCAGAAATAGAAACTGGTTTAATACCATTTCCTCTTAATGCTTATGGCAATATAATGTTTTGGAGAGAAAATTGGTTAAATATTAATGGAACTAATGAAGTTTTTACCAATCATGATCATTGGGAGGATGTAGATTTAGATATTAGGTCCAATATAGCTGATCAATATGCAGTTAGAAAACCTAAATTGATGTATAGACTTTTTCATTATCATGGCGGATTTTCACAGAGATCAAATATAGAAGTAGATGTTAAATGTAAAGAGCAATGTGAAAATTGTAAATATTTTTTAAAATATGCAAATTCTATGAAAGACAGAAAAGATAGATGGCGAATGTTTGAAATGAGAGAAAAAATTAGAGAAATAAAATTATTTAGAGATGAAAATATTTGGTATTGTAATAAATGCGGATTGTCTGGGGCAATGTGGGGATGGGAAAACGGAGAATCTGATTATATAGACAATATAAAACAAAATGGATTATACAAAGCAACTATTATTCCTGAAATAAAAATTGGAAGAAATATTAGAAGATTAGTCGGAGATATGGATAAAAAATCTAATATTCAAGATAAATTAGAAATATATAATTCATCATGGGATTTAGATAAATATTATATAAAGGATTGGTAATGAATATTAAATTAATAGAAGCAGCTTCTATAGAACATGATATAAATTATTTTCTTATGTTATTATACGAAATGGTTGTTTCATATGGTACAAGGAAAAATGATGATATTACTATAGTAGAATTGGGTGTTAGAGGCGGATCATCTACAATAGCATTTCTTTCTGCATTAGAAAAACTTAAAAAAGGAAAATTATGGAGTTGCGATATTGACCCATTAATGGAAGAACTTAATAGAAAAGTAATAGATGGGGGGCTTTATGATTATTGGTATTTTTGGAGAGGTGATTCTGTAGAATTTGCAGATTCATATTTTTCTAAAAGACAAGTAGATATAGTTTTTATTGATACTAGCCACGAATTTAGTCAAACTACTAAAGAAATAGATAAATGGTCTCAAAAAATAAAAGATGGTGGTAAAATGATATTTCATGATACTTTAAGCCGATATGATGGAGTTTCAGTTCCTATTGAATTATTTGTTGAAAAAAATTCAAGTGAATGGGATTATTATAATATAGATATTACAACAGGATTAGGAATATTGACCAGAAAGAAAGGAAAAGAAAAAATACAAACTATTGATAAACCATATGTATCTATTAAAGATTTGGCATATAAATATAATGTTGATAAAATAAATGGACACGATAATTATATGGATTTTTATGAAGAATATCTATTGACAAGAAGATTTGATATAAAAAATATTTTAGAGATAGGTATATTAAATGGTGCTTCATTGAGAATGTGGAGAGATTATTTTCCGAATGCAGCAATTCATGGTATAGAATATAATGATTGTAAATATTTAGAAAACGAAATTAATAATTGTAAAATATATATTGGAGATCAGTCAGATAATATATTTTTACAATCAGTTATAGATGAATCAAAATGTAAATTTGATATTATAATAGATGACGGGTCTCATCAAATGCAGCATCAAATTAATACTATGAAATTTTTATTTAATTATATAGAATCTGATGGATTATATATTGTTGAAGATCTTGAAACTTCATATTTATATATGGCTAAAAATAGAGATTCTGAAACATTTATAAAATATGCAAAAAATTTAATAGATATTATTAATTGTAATGAAAGAACTGGAGATTTTAAACCATTAATAGAAACAAATTCAATATACGGATTAAATAGAATAGATTTTAGAGAAAATTTTTGTGTATTTTTTAAAAATAAATTATGATAAGCATCTTGACTACTAATGTTTTTCCAGGAAATGAACACTTGAAACTTTTTTTGAAAAGTTTATCAACACAGACTTTCCAAGATTTTGAACTTATTTTGATGGATGGACATTATTACAAAAATCGAGGATTGATTTCTGAACTATCTCGACAATATAATCTCAAAGATGTCAAACACTATCCTTCTTGCGGAGCTACTCATATTGGTAGGAGATTTCATTGGTGCTGGTATAACAATTCCTTGCTTCTTGCCAAAAATGATCTTTTCCTTCGAATGGGAGTCTATCGATGGTTCTACAGCAAAGCAATAGAATTGGCTGTTGAAAACTATTCAAAAGGTATTTTTGTTGATTTCTCGCATATCACAGTTCCGATGGATGACTTCGGAACTGTGCCATCACAGGAGATAGATGAAAAATTTGATCCAAAATTTAGCAATGTCAGATATCTTATGACTTGCAGTTCTGGAATGTTTTCCTGTTCGAGAGATGTGATGCTGCAAATGAATGGCAATGATGAAGTGGCCACAACTATGGTTCATCACGAAGATGCTGATTTGAATAGCCGATGGATTCACATGGACAACCTTAAATCAATGACCATAGACAACGCTATGTTCCGTCTCGAACATCACAAGGCACCAACTGACATCGTCCCAGAACTGGAACAAAAAAATTCTCTTTGCTGTGGAAAAGAATTTTGTCTTCTGAATTATCCTAATACTTTTGACCTGAATCACAACCCTCCTACACAAGATTATAAATTTGAATATAGAGGATTTCAATGGAAATATTGTCCTGATTGTAATGCTATGTCTCCTTTGAATTCTGATGAATATTTACTAAATCTTCGAAAAGGTAAAAATTATGTATCGTCAATCGGTGTCCGGGGAATTGCAGGAAGAGACATCAGAATTGTTTATGATGACTTATCTAGATTGACTGATGTGCAAGAAAAACTCAATCTTTTGAGGAATAGCCATGATAATAAAAGATATTTAAATGACACGGAGTGCGAATCGGAAGTTTATAACTCACGATTTTCTTTTTCTAGAAAACTCAAAAGCATTTGTGAGGAAAAAAAAATTAGATTTATAGATTATTCTTTCATTTATTCTGAATGGAAAAAAGAATATAAAATAAATAATAAAAAAATGAAAAATTATATATTTGATTGTATTATGAAAGATATAAATAATTATAATTCAATTTTTATTAGTAGTGTTCTACGATATTATAATGAAAACGAATTAAATAAAATTTTTAATATATTAAAATATAATAATCAAAAAATATATTTTAATATTAATGGAAATTTATTAGATATATTATATTTTAATCAATATATATCTTTATTAAAATATTTTAAAAGAGATATAGAAGAAGAAAATAATTTTAGAAATTATTTTGATAAGAAATATAAACAATATCTTTCTTGTTTTTTTGTTTTAGAGGTAAAAAATGTTCGATAATAACTTATTAATTGTATTAAATGGATACTATTATGCAAATGAATTAGATGATTTCAATCTAAACTCCCTGAAATCTCAATCATCTAAAAATTTTTCTATATTATTTATAGATCCTTGGGTTTCAGATATTAGAAAAAATAAAATTAAAGAATTTCAAAAAGAAACTAAAATACAATCATTATATTTTCCATATCAAAGAGATTTTAGACCGAGAAAGTATGACTGGTGTACAAGAAACATTGCATCAATGATACTTCGAGAAGGAAGATTTTTCAACTATTGGCAAAATAGAATAATTAACAAAAATATAGTAAAATTTATTCAGGAATATAATGAATTAAATATTGGATTTGGTCGTATATGGTTAGATGAAAAATATAAATATCCGTTTACAATAGATGAAGTAATAGAGTATAATAATAATGGAATATATTCTGCTGTTTTAAATAGTGAAACATGTTGTTTTGAAAGTAATCAAGAATTAAAAATAGAGAAAATGAATATTTTATTTTATTCATTTTATGATGCATGTATAAGAGTTGATGATTTTCTTAAACTTAATGGGACAGATGAGGCTTTAACAAGTTGGCTTTATGAAGAAGACTGGGATATAGAAACTAGGTGGTTAATTGCATCAAAATTAGGATTATTGCATGATGTGGTAGCTTCTTCGCCACAAATGATGTATTTTGGTAGAGGATCAAGAAAATATACAAATGTTCAGGCAGTAAGTAGTTATAATAACTATACAAATGTTCAGGCAGTAAGTAGTTATAATAACTATAAAAAAGATGGGATACATTCTAGGTCATGTGAAAACTGTACAAAAAATAGTTCAAATTTTTATAAACAAATTAATATTGATAATAATAAAAATATAGATGGTTTAGATTATATAGGTTTAATAAATAATTATATAGAGTGGTATAAATGTAAAATATGTGGACAATTATATCCAATTGTAGGTCCAACAGGATACGAATATGTATATAATAGTGCTATTAAAAATAATATATATAAAGCATCAATTGGTGTATCAGATAATTATGGCAGAAATCTTGCAAAAATAAGAAAAGATGTTCTGTCTATTAATAAATGGGAAGATAAAATAGAAATTATTAATAATTCTTGGAAAAATCAAGAATATTATCAGGAGAATTAAATATGCAAATGTATAATGATGCAGAAACAATGAAGACTTATTTTATAGATGATTCAAATATACATGAATTGGATCATCTGTCTATGCAATACGGGACAGACAAGAGTCCAGCAGGACATTGGTATACTCGCCATTATCATAAATATTGTGATAATATTAAAAACAAAGAAATGAATATCCTAGAAATAGGTGTCCATAATGGGTGTTCAATGAGAACATGGAAAAATTATTTTATTAATTCTAATATATATGGTTTAGATATATTAGACAAATGTAAAGAACATGAGGAAGATAGAATTAAAATTTCCATAGGTGATTGTACCGAAGAATCTTTTGCTAATAATTTTTTTGATGAATATTGTAATTCTTTTGATATTATTATTGATGACGGGAGTCATTATCCAGAACAAATAATAAAAAGTTTTGATATATATTTCCCTAAATTGAAAAATGGCGGATTATATTTTATAGAAGATCTTTTTTATTCATCAAAAAGAGATATATGGAGAGAATTTTTTATGAAATTACATGATTCTGTATGTCTCCCAAATTTTAAGACCAAAGTTCAAGGCCAATGGCTAGTCGGAAATAGGGAAAGAGCAATGACATATATAAATAATTTTCCTGATTCTTATCCATTAGATAATATATATACCATTGATAGTTTTGAATTATATATGAATTTTTGTATAATCAAAAAATCTTTATATTAAGAATAATTTAGATTGATATATCTGTTAAAATTAGAGCAAAGAATGATGAATGAATTTGAATATACTACAAATATTTAAGATTATTCAGATTGAATTCTTTCTAAATAATACAACGGTGCTTGATTGACCTATTTTTCTGAACAATCCTGTGTTGACGATCACGTCTCTGGCAGCTCCTTCGGGTCCATCGGTTCCACCCCAAGGTCCAAAATCATCCATCAACAAGAATCCATCTTTTTGTATTTTAGGAATCCATGCCCTCAAATCTTTGGCGACAGACTCATAGTAGTGGTCTGCGTCCAAAAACATAAATGATACAGAATCATCATCAAATTTTACTGCTGATTTAGCTGAATCACCCTTGATCACGACAATATCGTCTGATACACCAGCCTCGGTGATGTTTTGGATATATCTTTGATATGTATTGTCATCTACGGATGTATTGACCATCTGACATTCCCAACAATCAATCGAATATATCGGTGCAATTCCTAATTCTTTGGCATACATAGCCATTCTGATTGTGCTGCCACCAAGATATGATCCTACTTCAACTATTTTTCCTGTTTTTACAAATTGGTCATCAACTTTGTCTATTATATTCAATATATTATCTTGCAAAACCATCATAGATGGTTTGATATCTCTTTTGTTTTCAATAATATTTTTTAATATTGTCATTTATCTTCCTTATCTTAATATTTTATATATTTCTTTAGGAACATATTGTTCCCATTCATCAGATCCAGATGACAAATATTCTCTGATTTTTGTGGCTAAAATTCCCTTGACATCTTCTGGGACTTGAATCTCATTGACATCGTATCCAACATTTCTTCCAATGTTGATGGAGCAAATATCAGGGATGGACATGATTTCTACATTGTTGCGATAAACTGCCTGAATCATTTCTTTGACTTGGGCTAATGAGTATGGATTGGATGCATCCTGCGGCGTTTCTCTGATGGCGACAACAACTCTTTCATTTTTTGCTAAGGCTTGGTCGATGATATATCTGTGCCCATTGTGGAATGGTTGCCATCTACCAACATATATAGCAGAAGGGCGAGATCTGTGTGATTGCACCTTCTCCCAAATTTTGAATGCTGAAATTTCGGTATTTCGAGGCCAGGGTGTGTGAATCACATAAGAATCTGAAAGATTTGGTTTTTCGAAGACCGCATCATAGCCAGCAAGATTCATCGATCCGCTTCCATTGGCGATTGCTAATGCTTGTGCATCTGCCCAAATTCCCTTAGTGTCAAGTTTGGCGCAGATTTGTGCCGGAGTATCTACGAAAACCAATGAAAATCTTTCTTTTCCTATGATTTCACGGCAGGCATCTCTAAGTTTTGACAACGGAGAAATTACTGGGACTATGGCATAAATCCCGTGTCTGTTCAAATAGTAGCACATCAAGGCTACTCTTCTCAAATGATCATTTATAGATTTCTCGTCAAAACCTGTGGGAGCCCACGCACGAATCGCATCTCCGTCCAGCACTTCAAGTGATTTGCCATCTTCTTTGATCAATTTTTCGATTGCTTCGGCTAAGGTTGATTTTCCAGATTGGCACATTCCACACATCCAAATAGTATGCACTATGTTCTCCTTTTCTATATAATAGTTATAGCAACTTGTTTGTTTTTCTTGCAATATCGGAGGAAAATTATGAAAAATAATTTGAATATTGGAATTGTTTCTAGATCTGGACTTGGAGATTTGATTCAATCGTTGTTTTATCTTAAATCTATTGATGATCAAATTGTTGGAAACAAATCTTGGACTTTTTTCATCAAATATCTTGATGTGAATTGCGATGATAGATCCAAAATCATCGAAAATTTTCTTGGAAGTCTGTTTTGGAATGAAATTGATGTGAATATAGCATTTTATGATCCAAGAGACGAAAAAAATATCCACGCAAAGGCAATTTCAATGTGTGATTGGGTGTTTGATCCGATGGCGACCGATCCAATCATTCGAGAGCATTTCGCTCCTTGGTGGTTGCTGCCTAATAGCCTGGAATCGGTCAAAGAACAAGTCTGCCAAACCCAAAAAAATGTCAGAAAAACTTCAAACAAGGATATCTATTCAAATTGTTCTGTTTTTTGCCATCTTTATTCTGGAACTCGTGGCGAAACAAGAAATTTGCCATTTGAAACCAGAAACCAAATTGGAAAATCTCTGTTCAACAATTTTGGACAATACAATGTTTCTTTTTTTGCCTGGGATGATCCAGATTCCAAAAAATATGATTTTCCAGTTATAGCCAATGCAGAAATGATTGAAATTTTGCTTTCCAAACGAAATCAATTATTCGTGGGTGTTGATTCCTGGATGCACTCAATGTTTGCCGGCGGCAACGATTGGATTTGTTGGACGGAAAAAGAATGGAAGGCAAACACTCAAAGAGTGTCATCAAAACTTTTCGTCAAACCTGGATACAGAAAAGTGTTTGCGTCCGACGAAGTGAGTAAAATTGTTGATGAAATTGTTTCTTTGGTTCCAAGATAAAGGAAATTATGAGTTTGTTTGACAATCTTTCTAAAAGGAGATCAAATGTCAGATAGAATCAAGTTGCTTCCAGATTATGAAGTCAAAGATATGGTCGAGTCTCTCTCTGCCGGACAAAAATCTGACTGGGGTAGAGAACTTGTCAAAGCCAAGGACTTCTATGGAAAAACAAAAGGCAAAGGAGTCAAAGTTTGCGTGATTGATACTGGCGCTCCTTACAACCATCCAGATCTTGAAGGTGCTATTGTTGATACTTTCAACGCCTACGAAAATGAATATCCACTGGATCGAGTAGGACACGGTTCGGCAGGTCCTAAATCATGGGTATATACATCTGCCCACGGCGCCCAGAGATTTGAAGATTTATGGGATTTGATTTCAAAAGATAATGAATCTTTTATAGATGAAAATAATATTGAAATCATAAATTTAAAAAATTTATATACAATATCAATGGATAATGATTCTTTTAAATTTAAAAATAAAAAAATAAAAAGAATTTTAAAACTTCCTGAAAAAAAAGTAAATATAGTAAATATATTAACTGATAATGGAACAAAAATATCTTTAACTCCCTGGCATAAAGTATATATCTATGATGGCGAAGATATAGTTAGAAAAAGAGCAGATGAATTAACTAATAGTGATTGGATGATATATCCAAGAAATTTTGAATTATTATCAGAAAAACAATTTATTGATGAAGAAAAAACTATTGAAATTACAGAAGATGTAGCCTGGTCTATTGGTTTTATAATTGGTGATGGAACTATAGTTGAAAAAGATTATAGTAAAAGAATATTAATTACTACTGATAAAGAAATATATTTAGATAAAGTATATAATACATTTTCTAAATATATAAATAGTCCAAAAAATATTTTTTCTCTTAAAAAAATGAATGCTTTTAGGCTTCAATTTACTTGCAAAAAATTATTTTATTATTTTAAAAAATTAAATATGGTTGGTAATAAATGCCAAACTATTTTTATTCCAGAAGAAATTATAAAATCTGGAAATGAAATATTATTATCATTTTTGTCTGGATATTTTGATGCTGATGGAAATTTAGCAAAAAATAAACCGAGAATGAAATTTACTACAATTAGTGGCAATATGTCTTCTCAATTAAAATTTATTTTATCTTCTATAGGCATCTGTTCTCAACTAAGATATTTTGATAGTTATAAAATGGAATATAAAGATAAATATGGTAATAAAAAAATATCTAATTGTAAAGAACATTATGATATTATAATTCAGGGTGATGATTATACTAATTTTTGTAATTTAATATATAATAAATCTTTAAAATTAAATAAAATAGAAGAATGCAAAAGAAATACTAAAATTGATAAATGTCCTATAAAATTAGAAATTTCTTTTGAATGGATTAAAACTATACCAGTAAATCTTCCACATTCTAATATAAATAAAAATTGTACAAGACATTATTATAAACATAAATATATGTTTGGTTATGAAAATTATTATCCTTGTTATAAAAATATTATAAAAGGTATAAATGAAATATATTTAAATAATGGAAATATTTTACTTCCATCTATGCAAAAACAATTAGATATATTTGAAAATATAAAACTTACTAAAATAAAACAAATTAATAGAGAGATATTTAATGGATATTTTTATGATTTTGAAATAGAAGATCAAAATTCAAATAATTATTTATCTGGTGAATTCGGTGCAGTATTAATTTCTAATACCCATGTATCTGGAATCATTGGTGCTAGAGACAACGATATAGGAACTATTGGGATTGCTCCTGAGTGTAGCTTATTGATGGCCAAAGGGCTAGACGATTCTGGCTTCGGTGAATGGGGAAGAATCGCTGCTTGCATTCAGTGGGCTGTCAGCAAAGAGACTGATATCATCAATCTTTCTCTCGGAGATCCGAACGAGCCGCCAGAAATCATCAAATCTGCGATCAACTGGGCGGCGTCAAAAGGTGTGCTGGTGGTATGTGCGGCGGGAAACGATTCCAATGCCTCTTTTGATCATCCGACAAGCAAAGATGTCGCTTATCCCGCAAAATATGATGAATGCATCGCCGTAGCGGCATTGGACAAAAAAAGTAAATTAGCCTATTTTTCTCATCGCGGAAAATCTCTTGATGCTGTTGCTCCTGGTGTGGATATCTATTCATCGTATAAAAATAACAACTATGCGATTCTTTCAGGTACTTCGCAAGCAGCACCAATTGTCAGTGGAATTTTAGCACTTTTGAAGTCGTATCAACCAGACAGCATCAAGAACTACAAAGATGCCATCAGAGAATTGCAAAAAATATCAATGAATCAAGAAATTCTTGCTGAATATACAGGAAACTACAATGTAGGCGTTCCTACATTTGCAAATGTATCAGTCCAATCATTAGAAACCGAAGTCGAGTGTGATGTTCCTGCTGAAATTGTTGAAGGTCTGGAATCATTTGACTTTGAATGGTCAGGACAAAAATTGATTAGTGAGAATCAGGGAATATTCTGGGTCGGGTAAATTTGAAAGGTGAATTGAAATGAGTGAAACCTCAAAAGCCAGAAGTCGGAGACTTGATGATGGCTTTTTCAGATATTGCACTGGATCAGGAATTGACATTGGCTCGGGAAATGATCCTATTCTTCCCAATGTAGCCCAATTCGACATTCTTTTTGGAGATGGAGATGCCACATTGATGAAGTCAATTCCTGATGAAAAATTTGGCTTTGTCTATTCTTCGCATTGTTTGGAGCATCTCTGGGATCCAATCACAGCATTGAAAAATTGGTTCAGAATTTTGAAACCAGGCGGAAATTTGATCTTGTATCTTCCTCACAGAAATTTATACGAAAAAAAGAAAACATTGCCATCGAAATGGAATCCTGATCACAAATTTTTCCTTCTTCCTGATCAAAATGATCCACCTCACACATGGTCATTGAAAACATTGTTGGAAATCGCTTTGACTGACTATTCTGTTTTGCTTTTGAGAACCTGTGATTTTGATCACACAGTTACGGATCCCAACCGACATAGCGATGGTGAATATTCAATTGAAGCAGTGATTCGAAAGGAACTGAAATGAAGAAATTAGATTTGAAATTGAAGAAATTGGTTGTTGCTCTTGACCTGCTGATGAAGGATGAACATTTGCTGCGGCAATTAGGGGCTCTGCGTGATGAATGCAATGCCTCTGTGGGGGCACAGAAATTCATTGTAGCGGGGGGTAACGGAGGAAGTGCCTCGCAGGCTGAACATTTCACAGCAGAATTAACTGGGCGCTATTTACTCGATCGTCCGGGCATCCCAGCAATGAACTTGAATTCCAATTTAGCAGAATTGACTTCTGTTTCCAATGATTATGGATACAAAAATTCTTTTTCAAGAAATATTCAAACTTTTGACAAATATATAGGAACTATAATTCTTTTGACTACCAGTGGAAATTCAAAAAATATAACAAAGGTTTTTTTCGAAAAAAATAGAAAGAAATGTTGGATGCTGACATCACAAAAATATGAATTTGAGGATGAAAGATGCCTGAAGGTTCCATCTGTGGATACTCCAATCATACAGGAAATGCATTTGGCAATTCTTCATTGGCTGGCAGAAGAAATAGAATCTGAATTTGTTGGCAACCAGGAGTAATAATGGAAGAACAGATTCAGCAAGAAGATATGGAAAAATTCAAGCATAAATTTGGGAAATCTCCGATTGATCGTGGGGTGTCTCTGAAAAAGGATCACAATGGATTCTATGTTTCAACTCACAGGGCAAGATCTGATTCCAAGCATAGAATTGATGATATCACTGACTCAGAATTGAATTTCATTTCTTCTACTGGCGCAGCATCTAAATTGCTGAACAAGGAAGCGCAGTGGGTTCCACAATGGGCAGAAAAATTGATCAAAGAATCATCTTGGGAGAAGACATCTCAACAAAAACAAAAAGAAATGACTTCATTGAACAAAGACAGACTCTATGATCAATTGGTGAAAAAAGTCAGATCAGAAGATCCAATTGAAACTGCTATTCAGAGAGTACTTCCTGCTGTTGGAACCATTTGGGTTCAATCTGGGCAAGAACAATGGAATGGCAGCGGATTCCTGTTGCCAAATGACAGGTTTATGACTGCTGCTCATGTAGTTGATGGAATTGACGCAAATTCGGTGATCAAGATTACATTTGATGAGAAAGAATATTTCGATGCAAAAGTGTTGAAATCAGATAAATCAATAGATGTAGCGATATTGATAATGAACAACTCTCCCAATGATGTAATTCCTTTGAAATTTGCTGTTCCTAATTCAATCAAAGTTGGTGAAGAAATAGCAGTTATAGGTGCTCCATCTGGATGGCATGACATTACAACTACTGGGAGGATTTCCGCAATCAACCAATCTGTCAAAGGTTCCCAAGATCCTTCATTGCAGGATGTTATTTTGATTGATGCCGATATTGAAGGTGGATCAAGCGGATCACCTGTCATCGATGCAGATGGAAACGCAATTGGAATCGTTATGGCGCTGGTTGGAGAACACGCAGATATTGGCATCGGCAAGAAATTAGTAGTTCCTGCTTGGAAAATAGTTCAAATAATGGAATAGTTTCAAAAATCTTCGCCAATTATTTTCCCATTTTCTGCACCCTATTATCTTAGGTATAGGCCATACTTACTTATTTGCTATACACAGGGCGGCGGTCATTGAAAAGCAACGAAGTGAAGAGTAGCCTACATCGGCGGCTGCTGGTGCGCCACTAATGGAACATAGGAGAAAAGATATGTTTGCAAATCAATTAGAAGAAAGAATGCTGCAATACGAGTCATGTCTGTCAGTAATTCTTCCTCCGCGACTGCCTTACATCATTCGTGTGGGTGGTCATTGTTTTTCCTCATTCATGTCTAATCTCGATGATCCGAAGGTAAGCCAATTGTTCAAATTGACTACACAGAAGATGCATGAAAATATACAAGGATGTGCGGTCTCTCATCATCACAAGGATGAACTCTGTTTTTTGATCAACAATTCCAAAAACGAAAACACACAGCCGTGGTGTGGTGGAGACAAATCTAAAATTGAATCTCTGTCCGCCTCTATGGCTACTGCGTTTTTTATGCATTATTGTCAAAAACAATTTCCAGAAGCGATTGAGTCCCGTGTGCCTATCTTCAAGTCAAAGGTTTTTGTAGTTCCTGATATTCAAGAAGCGTACAGATATCTATCTTGGAGGGAGCACAAGATGTTAGAAGAAGATGCTCTGGAATGGTTCAAACAAAACATTGGCAAGGTTCAAGCCAAGATGTTGAATTCAGAGCAGATTCTCAGCATAGTCTTGGCTGATGAGCAATATTCCAGGAAACCAGATGAGAACAAGCACGGATTGTTGATGATTCATCAATCTGGTAATTGGACTATGATAGATTCTATCTTGGAATCGTCGAATGGATTATTTGAAACAATTTCGAAACTATTTGAAAAGGAGATTGATTGATGCCTGTGAGAACACTTGTTGATCCTGACTCATTGATCATGCGCACACGACTGGCGCAGATTGATGACAAAAAATTTGCAACTGCCAAGGAAGATGGTTCTATTGATGGTGGGAAATACTTGTTTGCAAGGTTGCGTGAAACCTGCGACACCTTGTTGAATCTTGGAGAAAATTCTGGAGCTTTAGCTGCCAATCAGGTTGGATTGAAGGAAAGATTCTATGTCGTTCTCCAAGAAGACAAAAAAGGAAAACTTGAATTTGTTGAATATCTCAATCCTGATTTAGTCTCTGTATCCGAAGAGACTGGCGAAGATTGGGAAAGATGTTTTTCATATCCAAATCAAGTGTTTTTGATCGATCGCCCCCTGAAAACTCAGATCAAGTATCAGAATCTAGTGGGCGGATGGCAGACTGAGGAATTGTCAGGGCTTGAAGCCAGAATGGCACAGCATGAAATTGACCACTTGAATGGAATTCGCCCGATTGATCGAGCCAAAGAGGTTTTGACGTTGAAGGAATATTTGGAGAAGAATGAATGAAAGATTATTATTCAATTTTAGGAATCGAAAAAGATGCTTCTGATGACGACATCAAGAAAGCATATAGAACATTAGCCAAAGAATATCATCCAGACATCAACAAGTCTCCTGATGCTTCTGAAAAATTCAAAGAAGTGTCGGAGGCGTACAACATCTTGTCCAACGCTGATGAAAGAAGGAAATATGATCGTGCTCAAGAAATGGGAGTAGATTACTCATCAGAGATGGATTTTGACATTCATGACATCTTTTCTCGTATGTTTGGTGGAATGAGAAATCCATTTTCTCGAAAGCCAGTCAACGACGACATCATCTCTGAGATCTATATCACTCCTCAAGAAACACTGAAAGACATCAAAAAAACAATCAAGCTGAACAGGAAGGTTTGTTGTTCGACCTGTGATGGCAAGGGTGGGCATGACTTCAAGACATGTGATCTTTGTCAAGGTCGAGGGGTGATATTGGAGCAACACATTCATGGGGGGATGGTTCTTCAGAGCCAGAGAACTTGTTCAAAATGTATGGGCACCAAGAGAACTCACGGGAAAACCTGCAATGATTGCTCCGGCAAGGGGTATGTCATCGAAAAGGATTCATTTGAATTAGAAATCACTCCTGATATGTTTGGCAGAAGAATTGAGTTATCTGGAAAAGGGCACTTGATTCATCCTGATTCTCCCCCTGGTGATGCTATATTTTCGATATTGGCAACTGAAAAAGATGGTTTCCAGCCAATAGATATGCGTGGGAACGTCGGATGTGAAATGTTAGTTGACCCAGTGATGGCTATTCTGGGTGGAGAAATATCAATTTTGAATCTAGAAGGCAACAAAATGAAGGTAAAAATTCCTGCCGGAGTGAAATATGGACAAAGACTAGAACTCAAAGGACAGGGAATGAGAAATGCTGCTGGTCGTAGAGGAAATCTGATTGGTGTTGTGAAATATTCTTCACCAAAGCTTTCCTTGGAGCAGAAAAACATTTTGAACAGATACATCAAAACATTAGGATAAAACTATGAAAATTATTGCAATATTTGTCTTGTTTCTTTCTTCAATTTGCTTTGCAGAGGCAGATGCCCCATATCACATCATCAAATTGAAATATGCTTATGCGCCAGGAATTGCACAGATATTAGGAGGGACGCCATTGTATTATTCTGACGTAGATCCTTGGGTTGGATCCATTGTCGGAAACAGAAGCAATTCTGGTGGCAGAGGTTTTGGAGGACAAAACAACCAAATGTCATCTGGCGGTTCAGGCTTTGGAGGATTTTCTGGAAACGGGCAAGGTTTTTCAAATGGATTTTGAAATTTGAAGGAAGATTGGACAGGAACTGCGAAACAAAGAAAAAAGGCGGAGGATAATTATGTCAATGATCAAAAGAGGCGTTGCGGCACGCAGTGAAGTCAAAATAGCAAAAGGATCGTCAGACCTGACCAAATGCAGTTCTTGCGGAAATTATATTTCATTGCGGAGTGTTTCTCAAAATGGTGGCTCATGCCCCAAATGTGGAGCATTTATTGGGGGAATCAATGAGAGAAGATAAACTATCTAAATTAGCAGATTATATGGACAGCAGAAGAGGATCAAGTTCTGAATCTGATCGCCTGCGGACCGCGGAAGAAAATGCTTCTACCGGATCCAGAGTCATCCATCTCAATGCTGGCATTGATTTCCAAAAAATTGCGACCAAAAAACAGAAATTTTCAGAGTTGCAATTTGGTGGGGAAGATTTGTTCCCGGAGCGCAAAACCCGACGGACAGGACAAATTGAGCAATTGATCAGAAACAAAGATTTGGTTGAAAGAGTCTTGGACAGACTGACAGACAGAAATTCAGCAGATGAATCTGAAATTCGTTCCAGTTTGCATTCAGCATTGAGTGATGCACTTCGCCACGGAGAAAATATCAACCAGGTTGCATCGCAAATCGTATCTGATATTGCTGATGAAATTGAATCATCCTCAGATGAGGAAAATATTGGGTTTGATGAATTAGAAGATTTTGGAAGCGAGACAGAATCACATTCAGATGATTTTTCTCTGGAAGGTGGTTGGGACGATCCTGATGATGACATCTATGCTTCTTCAAAGTTGAAGAGCAAGAAGAATGCTCAAGTTCAGCATGGGCAACTTCCTTTGCTGACAGAACAAGAAATCGAACAATATATTGCTGCATTTGTAGATCCATCAAAAGCAGATCAATTTAGATCTGCAATGTATTCAAGAGTCGGACCTGGTGGTAATACTAATGATATTGGAACACAAAGAGATATAAGAGCAGTAAGAGCTAAATTACTTCAATTATCCCCACAGACGCAAACAGCATCACCAATGAGTACAAACGCTACTGAGCCAATGACAGACGCGGTAGTTCCACAGGAAGGTCCAAGAACAGATGTGGGACCAATGACAGATGCGGGTCCAGCAATGATGAGTCCAAATATCTCATCTCCGACGGAAACATCTCCTGTCGGCGCCCCCGTAGCTCCGCCGCGAACACCACTAATGGGTCCAGTATCTCCTCAAACAAACGATTTGACACCAAGCGAAAAAGCTGCAACATTGGAAATACAAGGTGGTGGAGAATGGTTGAAGACCCTTGAGGGCATTACAGATCCAGTAGAAAAATCTAATCTAATTGAACAATTGAGACAATATTTGAGAAGTATGGGTAAAATATCAGATAACTATATCAAAATTACAAAAACTTCTCAAATAGGTGATATATTTGGAGATCATAAAAATTTGTTTGATAAGGATTCATTTGATGAAGAAATAGGTGGCGAAACAAAATCTCGTGGAGGTATTCCAGACCTTCCTGTCGAAATTAGAAATTTATCTGACATAGACCCACAAGAGGGATATGATGACTATGAAGATTATGATGATTTTGATGATGATGTCATTGAGATTCCTGAGCCAGAAGAAATAGGTGGAAATGAAGTCAAAGGTGGAATCCCGGAATTTCCCATTGAAATGAGAAATTTATTGGATATAGAACCACAGGAAGAATATGACGACGATGATGACATCAACTATGATGAAGATTTCAGAAGAGATATGTTTTCAAATTCTAAGTTCAAATTTGTAAAATTGTCTCAATTTGATGACGAAGACTCCGGGATTGATGACCATCATGTTCATGAATGGGGTCCAGTTGAAGAATCCCGTCTTACAGGAAATCCTCATAGAAAATGCAAACATTGCAAAATGATTACTCTTGATCTAAGCGATGATGATTCATCAGATGAATTAGATGATGACACATTTGACGACATTGATTATTCAGATAATCCAGAATGTGAATACTGCAGCGGCGAAATGCAAAAACTTGGAAGACTTGGCAATCTGGATTGGTACAGATGTAGAGATTGTGGAGCGGAATCTTCCAAAGAATCTTACTGAATTGGAGATATATATGATATATGAAATTGGTGGATTAATATTTATTTGTTTTATTTTTTTAATGATTATGCTCAAAAAACAAAACAATAGTATAAAATCTATTATATCCGAACGAGAATCGGCTATACATTTTAAAAATATAAATTATTCAACCTTTGTTGAGTCAATAATATCAAAAGAGAATGAAATTAGATCTTTGTTTGACAACAACAAACAAATATATAATGCTTTTTATGCTACAATTGAAAATATTGTAATGAACAAAGATTTTTTGGATGAAAATATTAAAAATGTATTTGAAAAATCAGAAGATATACTATTCAAATTGCTTCAAATGGCAAAAATAGAAATATCAGACAAAGAAAAAGAATATTTATCTGTTTCGATTAGGACTGTGGTCCGTCTCTTCCGAAATGATCCAGAAAATGCAGTAAAATTGATGTCAGTTCCTGTGGATTAGAAGAATTTCTCATCATAATTGAGTAATCTATCTCATGTCCAATTCAAAATGCGTGATTCACGCCAACAACAAGATTTCTTGCATTGTTGAGCCAGTAAGACTGCCATTTGGAGTTTCCAATGCTGTGTTCAATGAGGTTAGTTATACTCCTACATCTGCATTTTGGGCAAATTCTTATCGAACTGGTCGATGGAATGGGAAAATATATCTGTACAACTACCGAAACCAGACTTTTCCCACTGGTTGCATGAATCGCGTCAAAGAAAAGTTGATTGAAAATGACTTTGATGTTCAGATCAAAGATTGTCGTGTCAAGCCAGAACCGAATGAAAATTGGAACCTTGTCAAGCACAGATGGGACAACCCAGATGAAGATTTTAGTTTGAGATGGTTTCAAAAAGAAGCAGTTGAAAAGGCAAAAAAATACACCAGAGGAATTTTTTCTCTTCCTACTGGATCTGGAAAAACTACTGCTTTCACCGCCATGATCGCAGAAATGAAAGTATCTCCTGTTCTGGTTATAGTTCCTACTATTGATTTGTTGTATCAAACCAAATATGAAATAGAAAATATGTTGGAAAGCAACGGAGAAAAAATTGAAGTAGGATATATAGGAGATTCTAAGGTCAGCATTCAACCAATTACCATTTGCATCATCAATTCGGCTCTTCACGCCTATGATATGTATTATGACAACAAAAAGAATAAAGTTCTGAAAATTGATGACAGAAATTCAAACATATCTAAAATAGAAAAAAATGAATTAACAGAAATACAAAAATATAAATTTGAAATTAGAAATTTGATTGAAAATGCTAAGATGGTGATCTGCGACGAAAGCCATCGTAGCGCTAGTGATATGTATAAAGCAATACTTTTGCAGTGCAACGCATACTATCGCATTTCGCTCTCGGCGACGGCCTTTCGCGAAGATGGAAAAGAACTTGAAATGGAGGCTTCATTCGGTAGAATTGTTATGGAGATTCCTCTGAAACAGATGATTGAAGAAGATGTTCTGATGGACCCAGATATTTACATGGTAGGGATAAGCTATGATCCAGAAGGAGCAGATATCGTTCGCCAAGAAGTAGTTGTCAATCCTGAAACAAAGAAAAAAGAAAAAATAGAAGTATCAGAATGGCTTTCCATCGAAGATTGGACATACCAGGACATCTATAAAAAATTAGTAGTAGAAAATTCAGAGTTGAACAACAAAATTGCTGAATTTGCAAGTCAATTCAACAATATGGGATATTCTGTTTTGATTTTGGTGAAAGAATATGCGCACGGAGACACTTTGGCAGAATTGATTCCAAACAGCATCTTTTTGAAAGGAAAAGATTCTTCAAAGGTTAGAAAAGAAACCATAGATCAAATCAAAACAAAAGAATTGCCTACGTTGATTGCCACATCAATTGCTGATATGGGGCTGGATATCCCGACACTTGATTGGCTGATTCTTGCCGGATCTGGAGGTTCTGATCCTGCAAAATATCAAAAAGCTGGATACAAGAAAAAAAGCATTGGAGTTTCAAAGTCTGCGTCAACTTGGTTAGATCTTGATCCAGTAGAAAAAGAAGTTGCAGAGATGATGAGTGTAGATGCCACAGAGGGATTAGACGAAGTCCGATTTGGTGGGGTGATTGAGCAGAGAATTGGCAGAGTGTTGAGGAAATCTCCGGGAAAAGAAGTGGCAGGGGTGATTGATTTTTGGTTCAAAAACAGAAAAATGAAAGAACAATCAAAAGCAAGAAAGAAAGTTTATCTTTCAAGAGGATTGAAAGTAAAAATGATTAAATAGGAGAAATACATTGAAAGAAAAAGTATTGGTAATTTCAAATAAATTTTTGAATTTCGAACCAGGACAAAGTCCCATAGGAAGACCTGATGACTGGAAAGAATATTTTGAGCAACAGAGTTTCTATATGTATCGAGATCAGGCAGAAACTGATCTCGATTTCCGGCAGATCATTCCATATGTCCTTGTTAAAAACAGCAAAAATGAATATCTGACTTATCGTAGAACTTCGCACGGAGGTGAAGAAAGATTGCATCACAAGTTGTCTATCGGAGTAGGTGGGCATGTAAATTTTGGTGATGCGAGAAAGAATCCAGTTCTTGAAGGACTTTATCGCGAAATGAAGGAAGAAATTGGATTGACCCAAGATCAATATTCGTGGGAATGGATAGGATTTTTGATGCTTTCGAAAACCGAGGTAGACAAGGTTCATTTGGGATTGATTTTTGAAGTTTTGTGCGACACCATCGGAGATGTTGAAAACTGCCTGGAAATAGTTGGTTGGTTCTCAAAAGAAGAATTGAAGACTATGCAACAATCAAATGAATTTGAATCTTGGAGTGAGGCTATTATCAATGGACAAATTTCTGGTATTTTCTGAAAATAGACCTATTTCTGTGATCTTTTCGAATCAAGAGCCAAAACAAAAAACATTTTTGAAAATTCCAAATGATGTGGAAATATCTAAAAATATTCGAAAGAATGACATTTTGAAATTGATAGAAAACAATCAATCAGAACCTCAAAATTTTTCTCAAAAAATTGAATGGAAAGAAGTTTAGATGTTCAGATTTCGAGCATTCCCAAATCTTTTGGATGATTTTTTGGTGTCCTACCGATTTGCTGAAATTTTGAGTCAGAAGTGGCGAACTTCTGGTGTTTTCAATCAAAGCCGATGGATGTTTCCATCGTTGTCAATGATAGACATTCCTGTTTTGCATTGTTCTACCAGCAAAAATCATTCAAATATTTGGTTCGGAGATGTGTCAGAATTTGAAATTGACATCAATGGCAAAAATTTTGGTTTTCAGACTTCATTGATCACAGAAAACAATGAACTTCTTTCAAAAATGAACAAATATTGGAAAATTGATGAAGAATTCATTTTTCCTTTCAAAAAAGAAGAATCTAAATTTGAGAATTCTGTTTTTGTCTTTTCACCTGCGATGCCAGACAGGATGCTGAAAGAGACTATTGATGCTTGGTCAATGTCAGATTGTCAGCAAAAATTGAAAATCTTTGCTCCCTATTGGAGTTTTGACAACCTGAAAGAACACATCTCAATTTTGAGAAAGAAAAACAAATTCAAAAAGAAAATAGAGTTGTTTTGTCCATATGGATCAATCAACCCGAAGGATTTGATCAATGAAATTTTGAAATGTTCAGCAATTGTTGATTTTAGAAATTTCCCAGGAATTTCATTTTCAACCATTGTAGCTAAATCTTCTGGAATGTTTTCCATAGGAACTGACAACATTTGTCCCAAGCCTGATGTCGTCATTGGTTCAAAAATAAAGATCATCAAGCAGGACGGCGGAATTTTTCACGGGAAAGATGTATCAGAATATTCTTTCGAAGATTTGGTCAATTCTTTCAACGAAATCAAAAACAAACAAATTGATCAAATTGACAATCAAAAAGATATAATCAGTTTGTTCGAAGAGATGATCAAAGGATAATTATGCAAGAACACATCCGAATCAAAGACCATCCACCGACAAGATGTCCCAATATTCAATGCAAGGCTAATATCTACAAAGAAGACATCAAGGGATTCATTCCAATTTTGGGAATGATCAATGGTGCTATAATTCAATGCCACAAGTGCAATGATGTGATCTATCTTCACATTCCAATTTTTCTGGTTGATGATTGGGTCAAATCCTTGAAATCAAGACCACCAATTTCGTCAGTCGATGAAATGCAATTCAATGAAATGATCGAAAACAATTTCGATGAATTTATGAAATATATCAAAAAAAACTAAAAGGAGAAAATGATGAGATTCGAAGCAACACCACACAGAAATGTGTTTGAAAAAAAGGAAAACCTTGTTCATATCAAGGTTGAAGTTGAACCTGACAAAATGTCAGACAAGAAAGAAAGAGCGGCAATCAATCTGGCCTCTGTTGTTGACAGATCAGGATCTATGTCTGGAACGCCACTGGAAAATGCCAAAGAAGTCCAAAAATACCTGGTCAAAAATATGACCACCGAAGATCAGATTGCAATCATTGAATTTGGAAGTGATTCCAAAGTCGCGGTGCCAATGAACAAAACATCAGCAAAAGAGAAGATCTACAGACTGATCGATCAAATTCAAACCAGTGGAATGACAAACATTTCCGCTGCCTTGTTGGACGCTGTTGATGAGATGAGGAAGGTGAAAGATTCACAGGGAATCAACAGAATTATCCTTCTTTCAGACGGACAAGCAAATGAGGGAATCACCGGAGATGCCTTGGTTCATAGAATGAAAAAGGAAATCGACGAAGAAGGAATGACATTGTCCGCTTTCGGACTTGGAGAGAACTATGATGTCAATCTGTTGAGCAAACTTGCAGAGGCTGGCAATGGGGCATTCTATCATGTCGCTAATCCTGACGACATTCACAAATTCTACGCAGAGGAATTTGGAGACATCTTGAACGTAGTCTTGACCAGAGGTAAAGTGTATGTCCAAGAAGATTCTAACGCCAGAGTTGAAAGAATGTATGGCTATGAACTGGAAGATGGACAATATTGGAAGGTTGGATCCTTCTATGAGGACGAAACCAGAGAATTTTTGATTGAGATGAGATTGACAGAAGAAGACCTTGATCGCCCAATCACCATCGCATTTGAAGCAGAAACATCAGATGGAACTGTGGTCGTGGTGAATTCTGTCGTCACTATTTCATCTGGCACCAAGGAAGAATCAGATGCTTCTGAAAATCTTGAAGTCTGCAAGTTCGCAGATGAGATTTGTCAAGCATTCTTCATCAAGGAGGCAAACAAACAGAGAGATGCTGGAAATTGGACAAAAGCCAAAGATGTTTTGAATTCTATGGTTTCTCATCATTCTTTCGAGGACTATTCATCTGCTGGAGTTGCAGATGATCAATGGGTCGCGATGAACACAAGTGTGTTGAATGATGCCACTGAATATTATTCTGGAAATGCCAGCAAAGGAATGCAATCCAGAGGGTTGTTTGCTGCCGCCGGTGAATCCTATCTTTCAACTCGTCTCTTTGGACGAGGAAGAAAAAGCAAAGCAAGAGCTATGGAAATGGTAGAGGACAAGGAAAAGGAAACCAAACCAAGATCTATGACTTTGTAGGTTTGAATTGAATTCCTGCAACTTTGGCGATCTGTTTCATCAAAGTTGCAGGAATTCAATTTTGTTTTTTTGAAGAAAAGAAACAGAGGTCTGACTATGGTTGAGATTTTAGATATTTTTCACGCTTTGGATGGGGTTGACGTGACCATCAGATTGAATGATGGAAACAAGCACGTATTTCATTTTGTGAGCGAACCTGACAACATCCAAGACGCAGTCGACGTTCTTGTCGCGCAGATACAACCAGAAGTAGTCATCATTGTAGAAGATGGAACAACAATTTGAGGACAACTGATGCCAGAACAAATTACAATCAATGTTTCGATTGATCCTTCCGTAGAGCCGTATGTGGATGCCGTGCTGGACAAAGTTGAAAGCGCAATAGATTCTATGGATGTGCTGTGGCCACATTTGGGCGGGGCTTTTTCAAGTTTGTCAAATGGCTGGCAATATCTGACCGAGCAACAACGTGAAACTCTTCTTGAACGTTCGCCAAGATTGACTCGCGCAAACAACCTGCGTGAAAGACTGAATCGGTTGTTGAACGAAATTCCAGATTTGGGTGGAGGAATCTGATGGCGACTAAGACCAGTGTTGGGTCGGGATTATGGTCGACGGCGGAAATTTGGGACGCAGGAGTCCCTGTTGACACGGATGCCGTCGTCATCGCGCTCGGCCACGTCGTCGAGTTCGACGCAGACACCTCCGCCTTCGCGAGCGGGATCGCCGGGCTGACCTGCACGGGGACCTTCCAGTGCTCCACTTCGCCTGGGACCTACCACCTCAAGATGGCGGGGAACATCACCGGCACTGGCAGTTTCCTCGCGGGAACAGCCGAGACTCCCCTGCCGATGACGGTCAAGTTCTCCATCCAGATGAACGGCTCGCGGCAGTTCAACGGCGTGGGGACGCTGCAACTCTACGGCACGAACCCGGCGACCACCTACGTCAAGCTCACGGCGCTGGAGCCCATCGCCGAGACGGTCATGGCGGTCGACACCGATGTGACGACCGACATTTGGGCAGCGGGCGACCTTGTGCGGCTGTGCGACATCAACAAGGCGCGGGAGACGGAGCAGCAGACTATCGCTGCCGGCGGCATTGCGGCAGGAACGATCACTCTCACGTCTGGACTGAGCGCAGCGAAGTCGATTGGGGCCTACCTTGTGCTCTGCTCACGGAACGTGAGGATCTACGGGCATACGGCGAACACCTACTGCGTCAACAACTGCACGAACGCCGTGCTGCAATGTGAGATTTACGGAGGGAGCACGGGCCAGCCGTCGAACACCAACGCCGGGCATGGCCCAACATCGTCAACAGGCGTGACGGTTTCAGGTGCGGTTCATGGCTGTTCACGCGGCTGCGACTCCTGCTCTGGTGGTACTTTTAGCGGAGCG